>Ga0180433_10004481_pt1 | contig 19578 bp, 24 predicted proteins | sample SS_ome_8_FD_132980 | JGI IMG/M metagenome (GOLD analysis project Ga0180433, IMG submission 132980) | Hypersaline lake sediment archaeal communities from the Salton Sea, California, USA - SS_1_D_1 metaG | ecosystem: Environmental > Aquatic > Non-marine Saline and Alkaline > Hypersaline >... | reverse complement strand
TTGACAGTGGGCATGTGTTGGCAAATGACGATAACGATGGCACTGATCCAGACGCCCCTCTCGCCACAATCCAGGCGATCATCGACCGCACCGCAGCACTAGCAGCGGGGACAGGGACGCGTCAGCCAGTACTCAGGGATTATTCGGTTATCTATGTTGGCGGTGACGTTGATGAAGACGTGGTGACTGATGACTTCACTGCAAGCCCGTCTTATGTCAGTATCATTGGCGTTGGGCCGTCTCCGTATGGCCCGCGATGGAACGGAGCGGACGCGGACACGCCTTCGCTCGACCTGCTTGCCACTGGATGGCGAGTGTCTGGATTTCGGTTTATTGCCAAGTCAGGCGCGGCATGTATCGAACTACGTTATTTTGACGTGGCGAATGGTGCTGCGTCAAAATGCGTGATAACTGGAAACAAATTCTACGGCTTCAATGGGTTATATGGCATTGTGTCGCATGGCGCGCCCGAAGTCGAGGTAACCTATAATATCTTTGAGGCATTTCACAATGGCGCGACTACAGCAACGTGCCTAGAGGTTGGGACGACTCCTGTGACAGTCCCGAAATACAACTATATCGCACACAATCGATTCGTTGACTGCGATAACGGTGTGCGATGGGAGAGCGAGGGCAGTTTCTTCATAGGGAACGTGCTTATTGTAGCCGGTCCGGGCTACACGATGACCGACGTTTTCCAAACTGACACCGTTGCCAATGCTGGCGACAACAACGTAGTAACTGGCAACTTATTCCCTGGTGACTACTCCATCGCGGGCGGTTATCGTGGTGGTGCGGCTGACGTGTGGGTTGGCAACTTTGCCGACGACGTAGCAGAAGCCGAGGTGGGTGACAATGGGATCACGTTGGCCGTACCCACGTAAACAAAATGACACGTATTAGAGCAAGCCGCCTGTCGATCTGGCGTGGGGACACGCTACGCCTCCGCATCAATGGGTTGGGTAATATCACATCTCGGAGCGACCTGTATTTCACGTTCAAGAAATATTCAGGGGACACGGATGCGCAAGCCCAAATACAAGTCAGTGAGAGCGGCGGCTTGCTCTACATCGACGGCGGTGCAGCGACAACGGCGGCCAACGGCTACATCACTGTGCTCAGCGAATCGCGTGGTGTGCTTGAAGTCGCCGTCGCCGCCGAGGAGACTGCGAAACTCGAAAACGACTTCTTAGGTTACGTCGATCTGCAAATTCATACACCGCTAGGCATAGAAACCATCTGGTACGCCAATGCGCAGGTCGTCGGGGACACCACTCGCGACGTGACTGGCGGTGGCCTTGTCACACTTGGCCCGTGGTATACTGGCCCGTGGCCTGCACCTTATGATGGCGTTGCGCCGATCGCGTTAACCGATATCCGTGTTGCGTACCAGTTTGCGTGGGGCAATGGGACAATCTACGAACGTTTTGACTCTGCAAGCAAAACCAACGCGCTCGTGAACCTAGCCAATCCAGGGACGAACGACGCAACCGAAGGTTTCGTTACTCCGTGGAGTGCTGCAAACGGAATGGAGTTTGACGGAACTGGGTATCTGGAAACGGGGATCGTCCCAGCGCGCACTGATAGTGCGTTTATACAGTTCTCGGATGCCCCTGACTTATTTGGATGTTTTTTCGGTATGCGCGATGGGTTTAATACCACAAATTTCTACGAGACACAAAACGGCTACACATGGATACAGCACACGATGGGTGGTGGTCCTGGTAGTGGCGTTTCAATAGCTCCTGGTCTCGCGGCTGGAAATTTTGGATTACATGACCGCTACGGTTATCGAAATGGTGTGGTAGAAACGCCACAGTTCGATGCTTTCACCGTCGATCCAGTCTTAGCTTTTACCATCGGCGCTGAAAACACGTCGCTATGGGGAGTAACGAACCATAGCATAAACAACACGCGGGCCTTTATTGTGCTTTCGAACATCACTGCGGCGCAAATACCTGCCCTTGCAGCGGCAATGGCTACGATTTAATGAAAGTTCCCTTGTTTTTCGTGTTGCTGCTTCTAGTTGGTTGCGCCTCTGTGCCAGACACTTCGCCGGTGCTGGTGCCGAAAATGTATATACCAGCAGTTATGAAACAGCGCCCAACGCATCTAGGCTATGCAGGATACCCAACAGCCAACTTACCTGGCATGCCTTTTTACGCTTGGTCGGTTGGTTCGGACGATCTTGATCCGGCAGCGCACCGGATGGTTTGGTGCTGTGATGACGAAAATTTAATTGAAGATCAAGCCGATATTATCGCGGCGGCGCAAGCCGATGCTAACATGGGGGGGAGTGGCCGCGTGTGGCTGTATCTCAATGAGCCGGATGTATGGTCGCAATGCGGTGGTCGCAGGGTGTATGGTGCGCAGAATGATCCTGCTAACAGTTCGCCTTTTGTTAAAAATGCGCCAGAGTTAGCGGCCTTACGTTTTATCCAATTACATACATTAGTAATCAGTTACGACCCGAGTGCTCGTTTTTTCGTGGGTGGGCAGTCGCAACTAAACTCGCCCATGGCCCGCGAGTGGTGGAGTAGGTTCGTAAATGAATTATGGTCGACAGGGGAGTTATGGCGCGTTTCGGGGGTACATGTCCATGCCTATCCTCTGTGGACGACAGGCAGGGATTGCGGCGAATGGTGCATGCCGGAGTTGTTCGCGATACTCAACGAGTGGTATCAATTCGGTATAATCGATAAGGGCTTGGAGGGCCGGCCCGTCTGGATTACTGAAACTGGGAATGTGCCTTACTGCAATAATTATGCGTATGGAGATCAGCGGGCCTATGATGATGGATTGAACTACGTTATGCGTCCCTTGATGGAGTGGTTCGATAGTGAAAATCCCGGCTATGATAGGTTATACTGGTTCTTACCTTTTTCGCCCTCATTGCCAGAAGAGGCGGTGTGGTGGTGTGGCTTTTTGGACAATGATGGAATAACACCATTGGGCATGGAGTGGTCGAAATGAGTTGTCAAAATGACAGGTATGCTGATGCGCGCCTTTATGCACAGTTAGTCTGCTCACGCACACACAACCCTGAAGATGAGCCAAGTATTAACCAACGTCTTAATTTTGTGGCTGGTTCTATCACGGCAGCGATCGCGGCCAGCGATCAATGCTCATGTACATGGGCAGGGTGGGCAGAGAATTACATAGCGACCTTGAATGTATATCTCGCGGCAGCTTTGCAGGATTGCCCATGTTCGCAGCTAAGTGACGATGATAAGAACCGATACCTTGAATATGTTAATGGTGAGTTAGAGAAAATTCGAACGGGCGAAATTTCATTGTGTGCAGGGGACACGGCGAAGACTTACCCAGCTATAGGCATTATTAATATCGGTTGGAACAAATTTGCTCAGGCCGACATTATTGAGAAAAGAGAACAACGAGAAGGTTTCTGATGGCTACAGTTGCTTACAGGGCTATTCGCAAACGCAGGGCGATTATCAATGCGCCTAATGTTAGGCGGGTGCTAGATGCCGCGATGGATAATGTCGCAAAACCGGCGTTGATTGCAGAGCATGAGAAACGAGTCGCGAATTGGGAGCATGCCCCTGATTTTAAGGCAAGGAAATATACGACGCAAAACGCGACGAAAATCTCCGTTTTCCCTGCTGGGCCGAACAAGCAAATTTATAAATGGGTTTCGGAGGGGACATCTGCGCATCCTATACGCCCCAAAAAACCAGGTGGGGTTCTTGTTTTTCCGTGGGGTGGGCCTGGCAGTTACAAGGCTAAAACTGGCACCGGTAATCGTTATGGAGGTCCGGGAATAGTTGTCGGCGGGACACTCCGCTATTTTAAGGCTGTTAATCATCCAGGATTCGAGGGGCGGCACTTTGATAAATTTATCAAGGCTGAATTCAAACCTGAATACAGCCGCATAATGGAGAACGCATGGCGACGTGCAATTAGGAGCATGAACAGTGGATAAGGCAAAACGGAAGGTCATTTTTGGTGAGACGGGCATGGTCAAGCATCGCTTTCCTGAACCGGTGGAGTTTCGCGGCATGGTGACAGGGCGGCTGTATTTCACGCGCAAGCCCGGACAGGCGGTCGTGATGGATGTGCGCGACATGGAACGTGCACGGAAATTAAAGTTACAGAGTGAACCTGATGGAGGGTTGGAGAAATGAGTCTACCGATAACACCTGATGGAGTTGCTGCGAAAACGCAGGGCGGTACGGTATATGTAAAGCGATTTTTCGATTGGACGCAACACGTTTGGGGTGGCGAGTGCGTCACGATTGGAGAGATCAACGACGGGGGTACTGGGATCGAGATTACTACGAGGGCGGATGCCCGCAATGGGGGGATCCGCCGCGACGGTGTGCTCTCGCAGCCACCTGCGACGGCCACGTCCACACTCTCGATGAAACGCTTGCGGGGCGACAGGTTGAAAACCATACTACGTAACTGTTTTTGGTTGCTCGACAAGCGCACACAATGCGACGCGTTCGATGATAAAACCCGTTGGAGGGAGATCGAGCGATTGTATTTTGCGAAATTCGGGCCGCGCACGACCACGCCAGGCACGACGATGGCTGAGGCAAGTGCCGACGAAATGGTCAATTTTGCAGTGACGGCACTAGAGTCGGTGGACATCTACCGTGTCAATGCAGAGACTGACACCGGGATCGTCGCGGCTGTGAATACCATTAAGTGCATTGACTTGGCGAGTCCTGAACGGTGCATCGGATGTGGCGACGATCAGACAGAACCGATGTTTGTTGCCGGAACAGAGGATAACGGGACGACATCTCCTTTCATTCTGGTAAATGCTGGCGGCGGTGACGTGGACGACTGGACTGCCGTACCGCTAGCTGAATGGAATGGCAACGACGTTGACGGTATCACGGCGTTAGGAAGTTGGGGCGGGGCTGTGTCGAATGGTCAGGCTGAGGTTTTGTATTCGCGGGACGACTTTACGACTCGTGTGAATTATACAACCACTGACCTAACTGCCCATGCACCAAACGACATCGACGCACGCAGTTTGAGCTTTGTCGTGGTTGTCGGTGATGATGGCTATATCTATATCAGTAGGGATGGCTTGGCTACACTCGAAACGTCCAGTGCGGGCACGGTGACGAGCAACAACCTAATTCGGGTGCAAATTGCACCAAGTAACAGCCAAGTCGTATATGCTATCAGCAACGCCGCCGACGTCATTGTAAAAACCGAGAACGGTGGCGAAACGTGGTTCCAGGTAGCAGCGACTGGCGCCAGTGGTAACCTCCAAAGCTTGCGAGTCCATCCAGATAATGAGCAAATGGTACTCATTGGCACAGATTCTGGCGAGATTTTTCAAACTACAGACGGCGGCGAAACGTGGACAGAGCAGAGCGACATTCCTGGCTTGACCACCAAGGCCACGACCGTTATACAGGACATCTCCACAAATGGTGGTGGTGTTTGGTTCCTGGCGGCGAATGATCCTGGCGTTGTAGAGCGCGTCTACATCAACTATGAAGACGGGGCGAATGGGGCTTGGGAATATGAGAACAGCATCGACGGCACGGATTATGCGACCGCCGAACCACCGATCGCCATTGCAGCGGCGGGGCCAAACCGCTGCGCTATCGTTGGTGGCGATGGTAGTGCTGCCGACATGGTTGGCTTGATCGCGTAAATGGAACTTGTTACGCAAACTGGCGCAACAATCAAAATCGGGCGCGTGGAACGTCGGGCACTAGATGCGCTCGACGTTCCACGCCCTCAGCCACCATTGCGTATTGTGGAAACGTGGGGGGAGATAACAGAACAAGTTCCGGTTCTTGATGATGTTGATTATCAACAGCGGCTTGGGGATTGGCGACAAAGAATTTTCTTAGAGCAATGGCAGCTAATTGTCCCGGCGTTAGAAATTTCTGGAATAGACATGGCCGAGGCCGTAGCTTTGCATGCTGCCGGAATTGGGGATGGCTCACCCTCTGATGCGTTGCACTACACGTTGACTTATGCCGAGCAAAAGCACATTATCGCCGCCGTGTATTATCAATCCACTGTCACCGCGCGCGGGATCATCGAGGCCGAGGCGCGTTTTGGTTATACATGGCATGGTCAACCATTGTCTTCGTGGTCCGTGGGGTACACGCCGGGCGCACGCGGGCAACTAGCAGCCGATTGGCGTGCTGCATTTCGAAGTCAGTTGTCATGGTCGGAATTTTGCGCGATTCCTGGACCGGAGCAAAGTGCTCATGTTGCATTTTGGGCGCTTGAGGATCGTTTAGCATATTTGGTGGGTACATATGGAAATTGAATTGTCTACCGGTCTAACACTTACAGTCCGCCCTGTGTCTCAGGTTGCTATTGATGCTATTATTGCGGAGTTGGGGGGATATGCAGAGCAGGCACGACTCGCTGCTATGCCGTTCGATGAACTAACTTCCTATATTCGAGCGATGGACTATGACGAACGCGCTCGGCGGGACAAAGCACAACTTAAACAAATGGTCTACATGTTTGGGTGGGGGATAGAGGAAACGCCCGACGATAGGGTTATAGAAATGTTGGAGGAGTTGGATTGTAACAGCACCGTACCACAAATTCAACGTGCGCACTGGCTCATCTATGTAGCTGGACTAACGCGAGCCGACAAGGCCAATATCATCGGGACTGTCATGGCCTTAACGAGGGTTATGAACCAATGAGCGAGGAGCTAGAGCTTTTAATAGCTACGGAGGGGTACGCCCAATTTATGCAAATCATGGATAAAATGGACGGCCAGATCGACGACACTGCCGATGCTTGGGAAGACCTCGGAAAGTCGTCAGGGAACGCGAACAAGAAAGTCGCGCAAAGCGGCAGCACATTCACGGAGGCTGGAGCGAAGGCCAACAAGCTCAAACTCGTTACGCTACAACTGGCTGATGCTCAGGATAAACTCGAAAAAGAGACTACGGAAATGGGGAGGGCGCAAGCGCAGGTTCGAGTCGATGACCTAACCAGAAAATTTAATAAATTGAATGGTGAACTCGAACCTATTCCTGATAATGTTAATAATACAAAACTTTCCCTAACTGACCTAAAAAGTGGCATAGACCTAGTTGTGGGGGGTATCAAAACATTTGCGGCGATAGCCGAGGGAGCATTCGAGTTAGGCGAGGAAGGGGCGCAGATACGACAGGCAGGGGAGTCTGTGAAAACGTTGGGCTTGAATATGAAAGAGCTGCGTAGTGCGGCTGGTGGCACAATTAACGACATGGCGTTAATTGCGTCTACGTCGAAATTGTTAGCAGGCACAACCGGGGAACTAAACACCGCAATGCGTGAGAGTGCGCCGAGGTTGTTGGAGATTTCGCGGGCAGCCGTAAAACTTGACCCAACTATAGGAAGTGTGGCATTTGTCTACGAATCCTTGGCTGCTGGTATCAAGAAAAACCAGCCCCTATTGATCGACAATGCTAATATCACAGTGAAGGTTTCGACAGCACAACAGAAGCTGGCGGAGAGCCTTGGAAAATCGGTCAAAGAATTGACCGATACAGAAAAATCAACGGCGCTACTTTACGCCACGTTGGAGGGTGGGGACACACTCATAGCGCAGGTCGGCGGCAGTGTTGACAGTGCGACGGATAGTTATGCGAAGTTTCGTGGTCAATTGACGAACGTTACAAATGGAATGAAAGCGCAAGCCTCTAGTGCGCTAGAGCCTTTGGTGAGTTCTTGGGCGGATCATTACGAGGCGGTAAATGCACAAGAAAAGCCACTACTCACCTTTGGGAACCTCATAGAGAATGTTCGATTATTTACAACGGGTACGAGTAAGGCTATCGAGGAGTACGCTGCCGCGCAGGAGGCTTCCGCGGAAAAAACCGCATTTGCCGCTGAAATGGCCGAGGGGTATGCAGTACGAGCGGAAATGGTAAACAATCAGACTTTGGATTTGGGCGAAAATGTTTACAACTCAGCCGAGGCATTTGATCAATACAACACTGCCCTCCTAAACAGCGATTTGGCGTTAGAGGAGTATTACGCATCGCAAAACATAGCCAATGAAGCGGCTGTAGCTGGGGCGATTGCCTTTAATGATGCTGCTTCAGCCATTAGCGAAATGTCGATCGCTTCGTTTGTAGCAGCTCAAATAGCAGTGTTAAAGCAGCAAATGGACGAGGGGAAAATCAGTGCGCAGGAATTCGAGCAAGCACAGGAGGCGTTGCTAATTAAATCTGGTTTATTGACTGAAGCAGAACAATCTGCGCAAAGCGCGATTGACTCGTTACGACAGCAATTTATTAACGGCAAAATTGATGCCGAGACGTTTGCGCGAGGCGTGTTAGCTCTGAAAGATAGTGTGGACTCTTTGGAGAACAAAGAGATCACAATTACGGCCCGTTATGTTTCTGTGGGTCGCGAAAGCGTTGTCGGCGGCGCGGGTGCGCAAGCCTTCGCGGGTGGGGGGACGCTCTCCGGCGGTAGTGCAATGCTTGGGGAGTATGGCCCTGAGTTAGTTACCGGGCTACCAGCAGGGGCGCGTGTGATTACATCACCTGTATCGAGACGGTTAATGGAGCGGGGGGGAGACACAATAAATAACTTCAATTTGACCACGCAGAGTCTCACTCGTCCTGGTGCGTTGCGTTTGGAATTCGAGTCTATGGGGATGGGTACGCCATGATAGATGCTAACTATAGATTGAGTGAGCAGGACCTTATCCGTGTGCCCACATCCAGTGGTTATATAGCATATCCCCTGTTAGACCTGCTAAATCTCAATGGTGGCATGTTGCGATCTACTTCAAATTTCGGGATGCCGCCTGTACGTTTCATCACGCAGCGAGGTCCGTTCGAGGATGGGGAGACCGTGCTCGATTTGCGATATGATACCCGCGTTATTCAAGTGTTCTTAGCTCGGTATCTCTGTAACCGGGTTAACTTGTGGTCGGAACGTAACCAGCTTTTGGATTACATCCGGCCGTCACGTAGTTTCAATCCCAATATAGCTGAAGTGGTTCAACCGTTAATTTACAGACATTATATGCCTGGGGGTAAAATTGAACGCGGGGCGGACATGGTTACGTCTGCGGGCATGGCCCGCGTCACAAGTGCGTCGGGACAATTCCTGCATTTTGGTGGCTTACAAGTGGGGGACCGTTTCGAGTTGACCAGCGGAGCGGATGCGGGAGTCTATAGCATAGCGGCTGTTCCCAATGACTACACCTTGACATTGGATAGCGTATTAACAGCCGATGCTACTAATGTTCAATGGAGATACCAGCGAGGGCGTGCCGTTCGAGACTTGTATGTGTTGGTAGAACAGGGGCCGACGTTCGACGAGCGTGTTGATGTGAACCAAGTACCTACCGGTTATCGTGAAGTGGTGCGTTTCATTGCTCATAAACCGTTTTGGTTTGGTGTGGAACAGAGCGAGACATGGCAATTGCCGGACTCGGAGCGTGACTTGATCTTCAACGGTGCTGGTGCCTATTTCGGACCGGCAGGGTCGGGCCGGTGGGTATTTTCGCCTACGTTTGTGGGAGAAACTATCGACGTGACGTACTGGGGGACAGAACCAGCGAAGCCGATTATTATCATTGACGGGCCGGCAGAACTGCCAACTATAGAGAACAGCACAATCAATGTACGATTGGAACTAGATTACAATGTATCGGCAGGGGAGACCGTGAGCATTGACACACTAGCGTTGACTGTTTCAAATGGTGCTGGTGAGAATTTATACCCGTTTTTATCTGGTGATTTGGCGACGTTTCAGTTGTCGCCGCGACCGCAGGCCCCGAATCGAATCAACCAAATTGCGATCGACTTCTCCGGTGCTGTGGCAGGCAGCAGTAACGCCCGCCTAACGTGGGTTAATCAATACACAGGAATATAATGATCAGACGCACCTTCTTGAAGCTATTTGCTTTATTGCCGTTTGCGGGAGTGTTCGGATTTGAATTGCCGGAGCTTGAACCGCCAGAGTTGGAACCAAAACCGGTCAGCCATGCCTTCGGTCATCCATCCAGCTTTCCGGTCTGTTTTACGGCGTCCCGCAGACGCAAACCTACGCACGAAGTTTATCTACCTTTCATAAAGGACAAATGATATGACACAATTTAGTCTACCGCAGCAAAACGAGGAACCGCCGAATCCTACCTTTGTCGATAGTGGTCCGTACCCTCGTGACGATTGGGCGCAGAAACTCATAATCGAATGGGTGGGGGATGCTGTCACAACTCGTGGTCCGTTCGCGAAATATTTGAACCGCCTCAATGTGACGAATCCCGCAGGCGCGACGATCAACGTGGATACTGGTGCTGGGTATTGTGGGGGATCAATCCTCGACAATAATGCCGTTGTTGCGTTCACCGCCAACACGCCGGGCATACCGAGTCGTACCGATAAGGTGGTTTTGGTAGAGAACAATACAAACGCAGTCTATGATGGCACCGCGAGCGGTGTCATTTTGGATTTCCCGACCGTCCTGACCGATTACAAGGGCGCCGCCAGTATCCCGGAGCACGCTTGTCGATTGGCTATCTTGCGAGGCGATGCGGCAACTGGTAACCCGACAGCGTTGATTCAGAATTCCAGTTATTGGATGATAGAGCTATTTCGATTCACGATTTCATCGGGCGCGGTAGTGTCGAACCTGATAGATAACCGTGATTACGTGGATGCGGAAAACAAGGTCCTTTTTGTCATGCCTGCCGGTGGGGAGGAAAGCCTGACCGATTTGCTCCCTACAATTTTAGGGTTAACAGCAGTGATAAAATTAGAGGACGTAAAAGACACAACCGTAGTCGGGCGGTTTATCGTCCCGTCTGACTACATTGCAGACATGACTGCCGAGGGGATTTTGATGCGCCGCACGTCAGCCGGTAACGTGTATTGCGACTTGCGATGGGGCGCAGCAAAGTGTGGGCAGTTGTACAATGTCAGAAATGGGGCAGCGGGTTTCGCGGCGGAGTCCATTGCTTCTACGGCTAATTATTATAGCTGTCACCGACAGACCAGTCTCGCCACAGTCTTAAAAAACGACATCGTAGAACTGACGTTCGAGAGGGATGCCATTAACGCCGCTGATACCGTGTCTGAAGACTTACCCTTTGTTGGCTTTCAGATCGAGTATTTAGGCTATCGCTAAATGGCTATTCAGACGTACCAGATACGCCTCAAAGACTACAACGGAGCGCCTGCAACTACATTTACCGGTTATGGGCGCGGGGCGGGGCAATCTGCACTGCGTTCGTTTTCCTACACGCGGAGAGTGCGGACGTTGGGTACGTTCAATTTCCTCATAGATGGAACGGACAGCAGAATACCGACATTAAAAAACATCAACTACCAAGTCGAGTTTTGGCGGCGAGATCCTCTGGCTGGTTTAGCGTGGCTCAGTGGTTTGCCAAGTTGGCGAGTAGATGACCGCACCCTCATTACCGGCTGGTACAAGGATTTTGAGGGCTTTATCCGTGGTTACAAAAGCGGATTTGATCAGGATGGGGCTCGGTTCTTTTATGTCCAAGGTCGGCAATATAACGATCTGTTGGCCGGTGAAACCGTTAACTATCCGTTGGGTACTACACAAGCTACCAAAAGTGGGCTACCTGGCGCAGTAGCGGCTGAATATGTTAACGAGAACATAGGTGCTGGCGCTGGGCTAGATCAGCTCGGAGATTCGCGAGTGCGTACTGGGTTGATCGAGAGTGTCGAGAGCGACACTGCTAATGTGTGGGATGGAAACCAGAGCAACGAAAACTTAATGGATGTAGTCATGGAGTTGGCCGAGTTCGCGCCTGCCGACTATATGATTGTAGGTACTGGGCCTGCCACGTTTACCTTTGTGTGGCGCGGCACTCGATGGGGCCTCGATCGAACATTGGGAAATACTGGGGGATTGCCGCCTATGGTTTTTTCTGCGAAGAATTACAACACGCAGAGCCTTGAAACCGGGTATAGTGCATTAGATGAGTACAATGCCGTTTATACCGGAGGGCAAGGACAAGGGGCTGCGCGCACCTATGTCACACGATCCACGGCACAGGCAACGGCGTTCAACTGGTCACGAAGGGCGTTTTTTCGTGATGCCCGTAACATTAGTGACGTAAAGGCTCTTGGCGATCGCGGTGATGTAGAGCTTTACAAGACAAGGGCACGCACGTATGCCAAATTCGAGGCGAGACAAACAGAGAGCACGCGTTACGGTCGCAATTGGGATTTGGGGGATTTGCTACAGTTTGCCGACGAGGAAGCTAGTCTATTTTCCATGAAATGTTGGGGCGTCAAGGTGAGAGTGGACAGCAATGGACGTGAGACAATTACGCCGGAGTTATCGGAAGAATGAATCGGATAAGGCGATTGGAGACACAAGAGCAACTGGGACAGGTGGGGCAGCAGCATGTGAGCCACTGGTCGAATAATAGCGTTATCAATGGGATATCGCAGACAATCATTCCTGCCGGATCAATGGGCGTAACTGCGATCATGACGATCGTGTATGCAGTGGAGAGGATTACTGCCGGATTATCAGCTGGTGGAACAAACACGGTGTCGCCAGGGGCGACCGTGAATTTGTATAATGTGGGGGGTAACACTTTGACTGTAACGGTGTCAGTTGGTGGGGAAGTTTCGATTGCTGTTAGTGCGGGTCTAGATACCTACAATGTGAGCTTGTGGCTAGTGTGGGTTTAGTCCAGTCTTCCCCCTAACAAGTTTCATGCCCCGGTCCGTAGCCAGTATACGGACCGGGTTTTTTTCTCACCACTACGAACAAGCTGTTATTTTGTTCCCTCGTAAAACAAGGGATTCTTCCTTTAATATACATGCAGGTTTCCGCATCTATCCAAATTGCGTATTGACAGTATTTACGAAATGTGTTACGATCGTAATCAGTTTGGAGCAAACACAAAACACAACCGGAGGTCAAGAGCAATGCAAAAGAACGAACAGTGGTATAAATGGTCAGTCTGGAACACGGCAGCAAAAAAAGGTTTCGAGATTCACAAGGCCGAAGCTCCTCAATGGCAAAGTGAAGTAAAGCATTATTTGATCGTGTGGGACGGCGTCGCCTACATCCCCAACGAACTAGCCAATCTCGTGCTAGGATCGAGCGCTAAAAACTGGTTCACAAGAGCCATGAAGATTGGCCGCCGCAGAATGTATGGTTTGACCGAGGAGGTCGTAGAACATATGATTGATCACAACGATTACGAACGCCGCAACGATCGTGAACGCGATATTCAGGCCCGAAATTGTGAGATCATAGAAGCCTTAATAGATTTGATGTAGTCAAGAATAGCACAAGAGATCAGCAAGGGCCGGGAGTATATCCCGGCCTTTTTTGTGTGCCTGCTAATTTGTATGCAGGTTTCCGCATCTATCCAAATTGCGTATTGACAGTATTCACGAAACGTGTTACGATCGTAATCAGTTGGGAGCAAACACAAAACACAACCGGAGGTTAAGAGCAATGACACCTACAGAGTTTGAGCAATGGCAAAAAGTAACCATGAGCAGTGTGTCGAACTGGGTCGTGGACGAGATCAGACTATACAACCGAGGCGAGTATTTTTTCTATATGGGTGGTGAGTCTGGCAATTTTATCGAGTGTCGTGCTGATGGCACCGCATCGATTGGGACTTACGAAGGGGCAATCCCCCACATCGGCGAAGCATTGTTTCGGGTGACACACTCGAAGAAAGTTGCCGACAATGCGCAGGCTGCCCTCGAAGTGATCTTACCCAAGATGGGGACGTTGTTCCTGTTGAACCTGATCGGGTGTCAGTTCTAAGAGCAGCAGAGGAGCAGCAAAGGCCGGGAGCATATCCCGGCCTTTTTTTGTGTGCCAGCTAATCTGTATGCAGGTTTCCGCATCTACCCAAATTGTGTATTGACAGTATTTACGACTTGTGTTACGATCGTAATCAGTTGAGAGCAAGCACAACCGGAGGTTAAGAGAAAATGATGAATCTAAACAGTGTACCAGAGATCAGGCGCGAGGATTTATTTTGCAGCAAGGGGTCGGGGCAGTTGTCCGCCGATTGCCATGTCCTTATAGGAGTGACGGGGAAGCAGGTAAAAGTACGTCGCCGCAATGGTGGGTTTGTGGTTTACACGATCAAGGATGAGAAGTACGACAAAGAGGGCGAGTTTATGTTTTGGTTGTTTGGGGCCGATGATCCGACATGCCCTGATTTGGTAGTCTTCAACGACTAATCAGAATCACAACTGGAGGTTAAGAGCGATGATAAATAGAGATGAGCAACTAGAGAAATTCGAGGAAATGCTGGAAGGGCAGCAATACACGGATGAAATGGTCAGAGTTACCATGAACGGCGAAACTTGCGAAGGCGAGATCGAGTTCTCAGAGGAAGGGAAACCCTGCTTTTATTTGGCCGATCTGACTCGCATTGAATTTGACAATTTGTGCGATTGGATGGGGGACATCTGCGTGAGTGAACGCAGGGTCGGGCGAGACTGTGTTGTATTTGAGTTCGATCGCGATAGAGTTCCTGCCTATCAGGGCTACTGGGCATAGAGGAGGATCAGCAAGGGCCTGGGCAATTGCCCCGGCCTTTTTTTTTGTGTGCCAGCTAATTTATATGCAGGTTTCCGCATCTACCCAAGTTGCGTATTGACAGTATTCACGAAATGTGTTACGATCGTAATCAGTTGAGAGCAAACACAAAACACAACCGGAGGTCAAGGGCAATGGCAGACAGAGACGAATTACTAATGGCGTTATATGAGGCACAGGAGCACATTTACGAGGCGATCGAGCAGTTAGAATGGTACGTCGGGGAAACGGATGATCAAAATACAAAGGCCTACATAGTTGATCATTTGAAGATCATGGTGTCTGGCGATCATGGGTTCATGAGCAGGGACAAGAACCTGGGCGATGTGATCGCTGCTTTTAGTTCAGATAGTTTTTAAGCAGGTCAGGGGAGCAGCAAGGGCCGGGGCAATTGCCCCGGCTTTTTTTTGCGTTACAAGGTTAACGTATTATTGTTTTTGTGGTTTATAGTATTGACGACATGTGCTATAATTGTATTAACACTATTAAGGGAGTTTACGAAATGATAGAAATGAAAATGGGCGATGTTCGATGTCGGGCGCGTGAGATTCCTGCCCTTGTTGGTCTGGGTGAGGTTATTAAAGTCGAGCATGGTAAGTCACACGATGAGGTCGGCTTTATTGTAGGTCATGCTGAAGTAGATGCAGAAAAGTTGGAAAGCGGCACGATAGAGGATGCCCTTATGCGTGACGTATTCCATAGGTTGGGAGCATTGCGTCGGCATGTGGAGGCTGGCAGGGCTGTTCGAGTCAAGGATGGCAATGCGGCCCGGAACAAGGAACATGCTGAGGAGGCGGTCTTGTTTTGGTTTTTGCCCGTGTCTATCTGGATGGAAATCCAGGAGAACAACCTAAACTACGCACGGATTGACTAATGTCTGACATGGAGCATGGTGCACGTCAGGCGCGGGACCTACTCCTCGGTTTGTATGCCAAGCACAAGGCCGAGCCGTTGACTGATGCCGATGGTGTTATGGTCAAGGGTTGGCGGGCCGTGGCTATTTTTCTTGGAGAGGGAACGGGAGCCTTCTGGCGGATGGCAGGGAAAAAGATTCGCCCCATGTCACCGGATCAAGTGAACCTCGTCTTGGTCAAATGCGGGTATGATCCTGTGGCGCCTGATCCTGCCGAGGAGATCAAACGACTGGGGATTAAGCGAGTCGTTGAGACAATAAACAGGAGTTTTCCGAACTCGTCACCCAATACGGCCCTGACGGTTTTTGTGCCGGTTGGAGAAGTAGTTGGGAAGGTTCACGTCAAAACTGCAAAAACGCCCGTTCCCGAGATTCCACTCAGTTCTGTAACAAGCGGTTACGTAGCCGCTACGCCTGGGTTGGTTGGTTCTAGGTCTTTCCTATCGTTGGTGGGATCGCAGACGCCGCCAGAGCCAAAAACAGAAAAACAGCGGAGGGCGTTGCAGAGGATTAGGTCGGCGCTTTCTGGCGGTCAGGATATGTGTCCTTCTTGTTTCAGTGTGGAGGAGTGGTCGGAGTTAACCAGAGGGCCTGACAATCCAGAGCCAGAACTTGATCGAGAGACGTCGGCCCGATATGCGGCCACAAGAGAGGCGGCTGATCTCGTGACGGTGGATCAATTGAGAACGCAGGCCCGCGAGTATGGCAAGTTGCGCAGGAAAACACAGTTAAAAGTCATCCCTATATAAAGGAAGGAAAACACAAGAACGGAGGAGAGCATGAGCAAAGCCTCATTACTACAGACCTTTAATACCCAGCTCGAAACTTTAATCAAGTCGAAGGATATTTATGGTTCGCGGAAGTTTCGACTCATTCCTGATAGTCAGGGCGTGTATTTTCGGGGCCGGGTCGGTTTCCGTGTTGCCCGCGTCAAATGCAATGCGGGCTTAGACAACGAGCGCTTGGTCAATGTGTTGACGCCCTCGAAGATTATCCAAAAGGTGCCTTGGGATTGTCCCCGTCCGCCACACGCCCGTATAGATGGTAGGATGGTTTCGATCGAGGCCGCTTGGGAGTCCGACATGCAGGATACCGACGTTAAGTTGTCGGACGTGATCAATATCAAGCCCGGACTTACGCCGCTTGATGGGTCGCGCCTGTTCCTCGGTTTCACAGACGCACGGACGGCAGTTACCTTACATACAAAGCAATTCGCGCATGGCATAGTAGGGGGGAACACAAACAGCGGCAAGTCGACACTGCTGCGCCTAATTGCGTACCTATTCAGTTTAAGCAACGTGGCTGATCCAAAACACCCGACGACCTTGATTGTCCTGCTCGATGGAAAGATGGGGCAAGGGCTAGGGATTCTAAACGGATTGCCTGGTCAGGTTGGCCCGATGGCTGTCACCGAGGAGGAGTGGATCGCGGCGTTGCAGTGGCTCGACAAGGAGGTAACACGCCGTTACGAGTTGGCTTTATCAAGTTACATGGGTAAGTCTTTGGAGTTCGGGACTGTGGACCTGCCCCGGATCAAGGTTGTAGCTGATGAGTTTCAGAACTACACCGAGGATGGTCGATCGGCTGAGATTACGCGCCTGTTTAATAAGCTGATTGTACAAGGGCGGGCGGCGGGCGTAGAATTTTGGTGTGGAACACACAAGCTAAGTCTCAAAATGTTCGGAAAACCTGGCAACGCGACACGCGATGCGTTCGACACGAACATCGGGCTACGAGTGCCAACTGCAACGTCTAGTCGCCTTATTCGTGGCGATGATCTATGTACCTTGCTACTGGGGAAGGGCGACACCTTAATGCAGGCATTACTCCCGAATGGTAGCATGTTTGATGGCAGGTTTCAAGGTGCGTATATACCAGAACAGGTACTGGTAGAATATACACGTCACCCGTTTTTATTCGATCGGTGGCCGACGGTGGATGCGCCAGGCCGAGAAGGCTCGCGAGGTCCTAGAAAAATGCGCTATACACCTTTGCAGTACGCGATCGCAATCGAGTCGGCCCGGCTTGGATTTGGGCGGGATCGTTTCCGGGCGATGTTGGAAGATCAGCACGTCGGCATCTCTGGCAATGTTCCGCAGGATCGGCTCATGGATGAGGGCCGGATGATTCATGCCCGTCTGACAGGGTTTGACTATTGCCAGACAGAGACTGGGCAATGTGGGGCGTGCGGCGGCGTTTTTGGTGATGGTGAGTTATGCCAGTATTGCGGCGGCCCGCCTGCCTAAGTTTTTGCGCGTCTTTTTTGGTTATAGTTGCAACATTTTAGTAAGCCTCCCGAAACTTAGGCAGGCAGGCAGGCGGGAGGCTTGCGAAACACAATAAGGAGGAAACATGGGCGAAAAAACAAGAGTGCTCACACGAGGATCGAATGCCCCTTTGACAATTGAGAAAATATCACTGAGAGATACATGGATCGGATCATGGCTGTTTTTCCTGGGCATGTTGTTCCTCAGAGGGGGAGCACTGCTGTACGTGTTGGTCTGGATGGTAGTTACTGGCCGCTGGTCTGCGGCTGTGGTTATCGCAGGTATTGCCGTGTCATTGTTTTCGGTAGATAAAAAGAATGGGCTCCACTTTGACAGCGGTAAATTTTTCGACAATCTAGCCTTGTATCTGATAGCCGGGGCATTGGCTGTATTCATGGCAGCGATGGCCCTGGTTAACATATGGCCTGGTATAGGGTGGGCGTTGGAAAGGGACAGCCATGTCTACGTGTGGACGTATAGCACGCTTGCGGATGGCACCGAAAAAGGCATGTCGATGAGGTTATCTCAGTTCGTGAGTTGGATACGGTTCATGTTTATAGCAGGGTCGGCATGGGTCTTGTGGATGCCAACGAAGCTGCTGCACTGGGTTTTTAAGATAGAGCAATTTCTACCGAAGTCCCGTGAAACAACGGTGGCGCAGATCGATCCGAGCAGTGTTGAAGGCCCGGACGGTTGGCCGATCGGTAATGCAATTTCGCGTCGTATTCCTGTGGTAGAGGTAGAAGAAGACGACGACCTGCCCGATTGGATTGGGGCGGTCGAATGATCAAGGGCCTTTACTACCGAGTCAAAATTCAGCGGAGTGGACTACCGGACATCGATGTCTCATTTCCGTATTACCTGCGTCCGATGCCTGGTATCATAAACCTAGCTGTGGAGTTTATGACCATGGAGCGGATTGACGAATTGAGGTTTCGTAAGGGCGATGAGTTTGTCGTCATTACTGCCGAGCTTGATATTCTGAAGGCAGAAGACGACCAAGCCTAGACGGTGTACTGCAATCCATTGGCCCGATCCGTAGTCAATACACGGATCGGGCCTTTTCTTTACCGCTACGAGTAAATGCCGACGAGTTTTTTTTTGGTGTGGATTTTGCCCAAATTGGGTATTGACAGTATTTACGTTATGTGTTACTATTGTAATTAGTTGAGAGCAAACACAACCGGAGGTTTAGAGCAATGAAAACGAGCGATTATCCTAAGAATGAACAGCCGACGAACAGAATTTGTGAAGTTGGGCCGCAAATGTTGTCAGGGGTGGAGATTTTGGCAGTTATTTTGCAGACGCGAGACTCGATCGGAGACGCGCAGAAATTGTTTAACGCTTTTGGCAGTTTGGAGGGGATTGCGAGAGCATCAGTTGCTGAGATTGCTGCTATAAAGGGATTTGGCAAAGGCATGGCGGCAAGGATAAAAGCAGCGGTTGAAATGGGGAAGCGGGTACTGTTGGCCGATATGGATGATAGATACCAGATACGCAGCCCGCATGATGTTTTCAAACTCCTAGAGGCAAAGTACGGCGATGCTGAACAGGAACTTTTCATCGTCTTGCACCTTGACACCCGCAACCGGATCGTTGATGACGTTATTCTGTATAAGGGAACCATAAACACTTCGGTCGTCAGAATCGCGGAAGTTTTTAGGGGAGCAATCCGCAATAATTCTACAAACATCATCGTCGCACACAATCATCCTTCCGGCGATCCTTCACCATCCGCGGAGGGTGTGCAGCTCACTCGTGCTCTTGTGCTAGCTGGCAAGAGTTTAGAAATCAATGTACTTGACCATATTGTAATAGGCCGCGGTCGCAGTATCAGCCTGAGGGACCGTCAGCTTGGGTTCGAGGAAGTGT
>Ga0180433_10004480_pt1 | contig 19580 bp, 28 predicted proteins | sample SS_ome_8_FD_132980 | JGI IMG/M metagenome (GOLD analysis project Ga0180433, IMG submission 132980) | Hypersaline lake sediment archaeal communities from the Salton Sea, California, USA - SS_1_D_1 metaG | ecosystem: Environmental > Aquatic > Non-marine Saline and Alkaline > Hypersaline >... | reverse complement strand
TAGTATTTTCTATTGATGTTATCGATCCATTAACAACTGTTAGAGTATAGTTTGTTGCATCCCCCTCGGATGTTTGATTGGTTGTTACTATAATATTCCATTCAAAATCAGTAATTTCTATATCATCAAATGTATAACTAATACTATTTAATGTGTTGTTTGTTATTGTTGATGTGTTGCACACTAACTGTTCCCATGTTGTATTTGCGTTTGCATACAAACAAGCAGAACCATAATGTATACTACATTCTATTATTGGTGTATAAGTAAAATTAATAGTTGCACTGTTATTAACATTGTTGTTTGATGGTGTGCCTAAAGACACATTAAGATAAGGTGTACATCCACCAGGTGTTATGTTTGCATACAAATCAGCAACCCAACCAGTAGATGACCTTCCAGTCTGTTCCCAGCTTGATAAAGCATACAAATATCTGTAACATCCAGAATCACTGACAGTGAAAGAATCATCAAGACTTGTATGATCTCTGTCTGTATAAACGTATGATGTCACTGTTCCACCAACTCTATGTATATAAACATAATTATTATTTTGTGACATGGCACCGAAATCAACAGCATAAGGATCATCTACTTCCAAAGCGGCGTAATCTCCACCAGTACCATCATTGTATATCTGGAAGTTAATTCCCTGTGTCCAGTCTGTAACCTCACCACTTTGATTGGACAAACCCCATACAACAGTTGTAGGGTTACCTGACACTGCTGTTATACCATAAGTAAAGTTATGGTGAAAATCACCATCAAAATAACATGGTCCATAATCCCTAACAACATAAGCCTCTTGTCCCATATCAAGGTTTGTAAAAGTTATGTGACTAGCATTTACTACTGTGATGTCAGCACCAGGATCGGTTTCTGAATACGTTGTGAAGTCCTCTGCTGTCTGTGTATCATACCAGGGATCAAGAGCAAGGAATCTATCATTTGTTATTGCACTATGGATTGTATCTGATGATGGTTTTATGGCTATCCAGTATTTTCCTCTCACGTTTGATACTGGTTCCATGCAAACTTTTATTTTATATAGAACATCTTCCTGTATTGGTATATCCTTTTTATAATACCACTTGTTCATACCACCAAAATCATAATTGACACTATCAAACACTCCAGAAATATCAACCCAATCTATTGTTTTATTCCAATAAAAAGTAGGACCTATCTTAACTTCATAATCATGCTGATAAATTATAGTATAATTATAGTGCAAGGATTCATTAATGTATGTTATGTTATCCTTATAACATATAAAATAACTATCAGTAAAATTATAAATAAAATCAGGCCCTACACATGTGAAATTATATGTTGTATTGTAAGGTTTGTAAAGGTATGCACTGGTTGGCTTTACCAGTGAATTATTGAAACCCAGAACAAAATCTATATCTCCTGCGTATTGTTTAGATATTATTTCTATCTCTCCACATCCTGGAAGGTGAATGTCTCTGGGGGATGATATATAAACCTTGGCGTTATCAATCACCTGTGTATCATACGCCTGTGAATTAATGCCAGGCATAATCAATAATAAAAAAAAACCTAACAAAATCAACCCCCCTTTCATTCTACCCATCACTATCACCTTCTTCTCTTCTTTCTTTTCTTAGTTCTTTTTTTCCTCTTTCGTGCCATATATTTCACCCCTTAATTGATCAATATCATTTCTGATGACTTTTATGTTCTCTAGGATTGCATCAATTTTTCTCAACACCAACGAGGTATGTGGATGTTTCATTTTCTTTTCCTTTTCTTCTTCCTTCTCTTTACCTTCTTTATCACTGTTGTCTCGGACACATTGTATCCCCAAGGTCCTAAAGGATTACTAAAAGTTCTTGGCCCGGTCTTGACGCTTGGTTTATAACCAAACATAAAGTCCGCTACCTGACCTGCTCTCTCTGTCTTTGTTGGTTGCTTTGCTGACATTCTACGCCTGACATCCATTCTTGCCTTTCTTCTTGCCTCTGACGTAATCGCTGACTTCATACCTGCACGATATGATTCTCTGTATTTCTCTCTCATCTCTTCCCTAAACTTTTCCTTTTCAGCTTTCTTCTTTCTGTATTCCTTTATTTTTACCCTGATCAATCCTTTGATCGCCATCTTATCACCTCATTAATATTGTGGATAATAATCGTACTCTTTTTTCTGAGCACGTACGAATAGCCAAAGTATCAATGCTAATAACATTACAAACGGTGCTAACCAAAACATAGTCATAATGTTATCTTGGATGCCTTGTACTTCTGCTACAAGAGTAGCATTGTCTATCAGTGTGGCTGACAAATTATATGTTTCGGAATATACTACTTGCATTGGTTGTGCTAGTGCTATAAACAATACTCCTATGACAAGAAACAATGCCATGAAAACAATTATTTCATATATCATTTTTTACCACCTTTTTTATTTAAGAATCCTTTTAACATCTCTTTGGGAGATACCACTGGTTTAATCTTTACACTGTAACCCCAGGCCTTAACATCTCTCTTAGAAATCTTACCGAACTTTGGTTCAAGAGGAAGATAAATCATAGGTGGCTTGGGTATTGGTGGTGGTCTAGGTGTCATCCTTAACCTTGCTGTTATTGGTGGTGTTGGTCTAGGTGTTTTTTGTAATAATTTCTGTCTAACTTTCTGTCTTTGTATTTCTGTTGGTATTGGTGTTTCTATTGGTGTTTGTATCTGTATTATTTTTTGAAGTTGTTTTTGTGATTGATTAATTCTTAATCCTGTAATAGGTTTGGTTTGTTGTATTTGTTCCTGCTTTTGTTTTTGTCTCTGTTTTTGTGATTGTTGCTGTGTTTGTGTTTGTTCCTGCTTTTGTTTTTGTCTCTGTTTTTGTCTCTGTTTTTGTGATTGTTGCTGTGTTTGTGTTTGTAATTGCATTTCTTTACTTATCTGATCATTTATTCTATCATATTCAGATTTATATTTTTGAGCTTGTTTTTGTTCTGGATAAGGTGATTTAAATTGTCTCATATATTCTGTTTGACTTTTTATACCTGTTGATTCTGTGGGTGAAAGCTTAACATAAGTTTTAAAAATTTCTTCTTCTTTAGACATTCTTTTTTGAATTATAGGTATCTTCATGGTTTCTTTAGCCCCTTTAGCCCCTATAGTTTGACCTGCTGTTGATCCACTTATAACTGCACCTGTAACTGCGGGTTTTTTTACAGTAGTAACAGGTGGTTTACTAGGTGCAAGACCAGGTGCAACTTTAGCTATTTCTGCTGGTGGTCCTTTGATTGTTATAGATGGTATTGTTGGTGTTGGTGGTTGTGAATAAAAATCTTTAAAAGTTATAGTTTCTGGTCCTGATATTAAACGAGTAGGTATATCAGGTTTTGGTACACTCGTTGTAGGTAACGTCTTTGATACATCAACCCATCTACCACCAGCAAATTCTACTGCTCCTGTTCCGGATCGTGCCATTATCATTCTACCTGCTCCAGGTGGTGTGGATTCTATACCTATCCTTTTTCCAGCAACAACAGCAAGACCTCTTTCTGCGGGAGTTTTTCCAACACCTCTAAAAGCATAACCAGTAACCTTTAATGTGCCCGGCCCTTCCGGTACTGAAAACTCTGGTAAAATAACACTCTTGGTTGTGTCTGTAAAAGGTTTATAATCCCTTGTAAACAATTTACTAACAAATACATCTCCCTTTGCTTCTCCAACAAGAAAACGAGTATCACCAACATCTATTTTGCCGGATGATGTTCTAATCCTTACTGTTTCCAGTTTACCAGGGACAGGTTTCCCAAACTTTGTAGCAACACCATAACTAATATCACTGCTTGGTTCTATTTCAATCTTACCTATCTTCTGCTTTGGAATATATGTTGCGGTCTCTGTCCATACCTTTCCCTCTTTTCCGCCCATTACTGTAGCTTTTCCTTTTACATGTCCTCGTATTCCTTTTATCTTCGGGGTCTCTGCCTCAAATACACCACGACTATAAGATACCTTTTCTCCTTTTGCTGTAATACTTCCACCCCTTACTCTAGTTACATCTATAGTAACTTCCTTGGGGGCCTTAGCTATATAAGAAGTCTGCACCCTGGCTCCAGCATACGCACCGCCAAGTATAGCACCTGTAGTAATTAAACCACCTATGCCTTCTTCTGTTCTTCCACCGTAAATATCCATAGCGGCCTTTCCACCTTTACCAAGAATAAAACTACCACCCATTATTTGTAAACCTCTACGTGCTATTGGAGAACCTAAAACTTTCCCGCCTAACCGAGTAGCTCCAACCTTAGCGAACCCAGCCCCGCCCAAAAAAGCCAGTTCAGCTTGGACTACTGGGGATTGCAGAGATTCATAGGCTCCTCTTAACACATCAGTACCAAATCCAACGACCCCAGGCCTGAAAGGTTCTTTGTATGTCTCTCTAAGTTGTTCCTTGACTACTTCCTCTGTATTGCCTGTAAAAACCGCCCCCAGGTATTTTTCCCCTTTGGGAGAAAGGATCGTATAGCCCGTTAGCAATCCTTTCTCCACTGGGGTAGCTTTGGCAAACGCTTCTTCAGAAACCGCTTTCTCTGTAATCTCCCTCCTCCGTCTGGAAATGGCAGATACAGTAGGAACCTCTGGCTGTACACCCTCAGGCAATTCTTTTCGGAATCGCATAGTAACCATGAATCTCCTGCCTTCTACGGTTGGAACTGGCACAGGCGTGCCAGGAACTCTCCGCACAGGAGCAGGTATAGGTCTTTGCTCCTCTCTCACACCAGTAACATACCCCCCACGCTCTGTTGCAAAGGCCCTTAAGGCCTGTACCTGTTCAGTCTCATGGACTGGGACCTCGTAAACATACTCCTCCTGCGGAGGTGGTGTTGGTTTTGGTGGAGGTGATAAAACAGTAGGAGGTGGTGACACGATCTCACCTATGCTCTGCCCAGCTTGAAACCCTGGGGTAACTTGTGGACGTGGAGAAGGTGCTGATGATGATGTTGGTGGTTGTGTTGGTTCTGGTGGAGATAATATTGTAGGTTTTGGTGATATAATTTCACTTACATCTAGCCCTGGTTGGTATCCAGGTGTTACAACCCTATCTCCTTCTTCAACCATATAATTAAATGGTATTGATGAGGTTAAAAAACTATCGTTCAGTAAAAACCGAGGGTGTCATTTATCTTGATATTGGTTTAGGGTATAATATTTTGGTTATTTTCTTATTTATTGTATATTTATACCATACGTCTTTATAAGTAGACTAATTAATTGATTAATAAGACGAGGTGAATTATGGATAAGAAAATAAAAGTTTGTGAATGTCCGGTGTGTGGTAACAAACACTTTAAAAAGAAGGGGTGAACTAGATGATAACTATTGAAGAGATAAAGCAAACACTGATGTTTTATCAGGGTATTAATATAGACTTGTGGCTAGATGGTAAATGGGTATTGTTCAATACTTGTAGAGAGCTCGGTATTCGTAGGGCTGGTATAATCATATATAATAATAATTGTAAAGACAATTATGGGGTGAGTTATGATCCACAAACTAATAGACAAGGTTCGGGGGCCTAAATACCCCCCAGACAAGTGGATAGAGAGGTACCTTAAGGATAGGTATGGGATTGAGGTGGTTGAGTGAAACAGAAAGATTTAAAGACATTTGAGAAAAAACCAGTAGCAAGAGCCGAACGTATCATCAGGGTACGTGATGGAAAGACCGGTAAGTTTATAAAGTTTGCTTCCGAAGAAGAATATTTTGAGGGGGTATAGGTATAACTTTATTTAAAAAGGGTTATATATATATATAACTATAATATAATAAAGATATAGATATAGAGGTGAGAAAATGAGACCAAATCAATATGAGGATAGCAGGACAACAACATCAGTTAGCGTCGATACATCACTGTTAAAGGAAATGAAGAAGAAAAACATAAACATATCTAGGCTATTAGATAAAGCTATGGGTGATGTGGTTGGTGGAAAGGTGCCTAAAGAAATCAGACACCTAACAAGAGAAGAAATTCTACAAAACCAAATACAAGAGGCCTTTGAGGATATGCCTGGTGACATGAAGAACAGTATACTAGACAGGGTCAGGAATGACTACGCTATTCCCTGGGTATTAAAAACACTCAAGCGTGAATACAATATAAAGGTTTTACCAAAGGATTTAAAAGAGTTTGTAGATAACATGGAAAAGCAAGAGGAAGAGCGTATAGAGGAGTTGATTAAAGATGAATGATACACCACTGAAAGTAGTTAGATGCCCAACCAAAGGGTGTGGGTTCAAAGACATACTAGATATATATGACAACTGCCCTAACTGTGGGACAGAGCTGGAAAAACATGTGTTCCTTGTATGCGGTCCTCATGTGTATCTAGTACCGGAGAAGGATGCTAAATGCTCAAAAAAAGCAGGTACGGAATAAGGAAACCATATCTTAGAAAAGATATGTTACAGATGATAGAAGAGGCCATGAATGTATTTTACAGGCGTGAGAGTTATCGAATGGATGAATATACTAGGGAGAGGTGGAAACAAACGATGACCAGGTTGGGTTTAATCGCTAAATAAGTTGGTGATGTGAGTATGAACATAAAGAAGTTAATACAATTAGCAAGAAAGAACGGTTGGTATGATCTGGCCCTTGATTTAGAGTATTTAGAGTTGTTCATGGAAAGACACGCAGATGAAGTGAATAGATTATGATTGATACCCTAAACATCTCGCATCTCAATATCCGAGGTGTGAAAACTCGTAACGTATCTCCATGTCATTGCGAGGGATGGGGGAGTTAGGTGATGTGAGTATGGATAAAAAAAGGTTAATAAGAGAGTTAGAAAAAGAACAATTACTTTGGTGGAGAAATCGTGACGGAGATAGACAATGGGCAGTAGGTAATTTTTGTGTACCTCAGGAAATATGGGATAAGTTTAAAAAGAAGGTGAGGAAGGATGACTAATAAATGTCTATGTGAAGAGCACGAAGACGGTGGAAAGATCACGCACAAGAGGTGCCCAATACATAACAGAGTGAGATGTCGCAAGTGTAAAGAAATAAAAACCCACTATGAAGATGGTTTATGTAAAGAGTGTTATGAGAACATGCGGAATGAGTGGGAAGTGAGGTGATAATATGCCAGATAGAGATGGAACAGGTCCCAGATCAAGATCATGGAGATCAAAAGGAAGGAAGAAAGGCAGACAGTTAGGGAATTGTTGATTAAATGAATAAACACCATAAGGAATTTATTGTACAAGTGTACCATACTACTTTATAAGGCATGTTGACTAATTGATTAATATGGGGAGAAAAGGCTTAAGTGAATTAACGAAAACATTCATAAAGGAATTATATAAAAAAGGTGACACCAAAAGGCACATAGCCAAGAGGCTAGGCCTACATACTAACACAGTAGTAAAGCATATAAGGAAGATTGATTTATGCGAGTGAAAGGCGTGGTAGTTGAAAAGCACGGGACCCGGTTAATTATAGAGTGTGATCATGCTAAACATTGGAAGTTGCAGTCCATACGTAGTAATGAAATGATGTATGAAAAGGGACACAAGGCACCAGAGCCTTTTGATCCTAAAACAATGCCGAAAGAGAAAACTATAGTGAGGATTATATGGCGGTGAAGACTTATACAATGTTGGTGAATAGGTTGAAATAATGATCAGTGAAAAAGGCATCGGGCTACCAGAATGGATTTTCATAGTGTTGTTCTCACCGTTAATAATAGCTGGTATAATGTTTGCTTTAGTGATGGGGTTGGTGGATAAATGAATAACATTACGTCTACAATTATAGTGGCTATACTTATGTATGTGTGTGGAGCATCAATGATCATGTTTATTAATTATTATTTGGAGAGAATAGATTATAACAAAGAGATAGTACAGAAAGTGTTAGATTTTTGTCAAGAGAACGGTTATACTGGAATTAAATATCGAACAGTTAATAATATTCATTGTTCACGCATATCAAATAAAACACTAATTTTAAGGGATGTTGGGTGTGACCTTGATGATAATATAATATGTTATTTTATAGGTGAGGAAGGTAGGATGAAGCATGACTAAGGAAGAATGGGATTATATGTTTAAACCAACACTAATAGGAATAATAGGATCAGTTATATGTGCTCCATTAATAGCATTATTTTTTTCATATACAGAAGGTGCTGATTGGTTATTGCTAACAGGTATATTAATGTTTAGTGGAATTATGTTATCAATAGTAATAGGAATGGGAGCAGGTGGCTTAGAAATGAATCAAAGGGAAGATGATGAACCATGACTAAAAAATACTACAACCCAGAGAAGAACTTGAAGATAGTTAAGGCAATGGTTATTTTATTCACAATACTTGGTGTACCGTATGCCTGGGCCATAATGTTCTTTGTATGGAACAACGCTATATTTTTGATACTGATGTCGTTTGTAGCCTGGCCTTTGTTCATGTACGCTATCTACTGGGTGATTAAGAGAGGGTGAAGTATGAAAAAGAAAAAAATTGGAAGACCAAGTATTATACAATATCCAGAAAGGATTAATTTAAGATTAGATACTAAAACTTATAATATGCTTTTTTGGATGTCATATAAATGTTTAGTTATCCCAATGTCAGATGTTGTTCGTCGTCTTATAAGACAAGGATTTGAACATCTGGAAGAAAATGATAAAAAGAGGTTTTATGAATGGACAAGCCAGGAAAGTTCGGAAAGATAAGAAACCTAGCAAAGCGTCTGAGTAAGCTACAAGAAGGAGACTGGGACGCTGTAGTAGTTGTAAGTGGAACCGAAGGAGTAGGCAAGTCAACTCTGGCCATTGACCTGGCCCGTCTGGTTTCAAAGCTTAATGGAATTAAGTTCGACTACGAGGACAATATGGCCTATGACGCAGAAGAGGCCATAGAGAAGGTTCAAAAGATACACAATAAGGGAGTTATGGTTCTGGATGAGGGTATGCGACTGGCCTGGCGGAGGCAGTGGTTTGATGCAAACCAGAGGCATCTTATACGTCTGTTCTCTCAGATAAGATCAAAGAACCTATGTTTTTTCCTATGTATACCATCCTTCTCACATCTTGAGACATACTTCCGGCTACATAGAATAACCTATTGGCTTCACGTTGTTAAACGGGGATGGGTAGTAGGATTTAAGCCAAATAGGATGGCTGGTGTAAAGGACCCCTGGGGCATAGATAACATACAGAGGTTAATCAATAAGAACAAACTACCCACGATGTCAATAGATGACCCCATACAATATATTATCAAACACCATAGAAAGATACCCTCGTTCTGCGGTTCTTTTCAGTTTCCTAAGTTACCAGACTTCGAAAAATACAAAAAGATTTCAGACGAAAGAAAGTTAAGGGGTAATCACATAGAAGAAGTCAGAACTGTAAAACAAATTATAAGAGATAAATTGAAAGAAATAAATAAAAAAATGAGGGAAGATGGAGTACCATTAAAGAAAAGATCTTCTTATATAACAGAAAGAGATAGGACAACGTTGTCACATTGGGATAATGATGACGTGTAAGGTGCATTTTGTTGTAGTACCTTATTGTATATATATATTTATATTAAAACCTCTTATTTTTTTATTTACCAAGAGAGAATAAGAAAACCCTTATTTTCTTATAGTTAGAGGTCTCGTAGGGCGGGAAGTTCATAACTTTTCTCCGGTCTTTCTCAGCGATATAGTATACCAATATGAAGTATATCAATATCAATATGACACCACTCACCAGCATGGAGTTGCAGGTGTTCAGTAAGGCCACGTTAGGATCATAAGTACCGCAGAGATCAACGCCAGATGTAATATTGAGTACCTGGGCCTGGGGTTTAAATTGTGGTAAAGGATCATTATTCGACATGCAACGAGTAAGTACCATTGTATTAACGAACACTGTCAAAAAAACACCGGCTATAAAAAGAAACAAACCAAAAATAAATAAAAGGTGGATGAGTTTTTTCATTCAGTCCTCACCCAACATATTCTTTGCTGACACTATGAAGTCCCCAAAGAGTTCTTTCATAGGGTCATTTTTTTCTTGCGTTTCCAAAGCTTCCATTATTACCACCTCATTGATTAATTGGTCAATATCCTTTATAAAGGAGTATGGTATAAATGTACTATAACGAGAAAGGTGGCGTATCGTCAAACATGTTTTTCTTAGCGTAGTCTGATGTAATGAAACGTGTAACACCGAATACTAAGCACCCAACAATCAACATATTGGTTCCGATCTCACTGTTTGGATACATCATTATTAATGCAAATCCAATAACAGCAATAACTATACCAATAGCCATAATTATTTTAAACATCATCAAAATCTCCCCGTATCTTCTTATGAATCTCCTTGGTTGTTTTCTTCTCGAACAAATAGTTAATTGTAGTATCTATCCTAGCATGGCCTATGTCCCTTTGTATACTAAATATATCAAACCCGGAGTTCAATGCGTCCTGTATGTATTTGTGTCTGAAGTAATGAGTAGTAAAGTCCACACCAATCTTTTTAACTGCCTTCCTTAGATATTTCCAGTAGTAATGATAAGTTGTGTCTATGGCCCTATTTATGTCTCGGCTATGGGTTCTCAGAAAGATATATCCATCTTTATTCTTGGCTGATTTCTCAAGCAGTAATACACCCTTCGCCAGGTTAGTAGATAGTGTAGTGTACCTTTCTTTACCACCCTTTCCAACGATCCTTATCCTATAACCATCCTTGTCGTTTCCAGTAACATATCCCTTCTTTATTCTTATGATGTCACCTGCACGGGACCCTGTATTAAATTGTATCTTGGCTATCAATCTGAAGATTGGACTTTCTATATTGTTGAGTACCTTTACTATCATGTCAACAGGTATGTTGTTATATGTTTTCTTTCTTGGTTTGTGTCTTGGTGTCTTTAGCTTTGCAAACATCTCACCAGTACCCATCATCTCTAGGAAGTGTTTAAACGGGGCCTTCATGTAGTAGCTGTATTTGTCTCTCGTGTGCTCTGTTATGAACTTGTTAATGTTCTCTACGGTGATTTCTCCCTTGTATTCTATCAGAAACAGACGTATGGTTCTCACATAAAGACGTATAGAGTTATCCATAAGACTTGTATTGTTTACCAGGTAGTTTCTAAAGTCTTTGGATAGTGTCATTAATCATCACTCCCGCTAAATTCATCATTCCCACCCTTATCACCAGTTCTAATAAAGAAATCAAATTTTTGTAAACATGCGGCAATATCCATCTTTATATCTCTTATCAAATCAAGTATCTCTTCACTAATAACATAATCATCTATTTTTATGTTTCTATTGGATGGTGATGTATTTATTACTTTTATGTATTCTATTAACTCATCAAATTTTCCTATTATTCTATCCTTGTCACCTTTACCATATATTATACATTCAACGGTTGACCATATAGCGTCATATAATAATGAAAATGACCTGTTTAATATGCTTCTATCAGGTCCTTCATTACTGTTAATATTACACCTGGACATTACAAGTAAGTTATTAAGGTCAGTAAAATTATAAGTTATATCTTCTATTGTTCTTCCAGACGCATGTGAGGCAAAATCTTCTCTCCAATTAACCATACGATCACCCAGGTATTACAACAGGCGGTGGTGGGTTTAATGTTCTGCACAATGTTACTAGTTTTTCTGGGTTTTGTATTAGGCCCTGTGCCTCCATGATGTTTAAGCCTATAGCCAACCCTATAAAGATAAGGAATATCATTATACCTATAGCTATCCATTTAACAGGAAATGACTTTTGTTTTGCTAGTTGTGACCTTACCTCTCTCTGTATTATAACATCATTCCTTGTAGGAGTATAGTTGTACTTAAAGAACTTATTTATTCCTTCGGAACTTATGATCTTGTATAATGGTACTTCCAATTCAGGGAACTTTCTCTCCATTTCAACACCCTCACATTCTGGACACTTTAGTCCCTTGAATACCAAGGTTTTATTAGTTATCTTGCCTACCTTGTTCTCTACCTCTTCGTAATCAGCAACAGCTACACCCTCAAAATGACAACCAGGAGTTTTACATACTCTCCACATGTCAAGGGCCTTTTCCATCTCCCGATAATCATTGAATCCGTATTGTTCTTTTATTGTCTGTATTGCTCTTATAAATTCTGGCTTTAGGGTTATACCTATATCATCCAGGCCCCATGCAACCCTTACACCGGATTTCTTCTCTGGACTGGCTGAACCCTCGTCTAATATTTGTACACCATACTTTGATTTAACAAGTCCACCTCTATATACTGCGGATGTAAATTCTATAACTCCATCCTTTCTACGCATTGCTACTAATGGGTTTCCACGAATAAACGACTTGAAAAATACCCAGGCCGGAGTTTTCCACATTACAAGGAATCCTATGAATCCAATTACAATTATAATTAGGATAAATGGAACCATAGCTATAATGTATTCTAAACCGCCCAATGTACCCATTATTCCACTTACATCTGTTGGCACTTTAACCACCTAAAATCCTCCCGACCCAACCTTTAGCCCTAGATATACGGCCTGGAGGCCTTTCAGGTGCAGTCTGACTATATCTTCTTTCTTGTATTTCAGTAGCTAGTAGGACCCTTTCTCTGTCTGGTCCTCTGGCTCTCATTATCTTTCTCCACACAGCCGCTTTTATGTTAGTAAACACCATATCCATCTCTGGGGTGTATTCAAAGTAAGGAATAGCGGCCTTTGTCTTTTCAAAGGCTATGTGCAGTATGTTATCCCAATCTGACTCATCTTCCTTGTTAAAATTAGACCATATAACCTCAGAAGCAATAAATCCCCAAAAGGCTTTTCTAACTTCGTCTGGTATGCTTAAATCCCTTGAAAATTCCTTTATGATACCTATATCGTTCTGTCCACCCTGGAAAACACGAGGGTAAGAACCCCAGCGCTCATCCATTTCGTTATAGTTTTGTGGATTATTCATAATGCACCTTTCTTGCCTACCTTATCGGGATATATACTCATTAAATATAGGAACACTGTCCATATAAAGGCTATGATTCCAAACATGAGGTTTACATACACAACTATTACCTCAACTGTTAGCAGGGCCAGTGCAAAGAACAGCACCATTGAAATACCAGATATGATACCATGTTGGTATGTGTATTCCGCTCTATCCTGTTCCTTTTTCCTTACCATACTGAATAAAAGCATGAAAATAGCAACAACCTCAAATAAAATATACATATCTTGATTGATTGGTTTTGGTGGTGTACGACAGAAGGCCCGGCCTTCAAAAGTAGAATTAACACATCCTAGATCACATGGTTCAGGCTCTAAAAAATGTATCCAAGTATCATCAGTTTGAATACTCTCAGCTAGGCCAAGATAACTATCATTGATACAGTAATAATATTCAAGTGCTGATACGCTTGGAACTAACAAAACACATACCATGAACAATAACATTATATATTTCATTCTTTCACCATTACTATCCTATGAACTTTAAATCCTGCTGACTTGAAAGCAAATAAAGACATCATATTTTCAGGTTTTATTTGTGCCTTATCTCCCTTCTTAGCAAACATCATTATAGCATTTTTTCCTATACCCAATCCCCAAAAAATTGGTAATATAGATAATGATATACCACTTGAACAAGACCTTATGCACCCAACTCTGATCTTATCCATTATTATAATTTTAGCATTACATTCAGGACTTTTTTCAAACTTATCCCAATAAGAAACGTGTGTATCATAACTGAATTCATCTGTACTATTAGATACTGCCCTTATAGAAGGATGATTATTTAGACTGTACAAAAAACGATAATCCTTTTTTGTGACATTTCTTAGTGATATGTTAGATTCTGCCATCTTAATCTCCTATCCTTACTAGATTCAAGTTTGAACCATAATATATACCGTTACCTGTTCCACCATAATCCATTGTTGCCACAGAAACATTATCACCAACATTTAGACTAATAATACATGTTCCAGGCATGGTCATTACATCTCCACCCGCAGACATCTTTTTGTATGATGTACATTTAGTTTGATTAAGACCGTTAATCATTACAGTTGTATAATAAACATGATTGTTTTGACCAGAACCACTTGCTATGTAATTTACTCTATATCTACCTGCAATTTGTGTTGTAAGGTTAGAAGATTGGCTAAATCCACCAACATAATTAAAACCATTGGAAATATCTCCACTTGTATAAAATAATGAATACCAAGTACTAGCTATAGCAAAGTTTATAGTAGTGCCTGTATTATTTTGATACCACATCTCTCCGTATATTTGGTTGGCTGTTAAATTTCCATTGATGGTTGTGTTTTGATCTAAAATTATATTTTCTGTTGCATGTAATATTAAACTATTATCATTTTCAGAATCAATATAAACACTAGAAGCAAGATATAATCTATAAGCTAACCACAAATTACCCCACCGTCTATTATTGGTTCCTAAATTACCGTATGTATCAGTATAAGGTCTAAAGTTTTTACCAATACCTAAATGTGCAACAATATCTACGTTTGGATGGGGATATAATTGTAAATTAGCTGTTGATCCGGTTGTTTGTCTTATATTAAAATAGCTAGGTTCATCAAATTCTATAGTATATTCATTAGTAGAACCAGTTATAACAATACTATCAGTAGCAATAGAACCAAATTCACCTTCTTCTATGCTAGTTTTATTTATCCATGTGAAATTATAAGCAGTTAAATTATTCGTAACAATAAGATTTTTCATTGTCCAGCTACCCACAGGAAGTATTGTACTTAAATTTTTATATAATCTTCCCCATTTACCAGTTCTACCGGCTTGTGCATTATATATACCCAGAGACAAAAATAAGACCGACACTATGCAAACCATTATTATTTTGGTTTTTTCCATACTATCATTTTGAACTCCATTACTTAAAAAGATATATTTAGAAATAAAAAAAAGGGGAAATGAGGTTTTTTTAGGATGAATTATTTAAAATCCAACCCCAAGACCGCCTCGTAGTGCCCAGAATAGTGCACCAACACCAATTAATATCAAAGCAACGCCTGTGATATTAATTGCACTGTAGAAGTTACTAAGTGTTCTGTCAACTGATGTATTAAGTGCTAAAGATGTAGCGTTTTCTTCTGCAGAATGACCGCTACCACCAATACCACCCAGTGTTGGTTCCATTGCAATGTACACGTTGGCGACTATTAGAGGACCGAAAAGCAGAACTACTGCACCAACTACTAAAAGTAAGATTGATGCAATAACTGGTGATCCCATTACCATATTTAACACCACCACTTAGAAGCCTACTCCAAGTCCACCTCGTAGTGCCCAGAACAAAGCACCAACACCGATCAAGATCAGTGCTACACCTGTGATGTTCACAGCGCTGTAGAAGTTGCTAAGTGTTCTGTCAACTGAGTTGTTAAGATCAGCCGAACCAGCATCTGAAAGTGCCGGTATCATTGCAAGGTACACATTGGCGACTATTAGGGGCCCAAAAAGCAAGACTACTGCTCCGACTACCAAAAGTAAAATCGATGCAATAACTGGTGCTCCCATTGTTGCCATAGTATCACTCCTTTTTTATAAGGAAATAAATTCCTAATTAAAAATTAACCTGACCCTATAAGTAGAGTGGAAATAAGGAAAAATCATGTTTTCTTATATCCTAATCGGTTTTTTCTTCTTTATCTTGCCTTCCATCCGCAATAATATCACTATATCTCTGGCTATTGGTTTGTTTATTCTAACCTTATTGTTTACTGCTTTGTAGTAGTCCCTGTTCGTTGTGAATGGATCATTTCTAAATTCATTCACTATAATATTGGCTCTACTCATAAGTTTTCTAAGTATATCTTTTTCTATATCAATTCGTCGTTTCATTAATATCTACCCCTGTGGAAGAAGGCATATAGTTGACCTGTTAATGCAAGTGCAACAAATAAACCAGCTATCCACCTACCTTCTGGTGGTAAGAACACACCAAGACCAAAACTGAACAATATAGCTAGTATTGTAGGAACAATTGCATCTTCCGATTTCATATAAACAACACCAAGCACAGCAAAGAATGGTATAGCAAATATTATATAACCAAGGTTAAGAGTTTGAGACCACATACTAGCTATGGCTCCTAAAACATCCCCACGTAATAACTGCGCTAGTAATCCAACAACATCATAGGCCATATCATCACTCCATATCTTTTACACTCCTCCCAAAGAATAATTGTGCTATTGCTATAACATAAATGAATAATATTCCAATACCCATAGGCATAGCTAACGACGAAGGTACACCCATGTTATACAACATCCAAGGAGCACCAAGAACAGTCTGTGCAAATATTGTCGCTACCGCTACCAAACCCTGTATCAATAATTGTGCCTGTACCCATATCGCTGTAAGTGGGTCTTGAGGAATAACTTCCGGCACAGTAGCATTTATTTGCCTTCCAGTTGAGTTTACACTTTCTATCCAAGCAGTATCTTGTTGCATGGTGTTGTATTCAGAAAATATACCTGTTGTTCCCATTATTCCAATGACTAAATTGAAAACAAACAACCACAAAGCAATCTCGTAGAATCTCATTTATCCACCACCCTTAGCATCCTTAGTTAGTTTATGCAGTATTGCAATCGTTCCTACAAATCCTATTATTGGTAATCCTATGTATCCAGTAAACCACCCCATAGCCCAGAATAATCCAGCCGCCATACTTATAGCTATTCCAGATATAGTTGAATGTTTAGGTCCGAATATTAAACCTAGGAAAAGACAAAATGATAAACCACCAAACATTAACCATACCTGATCTATTCCTTCTGGTATGTGATCTCCACTGATCCCTTCAAATATTATAACTGTGGTTTCGCTAAGCTCTCCGTATTCACCATGCCAAGCTTCAAATATACCTATGTATGATTGATTTATGTTTACACTACTATATGTGAATATAATATTAGAACTGTAACCTACACTACTATAAAGCAACTGGCTAGTATTTGTTGAATTGTATATCCACACACTAACATTCAACGTATCTAATGCACTATCATTATACATAAATTGTATGTATTCACCTGTAGCGTTAGCGTACCAGGCCCATGATACAGAACCGTAAACAGTTGTAAGTCCAGGTAACATCTCAACACTCGTTATTCTTAATGTTTTATCACCATCAGCATCAGCTAATATATACCCAACTACTCTTTCTTCAACACCATTAAAAACTGATAGCGAATACCATTCATTCGTTACTAAATATGATAATATCCTGTGTTCTGCGTCAAATCTGGCCTGTGTTATATTATTTGTAACATTATTTATTGGCTTTCTTATGGATAATATACTATCATAGAAACGTCCAGTTAAATCATCTATGTAAAGATTTATATCAACCTTTGTGTGTGTATTAAGATCAATCATATAGAAATCAACATTACCACCTTCCGGTATAAGTGTTCTGAAATATTCATCTGTACCAAACAACATCTGTAACTCCATAAACAAAAAGTCACAATTTACATTCAATTCTATAGAATAATTTCCTGTTATGTTGTATATGTCTGTTTGATTTGTACAATATACGGTCATCTGCATTGAATCCGGACTGCTTACATTAAACAAGTCACCGGTCATCTCGTCGTATATTGTGACATTGAAACTAAATTGATTTAATGAGAAGGTGTAATTTAATGAATAGAAAGGATCAGTATCCGTATCATTACACATCATTCCATAAACTATTGTTCTATCGAAGTCTGAGAATGTGTGTGATATTACATTACTTGTTGCGTTTGTTATACTACTTGTATTACTTGCTGATGGTAACCATGAGCCAGTTTCATTCGTAAACAACCAGCAACCATCAAACGAGGCGTTTGATATTGGGGTGTAATTGAAATCAAATGTTAATGAAGATACTATACTCGCATCTGTAGGGTAATTCAAATCTATAAGTTTGTCTGGAAGAGGGCCAAGATACAGGTTTGTAACATAACCATCTAATAATCTACCACCACCCTGCTCCCAGGTTGACATTGCATAAATATATTCAAAGGTTCTTTCGTCCAGTATGGAACACTCATCTGTTAGAAACTCTGGTAAACGCCTGGAATCATTATATACTGCAAAAGTTACATTGTTTCCCTGCCTTCTAACATTCATAAATATATTATTCAAGGTATCAAAATAGCATGTAGCGTGTGTTCCTGATGTCACATTACCGAGATATATATCACCACCATCTGTACCGCTACCATACACATACACATACATACCATCAGTCCAGTTCCTAACTGCTGATACATTATTACTTAATCCCCAGATCATAATAGATGGTAGTAATGCTGTTGTGTTTGTTACATTGAAAGTTAGATTATGTGAAAAGTTTCCCTCAAATGCTCTCTGTCCATAACTCTTATAAACATACCCAACCTCAGTAGCATTCAGAGTAGAAAAGTTAATCCAAGTATCATTCAAGACATCTATATAGCTATCGGGGTCAACTTCTGTATATGTTGTATAGTTCTCAGGTGATAGTGTTGTCACTGTGAAATAAACTGTATGACTTACAAGGTCACCATCAGTATTATTCATGTAAACTGTTATATAATTCTGTCCTTCTGGGGCTACAAATGTTGTATTCCACCAAGATTTGTTTTCTATTCCTAATTGCATATCCCAGGCCGCACCGCTCCATGTTCTTATGTCACTACCTGACACGTTTTGCATACTGAAACCCTGTATTATTTCGTAAATTCTTTCTGAATCTTGTGTATTACTACATGCACAGTGCATTATAGTATGGGCTGAATCATTATAGGCTTCAAGGGTAACATTATTTAAATCACCTTCTGATCTCCATAATCTCATATAACCCCAATCAAAGAACTGCGGATGACAATCACACCCATCATCCTGAAAACCACCATCATCCCAGGCTTCGTAGTTTCTTATACCATCATAAGTAGGATTACCACCAGGAAAACCCTGAATCTCACAGTATGTTGTACCATTTACATACCAAGCTGTATCGTCTCCTGAACCTCTAAGAGTTCCCACACGATTATTAAATGAAAGGAATGAAACTGCTGGTGGACCTATGCTAGTTTGATTACCGAATGTAGATAGTTGTGTCCAGTTGACATCAAACCCCCTAACCAATGGTAACCCCAATTCTGTCATGTTAAGCCATAACCAAGCATACGCACCATAATCCTGATCTACTGCGTGTGTTATATTAATATAAGAAGAATTGATAACGTCTATATAATTCCCATAATTCAATATATTCCATAATGTATAGTCATCATAATCAGTAGTACTGAAATGATACATACTTTGATTTGTTCCACCATTAAGTGAATAAAATACTGCTTCGTAATTTCTGTTTGGTGTTGTCCAATTAAGATCAAAAGAATTGGTATCATAAGTAGTATTTTCTATTGATGTTATCGATCCATTAACAACTGTTAGAGTATAGTTTGTTGCATCCCCCTCGGATGTTTGATTGGTTGTTACTATAATATTCCATTCAAAATCAGTAATTTCTATAT
>Ga0180433_10004479_pt1 | contig 19582 bp, 11 predicted proteins | sample SS_ome_8_FD_132980 | JGI IMG/M metagenome (GOLD analysis project Ga0180433, IMG submission 132980) | Hypersaline lake sediment archaeal communities from the Salton Sea, California, USA - SS_1_D_1 metaG | ecosystem: Environmental > Aquatic > Non-marine Saline and Alkaline > Hypersaline >... | reverse complement strand
GCTATTGGTTGTATTAAAAAAATTATTTTTTCCAGAAACCTATGTGAGTATATCTATATTTTGGAAACGTATATCCTGGGCTTTTTACATGATTCAATATCAATCACTAGCCCTTTTTATAGAAAATTTAACTGAAAACAAAAAATCTATAAAAATTCACCAAAAAGCATTCATTGCAATAAGCTCTATTTTTACTATTTTCTTTATAAGCTTAGCCTTTTATAAATTCAACTGCTCACACGCACAAGAAAACCAATTTATAGAAGCATCAATAAAAAAACTAGCTATTATCTATACTCTTTTTATTCTTGTTGTTTCAAGCTTAATACAAACTTTCCTCAAAATCCGAATATCAAAAATGCCAAGAATATTAAAAAGACAGCTTATAATCTTTATTAAATTTTTCATACTTCCATTCGCTATTTCAGATACCATACAGGTATATCCATTTTTTGGCGCAGCTTTACAAAACAACAATACTCTTGCTAGTTTTTCTACTCTTATAATCACTCTTGCAATAATACATTGTATGCGCAAAATAATGGGCTTAAGATTCTTGAATTTTGATAGTCACGTGCAGGCACCAAAGAAGTTTTCGTTTATAGATGATTTTAAGGGGATATTAGATCAATTTGCAGATGTTACAAGCACAAGAGAGTTGGGGCATATTACGCAAAACTTCTTTAAAGATGCATTCAATATTCCGACAAGAAGAACAAGGTTATATATCAGAAATATTGGCAAACTGAGGAAAAAGAGGATGGAGCAACATATTAACAACACAAGTTATAACTCTTTTGAAAATGAAGAGCAGGCAATTGAAAACTTTATAACCAGTTATGACATAAATAGTGACATTGGTAAATTTTTGCGAAAGCATAAAATAATAATAAATGATGAACTTGAGTTCAGCAACTTTTATGATGAAAATCAAATAAGAAGTGCAATATTGCAATTTATGAGCGATGTTGCTGCGGACATCTTTATCCCGATTTTTGAAAATGGTTCACTCGGGGGCTACATTGTTATAGAAAAATATGCTCGAGTAAATAATGAAAATAAAAATGGGCCATTTTATAGTAATTTAGAACGAGATCAGATGCTTGTGTTTGCAAATTATCTGGGGAATATAATTAAGCTAATGCAGGCACGAAGCATCGATTCCATTATTAAGCAAGAAAAAGCATTAAAAGAGGAATTGTATAGCAAGCACCAGGAGGTTAACCAGTATAAAGAAAGTATTAGGTCGTTTTTGAAAAATACTCAACAAAAGAAAATTGGCGTGATTTTTTACAAAAACCGTAAATTTACATTTGGAAACCAAATGGCGCAAGAATTAATCCCAGTGAAATTAAACACCCATGATGGACATCCTGTAACAAAGAAATTAAAAGGATTGGGAAGTCAGGTTATAGAATATAAGTCACCAAAGACTTGTTTTATTCAAGATGATAAGGGAGAAAAACTGGTTATCTCGGCACTTCTTAATACAGAGCAGAATAATGTTATTATGATTATATATTATCCAGAAGTTTCTGATATTTTGAAACGCAAGGTCGCATTACTGAAAGACCCTACCAAGTGGGACTATTTATTGTATCTGGAAACAACTAAATCTGGAAAACTTATTGATGAGTTGATTCCTGGAAATGGTGAAACATTATTAAACTTTAAGATCGATCTGTTGAAATTAGCATTAGGCAAGAAGGCAATATTATTGGATATGTCTGATGAAGATATTATCCCAACAGTAGAGATTTTGCATCATATAAGCTTGCGAGAAACACTACACATACTTGATTTACAAAGGCCTTCTGAGGATTTTGACACGGCAATTAAATTATTTGGCATAAACCCTATTTTTGGTATGAAATCAGGAGATGAAAAGCCATTACTTGAAAAACTGGATAATGGAGGGACATTGTTCATCAAGAATATACATTTTCTTAATCTGGAAACACAAAAACATCTTGCTGAATTTATTAAGTATGGGTTTTTCCGCGTGTTTAAGGCAGAGAAAAAGACTTTTTCAAGCGTGAGAATAATATGTTCGACCAGTATTAACTTGCAAGTGGCAGTCCAAGATGGGAAATTCTCCCAAACATTATATGATGAACTTAATAAAACATCTATCGCAATGCCATCGCTCATGACATTGCCCCAAGAGGAACTTGAAAATTTAACAACTAAGTTTACTGAACAGGCTATAAAGACTGATGAGTTTCAGCATGTATTGGAGCTAACTGATACAGAGAAAAAGAAACTTTCAGAATCTCGCCCGACCAGCTTTGTTGAGCTAAAACATAGAATCCAACAGATTTTGATTAAAAAATCAAAACAAAACGCTATTTACGAAGAAGCACAATTTGACCCAGCATATGACGTTTCTGATCCTCAGCTGGTAGAAGCTGTCAGATTGGGCAAACATGCTCTCAAAGACAGAAAAATTATGGGGATGCTCTGGAAGAAGTTTAAAAATCAAAATAAGATTGCCAATTTACTAGGAGTGAACAGGTCAAGTGTGAATAGACGCTGTAAAGAGTATAATTTGATCTAAGCTAAGGTCTCAGTCATTTTTTAATTTTCTATTATTAATTTTAAGACAAAAAGCACTAAACCCCTTTATATAAAGGATTTTTTAGTATATATTAAACATAATTTGGAAATTTTAACCCTTTATTTTAATAGGAATGTATTATGCAAAAAAAATTATCATATTTTTTAATTACTCTTTTACTCTACAGTCAAAGTTACATTACATGCATGCACAGTAAGCAACAAAAGAAAGTTACTAAAGAAAATAGTAGCATATTGCTCGGGAAAAAACCATCTGAGGGCTCCAGCATATGTTGTGCTAAAGATAAATCCTCAGAAAATAGAAAATCTTTTTTTTCACTACAAAACAAATCTTGTAAAGAAATATGTAAGAAACTATGCTTACTTACTCTTATAGCCGGCGGTATGAAAATTGCAGGACTTTCTGTACTTATATATCTTAATGTTAAATATTAAAAAACATAAAAGGCACTTAATATAAAAGCTTTTTTAATATATAATTAAGTATAATTTATAAAACTTAATAATTTTAGTTTAAATTGAGATGCTGAGAGAAATAATCAAAGAAAAACACAGATATAATCGGAGTTTAATGAAAACAAGATGTTTAGTATTAGTGATGTCATACACAATGTGATAGAAATAGGAACAGGATTTAACTTCCTGTTCTTTGTTTTTACTGTAGCGTTTACCTTCAAAATTGGTATTGTAATAAATTTGCTGCTCAATACAAAATCACAACAAAAAGCTAAGCTACAGTTGAGTCTTCTTTTGTTAGCAATAATGGGAGCCATACTGGTTAATTTTACCTGGATATTAAAAACAGCTCACAAAACGTTTTTACCTTCGTTAGATCAACGAATATTGATGTTTTGCATACGAATCACCTGGGCTATTATCACACTGCACTATCATGCATTAGCAGTATTCATAGAGTCGCTATTAAAGGGAAAAAATGTTTTGCAAAATGTAAGACAAAAAATATTGATACCTATTAGTAGTGTATTATTTTTATTCTTTATCTGCTTAGCATTTGTACAATTTAATACTCCTATGCAAAGGCCACTTATAGAACTCTGGGTTATAAAGCTCGCGCCTTATTATTTCTTGTTTGCATTATTGCTTGTGAGTTTGTTCGTCTCGTTAGTGAAGCTAAGATCAAGTGAAATACCAAGAATATTAAAAAAACAGTTTAATATCCTAGTTAAAGTGCTCTTTTTCCCGATAGTACTTACAGAATTTATACACTTTTACCCTATTAAGTCTCTCTATGTAGGAAGAAGATATACTATTACTGCAGTATCTCTGACTTTACTGACCTATGCACTGTATCATTGCATGAAAAAAATAATTGGCCTGAGGTTTTTAAACCTAAAAAGCCACGTACAATCGCAAGATAAATTATATTTTGTAAACTACTTTAAAACTATTTTAGAAAAATTTAGCTATATTACCAATACCAGAGAATTGGTACATATCACCAAAAGTTTCTTTAAAGAAGCATTCTCTATTCCTATAGGAAAAACACATTTATATATTATAAGACCCAACAATAAAGAAAACCAAGAAGAAGAAATGGTCACGCTAACTCCTGATGAATCAACTGTTGAAGCTTTCTTGAGTACCCAAGATGAAGCAAGTCGAGTAAAAAAGTTTTTAATGAAACATAAAATTGTGATCAATGACGAACTTGCATTTAGTAATTTTTATAAAGAAGAACAAACGAGCACAAAAATAGTTACTTTTTTAAATCATTTAAACGCAGATATTTTTATTCCAATCTATGAAAATCATAAAATGATCGCTTATATCATCGTGGAAAGATTCGCTCGCATCTCAACCGGCAACAAACATCATGAATTTTACAGTAGCATGGAACGAGACCAGATGATCATCTTTGCAAACTATCTGGGTAATATTATCAATCCTTTAAAGACAAAAAACTTAAATCATATCATAAAAAAAGAAAAAGACTTGCATGATAGATTGCACAGTAAAGAAAAAGAAATTACCCAATATAAAGAGAGTATTCGTTCTTTCCTAAAAAACAATAATGCTAAAAATATCGGCATATTCTCATATAAAAATAGAATATTTACTCCAATAAACCAAGCAGCACAAACATTTGTGCCAATAAATTTAAATACACATTCAGGGCACCCTATATCAAAGGCTATTAAAAAAATAGCAAGTCAGGTTATTAAATATAAATCACCACAAAAATGTTTTATAAAAAATATCTCAAGTGAAAAACTGGTGGTATCTGGAATACTCAATATAGAAAAAAATAATGTAATAATAACAGTAAGGCACCCTGAAATAGCAGATATACTACAAGATAAAATAAGTATTTTAAAAGATCCAAAAAACTGGGAATATCTCTTGTATCTTGAAACCACAGAATATGGAAAAATAATAAATACCTTTATTCCCTCAAATAGTGAAAACTTCTTAAACTTTAAAATCGAGCTTTTGAAGGGTGCATTGCATAATCAAGCAATCCTTCTGAACATTCCAGAAGATGATATTATGCCCGTCGTAGAGATTCTACACCATATGAGTCAAAGAGAAACACTAGAAATATTGGAAGTAAAAAAACACTACAAAAACTTTTATATTCCAATCAAACTATTTGGCGTCAATCCAATATTTGGCATCGCTAATAAAGATATTCCCTTACTGGAAAAATTGAATAAAACCGGAACATTGCTTATCAAAAATGTTGAATTTATTGATCCTGAAACACAAGATTACATCTTAGATTATATCAAATATGGACGATACAAAACATTCAAGGGATATAATCGAGAAAAAAGTGATGTAAGAATAATTCTTTCTGCTTCTCAAGAACTGCACAGCTATATGCAGGAAAATAAAAATGCACAAACCTTCTTGGGCGAGTTAAGAAAAAATCAAATTACACTCCCGCCTATACATGAACTTCCCGAAGAAGAAATTCTAGATTTCGCTTATAACATCGCAAAACAAGCGATTAAAACAGATGAGTTTCACCATATACTTGAATTAACTGAAACTGATAAAAAAAGAATTATCAAATCAAAACCAATCAGCATTAGTAATCTGAAAAATAAAGTACAACAGATATTGGTCAAGAAATCACAAAAACAATCTATTTATGACGAAACACAATTTGATCCAGCATATAATCTTACTGACCCACAGATTATAGAGGCAGCAAGACTTGGTAAACATGCCCTTAGGGACCCAAAAATTATGGGCCTTTTATGGGGTAAACTTAAAAGCCAAAATAAGATTGCCAATTTACTGGGAGTTAATCGCTCATCAGTGAATAGGCGCTGCAAAGAGTATAATCTCATCTAAATTGACCCCGATCATCCTGAGTGGATGTATAGCATCGTATCGAAAGGCAGTAAATAGGCGTTGTAAAGAGTATAATTTGATTTAATCTCGCCCTGAGTTCCCCGACATGCCTGCCATACACACCATAGCCTTAAAATTAATCTGATATATTTTAGATTTTTTTATTTTTTAAGAATCCATTTTGTGACCCTTAAACCACCCCGTTTAAAATTTATTTTCTAAACTACTCCTTCTCTTATAAGATGTTTATCGGGTCACCAACATAAAGCTGTAAGATTTGCTTCATACATACTTGTTCTCCCCTTTTTTATCGTCTTTAGCCAAATGGAGGCTGACCTACAAAAGTAATGGCTAACAGAAACAAAACAGAAAATATCTTATACATACATAGGCAAGGTTCTGTATATTTCATAAAGTAATCCTTCATATAGTTAGGTTAAACGTGTAAACTATTTCTACTGTTATTTACGATAATATTAGGTATAAGTATAAAGAAAGACTGTATAATTATCAATATAATTATTAAGAGATTATGATAAACCTAACAGACATAAATTCATTTTTTTTAAATTTGGAAAACATAATTGGAGACAGGCATATACTCCTTGCGGTTGCCATTTTATCTTTTTTTATAAAACTTTACTTACTTGCAAAATTACTGTCATACACTTTTACTTATAAAAAAACCCATACATCATTGAGTTTACTTATTATTTTTATAGGTACTTCGATGATCGTTGATACAGGATGGATCTTTAAACTTGCAAGAGAATTCTTATTTCCTAGTATGGATTATAGATATTCTCTATTTTGGATACGTATGACTTGGGTATTTAATGTAATACAATGCCATTCCCTTGCCCTGTTGATAGAATCTCTCATCAAAAATAAAAAGCTTTTTGGACTCAGACAAAAAATATATATCCCTATTACGATAATAATATCTTCTGTCTTTTTTATTGTTGCTATAACACAATTTAACAATATAACACCCCCACATAAAAGTACTTTGTTGAAAGTTATATTTAATATACAACTTTTTTATAACCTCTACCTTCTGCTACTTCTGAGCGCTATATTAACAATAGTAAGATTAAGAAAAGCTCATTTACCAAAAATATTAAAAAAACAGCTAAAAATATTTTTGTATACGTTAATTGGTCCCTATATTGTAATAGATCTTATTAATTACTACCCGTTTAATATTTTCCAAAACTTTTTAAATAATAAGCTTGCACTCACAACACTGGCATGTATATTTACAACAATAGCAGTATATTACTCAATAAAAAAAGTAATAGGGTTACGATTTTTAAATATGCAAAATCCGCAAAAAGTTAAAAGTGAGTTCAGCTTCATACAAGATTTTCAAACAATATTGGAGCAGTTTAGCCAAGCAACCAGCACAAAAGAGCTGTGTCATATCACACAAAATTTCTTTAAAACGGCATTTTGTATCCCCATACAGAAAACAAAATTCTACATAAGAAACGTAAACAATCAAAAGGGATCGCAAGAATATAAAAAGATTGCAAATTCTGTTGAATCTCAGGTAGAAACCTTTATATCTTCAAATTTTCATAGTTGTTGCATTGAACAAATAATAAAAAAAGCAAAAATTCTGGTAAGAGATGATATAGAATTTAATAATTATTATGAAGAAGATGGCCCAGTAAAAAGAATCATAACATTTTTAAACAAAATAGATGCCTCTATTTTTATTCCAATATATGAAAAAAACAAATTAATCGCCTACATACTTGTAGAAAGTCATGTTCGCATGAAACACAATGGGAGCAAATCTGAATTCTATATAGACGAAGAAAAAGATCAGATGGTTGTATTTGCAAGTTATCTGGGAAATATGATTAATTTACTGCAAAATAGAAACCTCAAAACATTAATTAAAAAAGAAAAAGAACTTCAAGAAGAACTCTATAGCAAACACCAAGAGATAAACCAATATAAGGAAGGTATTCGCTCTCTTTTAAATAAAAATAAAGACAAAAAAATTGGTATCATGTTTTATAAACAGAGACACTTTGTATTTGGAAATCAAATAGCCAAGAGCTTAATTACTATAAACCCAAATGCTCATGAGGGACATCCAACAACAAAGGCACTGAAAAAAATTGCCCACCAAGTACTACAATATAAATCCCCACAAACCTCAATTATCACTGATGCTTCAGGAAATAAGCTTGTTCTTTATGGGATACCAAACCTAGAAAAAGAGGATATTTTCATTGCGATACATTATCCCGAAATATCAGATATCTTAAAAACTCATATAAATCTTTTAAAAGATCCTACAAAATGGGATTATTTATTATACTTAGAAACAACTAAGTCTGGAAAACTTATTAATGAGTTAATCCCTGGAAATGGAGAAACACTATTAAACTTCAAGATAGAACTTTTAAAAACAGCTTTGAGTAAAAAAGCCATACTGCTTGATCTACCAGAACAAGATCTCAAACCAACCGTAGAAATTTTGCATCACATAAGTTTTCGAGAAAACTTGCATGTTTTACATCTTAAAAAACCATGTAAAAATTTTGAAACTGCCATACAGCTATTTGGGGTAAATCCGATCTTTGAGATAGATAAAAACAAAGTACCACTTTTGGAAAAACTTGATAATACTGGAACCTTATTTATAAAAAATATTCACTATCTTGATACGGAAACTCAAAATCATTTGGCAGAATTTATAAAATATGGTTTTTACCGGCCTTTTAAAGGAGAACAAACATTATCAAGCAATGTGAGAATTATATGTTCAACAAATGTAAATCTCAAAATAGCAGTACAAGATGAAGCATTTTCTAAGCATCTCTTTCATGAATTAGAAAAAACATCTCTTTGTATGCCGCCAATTATAACATTATCAGAAAACGAAATTACAAACCTTACAAAAGGCTTTACACAACAAGCCATAAAAACAGACGAATTTAAGCATATTTTCCAACTTACTGATATTGAAGAAAAAAACATTGTAAATTCGAAGCCTACAAGCCTTCAAGAAATAAAAGAACGGGTCTTAAAGTTATTAGAAAAAAAATCGAAGCAACATGATTTTTATGAAGAGACGGCAATCCACGAGTATCAAACCATCAAAGATCCAGAAATCATAGAGGCTGCAAGACTTGGAAAGCAGGCCCTCAAAAATCCAAAAATTATGGCCATGTTATGGGGTAAATTTAAAAATCAAAATAAGATTGCCAACTTGCTAGGTGTTAATAGGTCATCAGTAAACCGTAGGTGTAGAGAATATGATTTGTTATAGTGCCCCCCCCGAGCTTCGAGGGGTAATATGATTTACCTTAAAAACCCGATTATCCTGAGTAGATGCCATTCGATGAAACTCATGATAAACTTCGCATCGCATCGAAAGGGTGTGAATAGAAGATGTAAAGATTATAATTTACACTAAGGAGGGAAAGAGTATGACGATAAAGCAATTTGAAAAAAATAGAAAAGATTTTTTAAGATATTTATCTGTAGAAAAAAACTTATCTTTGCATACGCAAAGAGCTTACAACAGTGATCTAAAACAGTTTACTGAGTTTTGGGATAATCTTAATAAAGAAGATAAAAAACGATTAGGCTTTCGACAAATTATTGAAAGATTTTTGGTCAGCCTCTTTTACAAAAAAATTGATAAAAGTTCTATTGCAAGAAAATTTTCATGCTTTAAATCATTTGAAAGATTTTTACAAACACAGGGAATAAAATTGTCTTTAAAACTCACCAGGCCAAGACTTGATAAAAAACTGCCAATTTACTTAAGTGAAAAAGAAATTAATCACTTACTAGATAACGTCAAGCATGAGGAACTTACCACCAAAAGACCTTATAGGGATAAAGCAATATTTGAACTAATATATGCAACAGGAGTACGATGCTCAGAGCTCGTCAATATATCATTTGAGCATATAGATTTTACAAATAAAACCATACGTATATTTGGAAAAGGCCGCAAAGAAAGAATTGTATTATTTGGACAAAAAGCACATGATCGACTCTTGAAATATCTGAACTTTGAGCGACCACGGGTAAAAAATCAAAAAGAAAAACTTTTTTTAAACTATAGAAATGAACCACTTACCAGTAGGTCAGTCCAAAGAGTATTTGAAATGTTCAGAAAGTTTTTAAAAATCGACAAAACAATAACACCTCATAAAATAAGACACTCATTTGCAACTCATATGCTCAATAAAGGAGTAGACTTACGAGTAATACAAGAATTACTCGGACACAAAACACTTTCGAGCACAGAAAAGTATACCCATATATCACTTGATAAGCTATCAAAAATATGTGATGAGTCTCATCCAATAAAACATATGATAAACAATTCTAAGAATAAAGATGGGAGTTAATGGAGGCTCATGAGCACGATTGCAAGTATACCAAGCACAAAATTATATAAGCTCTTTTTTGGTTTTATATTGTTACTTTTTTTATTATGCGCACGTCTTGTACAATTGCAAATACATTTATCAAAAAAATTTTATGATAAAGGACAAAAAAATTTTTTGCGAATAAAAAAGACCCCCTCTACCAGAGGCAATATTATAGATATACACCAAAGGCTCATTGCAACAAATACCCCAGTTCATAATATATATTGGCAAGGGCTGGGTACATACAGGCTCAGTAACGACCATAAAACAATGCTAAAATCTATAGAAATAATAATAGGTAAAAAAATAATTGATAATCATAAATTACTTGCACAAATTGCATCTGCTGAAAAATATAAGAAAAAAACATTAATTGCTACAGATATAACATTTGGACAGCTCAGTAAAATAGAAGAAAAATTTTGCAATGCTAGCTCAATACTCATAGAAACTTCTTTTAAACGATTTTACCCATATCAATCATTTGCAAGCCATATATTAGGTTACCTGGGAAGAATGGACTTGGGACATATTGGAAAAATGGGTCTGGAAAAATTATTTGAAAATGTTTTGAAAGGCAAAAATGGATCAATTATCACCACGATAAACTCCTTTGGGACAAAGCTCTCTGAAAAAACATTAGAAAATGCACTTTCAGGAAGGGATATACAAACAAATTTGAATATAGATTTACAAAATATAGTTGAAACAATATTTCCCAAAGGTACAACTGGCACCTGTCTTTTAATGGATCCCTTTGAGGGCTCATTATTGGCACTCGTCTCTCGACCAAGTTTTGACCCTAACATATTCTTAAGCCCTATCTCACAACATGAATGGGATAATCTTAAAGAAAATCACCCGTTTTTAAATAGAGCTTTTAATGCAAGCTATCCACCAGGATCTATTTTCAAACTTGTCACTATGAGTGCAGCTTTAGAAAAAGACATTATAACCAAAGATAGTATCTGCCAATGTAATGGGTACATACGTTTTGGAAGAAGAAAATATTGGTGTCATAAGCATGATGGACATGGCCCTCTAACTGCAAGTGAAGCGCTAGAGCAATCTTGCAATATATTATTTTATGAAATTGCAAAAAAAATTGATATCGATACATTAGCTGATTATGCTCATCGTTTTGGATTAGGACAAAAAACTAATATTATTTTTCCCGAAAAAGTGGGTATTGTTCCAACCAAACAGTGGAAAATGGAAAATAGAGGAGAACGGTGGTGGAAAGGTGAAACGCTCTCTGCATCAATTGGGCAAAGCTTTTTAACAATCACCCCAATTCAGGCTGCACGCATGATATCAAGCATTTTTACTGGTTATCTTGTTACGCCACGAATCTTGGCTGATGAACCTGTTGTCAAACAGGACCTTGATATTTCTCCAGATACACTAGAGTTTTTAAGACAGTCTATGAGAAATGTTGTTACCCAAGGAACCGGTAAAAATATCAGCAAAATTAAAGATTTTGACGTATATGCAAAAACAAGTACTGCTCAAACAAGCGCCTTAAGAAAAAGAAAATTAGGTAAAAAATATAGAGAACATAGATGGTTTGTCGCCTATTTAAGATATAAGCAACAAAAACCTGTTACATTTGTAATAGTAATAGAACATGCAGAAAGCCCATCTGCAGCCAAAAGGGCCCTTAGAAAATTCCTAATAGAATATAGCAGGCTTGTTGACAAGCAAAAAAATATCGTTAATAATTAGATAATACTTAAAATTAGATTATCTTACCTATATTTTTAAATGGAGGAAAACATGAAAATTCGGTCTATAATTTCAAATTTACTGGTAACAGTAGTCACAATAAATTTACTGGCAAGTATCTCACTTCAAGGCATGCTAAAGACAGAAAAAAGAACTCAAGCAAGTATACTAATAAGAAAAAAACTTGAACAAAAGAAAAAACTTAAATCTAAGAAAAATAAACGAAATATCGCACGCAAAAAAAAGAGTATTGCTGGTACAGTATTTGCAGCTTTCGTATCACTTCCAATTATTTCTTATTTTTGGGGTAAAAAAGAAAAAAATAAGAATAAACTAAATATTCCAGATATAGAAAAACCAAAAAAGCCAACACTTCCACCTTATACGCTTAAACTTTTAATTCCTGCACTTGTAATTGCATGCCCTCTGGGAATTTGGGTTACAAAAAAATATCTGTTTCCAAAAACTATACCCCAAAAAAGAAATAGATGGTGGCAAGAAGATTTTAATATGCTACACAAAAAAAAGAAAAGAACAACAAATAAAATTTTTGTATAATTATTAAAATTAATGGAGGAAAAAAATGGAAATCAAATATATTTTTTCAAAATTGCTTTTGGCAATCATATCAATAAACATATTAGCAAACACACCACTATTTGGAATAACCCCTGACAAAGAAAAAGACAAATGCCCTATTTGCATAACAGAATTTGAAAGCAATGATGATGTAATCAATTTAAACTGTCCTGGCACAGAAAAAAGCAAGTATAAACATATATTTCATATCGACTGTATCAAAGGGTGGATAAATATGAGTTGCAACAGCTGCCCCACCTGTAGACATAAACATAAAACGTTGAACCTTGATAGTTTAAAAGAAAAGAAAATAAAATACTCTCAAGTGTATAATAATACTTGGTCAAAATACGCAACACCAGAAGTTGCCCTTTGTCTCTTGGGTATCACAAGCTATTTTGTCGCTCAATATTACATAAGAAAGGTAGCTCGAGGAATAACAAATTTGCTATCATTTAGAATACTTGATTTTTAATAACCATTAAAAATCAAAAAAAATAAACTCACTACCCTTTACTTAAAAATAATTAAATTATTTTTAAACATAAATACTTTTTTTTCTTTTTTTAAAAAATATTATTGACTTTTTTATCGCTGGTATGATTTTCTTTATAAAGAAAGAAATTTTTTAAAACTTTTTTTATAAGGATAGTATATGGAAAAAAATAATGAAACCTCTAATCGAGGTTCTGCATTATTCCAGATATTCTTGATGGGACTATTTTCTGTAGGCCTAATATTGGTTCTTACCATACCTGTTGGAGGGTTTATCTCTACTGATGAATACCCGAATATTACACCAATTACACCACAAAAAATTGTAAGCTTTGGAGGATCTCCAACAGATATATACATCGGAATGTACATTAGAGACCTCCCTGAATTTGACACTGTAAAAGGCCTTTTTACCATAGATTTAACAATATGGTTCAAATTTGATCCTTCCCTCATATCATTAGACAGAATAAGTGAATTTACATTTGATAGCGCACAAGTTGAATACAAATCAAAAGCATATACGCGCATAGATAATGGAAAGTTGATAGCGCATTACGATATGCGAGTAAAGTTCACCTCTCAGTTAAGCTATTCTAATTTCCCATTTGACGACCATACTATAAGTTTTTCACTCACACACAATTTCTTATCTCCTTCTGAAGCTATTTTCAAATCATCCAAACATAATTTAGTTATAAACCCTCGCATAGAAATCGCCGGCTGGAAAATAATAGGTAAAAAAATAAAAACTGGTTATATAGAAGATACATTAGATCCTAATAACCCTAAAGCACAAAGATTCCATCCTCGAATAATCTTCTCAATAGATTTTGTCAGAGAAGGAATCCGCCACATTGTTACAATTTTGATACCACTTATTCTTATATTCTTCATAGCCTTAGTAACCCTTGTATTAGATCCCAAAGATGGTGGTAGCATAATAGGAATATCAACTGGAATGGTATCAGCAGTAATTGCACACCGCTTTGTTATAGCAAGCATTTCCCCTGCCTCTGGTTCTTTCATGCTCTCTGATAAAATATTTTTCCTATTTTTAGCAACATGCTTTACAATATTCTTTATAAATATCTTTTCTAAAAAAATAAAAGGTTCAACCAAAAATATAATTTCTTTCTTATTATACGCAATAACATTCCTTATGCTTATTTATATATTTAAACCTTTATTTTAAACATTATTATATATAAAAAAAAGGAAAAAATATGAAAAACAATATGAAAATTATACTATTATGTTCTCTATTATGTGTAATATCATCCAGTAAAATAACAGCATTTAATAGTCTTACAAAAGTAGAATCTTATGCAAAAGCGTTCCCCGAAAAAGTAAAAAGTGATAATAACGATTGGGTAGATCCAGAATTTGGAACCTTTTTAAAACAAGTATTTAAATTATCATGGTTCCAAAAATTGTTGGCAAAAATAGGCATAATAAGAAAAAGGCCTTGGGATCCTTATGCATTTAAAAAACTGATAAAAAAAGTAAGAAAATACCGCAAAGACAGTAAATATAAAAGCCCTTTTAATAAAGTCATAGAACTTAAAAAAGGTGATAAATTAATAGTATTTGGAGATCTCCAAGGTGCATTCCACTCTATGAGTAGAAATCTCCAAGAATTAAAAAACAATCTGGGCCTTATCAACGAAGATCTCACATTAAAATCTAAAAATATTTATATGGTATTTATAGGAGATGCGATAAGCAGAAATCCATACTCCTTGGAGACACTAACTCTCATTCTTTCACTTATGAATAAAAACCCAGAGCATGTAATATATCTACAAGGCAATCATGAAAAAAATAAATTCTGGGAAAACTTTAACATGGAAAGAGAGCTCAAAATAAAAGCTGCTAGCCTTGCTAAAGACCTAACAAAGGAAATACCTCTTGCAAAAGAGATTAATGAATTCTTTAACACATTACCCAAATATCTTATTATAAAGAATAAAAAGAAAGAAAAATTTATATGCACACATTCAAAAGTTACACATAAAATGGCACTCGATCCGAAACTTCAATTCATTATAGTCGGAGAAAAAAGAAAAGAAGTCATAAAAGAAACCATGGGAGTCGAATTCTTAGGATACCAAAATGGAATTTCTAAATGGTCGGTTCTTTCTGCTCAAACACCAATATATCAAAAGTTCTTCGCATTCCATAACGATGCCTTTCTTGAAGTTCTCGTTGGCGATTCTATAGATAAAAGCATATTAATCGCCTATCACCGTCACCATAAGGTAAAAAGTAATAAAAAATATAATAGGACCTATTTTGATCCTATATTTGGACTTGAACTTCTCGAAAAAAAACCGATAACTGACCAAAGAAATGTAATTAAAGTTGGCTCATCTATGTACCTTACCGGCATAAACTGGGATTTAGGTGAAGAAATCAAAATAGGCTTAGAAGTTGCTTTATACCACTTTAACAAACAAAAAGGAAAAAATCTGATAAGACCATACATATTTGATGATAGTTATTCACCAAGAAAAGCCCTTGCAAATGTAAAAAGATTATATGAGGTCTATAAAATAAATAAGTTGTTATTACCAACCGGAACATCAACCCTTGAAGCATACCAACCACTGCTCCAAGAGGATAAAATGACAGTATTCTTCCCATTATCTGGATCTAAACGTTTTAGAAAGGAAGATACTAAAAATATTATTCACTTTAGACCTGAATACATAGAAGAAGCAAAAAAGCTCATACGATTCCTCATTAAAGAATATGGCGTTAAACGATTTGCATTCTTTTACCAAATATATGGTAAATCAATAGTCAATGCGCTTCATGAAGAGTTAAAAGCACATGGAATTACCCAATGGCTTGATCTACCTCACATTACGACACAAGAAGATTTCAAGGATTTGGCTGATAAAATAAAACGTTTTGCCCCAGATGCACTCGGCTGCTTCTCTTCACAAGCCCCTACACAAAAGTTTATAGAGTCAATTGGAGCAGGCTTCTTCCTCCACCACCTTTTATTCACTCCACCCTCACTATACACCAAAAACTTTAGAAAATTCTTAGATGATAAAGGAATCAGATGCGTTATCAGCTCAATCGTTCCAGATCCTACAAAGAGTAAGCTTGAAATCGCAAAAGAACATACAAAAGCTATGCAAGATAGAGGATTAAGACCTACTATCCATTCTTTTGCTGCATATCTGGCAACCGCATTATTTACAGATGCAGTAACGAAAGTTAAGCCTCCAATCACAAACGAAAAACTCGTAAAATACTTAGAAGGCTTAGAAAATTATAACTTTAAAGGAATAAACATCTCATTTAACAAGGAAACAAAAAATCTTATACATGACGTGTGGATAAAAAAACTAGACAATACTTGGGTTATCTACAAAAACGGGGAAGTCGTAGTAGAATCTGAAGTCAAAAAAGAACCTGAGGGCACCCTTCGTCAAGGTCCCCTCGAAAAACTCGGGACGCAGCAGGACGATCGGGGTCAATTAGAAAAAGAAGCTCAAAAAAAGAAAGAAGAAAAGAAATCTAAATCAGCTGCTATATAATTCTTCAGACAGAAAAACATAACGACTAAATAATGTAACGGGGCCAATTTTTGGTCCCGTTTTTTTCTTCTCTTTGCTACATTTATCTTTTATGATAGAATATCAAGGCTTTAGGGGTATTAACCCAACAAGTCATTCTTAACCTCCAAAAAAATTATGGGAATCATACCTGACAAGCTAATATATTTGTTTTTTAATTATAGATTTTATAGCAAAAATCATAACCAAAGAAGGAACAAATAAATGGTATTAGAAAAAAAAGTATCTCTTTCAATTCTACTTATAACTTGCTTTAGTTTTAGTTTTACGCTTCAGAGTTTTAATGATATTGCAAAAAATGATCCAGTTAGCGAAGAAATAAGTGCTGTTATTGTCGATCCAGATGGGAGAATTTCCCAAGGAGAAAACAATTATACGGACAAACGAGAAAATAAAGTTCATCTCGCCCAAGAACGATTTTTAAAAAAAAGATTATCCCAACATAAAAAATGGGGGCTTTGCTATAGCGGAGGCGGATACCGAGCAATGATTAGCAGTCTTGGTTTTATGCAAGCAGCAGAAAAAATTCGCCTCCGACAAGCAGCAACCTATGATTCCTCGCTTTCTGGATCAACCTGGAATCATATCTTACTATTCTTCAGAAAAATATTTGATCAAGAGCGTAAAAAAGCTGAACAAATTAAACAAGAAAAAATACTTCAAGAGCAAAAAAATCAAGAAGAACCAGAACAAAAATCAGGCTTTTTTGCAAATACTTGGAGCACTTTTATCGCTTTAAAAAATTATCTCCCAAAGTTGCCGTCTTTTTTATCGAAAAGTGAGGATACAGTTGAGCCTCAAGCCAAAGTAGACTCTGATCCTAAAGAGGAAGAAGTTGAATGCGAGGCCCTTTGTCACGGCATTAAAATGCCTGCTTCCGGCTTCTCCGAGGCTTCGACAGACAGACAGGCTGATCGGGATCATATACAAAGAAAAGAAGAAGAAATTGAAACTGACGAAGACGAAAATGAAGAAGATAACTTTTTTGAGAAATTCAGAGCAATAATGAAAAAACAAGTTGAGCCAAAATTTTGGAATCCATTCACATTCAATTGGCATAATATTTTGGGGTTGCTTGAAAAAAAACATAAAGCATATGGCCATATTACTTGGGCTGATATATGGGGAGCACTTCTGATTGACAGACTGCTTAGTGACATGCCAGAAAAAGTCCAATCTCTTTCGTTTGCTCTTCTAAGAAAATTTTTAAAGGAAACAGACTCAGAGCCATATCCAATTTTTAGCGCTTGTATTAAAACTTATATTGCTTTAGCTCAAATGTATGGCTGGTGGGAAACAGGCCCCCATACGAGTGGTAGTGATGACCTAAAAGGCTTTATCCCAACAAAATTTTTGGGCAGCTTCTTTGAAAGTGGAAAATTAATAAAAGCCCTTGACCAAGAAGATGCTAGTTTCCTTATGGGTCTCTTTGGAAGCGCCTATGACTTTAACATCGGCGATGTACTGTTACTTTTAGCCCAAGGGCTCCCTGATAATTGGATATTTGAAGACTTTCATAAAAACGTGGAACACCCAAACGATTCAGAAGAAAATACCCTTGAAAGCCTCCTGTTACACCTTATAAAGTTAATTCCTGAAAAATATACATGCGCAAGTAAAATCATAGAATTAGTAAGAAAACTTATTAAAAAACATGATCTACATTTGGAAAAATATATCAATAAAAAGAAAATTATAGAATTCGTAGAGTATATTAATAAAAAATATAACTTGTGCAAAAAAAACTTTTTACCCTCACGCATTAACAATCCAACAAATAAGATGGAATCAAGTCCTTATTCTGGGCCATATTTAGAACTTGCAGATGCCGGATATGATTATAATAACCCTTTCATCCCATTACTCGCAAGAGATACTGATATAATTTTCTGCTGGGATGCATCTACCGATGCTTGCTCAGAAGACAGAACTGAACTAAAAAAAGCAAGAAAAAGTGCCTTTAAATATGGCTACACTGATTTCCCATCATTAAAATATTGCAAGCCACTAGGCGAAAGTAAACATGCGTATCTATATAAATGGGATAATGAAGGACGCCCATGTAAAAAAGCACTCTTTTACTTTATGCTTCCCGAGGAAGATGATGTATCTACATTAAAACTTAGTTATTCAGGAGAAGAATTTGATAAAATTTGTAATACCCCAATAAGTATTTTAAACAGCGCCAAAAAAGCTATCAAAGAAGAGCTTTGTGAAATATGTGAGTAATCCGGTTATATCACTCGATCTTACTCTCACTGTCGCCAAGGCTATGACGCGCATCGAGGGATGTCGGAAAGAGAAATCTTTAATTTTTTTCTTATATTTTCTTGGATCGCTTCTAATTTTTTCAATAAATCAGAACCATCTGCACCGTATTCTATCAAAAGTTTTACAATATCTTCTCGACCTATAGCATATGCCAAATGTAATGGGGTTTCTCCAAAAATATTTTGTATTTCCAGCTCAGCCCCTTTTTCAACCAAGAGTTTTATCGTATATACACAACCAAGCACTGACGCCAAATGCAATGCAGTACCCTTCTCACTATTATCATTCGCATTAATATCAGCCCCTTGCTCTATAAGAAACTCTATAGTAAACACAAGCCTCTTTAAAACCCCGTCATAATCAACTCCCTCTTGCTCTTGTTCATCTTCGCATTTTAATTTGAGGTAATAATTATATCCATATACCGCAACCATCAATGGAGTAATTTCATCACCAGCCTCAATAGGAGTTTTAAAATCTTCTGAAATGTTGCTCTTGGACGCAGAATAGAGTAAAAGTTTTGACTATATTTTGAAATTTGAAGTAATTCTTGCAAAATCAAAAAAAATTTTTGTTCAAAGCTTTTTTTGCGTGTTGCTTTTTAAAATATTG
>Ga0180433_10004477_pt1 | contig 19598 bp, 15 predicted proteins | sample SS_ome_8_FD_132980 | JGI IMG/M metagenome (GOLD analysis project Ga0180433, IMG submission 132980) | Hypersaline lake sediment archaeal communities from the Salton Sea, California, USA - SS_1_D_1 metaG | ecosystem: Environmental > Aquatic > Non-marine Saline and Alkaline > Hypersaline >... | reverse complement strand
GCGAGGTGTCCGGTTGCGACAGTCGTATGTGCGCGTTGGCAAGAAGGCGGCGGTCAAAGCGGGTCGTTACGCTCATGCCAAGCGGTACAAACGAATGCGTCGGCAGTTGCGTAAACTGCGCACCTACGTGGGGCGGCTTATCCGTGACATCCGTCGTAAGGTGGCGAGGATGGACGATGACATTGTCACACTATTGGTACGCGCCAACCGCATACGACAGCAGCAGCCACATGATTCGCACAAGCTGTACAGCCTGCACGAGCCGGAAGTGCAATGCATCAGCAAGGGCAAAGCTCACAAGCGGTATGAGTTCGGCCAAAAGGTCGCCATCGCAACAACGAATGGGGACAACTGGATCGTGGCGTCGCGAATGATCGCGAACAATCCATACGACGGACACACGTTTGCTGAGACATTAGCGGCCGTCGAGTCCATTATTGGCATCGCGGTCACGGATGCGTATGTGGACAAGGGCTACCGCGGGCATGATTACACGGGTGCCGCCGAGGTGCATATCGCCGGTCAACGATACAACGGGGCTTCGCGAGTGGAACGAAAACGTCGCCGACGTCGCAGCGCCGTCGAGCCGAAGATCGGCCATCTCAAGAGCGATCACCGCATGGACCGGTGCTTTCTAGCCGGGTTGCAAGGCGATGCGATCAACGCTGTGTTGGCTGCTGCCGGGAACAATCTGCGCAAACTGCTCCAGCGGTTCTTTTATGCCCTGATTTGCTGGCTGGAGAGCATTATCACAGCCATGCGAACGTCAAATTTCGGCCCGAAATGCGCTGCATAAGGGCGTGCATGAACCATTCAGCCGTGCTCACACGCCGCGAGCAATGCCTACGTTGACCTCGAAAAAACGGCAGGCAGCTTTTTCAGGGACGGCTACGTAAACGCGCCCGGCAGGATTCGAACCTGCGACCTTCGGTTTAGGAAACCGGTGCTCTATCCTACTGAGCTACGGGCGCTTTTGAGCTCGCAACTCCTTATATACCAATAAGTAGTAGCTTTGCAACACGCGGCGCAGGGCAGCTTATAGATGCCGTGTGCCACAAAACCTGGCGGAATACCCCCTAAGTTGCGCTGCAACAAGCTTTTAAAGCGATGGCATTTGTGATGCAGATTGATTTGTGTCACACGTCAATGGTCCATGAGGTCTTCGGCGGCGGGCCCTTGACCCGTAACCGAAAGGCGACGTTTGTGGGAAGACGATGCACGCGGATGACGCTGAGTTCTCAGTCTAGACGTCTTCGGACCAAGAGGTGCGCAACGAAGATCGAACACCTGGCCTATACGTATCGTCGCAAGACCCTCAAGCGAGAATATTCATGCCTGCGGCGCCACCGTCGATGGCGGGTGCTTGCTGCGGATTCATTGCACTACCGGCATAAGCATTCATCGCACTGTCCATCGAGAGCGCGGTGATCTGTGTGGTTTCGATGCTCAGCGACGATGAACTGTACATCAACATACCGCCGCTGTTGTCTTGTGTTTGCTGTTCTGCCAGCAGCGTCATGAGCTCAAGTAACCCTTTCTTCTCTTCCTCGTCGTTACTTTGCATGTACTCGAGCGTGAGCAGCAGCAAGGCCAATCCGATCAACTCATTGGTACTGAGAACGGGGCCGTTGGTTGCTACATACGACTCGGAACTGGCGGAAATCGACATGGAAGACATGGACACAAGCGACGCGCTGTCCGACGCGATCAGACCGCTGACGTTGCTATTGTTGCCGGTGTCTTGGGTTATGGAAACCGCCGCCTGAGATCCAGCCGCCCCTATGCCCTCACCGCCACTTGTTGCCGGCGTTAGGTTTGTTGGCAAACCCGTGCCCGATAAACCACTAATACCTGAGATCCCCTCCATCACACCCCTCCTCGTTCCTTATGAAAGGACAGTATGTCTTGGCAATCGAGAAGGCGAGCAGACGGCGTACCAAAAAGCACGCACAAACAGTACGCACGACAATTAAATGCAACTGTCGTTAAAGAAAGGACTTAGCGAGGGACCGCCGACTTGGCGGATTTTGCGGTTTGTATCGACACGTCGCGGCAAAGCCGGGTCCATTGGCGTCAGGTGTTGTTAGTGTCCTCAAGATCAAGCTTTTATGATGCTTCCGCGAATCAACACGGTTAGCGAGAGAACTTTTTTCGACGAGAACATCCCAGCACTATGGGACGTTGTTTCGGGATCTCAAGTTTCTCGTGTGATGCGTATCACGAACTCATTGCTTTCGTGGTTGCTGAGCCGGGCGAGTTGCGTCATGATTGCCGGTTGTAGCCATGGACCTCAAGGTTGACCTGTGGACAAAGATTTCGGACATGGAACTCTTGGATGAACGAACCGGTACAGTCTGAAGCGCGGGGTAGGATTGGCCTTATCTGCGGGTGCATGTTCAGCGGTAAGAGTGAGCGGTTGGTCGTGCGGATAGCGGATGCCCAGCAACAGTCAAAATCAGTCGTTGCCTTCAAGCATGCTGATGATGCTCGCTATGCCAAGGGGCAGATCGTGACGCACAGTGGTTGGCGGGCCGACGCCTACCCAGTCGCGTCCGCTTCAAGGATGCTGGAGCTCGCCAAGCATGCGCAACTGGTTGTTATCGATGAAGCGCAGTTTTTTGGGAACGACCTGGTTGGGGCTTGTCAGCAATGGCGTGAACGCGGACAGGATGTCGTAGTCGCCGGGTTGGATTTCGATGCGTGGGGCGAACCCTTTGGCCCCATACCTGCTCTCGAAACGATCGCCGACGAAGTGACGCGAACCTATGCCGTATGTGCGGTCTGCAGTGCGCCCGCCGATCACACGCAACGCATCGCACCCTTCGTAGGGCAAAAGATGGTGGGTGGGGCTGAAGCCTACGAACCTCGCTGTGCCAAGTGCTTCCAACCGCCGCCGATCGAGCGACGACGGTAGCGTGGCGTCCCCGTCGTGCCGTCGCCCCGTTGCCGCTGAGTTCGCGAATAGGACTGTTTATTTATCTTGCGGATGTTGGGTGTGATCACCGGATTGTGTTTCCGGCACTACGGCCTACGGCAACGCGGTTCCCGGTAACAAACGCACGATTACCTCGCGGACGGTCAAGCTGCGAGCGCCTCCTTCGACAGCCAAACGAAGATCGGCGCCGTTGGCACGATTGCAGAATCGCACGTTAGGTAAATGCACTTCGACCGTACGCCAGGTGCCGGTATTGCCGACCGCGACACGCCGGGAGTCGCGAAACGCGCCGAACAAAGGCCCAATGTGAGGATCATCGTTATCGTATTGGATCCGGAAGGCGTTGCATCCACCGTCGTCTCTAAACGTGATCGTCGCTTTTGCATCGCGGTTCATCTCACCGTAGGCATAGGAATCGTCGACATCAAAATACAGATAGCAATATGGATCCTTGGTTTTGCCGCCGATCGTTACGGCAGCACGGACACCGTCAACTTCAAGGTATGTCCACAAGCCATCATCTTTCGACGGTCGAAGGTCCAGACCACTGAGGGATCGGCCCGACCAGCGGACGCGATCGGCATTCGCAAAGGGTCCGGACTTCTGAAGGCGCACCTTGGCATGGAACATTTTGGCGTACTTGGTAGTTGCTGTGATGTAATGGTTGCCGTATTCGTCGGAACGAGCGATATCCGTTCCTTCGTGCCATTCGTTCCAGGTTTCAATGTGGACGATCCAGGGCCGGCGGGCGGGCGCCATCCGCAGCAATTTTTCCCATTGGCTCTTGTAGAACTTGCCCTGTTGCCGATCCACGACGCGCGGTTCACGACCCGGAACGGCTGAATCATCGTACCCAGGGCCCAAGCCGGCCACCTGATCGCCGATTGTAAGTTTGATCGACCCGCCCCAGCGATACCAAGCATCCGCGGAGCCGGGCCAGTCCACATGACGTACGAGGAACAGCCCAATACCGAAGTCCGATTCAAAACGTTTTCGGGCGTCATCGAATAACTTGTCGTCGACATCCGCGGCGAAGTTGCCGTAGAGAAAGACGATGGGCCGGCGTTCGATTCGTGCCCATTTGTCGGGTGGGATCATGCTAAAAAAATCGCGAATCGTAACGTAGAACCATTCCCGACCTTGCTTTGTCGTGAGGTCGATCGGTTTGACGAGCCCCAGATCGTTGACCTTGTGTTCAGGCCACCGCAGTGTGGAGGTGTCGTAAAACATGCCAATTTGGGGCGGCAAGGGATGGGACGCATCGGTCTTGTGCTCAGCCAGCATGCGGTCGTGGGCCTCGACGAGAGGTGGTACACCGACGACACTCCATTGATTGTCGTCGCCTGGCATGCCCCAGTAGACGGGCATCATAAAGTCGATTCCCGCGCTTGCCATATCGCGCAACTGTGTGTAATGCCAAGCAGGTGATTTGTAACTGAGGTCAACCATGGCAAGCTTGGGTGGGTGTGTGGTCAGGGCATCGGTGCCGTCGGGATCACGTGTATGCGCGCCGCTGTACACGTCATACCAGTAGAAATAGGTGGTGCCGATCACAGGCTTGCCCATCGCGAACGTTTCTGCTCGTTCATGAGCCGCACGTGCGAGTGGAAAATAAGGACCCGGTGGGGCAATGGATGCCAGGGATGCTGCACTTAATGGCGACGCAGTCCACGCGATCACGGTTAGTATGCACGTTAACGATAGGTAATGACGCATCGGCAAGTCTCCCGAATACGATTTGCGCGATTGTAACAAGGTGAGGGTAGATCGTCGAATTGACGCGTGAATTCAGCCATCGGCGGGCTTGAATGGCGAACACCTCGTTTACATTTCGTCGTGCAGGAGAGGGTTCGGCTACGATGCGCCGCTGTTGCCCAGGAGGGTCATGACTTCGCTTCGGGTCTTGCCATCCGTTTTGCAGCGCCCACGTAGTGCCGATGTCACCATGAGGCTTCCTGGTTTCTTGACGCCCCGGCAGGTCATGCAGGTATGCGTGGCGGTGAGAATGACCGCAACACCTTTAGCGACCAAGCGTTCCATGAGGAGATCCGCAATCTGGTTGGTCATCCGTTCCTGAACCTGGGGCCGGCGTGCGAAGCTATCCACGACGCGAGCCAGTTTCGAAATACCGACGATTCGGCCATCCGGCAAATAGGCAATGTGCGCCATCCCTTCAAACGGCATGAGGTGGTGTTCGCACATTGAGTTGAACGGAATGTCACGCAAGACGACCAGTTCGTCGTATTGCTCGGTGAAAAAGGCTTGCAAATATTGGGCGGGGTCGTTGTGCAGCCCGGAAAACAACTCGGCGTACATGCGCGCGACACGATCAGGTGTGCTGCGCAGGCCCTCCCGATTGGGGTCTTCACCGACCGCAGCAAGAATCTCCCGGACCGCGCTAGCGATCCGTTGTGCATCAATGTCTAGTCGCTCGTTGTTGTTCATGGACACGAATGAACTTCTCCTACCGATCGCCACGACGTGACACGTCAGTCAACGTCCAGGGCCCTGCGGATTGCTTCGAGGATCAGGTTTTCGGTCTGGCGATCACGGCCCACGGTGACCCATTCTTCACGCGAGGGAGCTTGCCCAGCCCCTTCGGACCCAACAGGCGTCTCGCTTCGTCGGTGATCGCCGGCATCACGTGCACGCGCAAAAACATCTCGCTCGATCGTATCCAGCCGCTGAACTTGCACACGACACAAGGCCAAGATATTTGGGCCCTCTTGTACGAGCCGTAATTCAGCCACGGTACGATGGCGATTGGTGGAGCCTCTGAGTAGATCGCGAATGCGTTCCAGACGATCCGGGTCCACGATTTCCCGAGGGCGAGAAACCCAGATATCGGTTGATGATGCTGAAGGATCAACCCGAAAGGCTTGTCCTTTGAACGCACGGTCTGCCGCGGGATGAGCTGTGAGCACATCCGTGCCGTTGAACCGAGTACTGGAAAAATCGCGCATGCCGCGCTGGGGTAGCCGTTCCGCATGGCGCTTCTGGGGCGGGCAGCCTGCTGTGAACAGCAAGGACAACGCGATCGCCACGGTGATCCACCGCGTATCCCGTCGACATGTTCGCATCGATTGACTCCTGGGTAGGGCGACCTGTTCCTCGCGCATTCAGTATCCTGACATACAGTCCAACAGGAAAACGCGTTTACACTGCGCATTATCCGATCGCCTCGAACCTCGTCAAGTGAGGACGACCGCTGGCTCGGTGATTGCCAAACCAAATTGCCCGCACCTGGCGACGTCACAGCAAGGGATTATAATTCCGTTGACGTGACACGAATCCTACTGTCGCTCATGATGAATATGTTGGTTCCGGGCTGCGGCGTGATCGTTCTGGGGCAACCCTGGTTGGGAACGGCGTTGGCGGTCTGGTTCGCGTTGGGCGCAGAAATGGCCCTTTGCGGTGTTTTAATTGCTCCGGCTTCTTTGCCAGGAGTGGTCACCGTGATGGGGGCTGGCCTGGCTGGGACCGCCTGGTTTGTAGCGCAGGGCCTTCTGGTCGCCCGAATTCGCTTTTTGCGCAGCGTGAATCTGGTCGACGAACTGACGATTCTCCGTCGAATAGCTGAAGAGGCCCTGGCTCGAAACGACACTCAAGCCGCCAAGCCGCCACTGCTGATTGCCCTCTCGATCGATGACTCCGATTTGCCAACCCACATGCTATGGGCACGTTGGGTCCTGGTCACGTCCAGTCGTTCGCGTGCCCGGCGTGCGTGGCGCCGTGTGGCACGCCTGGATCGGCATGGGAGGTTTGCGTCCGAGATCGATGCCGCTCTCGATCACCTGCAAAAGCATGAAAGTGGTCGCGCGTAAAGGACTTAGCGTCGTTCAGTGAATTTGTCAGATCTGCTGAAAACCTACAACTGGTGCGCGCAGCTAGCCGATATACAGAAGCATGCTGACTTGTCATGAAGAGAGACTTTTTGATGTGGTTTTCTGCGGAAGGCCTTGCTTGAAGGGGCTTTCCCACAGTGCTAGAATTTGTTGCGTTGTTATGGGGCCTTGATTCTCAGTTCGTTTCCCGCCCACTCAGTCAGCGCAGAATAGGTTAGTACGAATAGTGGAGCAGTGGCTCATTTTGAGCGTAGAAACCACGCGGACGACCGTAGGTTAGGAGAGGACGATGTTTGAACGGTTTACCGATCGCGCCCGCAAGGTCATGGCATTGGCCAACCAGGAAGCTCAACGCTTCAACCATGAATACATCGGTACGGAGCATATTCTGCTCGGTCTGGTGAAGGAAGGTTCGGGCGTCGGTGCCAATGTGCTGAAGAACCTGGATGTCGATTTGCGCAAGGTTCGTCTCGAGGTCGAGAAGCTTGTCAAGCGTGGACCGGACATGGTCACGATGGGCAAGTTACCTCAGACACCTCGCGCTAAGAAGGTCATCGAGTACGCCATTGAAGAAGCCCGTAGCCTGAATCACAACTATGTGGGAACCGAGCATTTGTTGTTGGGTTTGCTGCGTGAACAAGATGGTGTGGCGGCTCAGGTGTTGATGAATCTCGGCCTGAAGCTCGAGGATGTCCGTGAGGAGGTCCTGAATCTTTTGGGCGCGGGGATCGAAGGCGAAGAGTCGCCGGCCGGTCCGCCCGGCGAACCCAAGAAGGGCAAGAGCAAGACGCCGGCCCTCGATTCGTTTGGTCGTGACCTGACGGAATTGGCGCGGGAGGGCAAGCTCGATCCGGTCATCGGACGTCGGCGTGAAATTGAGCGTGTCATTCAGATTCTGTGCCGGCGGCAGAAGAACAACCCGGTACTGCTGGGCGAAGCGGGCGTCGGTAAGACGGCCATCGTCGAAGGGTTAGCCCAGAAGATTATCAGCAACGAAATTCCGGAGATTCTGGCCGGCCGGCGCATCGTGGTACTTGATCTGGCGATGATGGTGGCGGGCACGAAATACCGCGGCCAGTTTGAAGAACGGATCAAGGCGGTCATGAACGAGGTCCGCCGGGCGCGGAATGTCATTCTGTTCATTGACGAGTTGCATACGCTGGTCGGTGCCGGTGGCGCGGAAGGCGCGATCGATGCGTCCAATGTCCTTAAACCGGCGTTGAGCCGAGGCGAGATTCAGTGCATCGGTGCGACGACGCTCGATGAATACCGCAAATATATCGAAAAAGACGGCGCCCTCGAACGGCGTTTCCAGCAAATCATCGTCGAGCCGCCGACGACCGATGAGACGATTCAAATTTTACAGGGGCTGCGAGACCGCTACGAAGCGCACCATCGGGTGCAGATTACCGACAGCGCCCTGGGGCAGGCGGTTGAACTGTCGAACCGTTACATCACGGGTCGTGTGCAGCCCGACAAGGCGATCGATGTGATCGACGAGGCGGGTGCCGCGGTGCGTCTCAAGACCATGACCAAGCCGCCGAATTTGACCGAACTCGAACGGGATATTGAGCGGCTGATTATGGAGAAAGACGAAGCCGTCAAGAATGCCGACTATGAGCGCGCGGCCGAGTTGCGCGACAAAGCCGAAGTCCTTCGGGCCAAGAAAGACGAGCTCCAACGCGAATGGCGTGATCGGGCCAAAGAAGTTGACGGCATTGTGGACGACGAACGCATCGCGGAAGTTGTAGCGAGTATTACCGGTGTGCCGTTGACACGCCTCGAGAAGGACGAAGTGGAACGATTGCTTGCCTTGGAAACCGCGCTGCATAAACGCATCATCAGCCAGGACGAATCGATCCAGGCGGTGGCTCGTGCAGTTCGACGGTCCCGGAGCGGCCTCAAGGACCCGAACCGCCCGATGGGGAGTTTCATCTTCATCGGTCCGTCCGGTGTCGGGAAGACCTATCTGGCCAAATGCTTGGCTGAGTTCATGTTCGGCAACGAGGACGCTTTGGTGATCCTCGACATGTCCGAGTTCATGGAGAAGCACAACGTTACCCGCCTGATCGGCGCGCCGCCTGGCTACGTGGGCTACGAAGAAGGCGGGCAACTCACCGAGCGTATTCGTCGTCGGCCTTACTCTGTCGTGTTACTGGACGAGATCGAGAAGGCCCACCCGGATGTGTTCAACATGCTGCTGCAGATCATGGAGGAAGGTCGGTTGACCGACTCCTTCGGGCGGCACATCGACTTCAAGAACACGATTCTCATCATGACGTCGAACATCGGGGCTGACCGAATTACCAATCAGTCCGAGTTCGGGTTCGGCAAACGTGATGAGCAGGTGAGCTACGAGAAGATGAAGCAAATGCTTCAGGGCGAAGTGGAACGGCACTTCCGTCCCGAGTTCATCAACCGTGTGGACGAACTCGTGGTCTTCCACAAGCTCAACCACAACGACCTGAACAGCATCGTTGATCTTGAGGTCGCCAAGGTCGCCAAACGTGTCGCGGAACGTGGCCTGAAACTGGAACTCGATCAAGCGGCCAAGGACTTCCTCATTGCCAACGGGACGGATGAGAAGTTTGGCGCCCGTCCACTGCGTCGGGCGATTGAGAGCCGGATCGAAGATCCCTTGTCCGAGGCGATTCTGCGCGGTGAATACAAGGGTAAGAACCGGATTACGGTTACGACCAAAGAAACCGATGACGGTGAAGAAAGGCTCTTCTTCGAAGCCTTCACGGACGTACCTGCGGATCAGGAGGCGGAAACTGTCGGCGCCGGTGGTGTGGCCGAAGAAACCTGACCGCGGCCTATTGTTTTGGTCGAGAGGATTTGGATTGTTACCAAAGCCTCGAGGCGAGAGAGCCTCGGGGCTTTTTCATGCGCGGCTCGCTCATTTGTGGCTTGTCGGCGTAAAAGGTTTCGGCGTCGTGCCACTGGACATCGACTTGGCGGAGGACGTTTCCGGAAGTACCTGGTGGAGGCGGTTCAGGAGTGCTTTCTCCGGCACATAGGGTCCAAGATAATGCGTGAATGGGCGATCGGCCTGCGTGTAGTAATGCAATTGCCGAACGTGCCACGCACCCAGCATTTCCCGCAAAAGCATCGCCCGTTCAGGTTGCTCGGCGGCAAGGTCATCACGTTCACCGGGATCACGGTTCAAGTCGTACAGGTGTTCCTGAACGTCCGTCAGGTCGTAGATGTATTTGAGCTTGTTGATGACAAGCGCCTCTTGCCAACGTGTCAACTGCAGCAAGGAGAAGATGGGACGATCCTGGCTGGTGTATTCTGGCGAAAGCACGTTGACTCCCTGCCAACTCGGATGAGGGGTGATGCCGATCAGGCTGGCGAGGGTCGGCGCCACGTCGATCGCCGACACGGTGTCGGCAACGCGCGAGGGCAGCGACATGGGGATCGAATGCCGCACACGGGCCCCCGCAAAAACGATCAATGGAACGTGAATCATTTCTTCCCAGACATCGACGCCGTGACGTGCCAGGCCATGTTCCATAAATGCTTCGCCGTGGTCGCCAACCACAACCATCATGGTGTTATCCAATGCGCCCGCTTTTTCGAGTGCGGCACGGATTCGGCCCACCCAATGATCGGCATAGCGCATGGCATTGTCGTACTGATTGCGTAACGAAGGCAACACGTCGGCGGGGATGCGAATAATACCATTGCCGTTGGAATAGAGGGGCGGTACGGGCTTGTAGTAAGACGCCCAGGGCTCGGGGACCTCATAATTAAAATGGGTCGATTGGAGATAGAAACCACAATAGAAGGGTCTTGTGTCGTTTCGTTGAGCCATCCATTCCTCGAACGCGGTGACGGCATGTTGGTCGTCCATTCGCATGCAGTCGGGTTTGGGGATATGTGGCGTGGTATCGTGGGAGAAGTACGTATCGAAGTCGGTGGGCGAGACGAATTCGTTCATGTGATCGAACGATTCGTTACCGCTGCTGAACAGCGCCAACTCGTAGCCGGCTAACTTGATCGCTCGCTGCAAACTCATGAACGGGAAAGCGGTGTCTGCGAAACCGTCGTAGCGATGACCTCGTAACATGTAGAGCGACGTCATCGTGGACACGGTGCCGTAGCTGGAGAATGATGCCGCGACCAGGGCATGTTCAAAAAGAACCCCTTGGGCCGCCAGCGCATCGAGGTTTGGCGTGATGTCGGTGCGTTCGTTGCCATAGCAGTGAAGCGCCTTAGCCGGGACCGATTCCAGCAAGATGAACACGATGTTGGGAGTTGGCGTTCGAGGGGTTCCCATCGTGGCTTGGTAGGTTTCATCCGAAATGATCGGTGGCCCGAGCTTTTCTGGAATCGGGCCAGTCAGCTCGATTCGTGCAAATGCGCGCAGTGCGTTTAGCGCTCGAAGTGGCGGCGCCGACCGGAGCACGATTGTCAGCGATTCGCTTGGTTGCGTGACGAACTGCCAAGTTAGCAATCCAGTCAATACGACCAAACCGATGACAAGTGGAACGACGACGCGCCCCGTCCTGGAAGATGTCGGTCGCTCGAACGCACGTACTGCCAACGGATAAATGATGATCACCGCCACCAGCGTCGTTACGCCGACCGCAATCAGGTATTTGGCTCCCATCTCCCAGGCGGCTTCAAGGGTCGCCCACGGATTACGCCAGACGAGTGCGATGGCATCGAAACCGAGCACGTCAAATGTCGTGGCATAGACCACTTCGTTGAGCAGAAGCCACCCGAAGACGGGAGCGAGCACAATTGTTTCCATCGTGGCGGCAACAGCGGCTTGGTAGCGTGGCTGAACGAGTCGGCTCACGCCAGCCGCCCATGTGGCCACGGTGGCTCCACCCACCGCGCCGGCACCAGCCAGCAAGCTGATGGTCCATGCGGATGCCGCAAGCCACGTGGACGTCGCTAAATCTTCGGGCAAGCGAGCCCATGTGAGCCATATGCCATACACGGCAAGCACAGAGGCGATGGCCACTACATGCTTAACAATCACGCAACGTATCATCTTGCCTGCACTCCGCTCGTTTTGGAAATAGGACTTGGGTGCGACCCGGCCAACGTGTCTCAGTAAAAGACAGTAGCTGGACTCCACCGGTCATGCAAACGCTGGCATCATAGGTAGACGTATGATATGGTTTTGTACGAACGCGGTAGCGTTTTCAAGCGAACAAGGCTATTCCCATGCAGAGGCTAACAATATCGCGCTTATTGGAGGGTATTTACGGATCGCTGACGGCGAGGTCTGCCTTCGTGCGAAAGTGATTGCATTGCCCAGAGACCTCGGGCCGGGGTTTGGGGAGCCAACTGGAATTGACAGGATTCGACCTGTTGCGTCCGACAAGCCGCAAGATACCGTCCGATAAGTATGGAGTAGCTTTTTCGTGAATTCACGTCTCATCAGCATCGTCGTTCCGGTGTGCAACGAAGAGGAATCACTCGAAAGACTTGCGCATGAGATTCGCGAAGTAGCGAGCTCAAACCACTGGAACGTGGAAATCGTGTTCGTGGATGATGGCAGCCGGGATGCGGGCTGGTCAAAGATCGTCGCGATGGCTCATCGTGATACGTCAATCGGCGGAATTCGCTTCAAGACCAACGCGGGTAAGGCTGCAGCTCTCATGGCCGGTTTTGCGGTAGCACGTGGCGATCTCGTTTTCACCATGGATGGTGATTTGCAGGACCCACCCCAAGAAATGCCTCGCCTCGTCGACATGATCGACCAAGGCTATGACGTGGTGAGCGGCTGGAAGCAAAAACGGCTCGACCCATGGCATAAGGTTTATCCGTCGCGAATCTTCAACAAACTGATCGGCCTCTTGACGGGTGTGCATTTGCACGACCATGTATGTGGGCTCAAGTGTTACCGTCGGGAGGTGCTGAAACATCTCCGCATCCATGGTGATCTGCACCGTTTTCTCTGTGTGTTTGCTGCTGCCAACGGTTTCCGCGTTACGGAGATCCCGACGTTACACCGGCCAAGGACGACGGGCGTTGGCAAGTACGGCTTTTCACGTTTTGGGAAGGGCCTGGTGGATTTACTAACCGTATGGTTGACGACGCGCTTCGGATGGCGTCCGCAGCATCTTCTCGGTGTTGTTGGACTTTGGTTGATCGCTATCAATTTATTATTGTTCCTCGCGTTCCGGTTCAGCCGTTCGGGGCTTTTTGTTCGATGTGGCTGGGTTCCGGGTCTCGTCGCCACATTGATGCCTGGATTGATTCTTTTGGCCATCGGTTTGCTGGCGGCTCTTAACGTCGCGCGCCGACCGATCGAAGAGCTCTACGTTGTGGCTGAACGCGCCGGCTGGTGTGTCGGCGAAGCGTAGCTGTTTGGGTATGTTCTTCTTGCCGCAAGCTCAAGAGCAGGAGCGATGGGCTAAAGGTCTAATGCAATGTCATTACCTGCACAAAGTGAGATCTCTGAACCGTCTGAAAGCGTGAAGGCTGCAACATTCGCGGATGCAGCTCCCCTTTTCATTCTTGTCGCGGCGGGGCTTGTTATTGGCGCGATCCTGCAAGAGCCAAGGATTCGATACAGCGATAATGATGCGTCCCGATGGAATACGGTCTATTACCTCCTCGAGTACGGCACCTACGAATATGTCCCGAGCGCTAAACCTGCCTGGGCGCGGGTTCGTGGCCAATCGGCTGAGAAACTAACGCTGGAACAAAAGGAGACATGGTACAAGATCGGCGACCTGTATTACCGCCGACCGGCGGACATGCCGTTATTGAAGTGCATCGACATGATCCAATTAGACGGCAAGTTCTACTCGAGCAAGCCGCCGTTGTTGCCGACCTGCCTAGCGGGCGTCGTGTGGGTTGTTCAGGGTGTTACAGGCCAGACGCTCAAGAACAATCCTTGGTTCGTGATGCGCACGACGTTGATCCTCGTGCAGGTCATTCCTTTGGTGATCATGCTCTGGTTGCTTCGCGGGCACTTGTATCGACTGACGGATTCGCCGTTCTGTCGTCATTTCTGCATGGCAACGGCAGCGTTGGCGACGTATCTGACGCCGTGGAGTATGACGCTCAACAACCACACGATCGCGGCTTGTACGGGATTTTTTGCATTGCATGCCGCTTTGCGCATTGGGTACGACGGTCGGCGTGAATGGTATTGGTTCGCGTTGTCGGGCTTCTTTGCCGCCTTTACGGCCGGGACCGAACTGCCCTCTGGCTTGTTGGCGATTAGCTTGTTTGTTGTACTGGTCATCAAAGATGTGAAACGCACGCTCCTGATCGGCTTGCCGTTGGCGCTCGTTCTCGCCTTTGTGGGCTTGTACGCCAACTACCAAGTGACGGGCGAACTGACGCCTGCGTATACACAGGTCAACCAGCCGGGTGGCGCTTATGACTACGAAGGAAGCTACTGGCGAAAACCCGGCGGGACCGATGCGCTTGATGAACCCAAACACATTTATCTCACCCATATGCTTGTCGGTCATCACGGTTTCTTCTCGCTGACCCCGGTGTTTCTTCTCAGTCTTGCCGGCATGGTCAGGCACCTGTTCGCCCAAGTCGCTGGTCGAAGGCTCTTGGCGGGTTTTGTGCTGTTGCTTTCGGTGGCGGTGATGACACTCTACACCTTCAAAACACACAACTACGGGGGGGCGTGTCAGGGCTTTCGTTGGCTTTTCTGGATCATTCCCCTTTGGCTGCTTTTTCTGCCATGCGGCGTGCACCTGTTTGAAAAATCACGGACGGGGCGTGCGTTCTGCTATTTACTCCTGGCTGTTTCTGTCATGACAGTGGGTTATGGCTTTCATCTTCCGTGGCCGGCTCGTTCTTGGTTGCATGTGCTCTATCGCGAGTTCGGGTGGATTAACTACTGAAGTCACTTCAGCTTGATCGGATAAGCGCACGTGGACCATCGGCGTTGCATGCGCCATTCAACTTTCATCCGCTCACTGTTTTTTCTTTTGTTTTTTGGGCGGCGTTGGCTCATCCCAAGGTGGGACAAACGGCACGGCTTTGGGAGAGCGCCGTGGTAAGCGGTGAATGATATAGATGTATATACATCCTGACGTGAAAAGCACCAGACTGACAAACTGGGAGATGGTTAAACCAGCGGTGTCGCGCGGGTTGTCGATTCGAATGACCTCTTCGATCACACGCATGAAAGGATAGAGCAGCAAGAATACGCCGAGTACCATGCCGTGGCGTTTGCGTCGGTAGAAATAGGCATTTAACAGGATTGCTAGCGTCGCGCCACCTGCCGAGGCATAAAGCTGCGATGGGTGGACCGCTATCGAGGCGTAGCGAGCATCCTGCGCGAGATCCCAAAGATGCTCGTGTGTTATTTTGAACATCCGTTCATGAAACGTGACCAGCTGTGTTTCTCTGTCTTGACGCTCCTTATCTCGCCGTTTTTGAGCCTTGGCCACCTTTTGGGTGAGCCGGTCGAGCGTTTGGCTGTCCACGTTACCCTTCTTGGCCTGTTGCAGGGTAGAGACCGCCTCATCGTAGGCATTCTCCGTCTTGGCCAATCGTTTTAAATTGAGTGCGAGCCAATCGCGATGGAGCAGCGTTCCTCGTCCATCCGCCATCACGTAAATCAGTTCGGCGGGAAGCGTAACTTGCCTTTCCTCCCATTGTCGATAGGTCGCGGGACTAGCGTAAGGGAAACGTACGGCCCACGGCAGTTCCGTCATGCAGGGGGCGCCCCAGCAACAGCCGTTGAGAAAACAGCCGATGCGGGCGATGCCCATGCCGAGCATGACCGACGGAACCATAATGTCCAGGTAGAGCCGGAGCGAGACCCCCTTGAACCACAAGAACGTGACCACGGCAATGAACGCGCCGATGAAACCGCCATAGAACTCCATGCCGCCTTCGGTGATGTCGAAAACCGCCAGCAAGCCTCGATCGGCGAAGTTCCTTTCCCAGTAATGCAAGACATAGAAAACGCGAGCCCCGACCACGGCGGCGATCAGTGCCACGAAGCCCATGTTGATGATGAGATCCGGATCACACTTGACGCGGGCTGCTCGGCGAGCCGCCCACCACGTAGCGGCCAGGAAGCCGATCATGAGCATCAGGCCGTAGCCGCGGATCGGAATATTGAGCCAGGGAATCGTAAAAACAGTAGGAATCATCGATCAGGTTTGCTGCTCCAAGGTATTGCTAAGCGACAAGGCAATACTAACGGTTGGTTGGTGTCGCGTCCACCAGAAGGTTGTCGATCAATCGACTCTTACCGATGCGAACGGCAAGGGCAATGAGGCAAGGGCCTTCCGCGGACGGTTGGGGGGCCAGGTTCGCCGCATCCACAATCTCGATATAGTCGATGGTGCAGGGGCCGGCCACCTCAATTTTGCGTTGCATCTCAGCTAGTAATGCCGCGGTATCGTGCTGACCGGCCTCAATCTGGTCCTTCGCCCAATTGAGGGTGGTACTAAGGCAGGTGGCTTGCTTGCGTTGTTGGGCCGTCAAGTAACGGTTCCGACTCGACAGGGCCAAGCCGTCGGCCTCGCGGACCGTAGGGCAGACGACAATTTCGATCGGCCACCGCAAATCGCGCGTCATACGCTGGATCACGATAGCCTGTTGGGCATCTTTCTGTCCAAAATAGGCGACATCCGGCTGCACGATATTGAACAGCTTCGCCACGACTGTGGTGACGCCGACAAAGTGCCCGGACCTGTGAGCCCCACAGAGTGCCTCGGTCAACCCCGTCACCGACACGCTGGTCGCTGACCCTGGCGGGTACATCTCGTCGGTACCTGGACAGAAGACCACGTCCACGCCCTCCGCCTGGCAAGCCGCCAAGTCAGCCTCGAGGGGCCTGGGGTAGGCCTCGTAGTCCTCCCCCGGGGCAAATTGGGTGGGATTGACGAAGATGGAGACGACCACCTCGTCGCAGTTGGCGCGGGCCGCTCGTATCAGCGAACGGTGCCCTTCGTGGATCGCCCCCATCGTCGGGACGAATCCGATGCGTTTGCCGGCTTGCCGAGCTGCCCGCAGGTAGTCGCACAGGGGCGATACTGTGCATAAGTGTTTCATTTGCAGCACCTTACGGCCTTTTTTGGAGTAATAGATACGCTATTATCTGATCGGAGCCCTGTGTTACGCAAGCGTTGACACACCGCTGTCCGAGGCGGTACCTTCCGCTGGCCAGACTATTATCTTGCGCATCTAACCGTTTTCCGGCCGCGGTGTCTATACCTATGAGGCGAGCAAACCAGCCGCTTTTTACGGATGAAGCAGGCCAGCGAGACGCTGCTTGGGTTCAGGCGGCCTTGGCTGGTGATCAGGACGCCTTCGGTCGGCTGGTGGAAACCTACGAGCGTCGGGCCATTGCGACGGCGTATCGGTTGCTCGGCAACTCGCATGACGCGATGGAGATTGTCCAGGACGCCATGCTCCGAGCTTATCGCTCGCTCGACCGGCTGAGTGATCCCAGCCGGTTTGGGCCTTGGTTGCTCCGGATTGTCAGCAATCTGTCGTTGAATGCACGACGGTCACGACGTTCCGGAACGATCGTCACGCTGGATGAACAACGGGGCACCGGCAGCGTAGCCAGCGGCGACGGGCCTCCGGTGGTCACTTCCGTAGACCCCGATCGCCAGGCGCAAGGACGAGAATTGAACGAGGCGCTTCGAGCGGCCTTGAACGCGTTGCCTGATCGGCAGCGGCTCGCGCTTGTATTGTTCACCATGGAGGATTGGGCGCAGAAGGACATTGCCGAATTGCTTCAGTGCAGTGTGGAAAGCGTGAAATGGCATGTGTTTCAGGCACGCAAACGATTGCGGGAAATATTGGGAGACCAAATTTCAGGCTGAACGAAACGATGGGCGAGAAGAGCCGCCAATCGTTTGCATCGAATTCATATAGTGGAAGAAGATCGACGGTAGAAGTATGACGAAAGAACGAACAAGACGTCCGATTCCTGAAAACGACGAGTTTTCGTTGAACCGTTTGCTTGATGATGACTTGCCGGCGAACGAAGCCTCGTCGTGGCGCGAACGGCTTGAAGCAGAGCCCGGATTGCGGGAAACATTCACGTCGCTGGAGCGTCTGGACCACTTACTCACTGAATGTAAGTCGGATCAACCTTCAGTGGATTACGCTCAGTTGCGCGCAAACGTGATGCGAGCGGTGTCCGATCAGCAGGCGAAACGTCGCCTCATACGTTTTCCAAGTTGGTTACAGGTGGGTGTGCCCCTGGCGGTCGCGGCAGGGATTGTTCTACTGATTTGGGTTCAACCGCTGTTTGTGCACAGAGAGGGGACGCCATCTGATTCCGCCACACCAAACCAGGTTGCTGTTATTCCGTCACCTGCAGATAGCGAGTTGCCAGCTTCTGGCGAATGGGCTGAAGCCAGCCATGCCATTCGTGCAGACCGATCGCCGGGTTCCGACGATCTTGTGGTTCGCATTCATCGCGTTGGCCAAGAGGATGATGAGTTGATGCACAAAGCCCAAGTCCGTTTCACGCGGTCGGCAAATCTGGCAGAATATGTTCGCCAAGAGGACGAGGCCCGGAGCAACCAGCCATCGCGGTATTTTTTCTTGCGAACGTCGCAAAGTGTCTCGTATCAGGAGGTGTTGGCCGAAGCGCCGCCGCTCTAGCTTTGGGCGAACGGATGTTCACATTAGATTCTTACGGCGGAAGATGCGTGCATTTGGGGCGCATGTTTCCGACGGCTGAAACGCTTGGGTTGCGGGCATAAAAAGGCGGCTCGCCTTAGGTTTGCAGCGAAAATAGACTGAAACGACAGGAGCATATGATGCCGCTTGTAAGACGACTCCATCGCAGATTCTTGATCGGAAGTATGGGTACCCTCATCGCGTTTCATGCGATGGCGGTACTCGCTGCGGATCAAAAGAATCCAACCTCTTCCCCACAGGCCAAAGCCGGTAAGGCGCTTGCGACACGACCGGCTACCGCTTCGACCTTGGCGCGCGAGCAAGATGCCGCAAGGGTTCTGATTGCTCAGACGCTCGATCGAAAAACGGATCTCCATTTGGACAACGTCCCCATCGAAAAGGCCATTCGGCAGTTGTCTAAGAATACCGGCATCCCCATCAAAATAGCGAAAGGAACGCTTTCCTTGTTGCCGTACGGTTCCAAAACGGAACTCAGTGCGACGATTCAAAGGCGACCTCTTCGCGAAAGTCTGTATGCGCTACTGCGTCCGCTCGGATTGAAATTTAGATGCACACACGAATGTGTTGTCATCGAACCCACGCGATCCCTTCGGCGCATCGCGCGCCGGGCCACATGGGATGAGTTGGCAACGCTCGAAAAGCTGCATAGTAAAAAGTGGAGCAAGGAACTCGCCAACAGTCTTCGGTTTCAATTTAGGGATTCTCCCGCACACGACGCGGAAGAAAATCGAAAAATCTTGTATCGACTTGCAGCGTCTGTGGGTGCCGGCCCGGCCGCAACCGTTCTGCAGCAGGCCTGCGACCTCTACGGTTGGATTTGGCACCCCTACGGCAAAGCTGTGGTCATTCTAAGTAAGACCCGACAAATCGAAAAGCTTTTGAACCGGCGGATTTCCTGCCACTATGTGAAAAAAAATCTGAGAGATGTTCTTTTGGATTTGGCCGCTCGAGCCGGCGTGCTCTTGCACATGGAACCGGCGGTGCTCGCGTCTTTGCCACCGGCAAAAGCCAACCGCTTTTCCATGAAAGCGGAGAATCTGACCATTCGTCAGGCGTTGGAAGTTATCGTTGGTGAAACGGGGCTCAATTACGTCATTGAATCGGACGGTATTCGCATTGTCGCAAGTGTGCTGACGCCGGTTTTGGGGAGTAGTCAAGCCAATGTTACCGCCCAGGCGACGGTCCAGGCGCTTCGCACCAACGCG
>Ga0180433_10004476_pt1 | contig 19598 bp, 24 predicted proteins | sample SS_ome_8_FD_132980 | JGI IMG/M metagenome (GOLD analysis project Ga0180433, IMG submission 132980) | Hypersaline lake sediment archaeal communities from the Salton Sea, California, USA - SS_1_D_1 metaG | ecosystem: Environmental > Aquatic > Non-marine Saline and Alkaline > Hypersaline >... | reverse complement strand
TTCAGCAGTGGTTTGATCACCAGTCTCCATAGCCTGAATCTCAAGCTTATTAGCAGTCTGGACCAAAACACTAGCAGCAATACCAGCAACCAAGACCATAGCGATAAAAACAATCATCGCACCGATACCAATAGCACCAACATCCTTATTTTTCAATATATCTTTTATTTTTTTTCCCATCTTTTATACATCCCTCCTATCAGTTGTAGTAAGACAACTATCTAGAGTGCTACTAGTAAATAATGTTAATGAACTTATATAGTTTATTTGCACGTATATATACATGTGCATATGCAGGTAAGCTATTTTTAATATATTATTGAAAGAAATTAGTTATTCATTAGATTCTTTTTTATGAGTAATTACCCTATCAAGATCTCTTACTTCTTTTTCTAATTGCATTAAACCTAAATCTACTCCCATTTCCTTAATAACTGAGTTATAATCTCCACCAATATTTCTTTGTAATTCTTTTATAAAAAAATGACCAGCTTGTTCTCCTAAAGAATAATGAATTGTATTAATAATATCGTTTAAAGCATTACCCATACTAAGATAATTTACAGTATTAATATTTGACATTATACTAACTGGTTCTTCGTTTTCAATAAATCGGGTATCATTAATTTTAACAAATTTTAAAAAATCATACTTATCTTTTAATTCTTTTATAATATTATCAATTGTGTTAAATGCATATCCTTTACTAGTTTTTCTACTAGATATATTTATTAATATCTTTAAAACATTTTTAATAACATCTGAGTTCTCTATTTCAGGCATTTACACCAACCCCTTCCTTATTATATTTTTGATAACTTTTTGGTAATATTAATAGTTTTTTAACCAAGAATAAAATAAAACTATAGTAATGTATATATTATAGAATTACAATACAAAATAAAGTAAATTAGGAGGGACTATAAATGAGTAAAGAAACCATAAAAATATTATTTATTTTGATATCAACAATTCTTTTATCAACGATTTTTTGTGGATGTAATAGTACAGAAGTAGAAAATAATAAAACAGATGTTGATTTTGAATCAGATGTGGTAAATCTATTAGAATGTAATATAGAGTTTACAGAGAGCAGAGAGAATATAATTGTTCAGGCTATCGTAGCAGGAAAAATAGAAAATAAACTAGATCGCATTTTAGATGTAGAAATAGTTTCTGAGTTTTATGATAAAGACAATAGTTATCTTGGTCAGCAAAAATTTACAATAATTGGATTAAGAGAAAAAGATAATCCTGGTTATGCGACAACATTTACAATTACATATAATGAAAAAAATTCAAATATGATAGATCATATAAAATTAACTGCAATAGAAATATAAAAGTTGGTAATTTTTATCTTATTTTTTCTTAATAAAAATTATTATACTTATTGAAAGTATGAATACTAAAAAGACAAAACCAGGTGTTCCTTCACCATCATTAGATGCCTTATAAACGATACTAACTTTTTTGCTACTGGTAGTATCTTCAGATATATCACTTACATTATATGCTCTAAAATTAATTTCAACTTCATCAATAGAGTTAGTTGTGGGCCAATCAAAAGTAAAACTTTTTTGTTCTCCTGGTTCAAAAACTATTTCTTGATAATCTTCAGGCCAAATTTCATAAATTTCATCTCCTACATTTTCTTTTAATCCTATTTTGATAGGATGTGATTCAATATCACCTGAATTCACTATAGTCACATCTATATAGTAATAGTATCCGGCATCTGTTTTTTTATAACATGTATATGAAGGATCTCCAACAAAATCTAGTTTTGCCCCACTAGCAACAACGTTTTGTGAAAATAGAAATAACACAAATATTACACAAAAAAGACTTAGGCCAATTTTAATAAATTTATTGTTTTTTAGTGAAATCAATTGTATCCCCTCACTTCGATTATGAGTCTAAATATTAAAACATATATTTAAGTTCAATGGATAGCAAGATATTTAAAAAATATTTATCATTATATATTGAGGTTTAAAAAAGCAATGTTAGAACAAAGAGGTATAAGACGCGGAATAGAAGTATTGGTCAGAGATGAGATTGAATCGGATTTGCCTCCTAAAAAAGCAAGAGTCATCAGAACCTATCCAAAACCTAGCAGATGGCTTGTTGTAAAATATGATGATGGAAACATGGAACAAGTAGAGGAAAGCAGAGTTACGACAATGTTTGAAATAAATCGGAGAGGTATAGAGATTTAAGAAATCTATATTACTCTTTTATATTTTGTACAATTTCTTTTCCAAAATTAGTTAGCCTATAAATTTTAATATTTGATGGGTTGTCAATTTGTTCAACAATATCAAGATCAATTAAAGATTCTTCTTTTTTATAACGAGCACCCATACCTCTTATTGCGCCTATCACGTTTGTTGGAGTAGTTTTTACATTATAGGCAATCTCTGAAGTATAGCTACCACTTGGACTTATCTCAAAAAGGTATTCGGTAATTTTTTTTCTAACGTTACTTCTTCTAAGAGATCTAATAACAAGTGGTCTTATATGATCCCTTGAAAAAGTATTTTCTTCGTCATTCTGCATCCCATCCGCCTTATCAAACTTTGTATGTTATTTCGTATTTATAAATTAATCGGTAATTAAAAACATAATTTTTTTAGTTATAAAAAAATCTTTATTTAATTTCATCTATTTTTATCTACACCTATTTTTTTACAGTATTTTTCAACTGGGCACTTTGAACACCATGGCGATATTGTGATGCAAATGTTTTTACCAAATTGAACAAAAAGCTCATTGATATCATACCAATATTTTTTGGGTAAAATTTTCATTAGCTTGCCCATTGTATCATCAGGATTTTTTGATTTGACCCATCCTAATCTATTTGAAATTACATGCACGTGTATATCTACAGGAATGAAACCATTTCTTTTATGGCCATAAACCATTACAATGGCAGCTGTTTTCTTGCCAACACCCTTTAATTTTAAAAGTTCGTCAAATTTATTTGGAACATTTCCATTGTATTTTTCAATCAATTCTTTTGAAATATCAATAATTCTTTTTGATTTCACTTTATAAAAACCGACAGGATAAATCAATTTTTGAACAATCATCTCCGAAGCTTTTGAAAGTTTTTGAGGAGTGTCGTATTCTTTAAAAAGTCTTATTGATGCTTTTTCTGTTATTTCATCTTTTGTTCTAAGACTTAGAATACATGAAATAAGTGTTGTAAAAGGCGTTTGTTTAATCTTTGCTTCATAAAGAGCAGATAATATAGGTTTTTTGTATTTTTCAGAATGATTCTTTATTAATCGCATTATCTTATCAATATTTTTTATTTCTGACAAAATTTACCTCAAAATTGATAAGATCTAGATATATATAAAATTTAAAGAAATAAAAGAAAGAACTATAGTCTTCCTATTATTATAAATATGAATACCAATAGAAGGACAATAGCAAATATAAGAATCGCAACTATGCCAAGATCTATTTCAAGTCCGTTATCTTCTTCTTTATAACTTCCATCGTTTTTTAATTCAATGGATTCTATAATTGAGGACCCTGTTAAACTTGAGTCTTCATAATAACTTGGTGCAAAATTGATTTTAAGCGTTTCTTGGTCAAAGTCATTATCTGGCTCTACTTCTATTATAAATTGTTTAGTTTCGTTTACATCAATAACAAGATATCCTGGGATAGTTATATTGAAATGCTCTGTTGCATTTAATAACTCCATTACAACTTTTGTTTTTCCATTTCCGTTATTTGTAATATTTACAGGTATTTTTGTTATATTAAAAGGCGGGATTTCTTTAAAGTCAAAATCTGGATTAACTTCAATTTCTGCTAAATAATCAGGTTTTACTGCTATCTCTAGCGTTGCATTATCACTTTCTTTTACCCAGGATGCAAGACCTAAAGGTCCTTTTACTTCTGCTGCTTTTGCTTTTACTGTGATTTTTAAGTCACTTAAAGCAGTTGCATCATCATTAATTTTAACAGATAATTTAATATTAGAATCTACTTTTGTAGCTTCTGATGTTATATTTGCTTCTACAGATTCAGGTGAGATAGATACTGTGCAGTATTCGTTTGTCTCAACAGATAAATCAATAGTTGATGTGGATTTTGATAGTATTTTTGAAAACAAATCTGAAAAAATACCTGAGATCTTATAAGATATATTAATTGGTATAATATGTTCTTCATTAAGGGATAAGGGGTTTTCTACTAGTGACTCACTAAAATCTAATTCAACTGTGCTTTCTGCTTTTAATGAATCAAATATATCCAATCCATCTAATCCAATTTCGTCTTTTAATGAGTCTAATATTTCTAAATCATCTAAAGTTGTATCTGCTTTTGCATCATGAATGAATATTGTAGAAACTATTGATACTAAAAAAGCAAGTGTTAATAGTATACTTAATGCACTTTTCATTAGTTTTCACCTTTATTATAAGCTAAATATATAGAATTTATTAGTATATAAGTCTTATTATACAATAGTATACAAATAATTAATATTAAAAAGACGCTGGGGAGGAGATTTGAACTCCCGTGGTGAAATCACCAGTGGTTTTCGAGACCACCGCCTTAGTCCGAGCTTGGCTACCCCAGCAACAAATATAAATTGTCAAAAGCTTAATCAAAGGGCTTTATATATGGGTATCGATTCAGAATGGACATACAGGTGAACCTGTCACGCACAAACAAAACAAAAAAAATTAACCTTAAAAAAGGCTCAACAATAATTGATTTATTAAAGAAAATAGACATTAAACCAGACACTGTAATTATAATGAAAGACAACAAACCAATACCAATTGATGAAGAATTAAACACAAATCAAGAGCTTACCATTATTCAAGTTTCCTCAGGTGGATAAAAATTATTTTTGCTCCCGTAGTGTAGTCCGGCCAATCATCATGGCCTCTCGAGCCATAGACTCGGGTTCAAATCCCGGCGGGAGCATTTTTTAATAAATAATATTAAGTATTAAAATACCATTTATTTTATATAGAAAATTGATTTTAGGGGACAAAAAATATGGTTCAAAAAACAATAATGTGTCCTAACTGTAAGCATAGACTCTCAGTAGATGGAAAAGCCGGAGAGCAACTTTATATCACCTGTCCAAAATGTAGTACATACGGAAAGTTTACATTTCCAGTTGAAAAAGATGAGTCAAAGAAGACAGATTGCTTTACATCTCTTGGAGATAAATGTTTTAAGAGACTAAGAATTTTTAATGGATTAATGTGTGTATTACATCTTATACAAGGTAGTTTGATGTTATTATTAAGTAATGATTTTACTCTTCCTTTAACATATTTATATCCAGAATTCAATGAATTAACTCAAACTATAACACCTGTTTCAGAAACATTTTTTGAATTAAGAATTGGGCCGTTAGTGGCTTTATTTCTTTTTATTTCTGCAATAGCGCATTTCCTTGTAGCTACAGTGCTTTACAAATGGTATGTAAAAAACTTAAAAAAACATATTAACCCTGCAAGATGGTACGAGTATTCTTTTAGTGCATCACTTATGATATTTCTTATCGCAATGCTAGTAACAATTTATGATATTGGGACATTGCTTGCTTTATTTACTCTTACAGCAGTTATGAATTTGATGGGACTGATGATGGAAGTACACAATCAAACAACAAAGAAAACAAGATGGCTATCATTTAATATAGGTTGCATCTCTGGATTTATACCATGGGTAGTAATATTTATACCTCTTATAACAGCAGGATCAGTACCAGATTTTGTAATAGCAATATTCATCACAATAGCGATATTTTTCAATTTGTTTGCAATAAATATGGTTTTACAATACAAAAAAATTTGGAAATGGGCAGACTATCTTTATGGAGAAAAAATGTATATTGTATTAAGTTTAATTGCAAAATCAGCACTTGCTTGGCAGGTTTTTGCAGGAACACTGAGGCCTTTGTAAATTATTCAGCTTTTTTAGGTTCTTCTACCTTTGTTTTTTTACGTTTTTGTGAAACAAAAGCCACTATGTTAAGAGATATTCTTAGAATCCATTCAACTATTATTATTAAGAAAATAAATTGTAAGATAAAATTAATATTTGCAGGTAGGGAATTGATTCTTTCTTTAACAAGTTCAAATGTAAAATATGTTGGATCCACTAAAAAAATACCCAGCAAAGCAAAAGGTAACATTTTTGCAACATCCTTTGAAAGATCTTCAGTATAATAAGAAGTTATTCTAATTGCAATAATTATTGCAAAAGACGTGGCAAGAAGTTGATCAATTGGATAAGTTTTTGTTAAAAATATCAACATAAGAGAAAATCCCATGAAGAAAATAACTGCTACAAATGGAAAAAGTAAAAAATATTTTATAAAACCAATTATTTTTGAATATTTTCTTTTACTTGGTTTAAAACAATCTCTTCTTGCAATATATCTATAGAAATGATATATTAAAATTGAATAGATTGCTATTGATACTATAAGATAAATAAGAGGTAATAAAAAATCTACATCTCCACTTAATATTTTATCAAACGAAAAGTTTGAAGTCCATTCAGCAGGGTTTGTAAAAGCCATAATTATTCTCTCCTCTAACCATAAATAGTAATCCTTTGTTTATTTTAATATTTATGGGAAATTATGAAATAAGAAAAAATTGAAATCATGTTAAATGATTTGGTGTAAATACATATGGAATCTAAAAAAATCTTTGAAGAATATCCGAGCAGCTTTGTTTTTATATCAAATATCGTACAGATTTTTATCTATTTAATAGGGGTTTATATCATATATCTATTTAATCCTATAGCGGTATTTTTTTATGTTTTTTTTATACTAATACTTGAAATAAGACTTCTAAAAAAAAGTTGTACAAATTGTTATTATTATGGAAAAAAATGTGCCTTTGGAAAAGGAAAAATATGTCACTTATTTTTTAATAAGGGAGAATCTGATAAATTTTTTAAAAAAATAAGTTGGCTGGAGATAATACCTGACTTTCTTGTTTTTATAATTCCAATGACCATAGGAATTCTAATGATGATGATAAATTTTAATTTCATATTATTAGGGCTTGTTATTATTCTATTTTTATTTTCATCTATCGTAACTGGATTTATTAGAGGATCATTAGCTTGTAAATTTTGTATGCAAAGATATATTGGATGTCCAGCAGAAAAATTATTTTCAAAAAAAATAAAGGCAAATTGATCCCGTTTTTAATTATTATACATAATATTTGATAGTTAGAGTTATTTTATGTATTTAATGCATTCATTGGTAAGTTCATCAATTGATTTTTTTGCATCTAATTTTACAAAACGTTTTTCATTTGCTAGTTTAAGGTAGTTTTCATGCACCTTTTTTAAAAAATCCTTTTTTTCAAATGGGACAAGTTCTTCACGATTTTGTATTCTTTTAATAGCTTCTTTTGGCTCAATAAAAAAAAGAAAAGTTAAATCAGGAATAATAATTCTATCATCTGAAAGATTTTTTAGCCATTTTATAGGATTATCAATAATTTCTTCCATCTGTGCAGATTGATATGCATAGGTTGACTCTGAATAACGGTCGCAAATTACTATTTTACCGGCATCTAGCCATTTTTTAATTTTTTTACAATGATCAATCCGATCTGCAATAAAAGCAAATGCTGTTGAAAAAGGATCTTTTCCTTCTTTGATAAACCGCTGGACACATTTACCTATATATGTATCAGTCGGCTCAAAAGTTAAAACAACATCATAACCTTCTGATTTTAACTTTTCAAAAACTTTTTTTGAAACAGTTGATTTACCTGACCCGTCAATCCCTTCAAAAGTAATGAACCTATTCATTTCTTTTTACTCTCCTTATACCACTTGGCTTTGTAATAGCTTAGAGGATGACGATTTTTTTTACATAAATCATCAACTTTATCTGTAGGACATAACCCATAGGTTCTCATCTTATCACATCCAGGTGGCTTATAAGCTGTCGATGATATATCACCTGCAATATGCTCTATCTGATAGCGTGTTCTTTCTTCTTCAAAATCAGGTGCACGACTAAATATTTCTAAGATTTCTTTTGTAGAAAGTTTTAAAGATGTAAGAAATGAGACCACAGCAAAACGGCCCATATGTGGAACATTTTCACCAGATTGTATTGCAGAGATAATATCTTTTATGCAAGGTGGAAGTTTTTTGTAATCAATTCTGCCAACAGGTGTATTTTCTATATTTTTCCTATGTAATTTAACCTTATTTTGTATTCTTATTATATCTTCTTTGAAAACATTAAAAATATTTTTACTACATTTTTTCCCATCTAGTTCTTCATTTATTCTAGATCTCAGTGCTTCTTGAATGAGTCTTGCAAGGTCCTTGCGATGAATAGCTATATCGCCTTTTATCATACTTCTGTTTATCATCTTCCATTTTTTGTAACGAGTAGGAGCATGGTTTAGATAATCAACAAAATGAATGCTTATTTTACCGGTTTCTTCAGAGTAAAAAACATTAAGATTAAATTCTTTAGAAACTTTTATCATAGAATCTATTTCTTCGAGTTTTAGATTATTATAGGCATTTATCGCCTCGCTTAAAGCATATCTTTTCAAAAAGTATACATCGCCAATACATACTGCAATCATTCTTGCAATAGGATAAGACAATAATTCCATTATATGATCTGTTTCAGAAACAAGAACTCTTTTTCCTACATTTTTTTTATCAAATGCGTTATCAAGTCGTTCGATACCAATTGTTCTTGCCCTTTCATATATTGGATCGTTTAATAGATCATCCACAGATATGCTGTTTTCAAGTACATAGTCTTTTGATGAATTTAGAAAGGGATATTTTGATAAGAACTGTAGCTCTTTCATATGCAAGGTTATACTTTAACATAACAATATTAATTAATTTTTTCATGCAACTATTGCGTTTTGACATTTTTGCTGAATAAGTATATATATTAACCAGATACAAAAAAATAGATTATTAGGAGAAGGGTTTGGTGAGATGAGATGAAAAAAATTGAAAAAAATCATAATATTAATGATCTTGATAGTCCTGGAGAAGAGTTAGATTTTATACTTTGGAAAGCAGAGTTAAACAAAGAACTTTCATTATTTTGGAAGTTAATGAGCGATTAATACAATATAAAAGGGGAGTTTAAGTACAACATTTAGTTAATTCACGATTAGTTTATTTTATATCAAAATTATTTTTTCTAATCTCTAAATTTTAAGTAGTAGAAGTTATATTACTGGGAGTTAGATTTTAATGGGCTCGTAGCTTAGTCTGGCGGAGCGTCTGGCTCATAACCAGATGGTCGCAGGTTCAAATCCTGCCGGGCCCATCAATTTAAATTAAAGAAGTTATTCAATCTTTTTATTGCATTTATCTTTTCTTTATTTCCAACCGTGGATTGGTTAATACCTAATTTTATTATTTCAGTTGATTCATCCATTGCTTTACGATCCACAGGAAAAGGTACGCCATCTTTTCCACCTACTGTAAAACTATATTTCACAGGATCTTTCCAAGAAGGTTTATCGCCATATATCAAATCTGAAATAAGTGCTAACGCACGAACAGTATTAGGACCAACGCCTTTGAAAGATAGAAATTCTTCATAATTTCTAGGCTGAAATTCGTATAGTTCTCGCATTTTATTCCAATTAATACTTCTAGGCATATCAAGGCATTCTATCGCTTCTTTTTTGTAAGAGCCATTGGAAAAATTATATAAAGTGCTTTGATAAATTGGTTTTTTTAACTTTTCAAAATCACTTCTTAAATGTAGAGGATTATCACAAACAAGATCAACAGAAGTATTCTGATTAGAAATACTTGCTGAAGAAGACATATCTAAAACTCCATCTTTTACTTTTTCTCCAACTATACTTTCATGTGGATCACAAATAAAACTATCAAAATTATTTGAAAACCAGTGATATCGTCTAGCATAATTAGTATCAGAATTCATACCCTGCTGAATTACACCCCAGGTTCCATCTTCTGTAAATAACAAGACATGATGATAGAGGCTATGTCCATCTTGGATTGCAGTGTTATCAACCTTAGCAGCCATCCTGCTTGAATATTGTAAATTCTTTATTTTTGATGACGAAAGATTATAGATTCCACCAATTTTTTCTATCTGTTCAAGAGTTTTTCTAGAAGCTTTACCTTTACCACCTGCAATTGCAAAACCATGTTCCTCAGGTTTTATTGCCTCTTTGAGTGCGCCGCATGTAACAGTAGTACATCCTGAACTATGCCAGTCAAATCCAAGTACACAAGAAAGTGCTTGAAACCAAAAAGGATCTGAAATTCGTTTTAAAAATTCCACTTTGCCATATTCATCGATTATTAAATCAATAATTCCTTCAGAAAGTTTTACCATCCTATTAAATAACCATTTTGGTGCTTTGCCGCCATGCAAGGGTAAATTTGCAATACCTGTTTTAACCATGATAACATCTACAAAAGGATAAACATCGATTATAAATTTTTTAATAGGTGACTAAAAGTATTAAAAATTTGAATACTTTCAATTACCTCCATTTTAGCTTTATAAGGCAGTAGGCACTTACATCTTATTAGATAGACGTGAGATATGGGGGATAATGCCAGCCCCTGCTGGCATTTCTGCCAATAATTTTCATGTTTTTTAGATTTAATTCATGCATCCCTCTCCCATCCCCTCTCTTATTTTTTTATGGCAGCATTTTTTAATAACATCTTTTATTACTTCCATGGTTAGATGAATAGAAAACTTTCATCATTTGATATCTATGTAATCACAAAGGAACTTAGAGAGTTACAAGATAGTTACATAGATAAAATCTATCAGCTCTCAAAAAATGAAATTCTAATTAGATTTAGAAATATTAAAAATAATAAAAGAGAAAGTATCTTTATAAGAAATGGGGAACTAATATGCATAACAGATAAAGATTTGAAAACACCAAAAAGCCCTTCAGTCTTTGCAATGACTCTTCGTAAATATCTTCAAAACGGTAAAATTGCTGATGTATATCAACATGAGTTTGACAGGATATTAAAGATAAAAATAAGTAAAAAAGAAGGAGACTATACACTTGTAGTAGAATTCTTTTCAGATGGAAACATAATACTAGTTGATCCAAAAGGAAAAATAATATTTCCATTAATTAGACAGGCCTGGGCTCACAGGAAATTGAAGGGTAGAGAACCATATGTCCCTCCACCATCTCAGATCAATCCTTTTGAATTAACATTGGATGAATTCAAAAAATTTTTAATGAAAAGCGATCAGGATATTGTAAGAACCCTTGCAGTAAAAGTTAACCTTAGTGGCTTTATTGCTGAAGAAATATGTAAACGATCAGGAATAGATAAAAAAACATCTATCAAAGATATTACTGATGTTCAAATTAAAAAGATATTTTCCTCAATTCAATCATTTCTAAAAATTTTTGAAAAAAATGATTTCAATCCAATTGTCGTAAAAAAGGAAAATGAAGTTATTGATATTCTACCATTTGAGTTCAAAACATATAAAGATTTAAATTTTGAAAAAACAAAAAGTTTTGTAAGAGGTCTTGATAACTTTGTAGAAATTCAAGAAAGATCTGAAAAACAAGAAAAAAAAGAGAGTAAAAATGAAATAAAATTTGGAAAAGTTAAAAGACAAAAAAATCAACAAGAACAAGTAATAAAAAGTCTTCAAAACGAAATTCAAGAGAAAAAAAATGAAGGGGATTTGATTTATCTCAATTACAATGACATTGAAAAAATTTTAACGGATATCAAAAAAATACTTGATTTGAAAGTAAAGGATGAAGGGATAAAGCTAATCAATAATATGGATATAGTTAAAACATTTAATCCAGAAGAAAACACTTTGATTTTAATTTTAAAGGATACAAAAAATAGTTTTTTTGATGTTAAAATTGATTTTAGAAAGACAGTTTCAGAAAATGCTGAAAAGGCATATGGAGAAAACAAAAAATTAAAAAGCAAACTTAGAGGAGCAAAAATAGCCTTAGAAAAAACTAACGATCAGATTAAACAATTAGAAAAACAAATTAAAAAAGAAGATGAAAAGAAAAAAGAAGAAATAAAAAATAAGGATGAAGAAGAAAAAAAGTTTTGGTTTGAAAACTACAGATGGTTTATCAGTAGTAAAGGTAACATTGTATTAGCAGGAAGAGACGCTAAGACAAATGATATTATAGTTAAGAAATATCTTGCAAAAGGAGACAGATATGCTCATGCAGATATAAGCGGTGCGCCAAGTGTTATCATAAAAAGTAAAGATATATATGACAAAAAAATTGAAATAGATGAAAAAACGCTTGAAGAGGCATGTATATTTGCTGCAAGTTACAGCAAAGCATGGAAACAATTTGCCGAAGCAGAGGCATATTGGGTTTTACCAGAACAAGTTAGTAAAACTCCTCAGAGTGGTGAGTTTTTACCAAAAGGAGCTTTTGTAATCCGCGGCAAGCGTAATTATCATAGATGCAAACTTGAAATTGCTATAGGTGAAATTGAAATAGAGAGACAAAAAAAGATTATGGGCGGACCAGTAGATTCATTTAAAAAAATATCTAGTAGATATGTTATTATTAATCCAGGTCCTTCAACAAAAAATGATATATCCAAAAAACTTGCAAAAACATTTAATGTATCTGTCGAGAAGATAAGTAGAGTACTTCCACCAGGTGGTATGGCTATTTCAGAAAAAATGGGGGTTGAAATATAATATGAAGATAGCATTCAAAGACCTTAAACACGGTGAAATTAAAGTAATTCCAGAGAATCTTGATGATATATGGCATTTATATAACATAATTGATGAAAAAGATCTGATAAGAGCGGTCACATTTAGAACCGATGAACAAAAAGATGATAAGATTCGAACAAAAAAAGCTACAAAAAAGCGTATGAAACTAGGTATAAGAGTAAGTGAAATAAAATTTCATGAGTTTTCTGATAGATTAAGAATACACGGAACAATAGAAGAAGGCCCACAGGATCTTGGTTCATTTCATACATTAAACATAGATGCAGAGAAAATGGATAAAATAAGTATTATAAAAGAGGAATGGAAACATCATCATATTAAAAGACTTGAAGAAGCAGTAGATCAAAGTAAAAAACCATTAATATTATTTGTATCAATTGATGATGATACTGCAACAACAGCTGTTCTTAGACAAAGTGGCATTCAAAAGATAGCTGATATTGATTCGAAACGTTCAGGCAAAATGTATGAAGAAACAAAAGAATACGAAAAGCAATACTATGGTGAAATCCTAACAATAATAAAAAACAACATGACAAAAAACACTGCACTTGTAATTGTTGGACCGGGATTTACAAAGGAACATTTCATAAAATATGGAAAAGAGAAATTACCTGATTATTTTACAAAATGTCATGCAAATGGCACAGGACATGCTGGTATGAATGGGATTAATGAGGCAATAAAAACAGGTGTTATAAAACATATTACAAAAGAAAATAGAGTAGTTCTAGAGACGGATTTGATAGAAAAACTTTTTTCTGAGATAAAAAAAGATGGTCTTGCAACATATGGTGAAAAAGAAGTAGAAAATGCTTTAAAAAGTGGTGCGGTTGAAAATCTTTTAATCACAGATACTCTTGTTAGAACAAAAAAAGGTGAGAGATTTCTTGAGATTGCAAAAGTAACAAACAGTAATTTTACAATAATTAACACAATGCATGATGCAGGTAAAAAAATGGAAGGAATAGGTGGTATTGGCGCCCTTTTACGTTATAAGATTTAATTTTTACCTGGATAAGAAAGTGGAGAATATGTTTCTATACCTTCTTCTATGTATCCCGTTTCATCGTTATCATCACCGTCGTCTTCATGTCCTTCTACGACTGGCTCATAGTAAGTATATTTAATTGATAGGTCAAAATCATCTCCCTTATCTTTTAAGGTATTTAACAATGATCTTATAGGCATCAAAAATTTAAACTTTTCACCGGCAGTTATTGTTACTTCTATGTCAAATTCTGCAGAGTCAGAATCCATATATTCCTCTTCGGCAATTTGTTTTGCATCCTCTTCTGTTTCTGCTTCTATATCCATACTGCTTGGTATATCATAAACACCAATTCTTAGCGTTTCATTTCCTTCTCCAGTCATAGGACCAAGTTCATTAACATTACTTGAAGAAGGACCAGTTATCTTTGCATCTAAAGTATCGTATCCCTTTTTAAATATAAGACCCCAAATGTTATCATCTTCAAATGATAATGTCATTTCAACATTAGTAAGAACACATCCTTGTGGGGCACTTACTGTAATAGAATCCATATAAGTTTCTCCCTCTGATGTCCCTGTTATTGTTTGACCTGTTTCTTCTTTTCTTTCCCATTGGACATAAAAAGTATCAATTTCATCATCTGTATCTTTCTCTTCCGTATCTTCATTTGAATAGTAAAATATGATTCCAATAGCTGCTATTACTAATATTACAACTCCAACAACAGCAATTATCTTATCATTTCTTTTTAAATTCATAGTTTGTTCACCCTATATTTCATATTACATTTGTTTTATTCTATATTTATAAATATATTTATTACTTTATTAAATTTTCCCTTTTTTTAATATTTATATTTTTATTTTTTTAATGTTACTCATTGTTTATTAATCTTTTTGTATTTTACTTCGTTTTTTATAAATATCTTCTATTAAATTATCCTAAAACAAGTCCATCAGAACTACCAAAAATCCCTTTTCTTGGATATCTGTCACTTATTTGAGGCTCCATTTTACTATAATTTTGTAAATTTGCGTCATTTTTAAGCATGTATCTAGCATAATAAAATGCTTCTTCAACAGACACAATATCGTCTTTGAATAAATTCAATTTAGAAGGTCGACCACTGTTAAGAATACCTGATTTATATCCATCAGCATCACCGGAGTATAGTCCATAAAACCATAATGTAGAAAAAAGAGGGCCAGTTGAAACACTTGCATAACCTAATCTAAATTTGCTTGCACCTGTAATAACTACTCTACCATTTGAAGGAATCTTTGAATTAAATAAAAATAATTCAGGCATATTGTAAATTGTTTTATCTGCGAAACCACCGCTAAAACAAGCATCAACAACAATACATGTCTTTTTAGATTTTAGATTCTGAAGGAGAGTACCTAGTTCGTTGTCTTCTAAAGTATCATCCCACAAATAGACAGAGCTCCTTTCAAAAAGTTTACCTCCAGTTGCAGGATTTTCATTATCTCCGCAACCGTGACCAGAAAGCCATAAGAAAACTTCACTATCATCAAATTTATTTGAAGATCCTACAACATCATCTATAACTGAGATGAAGTTATTTTTTGTAGCAGCAGCATAAAAAACATCATATTCATGGATACGCTCTTGAAGAGACATAAGTCTTTTACCAAGACCGTTATCTTTTCTTATGTATCCATCATCAAAAAGTATATATATGTTAGAAGTAGGATAGCTTTTCTCTTCTATAAGATAAGAAGCTATTTCTTCGGCAAGATATAAACCACCGTTACCAAGCTTACTTTCATTATCATCAGGAAAATTACCAACAAAAGTAAAAATGGCCCATTTATGTGAATTAGATTCAACAACATCAGGGTTATTGACTGTTATTGTAACCTCTTTAGTATCAGAATATAGATCCCCATCCCAAGCACGGACGTAAATTGTATAAGACCCATCGTCTAGCTCATAAGTATTCCAGCTATATATCCATTTATCAGTACCATCAACAGATATCCAACTATCATTAATCATAATTTCTACAGATTTAATTGTTCGATCACCATTAGGATCAGAAGCTTCACCTGAAATAGTAACAATCTTAGAAACAGTGTCATATGTTTCAGGGTAGTTAATTACCACAGTAGGTTTTTTATTAAAAGATTTTTCATCTTCAAAGCATCCAGATAATAACTGGACTAGAAGCAAGATAACTATTGTAACTATCACTACCATTTTGTTTTTCATAGATACTTCCAGTTAAATATTTTGTAATTAATTATTTATAAAGATTATTTAACAAACGTTTCCTATTTTATAAAAAATTTAATCACAACAATTATGATATACATTTAACATAACCGATACGAAAGGCGATAAATTTGAAGAAAATGACCTATGCAGAAAGCGGAGTAGACATCAAAAAAGAAGAAAAAGCAATAAAAGCAATACTTTCAAATATAAAATCAAAAAGAAAAGGAATAGGGAAACCACTTGGCGGACACTATGCAGGATTGATAGACTTTGGAGAATATGCACTTGTTTTATGTACAGATGGTGTAGGAAGTAAAGTAAAAATTGCAGAAGAAATAAAAAAATATGACACAGTAGGAATAGATTGTATTGCTATGAATGTAAACGATGCAATATGTGTTGGAGCGGAACCTCTTTCTTTTGTAGATTATCTTGCAATAGATAATCCAAAGCCTGAAATCACAAGAGAAATTGGAAAAGGGCTTTCTGAAGGGGCAAAACAAGCAAATATATCGATAATAGGAGGAGAAACTGCATCACTTCCAGAAATTATAAATGGTTTTGATCTAGCAGGAACATGTCTTGCATATGTTAAGAAAAAAGACATTGTAACTGGAGAGAAAATAAAACCAGGTGACGTGATAATAGGACTAAAAAGTAGTGGAATACACTCAAATGGTTATACGCTTGCAAGAAAGGTAATTGAAAAATTAGATTTATCATACAAAGATACCTTTCCAGACAATATATACAAAAACAAAAAAGTAGGAGAAGTTCTTCTCACACCAACTCAAATATATGTAAAAGAAACAGTTGAATTACTCAAAAAAATTAAACCACATGGGATAGCTCATATAACAGGAGGGGGGCTACTTAACTTTAAGAGATTAAATAAAGATGTTAAGTATGTTATAGATAATCCATTTGAACCACAAGATATCTTCAAATTTATACAAAAATATGGTAATATAGATGACAAAGAGATGTATAAGACTTTTAACATGGGAATGGGACTTGGAATAATTTTAGATAAAAAAGACATAGATAAAGCATTAAAAATACTTAAAAAACATTCCAAGGCAGAAATAAAAAAAGTAGGTAAAATTTCAAAAGGTAAAGGAGTTGAACTTACCCCCATTAAATTAAAATACTAAAAAGCTGAATTAAAATAATTAAGATTGGCTGATGTAAAAAATAGATTATAAGTGAATTTTTACCAAGAAAATCTAAGAATCTAACAATTTTTAATTTAGATAGGTCAGGTAAGCTAAAAGTTCTTTTATAATTTGGATAAAAGATATTACCAACAGCTATACCAATAAGTATTACTCCGAACCAAGGAAGAATAGGGAAGTAATCTACAGTATAAAAACCTGAAGGTGTAAAACCTAGCCATAAAAGCCAGTTAAAATTAAATGTCATAAATCTTAAGAAAACTCCAAGAATAATGAGAATTGCACCAAAAAATAAATTTAGAAAACTAAATCTAATAAATGGTATTGATAAAATAATAGAAAGTCCTATACAGTGTAAAACTCCAAATATTACAAATCCTTCAGCTAAATATAAAAAAGTTATAAAAGTAATTATTAGTCCCAAAAAAAATATTTTAATACCTCTCAAAACAAATTTTTTAATTAACTGATTTTTTGTTAGATCTGTTTTATTTCTGTTATAACTTAAAGTTAGAGAGAGCCCGACTAATAACAAGAAAAGACTTGCAAAAGTATATACGGTGATTTTAAAGTGGATTGTATGTATATCAAAATTATATATCTTAAGAAAATATAGATCATAAGCGATATGATATATTATCATAACTATTATGGCTATACCACGTAAAAGATCGATCTCCCAATATCTATGATGATTTTTTAGCACACAAGTTCAACTATTGGAACAGAATGTATTCTTTTAAAAAGATTATTCAATTTTTAAAATAAATCTAAATTACGACTTGTTATGTAATAAATACCTTCATCTGTTAATTCTATTTCATCATTTGAAGTATATTTGAGTAAACCAAGTTTTACTAAATCATTTACTATAAATTTAAGTTCTATATCAGAAATTTTCATATTGTTTGTAACATGCTCTGCATCAACATCATCCAAATAAATAATTTTTAATAATCTACTTTGTTTAGAAGTGAGTTCATAATCTAAAGATGAGAAATCTTCTTCATCAAATAAATCATCCATTTCTTTTATTTTTTCATTGATTTTTTTGATAGTTGTTGTTTTTTCAGGTTTATTTTGTATTTTCTTCTTTATTAAACTAAGAGGATATCTTGAATGATTAACATGAATTCTTTTTCCAGTAATTGTAGATCTACCTCCCTCTATTTTAGCAGTATAAAAGCAATAAGTCAATTAAAAATATTTGGTTTTTAGCTATATATTTAACAAAAATAGCGGGGAGTGGATTTGAACCACTGATCTACGGGTTATGGGCCCGTCGGGATTTCCTGGCTACCCCACCCTTATAGGCATCTCCAATTTTTGGATAAATACTCGCTATGATGGGCAGCGCCCCGCCATATATTCGATTTAATTTTTGGGAATAATGTTCCTCATACTTAAAACTAGTACCTATCCTCAATTTCCATATGTTAAAGATTTTATCTTTGTATAAATTATTTTGTCTCCAAACTCTAGTGGATATTTTTAATTTTTTACAAAATTCATTTGTAATATCTATTATTTCCTTTTTAATATTGGAAATCACAATATCTCCATAAGATACATATCCATCAGAATCGATAAAACCTGATATAAAACCAATCATAAAATCTTTGTTTTTATTGGCTCTAATACTTTTAGATTGTTCATTATAAAAGGCAAAAAATAATTTTGAATTAAATCTTATAATTAAGCATCCGTGATGATGCATTACATAAGGTGAAATTCCAATTTTGTTCAATAAATCTATAACAATCTTAGCAATATCTCTATCTCTTTTTGGATTTAAATAAATATTAATTTTATAATGCCTCCATTTATCATGATACAAGTACCCATCTCCAATTATGATACCGATTAGATATGCTTTTTCTTTTATAGTAAGAACATCTATATCTATTGTTTTTAGAGCCATAGATCAGTAATAATATGGTTTAATGAAATATATAAAATTATTAGATAGCAAATTGAAAGTATTATCGCTTTTTTAGAAAAATATTTATTAACTATAGACTAGATTGTAATATGGGGAGTTTCTAATATGAATTTTCAAACTTGTCTTATAAAAAAGGTTGCAAGTTCTTCAAATGTTTGTACAAATTGTAATCAAACAATAAATAAAGGAGAAATATATCATCTGGAAGAAGGTATAGAAAAACATCTTCATTCCCTCATTGCACGAAAATTTTGCTATAAATGCTATGGAAAATATGGTGAAAAAAAACTACTAGCAAAAGAATAGTCGTTATCAATTCTATAAATTGTAAAAACATTTTTGAGTGTCTTTTATATTAGAGGTTCCTAATCTGCAGGGGTACCCGAGCGGTCAAAGGGGCAGGGCTTAGGACCCTGTGACGTAGGTCTTCGAGCGTTCAAATCGCTCCCCCTGCATATTTCAATTCTT
>Ga0180433_10004475_pt1 | contig 19605 bp, 33 predicted proteins | sample SS_ome_8_FD_132980 | JGI IMG/M metagenome (GOLD analysis project Ga0180433, IMG submission 132980) | Hypersaline lake sediment archaeal communities from the Salton Sea, California, USA - SS_1_D_1 metaG | ecosystem: Environmental > Aquatic > Non-marine Saline and Alkaline > Hypersaline >... | reverse complement strand
TCGGCGCGATGGTTAGACGGACGCGCGAGCTGTATCCGGAGTGGCGCGAGACGAGACGGGGTGCGCGGGAATCCGTGTTCCGGTCGGTCGCCAAGTGCGCGAAGCCCGGCGTCACGATCAAGACGGACGAGAGCAGGCACTACCCGCCGATCATCGACAGGCTGGTTCCCGGCGCGCGAATCGAACAGCATCTCAGTCCCGGCAACGACGATCACCCCTGCCCGGACGGGTTCGACCCGATGTTCAAGCTGAACCACCTGTTCGCCAAGATGCGACAAGACATGTCGAGGCTGTTCAGAAGCACATGGGCGACCACGAAGACCCTTGCGGGTCTCTACAACCATCTCATGCTCTACATAGCGTGGCAGAACAGGTACACAATCACTTGATTGGTGGGATTCGGTTCAGGCGGCCAATCGTCTTCACTCAAACGCCCGCCATCACCTCCCAAAAAGTGCTTATGTCGGAATCGGATCGAGCCTTGAAATCCTCTGATACCGAGAAATCGACTACCTCTCCATTTGCTTTTCTGAGATGGCCCGTGAGTGTGACTGTCACATCCTTGTGTTTCCCGACGAGATTGCTGATGTGATCGCTGAGCATGAACATCTCGGTCTGGATTATCCCGGACGACGAGCTGTTGTATTGAGTGTGCGGTTTCAGCTTCCTTGACCACTTACTTGTCTGGAGCGAGCTGTCACCGTCCGAGTAGGTTAGGCGGGTCTCCGCTATCTCAATCGCCACATACTGCTTGCTTGCGTCCCAAATCTGAAGACGCAGGCTGAAGGGCCTGCCGCCACCGAAGTAGTGGAGAAGGAAAGGGATGCTGAACTCCGTGTTGCGCGGCGCAAGCCACACATCGGATTTCAGGCCCTCGGCGAGGATGATGTTGCGCTGTCCGCCGAACCAGTCCCTGTTTGAGATGGCGATGCCACCTGTGAAGACCGCGCAGAGCGTCACGGCAAGCACTATCACCAGCCCGAATATCCAGAATACGCGTTTTCTTCGCACCGCAACTACTCCGCACGCCAGCCTGTTATCTCGCCGCGCCAGGAGAAGTGTATCCGATCCATCTAGGGTCCGATACCTGGACACACCCAAGTCGGGCAGCTAGGGAAGCGCTCAAGACGAATGCGGGGTGTTCCGTGGGCAGGGCGATGGTCTGTGACATGGATCAGCCCCACCCTGAGTGGGCGAGTGTGTAGAGGGGGCGGTGATGAAGACGCATTATCTGGACGGATGTCCCTGGGCCAACGGGGAGATACAGCAAGCGGACACGGATCAGACCACCGACTGGAGACGCGTGACCTGCGGGCATTGTCTCAAGAAAAAGCCTCGGGCCGCTCGGAGGGTCGATGCTACAATCCAACCGTCCCCGCGGAGCAGGGGGCAAGCGGAGCGGGAGCAGCTAGGCTTCGAGGATCGTCGGATATGACAAGCAAGACGAAGGCGAATGCCCTGGAGTCCGCCAAACGGAAGATACGACGGCTGCACAAGACCGCCGAGCCGCCGGCGAGCGGTACGGAGAGGCAGTGGGTTCGCTGCCTTGGGTGTGGTTGGGTCGGTTACTACGACTATGTCCCGTACGGACTGTCCCGCCCGATTCTCACGATGGGTTGCGGCTGTTTTCCTTTTGACGAGGTTGTCGAAAGGGTTTCGTACAAGCCGCGGAAATAGCTATTTGTCGGGCAGTGTCGCTCCGAGATCCGCGACGACTGGCAGGACATACTCGCCGTCCCACGAGTCGAAGAGGCTCATGAACAGCCCCGCTCCCTCCGGCGGCAACGGGGGCAGCGACAATCGTACCGGCGATCTCTCCACGAGGTTCCGATCCCCGGTGGCGTACTCCATGAACGCTTCGCCCCGGTCGCCCTTTGTCACCTCCTCAAGCATGTGATAGAGTGATGACCATTCTCGCGGCATGGCGTCGAGCGTCACTTGCTTCGCCGCGGCGGACTCGGCGTCCCAGCGGGCGAGCGTTCCCACGCCGGGGACGACTCCCCACACCGTGACGGCGCCCAGGGCCAATATGATGGCCGACCACACCATGCCGCCGGCGGGGATGTAGATTTTGAACGGATACGCTTTCATAGACACTGTCCTCCGGTGGCACACCGGGCAGAGGGTTTCCTTGTAGTACCGGCCCCGACGGGCCATCCGGCGCAGCCGCACTCCGTGCTTCTGGCACCTCGGCGAGTCGCCCGGCGCGAAGAGTCGCCAGAGCCCCGACATCGCTACTCCGGTCGCGGCCTTCAGCCTGCTTATGTCCACGCTTCCTCCTCAATCGATAGCTGCAACGATCGGCATCCTCCAGCCCTGCCCGAACGCCCGCGAGGTCACCCGCAGCCCGATCGCGGCCTGCTGCCGCTTGTGCTCGTTTCGGTCCACCATCCTGGCGACGCGGCTGGCCCAATGGGCGTCGCTCGGATCCAATGTGCTGGCGATCTCGCCCGGCGTCGCGCCGTGCTCCACATACGCCTCTAGTATAGCGTCCAGCACCGGGTACGGCGGCAAGGTGTCCTGATCCGTCTGCCCCGGCCTCAACTCCGCGGACGGCGGCTTCTTGATTGTGCGTCGGGGGATGATGTCGCTCCCGGCTGCTCGGTTGGCGTGCTCCGATACCCCGTAGACGAGCCCTTTTGGCACATCGCTCAGGACGGCCAGACCGCCGCACATGTCGCCGTGGAGGGTGCAGTAACCGACGGCCAGCTCGCTCTTGTTGCCGGTGGTGAGCAGCAGCCAACCGAACCTGTTCGAGAGAGCCATCAGGATGTCGCCCCGGGCGCGGGCTTGTATGTTCTCGGACGACACGTCGCCCTCCGGCGCTGGGCCGGGCCCGAACGATGCCGCCAGTGCGTCCTCCGTCGCCGCGACCTTGCCGATTATGGGGATCACGCGGTGGTCGATGCCGAGGTTGTCGGCCAGCGCCTGCGCGTCCTCCAGACTGTGGTCGCTGCTGTGCCGCGAGGGCATCGCCACCCCGTGGACGAGATTCGCCCCCAAGGCCTCCACAGCGACGGCCGCCGTGAGTGCCGAGTCGATCCCGCCGCTCAGGCCCACTACCACCCCATTGAAGATTCCGCTTTTTCGGTAGTAGTCCCGTACACCCAGCACGAGCGCGTCCCATATTGACTGGATGGAGGCAGGGTACGGGTGCGACGATCCGGATGCGCGGTCGGTGTCCGCCACGAGTTCGCATGCCGAGAAGGCGGCCGCCTGGACTGTTTGCCCGCCAGGTAGCGCGACCATGCTGCCGCCGTCGAACACCAGGTCGTCGTTGGCGCCGACCTGGTTGGCGTAGACGAAGGGCACGCCGAGCGAATCGGCGTGCGACCGAACGAGCGACTCGCGGACGGCTTGTTTGCCGACCGAGAACGGCGAGGCCGAGATGTTCACCACCATGTCCGCCCCGACGGCAACGGAGTCCGCCACGGGGTCGCCGGGGTAACGGTGCCGCATCGTATCCGGCATCTCCGCCCCGCCCCACATGTCCTCACAGATGGTCACGGCTACCCGCTGCCCGCGGATGGCCGTCACGCACGGCGCATCTCCGGGGGCGAAGTACCTGGTCTCGTCGAAGACGTCGTATGTCGGCAGGAAACGCTTGTGGTACCACTCCGGCTCGCCGCCTACCCGGATGACGGCGGCCGAGTTGAAGAGCGGCGCGCCCTCCCCCGGGTTCCTGGACACCGTGCCGGCCACGGCGGCGACCCCGGTCCGCCGCACAGCCTTGGCCAGTTCGCCGATAGCGAGTTCGCATCGGCGTACGAAGGACGCCCGCAGCAGCAAGTCCTTCGGCGGGTAACCGCAGACAGCCATCTCGGGGAACGTCGCCAGGTCCGCGCCGGCGGCGCGGCCGGCCTCCAGCACGGCCTCCATCGCCCGCAGGTTCCCGGTGATGTCCCCGATCTTCGGGTTTATCTGACCAACGATCACTTTCATGCGCGATTATACCCGCCCCGGCCCGTTTCCTCAAGAGGGGATATTCGGGTGGAATCTGTCGGTTTGGCCGACTATGATAAGCCGGACATTATTTGCGGACAAAGGGAGGAAGGCGATGCCGGTAGGACCGAGCGGTGACGGAAACGGGTGGGTGAACCCCAACAACAGGTGCCAAGGTCGCGACAGGGAATGCGGGCGGCTCATGCCCCTTCCGGCGAGTCACGGGAGGCATTGCCCGGACTGCGGGACGAGGGTGTTGACATGGGAGGAGATGCAGTCCGGGCGCCGATCCGATGCGTGCCCCAAGTGCGGCCAAGCCGCAGAGGCGACATCGGCGTATTGCGAGGCGTGCGGCCAAGCGATTCGACCCGCCCCGGACTCGTAAGCGAGGCTGCCCGGCGGAGCGTGTCGATCCCTTCACTTTCGCCGCCTCGGCGCCTAGGATAGGCATGTCAAGTCCCAGAAAGCCAAGCCCGGAGGAGGGCGACATCGCCCGCAGGTCGCGAGAGCGATGGCAGAGCGAGATGCCGGATCGGGATCATGTCGACATGCTGACGTGGACCGCGCTCAAAAGGGTAGTGATGCCCATGCTGAGGGAGATGGCCAACGAACTGGAGGCCCTGCGGGGGGAGGTCGCGGAGCTTCGGTCGCGCAGGAAGGGGCGGGACGAATGAGGCGGAGGCGGCCGACCCTGCGCGGGATGCTGCGGAGGCTTCCACGGGGCAGGCGGAGCAGGATCAAGAGGCGGGCGTCCGAGCTGATCGCCGAGGCGGCGGCTCGGAGAGCCAGACGGAGGAAGCGATGACGGACGCCGCACCAGCGAATTCAGCCCTGGCGGTCGGAGCGAGGATACGGATTCCGGACGGCGTGCACGGCGCCGGGCGGATGGGGAAGGTCGTCGGCCAGCAGATGTTCGTCGGGCAGTGGTGGTGCCCGGTGCTGTGGGACGGGGACGACGATCCGGAGTGCCACAAGTCGTCCTGCCTGGAGGCCGCGGGCCCGCCCGGGCGGTTCATCGCCGTGAACGCGGACAGCCGCCAGCTCGTCGACCTGGACACGATCGGCGAAGCCGCCGTCGCCGCGATGGAGCTGCTGCTCTCGCCCGACGGAGGGGCGTGGAGCGGGAACAGGATTGTCTTCGCGAGGGACGGCGACCTCCACTGGCAGGCCACGCACGACATCGGTTGGGAGGACATGACCGCGACCGTCCTCTCGGAGCTGGGGGGCAGGGCATGAGCGGCGCGGACGACGTCGACATGACCGGCGGGATGTGCGGGTGCGGCGGCGAGTACGCCGAGACGGACATCCACGACGACTGGCACGGGGCTGCACTGCACCACATGCGGCTGCGAGGTGGAGCGGTGGATGGAGCCGCAGGCGGCCAAGGATCTGATTGTCGCGGCGGTCCGCAAGGGCTCCCGGGATGTGGGTTCCGGGCGGTACCGCGACCTGCTGGACGAGTACTCGCTGGAGTCCTTCTCGGAGAAGTGCCTCGGCGAGATGCCGTTGGGGCGGCTAGAGACGCTGCTGCGGGACATCATCGCGAGTGAGTGAACGGAGGAACAACGATGGATGCATTCGTAACGATCTTGGCGACGGCGTGCGCGGCCGTCTTCACCCCGGTGTTCCTGTGCCGGGCGCACCGCCGCGGGAGGCTGCTGGTGGCGCTGAGGAACCCCGATGTCCACAAGGCGCTCGCGGCGAGGGGGGTGAAGGAGGTCACGCTGCCCAAGTTCCCGAGCGTCTCGGGCGCCATCGCGCTCCTGGGCTGGTGCTGGATAATCTCGCTGTGGGTGTCGTAAGGCAGGAGGTGGTGCCATGAACGGGGATCAGATGATACTGCTCGCGGCGGTCGCCCTGCTGGCGCTGCCCGCGACGCTGATTGCGGCGGCCAAGGCCTGCGTGCGCCACATGGCGTCCGGCGAGGGCTACGGGTGGGCGTACCTGGCGACGTTGCTCGCGGCGGCAAACACCGCCGTCGTGCTGCACCTGCTGCCGCAGGTACCGGCGATCTGGCGGACTTTGGGGTAAGGTAGGAGAACACCGTGCGCGACGACGCTGCCGATCCGCTGGCCGAGCTCCGGAGGGAGGCCCGCGAGCTGGAGGCGAGGTGCCCCGATCCGGGCCCGGACTCCCGCGCGGCGCACCACGGCGGCCGGCGGCGGCCCGACGGGGCGGTGCCGGTGCCCGTCGGGCGGCACGAGGCGTGGGTGGACGCGGCGGACGAGGAGCTGGTGCGGGCGCACAGGTGGAGGCCGCTGGAGCAGGGCCACACCGTCTACGCCGTCGCGAGGCTGCCGCAGGAGGGCGGCAAGCAGCGGTCGCTGTACATGCACAGGCTGGTCCTGGGGCTGAAGGCGGGCGACGGCGTCCAGGCGAGGCATGTCGACGGCGACGGCCTGAACAACACCCGCGCGAACCTGCGACGGCGGGGGCGGGGCCTCCCGCGACTCCTGGAGGACATCGACTGGGAGGGGTGGGAGCCGCTGGAGCGGGCGACAATCCTGTTCGTCGTGCGAGGCGGCGAGGTGCTGCTGATCCGCAAGAAGCGGGGCCTCGGCGCCGGCAAGATCAACGGCCCGGGCGGTCACATCGAGCCGGGCGAGACAGCCGAGCAGGCCGCCGTCAGGGAGGTCCAGGAGGAGCTGCTCGTGACGCCCACGGGCGTCGAGGAGGCCGGCACGCTGCGGTTCCAGTTCGCCGACGGCTTCTCCATGTCCGTGCGGGTCTTCAGGGCGTCGGGGTGCGAGGGCGAGCCCCGGGAGACCGAGGAGGCCCTCCCCCTCTGGACGCCGACCGGCGAGATACCGTACGGCGAGATGTGGGGCGACGACGCCCACTGGCTGCCGCACATGCTCGCGGGCGAGCGGTTCGACGGGAGGTTCCTGCTCGACGGCGACGCGCTGCTCGACTGGGAGGTCTCGGGAGCCCTGTGAGAGGGGGGCCGCCCGGAGGGCGGCCCGACAGCTTACAGGCCACAGTTGGGCAAGATTCGCCCGACCGCGCTCAAATACCTTGCGTCGTTCAACACGCAGGCGTACGAGAGCTTGTCTTGGCCACGCCGGTTGAGGGTGCATGCCGGGGTGTTCCTCTCCCCCACTTTGCCTACCTTAGTGAAGTCCCCCGCGACGAAGTCGGCTCCGAAGAATGCAGCCACGATTTGCGGCACCCCGGCGAGATGATCCCATAGCACGCCGATGAGGCACCGTGACTTGTTATGGTGCGCCGCGAAGGTGATGCTTGAGAGAACATCGACGCGCGGCGCGTCGTATGGTCGGCTCAGCTCGGGCTTGTTGATTCGCCCGCACGAACCCTTCAAGTCGGTCCCAGAATCCACCCGCGACCACCGGATTGTCTCGCCGCGGAGCTGCCTTGCTTCTAGCTCGTCGCGGATGCTTTTCGGTATCAGGTCAGGATGCCCCGACTGCGAGGGGTTGAGCACTAACCCGATTCTTTTCCAATGGCTACCGATGGCTCTCGCGACGAGGGTGCCCATTCCGTTTGAGATGGATTTGGTATCCGCCATCATCGTTTCCAGCAAGGATACCTCATTCCCGGATCCGGGGAGGCGCGTTTTCACCGACCATAGCTGGTGCGCGCCCTCGTTTGCCCAGACCACGGCATCGGTAATGTCTGCGGCCGTGAGTTTGACCCCGGATCCCGCGCGCGCCCGCAGCTTGTCGTTGATCAGGAAGCGGGCGATGCCCGGCACGACTCGCCTGTCCACCATGCGGTGGCCCGGCTTGGTTTCGGGTATGTTCCGGCCACCAGAGTCGTTGACGCCCCGGGTTTGGTGGTACAGGATGTATGGCGGAGTCGGCGGCGCCGCCACTACCAACTCATTCACCCTGCGAGACTTGCGGGCGCGGTTCTTCCTCTGCCTGGCTTTCCGTTTCGATAGTTTCGACATGGATTCTCCCTAATGCGCGTGCGCCATGATGTGCTTACCGATTGCCTCCCCCAGCCCCACCGGGACCGCGTTGCCGATCTGCCGGTACTGGCTTGGTAAGCTACCCTTGAATACCCAATCCTGCGGGAACTGCTGCACGGCGGCGTACTCCGCCACGGACAGCGGTCGGTCGTGGTCCGGGTGGCACAGCGGCGTGGCCTTCTGCACCGGACTGGTGAGCACCGTTGGACACGGCCTCTCCCATGAGAGCCGGCGGTAGTATGACGATCGGCCGCCAGCCTTCGAGTCGTAGGCAGCGCCCATCGCGTCTCGCTGGGCGTCCGGAGGCAGCGATCGCCAACTTTTCCCGGGCGGAACCAGCCGCAGGTACTTCACCAGCGCCGGGCGGAACTCGGCGTGCGCCCCCGGCTCGATGCCTCGAAGGGCGTCGGCCAACGTTAGCCAGGGAGGCAGGCCCTCCCCGCCGTGCGTCGGACGCATGAGCGGAACGGTCCCGGACAGCGAACCCACGATGAGCACGCGGCTCCTGTGTTGCGGGACGCCAAAATCGGCCGCGTCGTACAGTCCGGCGGTGACCGAGTACCCGAAGGCCTCAAGCCTACCGAACACCCACTCCTTGGTGGCCGAATGCTTGGGCGCCAGAAAGCCTCGGACATTCTCAATCAGCACGAATCTTGGCCGCACGCCGCCGATCAGGTCGAGCATGCAGGCGAACGGGTCGAATCTCCGATCCCTGCTGCCCCGCCCCGCCCCCGCCGTCGAGAACGGCTGGCACGGCGGACCGCCTTGTATGATGTCGCACTCCGGCAGGTCGCCTGGTTGCAGGGACATGGCGTCCGTGGACAGCGGTAGATTCGGGCGGTTTGCGGCTATGGTGGCTCGGCAGTCGGCGTCTTTCTCGACCGCCAGAACTGTCTCGAAGCCGGCACGCCCCAGGCCGATGTCGAGCCCCATCGCCCCGCTGAACAGTGACACGCTCCTCATGCCACGATTCTAGCCGTTCGGGCGCATTGACCCCGGCCAACGGGAGGCGTATGATTCCGGGAACAGGTTAGTTTGATTGGGGGTGACATGGCCATACTCATGACGGTGAGGCGGGAGTGGGCGCTGTACGGGCCAAATGGCGAGCGAGGAAAGCTGCCTCCCGGCACGCACAGGATGGAGCGGATCCGCTGCCCGGCCGGGCACGACTGCAACTGGCTGGTGCTGTCGGGCACGCAGTTGGGCGCCGCCGAGGGGTTCTGGCGGGACTGGGGCGCCGAGGGCTACGACGATTTCCGTGTCACGTTCGACGAAGCCCCGCCGCGACGGCGCTCGGTGGCTCCCGACCGGGTCCGAGGGGTTCCCGCAGTGCTAAGGCTGTTGAGCGGGGTGACGGGCTGGATATGGTCGCGGATTCGGCGATCGAGACCCGCGCCGGCCGCGTGAGGGGGCAAGATATGGGCGACGACATACGAGCGGGGGAACTCCTCGCCATGGGCTGGGAGCAGGGGCCGTGCATCGGCGAGGCCCTGAGGTGCGCGGCGGGCATGCCGAGGGTGGAGGCCCTCCGGCACCTGGAGGCCGTCCTCAAGGATCACGAGCCGTACCTAGGCCACGAGCGGTTCGGCGGGTTGGCCCACATGCTGGCCGAGAGCGAGTCGCCCGATGAGCTCGCGAGTTTGGACGAGGCACTGGGCAGGTTTGGCGTTTGGGGTCGTGACGGCATAGATCGTGCGACGGTCGAGCAGATGGCCGCCGCCGCCCGGATACCGCCCGCGATCCAAGGTGCGCTGATGCCCGACGCCCACCTGGGTTACGGGCTGCCGATTGGCGGCGTCCTGGCTCTGGACAACGCGGTCATGCCGTACGGTGTCGGCGTTGATATCGCCTGCCGAATGATGCTGACCGTCCTGCCGTTGCCTCCTTCTGACATCGATGTCCGCGAGGACGCCCTTCGAGCCGCCATCGAGAAGCACACCCGGTTCGGCCTGGCGGCGGCGTTTCGGCGCGGCGAGCGGCGGCGGCATGCCGTCATGGACCGCGACTGGTCCGCCGTGGATGGGATTGTGGGCATGGACACCGTCTGGGATCAGCTCGGCTCGTCCGGCGGCGGGAACCACTTCGTCGACATCGGGGAGATCGAATTCGCGAAGCCCTTCGGTGGCACGCCTGCGGGGAGGTATGTCGCGATATTGACGCACAGCGGCTCCCGCGGATTGGGGTCGAAGGTGGCCAACCACTTCACGCGGATTGCCCAAGCGAGGCACCCGTCGCTTCCTGCGGCGTTCAGGAGGCTGGCGTGGCTGTCGCTGGACGACGGCGACGGGCAGGCGTATTGGGCGGCGATGGAGCTGGCCGGGGAGTACGCCTCGGCGAACCACCACTGCATACACGCCGGCCTGATGCAGGAACTCGGGCTTGAGCCTTTGGTGCAAGTCGAGAATCACCACAACTTCGCGTGGAGGGAGGCCCATGGGGGCAGGGAGGTGATTGTCCACCGGAAGGGCGCGACCCCGGCGGGGAAGGGCGTCTTGGGCGTCATCCCCGGGTCGATGGCGACTCCCGGCTACCTTGTGCGCGGCAAAGGGAACCCGGCGTCGCTTGACTCGGCGGCCCACGGGGCGGGGCGCACCATGTCCCGCACGGCCGCGAGGGAGGCGCACGACTGGCCGTCCGTCAGGGAGCAGTTGCGAGCCGGCAATGTGAGACTGATCTCCGGCGGGCTGGACGAGGTGCCCGGGGCGTACAAGCCGATCGGCGAGGTCATGTCGGCCCAGGACGACTTGGTTGAGGTCGTGGCCCGCTTCGACCCGCGGCTGGTCAAGATGGCCGAGGATTCGGGTCCGCGCCGCCGGGAGTAGGCTGGTCGACATCCACCCACTCGGCTTCCACGATGTTGCCCGGGCAGGCCTCGCCACCGACCCTGTGCCTGCGAGGGAAGCGGAACGTGCCGTCGCCCACATGCCTGCCGTCGCGCGGGACCCTCCCGGCCGTCAGCTTGCCGCAGACCGCGCATTTGAATCGTGTCGTTTTCACCGCAGCCTGTGCCCTAGGATTCGCCCCGCGCCGACGCAAATCCAGGAAAGGGCCAGTATCGCGCACACGGCCGCCTCGGCCGGTATGATGAACAGCGCCACCGGGAGCATCCAGACCGCAACCCGCCGTCCGCAGCCCGTCATCTCGCACCAGCAGACGAAAGGGGCGCGCGCCGTTGCTTCCCGCAGACTGGATCCGCTGCTCGCGAGCATGAGCACCGCCGCGGCAACCTGCGCGATGCCGATCACCACCACCAGCATACCCGGGCCGTCGGTCGTCTCGTGGACGAAGCCCGACATCCATGCGCCGAGTTTCCAGACCCCAAAAATCAACGCGACAGCCGCGGCCCCCCTGCACCACGGCCACACGCCCTGCCTCGCCAATACCCCGCTGCATCTTTGCTCCGGTCATCTGATTGCTCCTGCGGCACATTCGGCGGCCGCCGTCCGATTATACGCACCGGGCGTTTTCGCGACAAGTATAATCCAGCGAGGAGGTTTTCGTGGCAGACGCGGACTGGCCCGCCCGGGTGGGGTGGACTTTCATCTACGAGCGTATTATCAAGCGCCCGCACCCCTGGCCTCTGCCGCCGGACGGGTTCACCCTGGCGGAGGTGCGCACGGATCGAATCAAATCCATGGAGGCTCCGGACGAGGGCGTCGTCGCCGAGTACGAGGCCGCGGGCTCGGCGAGCATGCCCCCCATCGTCCTTGCCGCGTCGCTCTCGGTGATTGACGGGTCGCACAGGCTGGCCGCCGCCCGAAGGAGGGGCGACGAGACTGTGCTAGCGTATGTCATGGACACGCGGCCCGCCGCGGGTGGGTAGGCTGCACAACCAGCACCGCCCATCCGATCGCCAGAACCCAGAGCATCACCATCGGCGCCGTGAGGCTCGCGAGGGTTGCCCAGCCGCACAGGCTCGAGACGCCGCTCGTGAAGCCGAACGCGACCGGGGGCACGAAAGTGACGAGCAGAAACCTCGCCTCGCGCTCCGTCATCCAATACACCAGCCACGCCACGATGGCCGACAGTGGTCTGAGCATTCTTCCCCCTACGCAAAGAATCTGCGCATCGCCTCGTCCCTCTTCGCCCGCATCCTTCGATCGAAATCCGCGGCGGACTCGCCGGCCGGATCCGCGACCGCAGCGTGGAGCCCGGGGGGGTCGTCGAGCCAATGTCTCCACGGGACCACGATGCAGTGCCGGTCGCCCTTGCGGTACGGTTTGGGCTGCGGGTCGGAGTCTAGGCAGTACATATTGGCCTCGTCCCAGCCGCGCCAGACGATGCGGCCGCCACTTTCTGCCCAGTAGCTCAGGGTCGGGCAGTCCCCCGTGTCCCCCTGCTCGCTCCACCCGTCCAAGTGCACGGTCAGTATCTCCGCGTTCGCGAGGAGGGGGGCGCCGTCCAACAGCGTTTCCAGCGGCAGCAGCCTCTGGTACAGAGTAGGCTCGCCCGGCCGGGTCCGGAGCATATCCGGGTTCCACCCCCGCCGCTTGGCCAGGCCGATTGTGTCCGGCACCAGGGCTGCCACCGTCCTCATCGTGCAATTGGGGTCTTCGCCGTCCCACACGCTGACGAACGCGTAGACGCCGCCGACGGACAGCTCCGCTATCTCCATCACCTGGTGTGGGTGCCTGCGCTCGCGCATCATCGCCCTCCGACAATCCTAAGTCCCCGCCCCCCTGAAGGCAAGCGCCGATAAGAAGTCGGCAAGACTACGCCGACGCCCGGCACGTGTCGCAGGCGCCGTCGAACGAGCACCCCTCGCACAGCCGCTTGCCGCAACGGCGGCAGGCCTTGCCGGCGAGGTCGTTTGCGCGGCACAGCTCGCACTTCCCCTCCGGTCCGGGCGGCAGCCCGTAGCCGTAGGTGTCGCTCGCCGACCGACCCTCGATGACCTTGACCGGCCTCAGGGCGACGATGAACCGGGGTATGTCGCGGCCCGGGTTGAATTCCTGCCTGTGCTTGCGCAGAGCCGCCGCCGCACCGCCGTCGAGGCCGGTGTTCAGGCTGGTGAACGTCTTCCCGTCCAGCTCCACGACCCCGTTCGCGTCGTAGCCGAGGGAGTACGCCACGCCGTCGTGGTAGCAGCCGCCCAGCGAGGCGTCCCGCGCCTCCGCCTCCGTTCGGGCCTCCGCCTCCATGTTCGCGTCCCTCATCGCGGCCAAGGCCTCGGCGGCCCGCATGTCCGCGGCGGTCGTGCGAGCGACTGGTTTTTGCTCGCGCCGCGGCAGCAGGCGCGCCGCCCAGCCCGTCACCATCATCAGTGCTTTCATCATTCCAATCCGCTCAACAGTGCCTTCGTGTCCCTTCCCCGCCCGGCGAGCTCGGCCCGCGCCCGCTCCACGAACGGGCTCCGCTCCGCGAGCCGCCCCCTCGCCCACGTCCGCCGACCGCAGGATGGCGTCGCACTCGCCGAACCTCCCGGCGAGCAGCAGGTCGTCGACGGTGTCGAACAGGAGATCCAGCGCCCGGTCGGTCTCCCCGCCGCCGTCCAACTCCAGTGTTCTGCCCAGCGCGTCCTTCATCTCCCCACTATACGCCCCGTCGGCGTATAATGGCGCATGAAGAGGGGCATACTGTGCTATCCGTGCTATCGGGCGATCCGGAACGCGGTGCTCGCCCCGGAGGGCGAGGGCCTGCTCGAGGACATCTCGATCGAGACGGCCATGCGGTTCGCCACGGATCCCAGGTACGCCGCCGCGTACGCCTCGCACCGCTGCAAGGGCGGCGCCTGCGTGTGCGTGTGCCACGCGTCCTCGCCCGACGAGGCCGCGGCGGACGGAGCCAGGAGGCGCACCGACGACAACCTGCGGTCGGTCTTCGGCTGACGCCGCACGTTAAAGTCTTTCCCCGGGGGCGCACCGCGTGAGCAGGTACCACAGGGCAATCGCGGCGATGGGGCAGGGTTGGGAGTCGCTCCCGCCCGACATCGCGGAGGCGCTGAGGCTGTACTTCGAGCAGCACATCCACCTCCCGCCCGACGCCGTCCGGCGGATGCTGGAGCTCAGGGGCGCCCACCCGGAGCTGAGGACGCCGCCCGGCACCGCGTACAGGCTGCTGACGGACGTCGGGGAGGACGGCCTCAGGCGGCTGATCGGCCGCGACCCGGGCGACGCCGGCACCGCCGACATCACATACAGCGAGCCCGAGTCCGGCGCCCGGTCCGCGTCGTCCTGGACGATGGACCCGTCGGCGCTGGCCCAGATATCGTGGGACGTCACCGGAGGGGAGGGGAGGGCCCTCCCGGACGCGCACTACGCGGTCGTCGCGGCGGACACCGGCGGGAACGCGGGCTTCATGCTCGACCCGGACGCCTTCGGCGGGCACCGCTACGACCACCAGCGGGAGGTCCTGTCGTCCGGCCCCGTGGCGGCCAGGATCGCCTGGACGAGGACCGAGGCGTTCGACCCGGAGTCCTGGCACTGGGGCAGCGAGGACGAGCAGCGAGCCTGGGAGGAGCTGGACATGCTCCCGGAGGGGGCGGAGGAGGACATCCCGCCGCTGCCGGACATCGTCGAGGAGCTGCTGGGGGAGCTGGAGCCGGGCCGCACCGCCGGGGTATCCGCGCCCGCCCGCCGGGAGATGGTCAAGGAGTGGAGGCTCCGGAGGCAGATTGAGTCCAACGAGACGCCGGGCTTCGACGAGGTGCTAGACGAGCTGAAGGGGTCGGACGGCTGGTCGCACGAGCTGGAGTGGCGGGCCGACCGCGACGGCGCCGATCCCGACGACGAGGAGTGGCTGGAGGCCACCGAGGACGAGATCGCCGAGGAGCAGAGGGGGCGGTACGACGACCTGATCCGGGAGATGGGCGACCTCGACGGCGAGGAGTGCTGGCGGGAGATCACGCTCCGCCCCGGCGTCGACCCCGCGGGCCTGGCCGGCGTCGGCGAGTACTGGGCGGACGACCCGGGCGCCGCGGAGGCGCACTGGGGCGACTTCCGGCCCGGCTCGCGGAAGGTCACGCTCCGGGCCAGGATCGACCAGGGGCACATCGACAGGGCCGGCATGGTCCACGCCAGGATGGACATGTCGTCGGGCGACGAGGAGCGGGAGGTGAGGTTCCTCAAGCACGCGCCGATTTGGGTCTACGACGCGACGCTCGACGACGGCACGGTCGTCGAGATCAACGACTGGCGGCGCGCCTGAGGTCCCGACGCGATCCCCGCCGAGGGAGGCCGCCCCGAAGGGGCGGCCCGCGGCGCCTTGCCTCGGTTTCCCGCGCCGCGTAAGATTGGCGAAGGAGGCTGGAGATGATACGCGGGATTCTTAACGGATTGTTGTGGCTCGCCTTGCCGCCGTATGACAAACACGCCCCGCTACAGGTTCTGGCGAGGACGGCGGTCTTCGGGTTCGTCGCCGGATGGCTGGTCGCTCCCGTGATTGTGGAGTGGTTGGCCGGCGAGTCGCCTGACGACAACATCGCCGTGGCGGGCGCGGTGGCAGTGGCCTGGATTGTGTCCGTGCTGTCCGGCCTGATCGCCACCGTCCTGAACCTGGCGATGGTGGATTTGCGGGATTAGCGCATGTGGATAACGGCTACGCTTCTGGTGATGGGTCTGTTGGCGGGCGCGCTGGGCCCAGCGGCTGTGGAACATCCGCTGGTCGGGCGATACTGGCGGGAGATCGTTATCCTCGTTCTGCTCGCCCTGGTCGTGTGGTCCTACCTGGACTGGCGGGCGTGGTCGGCGGCTCACCCCCGGCAGCCGCAGCCGCAGACATACAACTCGTCCGGCGCGTACTGGCTCGGGGAGTGAACCTCCGACCGGGTCCTTAACCCGGGTTGTTTTCTGACTGCGGGCCTCGGATGGTGAATTGGCCGGGACCGGCTTTCGCGAATCGGCTGGCCTCGCCCTTCTTGAGCTCGCGCTGGAACGCGGCGCTGAGCGTGCGGTCGGGTGTCTTGCCCGTCCCCGGCGACCACAGTCCCCGGGCGATGACCGCATCCACGATTTCCTTGCACCGCATCGGTCTGCCGGCGTCAGACAGCAGTTGCGCCGCCGCGTCGAGGAGGCTCATCTTGTTGGTAGCTTCGCCTGTCGTCCCCTGAGTCGTCTCGTCCATCGTTTTGTCCTCCGTTCGTTGCCTTTGTTGGTCGCGTACTCGGGGGATCGTACCCGCAATGTCGGCTCGGGTCAAGCGAGATCCTCTGCGCGCCCCCGATAAAGCACACCGATAATGACACGCTGGGAAGGCACGGCTAGCTTGATTTATATTGGACGCCGGGGTATAATGTGGCATGCTAGCACTCGCCAAACTCGTGTCGGGAGCCCTGGCGGCGGCCACTCGCCGCCTGATGCCCGTGTCGGCCATTCTGGCCGCCGTGTTTTTCCGCCGCCCCGCCATGAAGGAAATCGGGGAGACCGGCGTCCCGGACGCGGGGAGGCACCGCCCCGCCATCCCGGAGGCCGAGTACTCGTCCGCGTCGGGCTACCATGGCGGGAAGAAGGTCGGCGTCTCGATGGAGAGCGTGGAGAGGTACCACGGCAGCGAGGGCCGGGCCGCCTTCCTGGAGTGGCACAACGCGGAGCGGCGGGCCGACAGGGCGGACAGCGTCATGCTGGACGACGGGTTCGCGGGCACCGAGGTGAAGGACTACGTGAGGTGGGCCAAAGGCTACCGCCCGAAGACGACGCGAACATGCCCGCCCGCAGCCGCGCGATTCGGATACGCCTAAACCGCGCGCATGCCATATAGTTTGCTCGCCGCCGCAAGGGGGAGGAGGTGGGCCATGGCATTCGATCCCCGTTCATGCATGATTCAAGGAGACCTGTCGCGGGCGGACGCGATCGAGCTGTGCCGCATCTGCGACGGGCGGGACGTTGTCGAGTTCGGCGCCGGCGGGAGCACGCTCCTGCTGGCCCGCTGCGCCGCGTCGCTGCACACGTGGGACACGAGTGAGGACTGGCTCGGGGGGACCGGGAGGCGGGTGTCCCAGATACCCGACAGGACATGCGACCCCGCCTTCACGCTCTCGGCCACCGTGCCGGACGATGTCCCGGACTGCGATGTACTCTGGGTCGACGGGTTCAGCGGTCAGCGGAGGGCGTGGGCGGCGAGGCACCTCCCCAGGGCGGCGGAGTGCGTGATTCTGCACGACAGCAGGAAGTCCGTGGCGTGGGGCGCGCTCGCCGAGGTTGTCCGGAAGCACGCCCTGCGGATCCGGCGGATTGACATGCACCCGGACGAGTCCAATCTCATCGTCATCTGGACGAGGCGGGAGCCGCTGGAGTACGAGAACTGGAACGGGACCGAGAGGGGGGACAGCCGCGTCCCCCGGCCGCGCCCCGACTCGGACTATGTCCCGGACGCCAAGCCCGCGCGGGAGCCCCGTCGGAAGTGGCCCGTCGGGTGGCACGCCCAAGACGCGCCGGAGCTGGCGGAGTACCGCGCCCCGATGGTCCACGGCAGGGCCGCGTCGGCCATGATCCGGGGCCTGCTGACGGACAGGAGGGCCTGCGCGATCGTCTCCCTGGGGGACGCCGAGGTCAAGTGGTGGGCGGCGGCCGAGCTGTCCCGCGTCTCGGGACTCGACCACCGGCGGCTGCTGGAGAGCTCCAAAGCGAGCGGCCTGTGCCCCGAGGGCGACGCCTGCCTGATGCCCGCGTTCGACGCGGCGGTCAAAGCGTCGCCCATCCTGCTGTCCCAGTACCACTGGCCGGCGCCGGAGAGGATGGCGTTCGAGGCGCTGAAGGCGAAGGGGCTCTGGGGGACGAAGCCCCTCGTCTCCTGCAACGCCGTGTACAAGATGCACAGGTTCGGCGACTTCTTCCCCGTCATCGAGGGCAGGCGCGTGCTGATTGTGGGCGGGAACGCCGGGAACTGGGCGGAGAGGATGGCGGATCCCGCCTTCGCGGAGTCCCACGGCGCCTCGTACGAGATCGTCGGCAGCGTGCAGACGCCCGGACGGCACCAGAGGCCGAAGGCTCCGCACCTGCCGGGGATACTGCGGGAGATCGACCGGCACAGGTTCGACATCGCGCTGGTGGCGGCGGGCGGGCTGGCGTTCCCGATCTGCGGGCACATCGCCGAGCGGAGGAAGTTCGCCTTCGACTGCGGGGCCATCGACAGGATGGTGCTGGGCGAGAAGAAGCGAGGCGGGCACGCGGCCGGCTTCGACGTCCCGGAGGCGGAGGTGCCGCGCAACGGCGAGGGTGTCTGACCGCGCCGATAGAATCCGGCATGATGAAAGACCTGATGAAGCAGATAGTCGGGGTGGCGGCCGCCGGGGCGTGGCTGACGGGTTACGGACTCTGGTCGATGGCGACGGATCCCTTCCGCTGGGCCTGGCGCGGCGTCCTCGGGATGTCCACCGCCATGGCCGGGGAGGAGGCGGGCTACATGCTGGCCTGCGTGTTCACCGGCCTGGCCGCCATGGCCGCCATGGCCCTCGTGCCCATCGGGCTGGCCCACCTGGTGCTGGGGGGTGGATAATGTGGAGGCGGCTCCTATGTGCGTTCGGCCTGCACGACTGGTACCGGCACCCCGACCGCCGGGTCGGCTCCCAGCGACTGCACACCAGGTGCTGCAACCGCTGCGGGAAGCGTAGCTGGCGGTAGACCCGATAAAGTCTTCCGACGGCAACAGCGCGAGGGATTGGCGGCCCCGAAAGCCGCCATGGGCAGTCGGAGCGAGCGGGGGCGACGATCCCTGGCCCGGGGGGAGCCGCCCGGTCGCGATATTACCGCAGTGACCAAGTCGAGCTTGGTTAGTCAGTGACCAAGCTACCCCAGTGACCAAGCAAGCGCCAACATGTGAGCGGTTGGCGGCCAATCTGGCCCTAAGTGTCAACATGTGAGCGGTTGACGGAGCCCCCGGCGCGGCGTACGATTTAGCAGAGAGGTGTGTCGGCTACAGGAAGGCCGCGCGGGTGGACCGCGTCGGCCTTCTTTTTGCGCGCGGAGGAGAACTGGTGAAAGCGACGACTGTGAAAGCGAAAGCGACCGTGAAGGCGATGCGGGTCCGTGCCGGTGAGTATGTGCTCAAGGCTCCGGGCGGGAGGTTCCTGGCCACGAGGCTCGACCACGGGTGGTACCTGCTGCGGGTGGAGAGGGGCTCCCTGGCGCTCGCCGGGTTCCCGGCCAACCGCGACACCGGGGGCCCGTACATGCCGGAGGGGACGTTCGAGAGGCTGCGCGACGCGAGGCGGCATGTTGAGAGGCACTGGGCCTGATGGCGGGCATCATGGTCAGCGTCCTGCCCCATCCGCTCGGGGTAACGGTGATTGCGGACGACGGCCGCCGTGTCGGTACCGCGACACTGCCCCCCGAGCCCGCCAGCAGGGTGGCTTGGGCGATCCGGCGCGCGATTGCCCTGCTGCGGCAGGGCCGGGACGACGAGCCGGCGTACATCGAGAGATCGTGCGTCGGTGGGAGGCAAGTCCTGGTGTCCGCCGGCCGGACCGTGACCATGTGCGTCGGCTCTGACAGCTCGGGGCGGAACGGGGTGTTCGCGTTCCTGCCGCCGGACGAGGCGGCCCGGGTCGCGAGGCGAATCCTGAGGGCGATCGGGGAGCCCGATCCGTGCCCCAATTTCGATTTCCGTTGACCGCCGCCCCGCGCGCGGCTACCATCTCACATGGATACCGTGGACTGGCAAGAGATCGGATCGGTCGCCGCCGCCGTCCGCGAGTGGGCCGAGAGGATGCAGGCCGAGCTCGGCCACTGGGCGGACGATCTGGGCGGCATGTGCGCGGTGGCGTCGTACGAGCTGTTCCTGGCGCTGCGCCGGAGGGG
>Ga0180433_10004474_pt1 | contig 19612 bp, 14 predicted proteins | sample SS_ome_8_FD_132980 | JGI IMG/M metagenome (GOLD analysis project Ga0180433, IMG submission 132980) | Hypersaline lake sediment archaeal communities from the Salton Sea, California, USA - SS_1_D_1 metaG | ecosystem: Environmental > Aquatic > Non-marine Saline and Alkaline > Hypersaline >... | reverse complement strand
AATGGGGATCAAGGTTGTTCAAAAATGAGTTGATAGATTTTATCATGCAATCTTGAGCATCAGATATTTTGTAATGTTTTTCACCTGCGATACGCAATACTTCGGCAAATGTGCCGGACCAGTCAAAGATAATGTCATCAAATGTTTTTTTAATCTGGGGTGCTTTTGTAGGTGATGGTTTTGACTCTGGAGGTTTTTGAAGCATGTTTTCGAATGAATGAGTGGTGTTGCATAACAACGTGAGAGCTAAAAACAGATGAACTTTTTTATACATTAGGTACTCCTTTTTTTTTAAACAGTCTCTTGTTGAAATAATAGTTGTAATTGTGGCGATATTGAAAGAGTATTGTCCAACTAGTGCCTTAAGGTATATGATAAGCTTGATTTTGAGGTTTGATTATGGGTTTTAGTTTTGAGAATGCAAATAAGGGGATGGGTTTTTATGAAGCTATACAAAAGAACTATTTTGAGAATGTTTTTTGTGGTTGAAATTTTTATTTTTGTGGGGGTTTACTTTTTAGGTGGTAATGGATTTCAGTACCTTAATCGTCTGAGAGGTGAAAATCGTGAACTGTATAGTCAGATTATGGAACTTAAACATGAAATTGCAGGGCTTGAGAATGATGTTGCTGACTGGAATGGCAATGATTTTTACAAAGAAAAGATTGCACGAGAGAAGCTGCAGATGGCTAGAAAGGGTGATCAGATATGCTTTTTAGATGCAAAAAATGATTAAAAGGCCGTGACAGCGCTATTTTTTACTGGTATACTTTTTCATAGATTGTACATTTTTTATACCTTTTTGAAAGAGATTATGGATAACGAAAACAGAAATGGATCCAATGGATCTCATGATCAGGCGCAGGGTCTGAATGAACATGAGGTTCGTCTAAAAAAAGTAAAAGAGTTAAGAGATTCTGGCATTGAGCCGTGGCCGTACCGAGAAAAGGTTACAGCAACCTGTGCTCAGGTCAAACAAGAATTTGTTGCTGAATCTGAAAAACCCTATGCGGTTGCGGGTAGAATAAAGACAATACGATTGCATGGCAAGACAGGATTTTGCACAATCCAAGATCGGTCAGGAACATTGCAGGTTTATGTAAAAAAAGATTTAGTTGGTGACAAAGCATTTGAGTTCTTCAAAGATTATGTCGACATTGGTGACTTTGTTTGGTTTTCAGGAAAAGCTTTTAAGACCAAAACGGAAGAGATAACCATTAAGGTTGAACATCTCAAATTACTTTCAAAATGTTTACATCCGTTGCCTGAAAAATTCCATGGTATTGCGGATATAGAAATAAAATATCGTCAACGGTATTTGGATCTGATCTCAAGTCCAGAGAGTGTCCAAAAGTTTAAAACACGATCGAACATTGTTCGGTCTTTACGGGCATATTTGGATAGTCATGATTTCATGGAAGTAGAAACGCCGATGTTGCATCCAATTCCAGGTGGTGCAGCGGCACGGCCGTTTATTACACATCACAATACATTAGATTCTGATTTTTATTTAAAAATTGCCCCAGAACTTTATCTCAAGCGTTTAGTTGTTGGGGGTCTTGAGCGTGTGTATGAGATCAACAGAAGTTTTAGAAATGAAGGAATTTCAACAAAACATAATCCTGAATTTACTACGTTAGAGTTTTATGCTGCTCATGAAGATTATATTTTTGTTATGGATTTTCTTGAACAGATGCTCAGAAAGGCTGTGCAAGATTCTTGCAAGACACAGCATTCATGTGATGCGTTAGTAGTCAAGTATGGAGAGCATTCAATTGATTTTTCAAAGCCGTTTGATCGCCTTTCAATGGAAGAATCGGTCATAAAATATTGCAATTGCTCCAAAGAAGATCTAAGCGAAGAAAATATCGATGCATTTGTCGCGTCGAAAAATATAACAGTTGAAAAAGGGAAAGATACATGGGGACATAAACTCGTTGCATTGTTTGATGAGTTTGTGGAACATAACCTTATTCAACCGACATTTATTATCGATTATCCGGTAGAGATTTCTCCTTTGGCAAAAAGAACAGAGGATAATCCAAGTGTGACCGCACGGTTTGAGCTTTTTGTTGCGGGTATGGAAGTTGCAAATGGATTTAACGAGCTTAATGATCCGTTTGATCAGGCAGAACGGTTTAAAAAACAGGCAGAAGCAAAAGAGGCTGGTGATGTAGAAGCTCACCATTATGATGCAGACTTTGTATTAGCCTTAGAGCATGCATTGCCACCGACCGTTGGTGTTGGCATGGGAATTGATCGTTTGGTTATGTTGCTCACTGATACCACATCTATTAAGGACGTTATACTGTTTCCAACGTTGAAAATAAAAAAATAATTATCCTAAATTTTGATTGAAAAAGGGCTGCACATTAATAGAATGTGTGGTCCTTTTTTTGCTTAGAGCTTTTCTTTAAAAAATTGTTGCAGCAACTCTTGAACTTTTTATTTTTTAATTTCTATAGTTATTTGTAGCGATATTGTGTGTCATTATTATTTATTTTTTTCAGGAGGACAGTATGAAGCGACTGAAAAACATTTCTTTACTTTTTTTGTTAGCGTTTTCAATAAGTGTGTATGCGGTAAAAGATTCTGAAATACAAAGTGCATTGCAAAACATTAACCAAGAACAAGCGTTAAAATCGTACAAAGAATTTTTAGAGCTTAACGAAAAGGGATTTTTAAATTCAGTATTGAGTGTCTTTGGTGGAGTGTTATCGGTTGCTGAGGGTATAGCTTATACTCTGTTAACGCCGGTGCAACAAGTGATAAAATTGACTTTGCCTGCGATAGTTGAAAATCCGCATCGAAATCTTACTGCTTACGTGAGATGTGGGGATCCGATATGTGAGCCTGAACTATTATTCCGAGATAAACGGTTACTGTTTGTTAAAGAGGCGCAAGAAAAAATGTTGGAAATGCAGCTTAAGCCTGAAGATGTTTTGGAGATAGGATTTTCTTGCAGTGGTGGTGGATGGCGGGCGATGTTATGCTCGGTAGGATCTTGTGTTGGTGCAAATAAAATTGGATTACTTGATTGTGTGATGCATGTTGCTGGATTGTCTGGTTCAACATGGTTTATTTCTCCATGGGTGTACAGCGGGTTGCATGTAGAAAACTATAGAGAACGGGCAATAGAAGTTGCCAGCAATGGGCTTGAGATACAAGGTTTTTCGGAAGTTAATCCGATGTTAAACAGTATTTGGGCAAAATTGGCCTACAGTGAGCCGCTAAACATTATAGATTTGTATGGAGCACTTTTGGGAAATAGTTTATTTAGAGGGTTGGCAGAAGATCCACATCGTGCATATCTTTCTGTGCAAAGAAAAAATGTTATGAGTGGTTATTTTCCTCTTCCTGTTTACACAGCAACGTTGGGCGAAAGAATGAAGGATGAGTTTTGGTTTGAATTTACGCCGTTTGAAGTTGGTAGTCGTTGGTTAAATGCGTATGTTCCTGCGTGGTCATTTGGAAGGCATTTTAAAAAGGGAGTATCAAAAGATTATGCACCAGAACAAAGTCCAGGATTTTTGTGTGGTATTTTTGGTTCTGCCTTTGCAGCAGATTTTGAAGATGTTTATGAGATCATTGTTGATGGTTTGCAGATGCCCAACTTTATGCAATATATTCCGTTTTCAGAACAAATTTTTAATGCAATCAAGGCAGTGTTTGAAAAGCTTGCCTACACCGATTTTGGAGATATAAGAATTGCATGGTCACGAGTTCCAAATTTTGTATACAAAATGCCGGGTATGCCTCATAACAATTACAAAGAGCTTAAATTAGTGGATGCTGGGCTTGATTTTAATAATCCTGCTTTTGTAACCTATCGAAGGCCGCCGTATGGTGATGCGCCAGATATTATTTTTGTTTTTGATGCGGGGGCAACGGTTGAGTTTAAAGAGCTGCAATCATTGGTTGATTATGCAAAATATCATGGTATAAAGTTTCCCGAAATAGAACCATTTGAGGTTGATAAGCATGTTATCTCTGTGTTTAAAGATGATAATGACATAGAAGTTCCTGTCGTTGTGTATATGCCAAGAATTAATGGGCTAAGCTTGCTTATGAGAAACAACTATAGAGGTTGGTTCGATTATTATCTGGATTTACTTGACGGATTTGACATAGAACATGCTTGCAATTCTAGTTTTGCTGCTACATTTAATTTTGATTATACAGAAAAAGAGGCAGAAACACTTATTGCAATGACAGAGTTTAATGTGATCTCAGTTTCTAACAAAATAAAAGAAATTATGAAAGAACGCATAGAAGCAAAGCGTAAATTCAGAAATGAAACATAATTTTTAAAGTTTTTTTAGAGGGACCCTGGTTTTTGCTAGGGTCTTTTTAGGTATTATTATTCAAATCAACTTTTGTAGCTTCGACCAAAACAATTTTTTCAGCAAAACCACCACGTTTCTGGAATTTGTCTTTCCTGAGTTTTTCAAGATCTTGTTGAGATATTTTTTTATGTGCTGCAATTGCATAGACCACTTCCAAAATATCTGCCAGCTCTTCAATAGTGTCATCTTGTAAAAACTCACTGACTTCTTCTAAGAGTTTATCTATGAGTCTTTCAGTATATTCTTCATCGTCACACACATATGTTTCAATTTGAGAGCCCTTTTCTTTGAGAATTTGTGGGATTTTGTCTCTGACTAGTTTATCATATTTCACAATTATTCTTTCGCTTGTTTTTGTGGTAATGTTAATTTTTTCTTCAGGTTAAAGATTTTTTTGTTTTTTGCAATATGATCAACCAATTTTTCTTTTGACTTTTCATTTAGCCTAAATTTGGGTAGTTTTATAGATATCTGAGTAAAAAATTAAACTTTTATAGAGCGTGAAAATAGTGAATATACTGCAAGGTGAAAAATATCTTTGGAAGTTGCCTGATCAGAATAAAGAGGCAGTTTTACAAGTATCGTTAGCATGTAACTTATCTGTTCCGATTGCTCAAACACTGGTCGAGCGCGGATTTTCCAGTAAAGAGGAGATTGAAAATTTTCTTTTTACGACGTTTGAAAAAGATGTGTTTCATTCGTCACAGATGAGGGATGCACAAAAGGCGGTTGATAGAATTTTACAGGCGATAGAGCAAAAAGAAAAGATTTTAATTTTTGGTGACTATGACGTAGACGGAATTACCTCCTGCGCGATGATGATCATATGTCTGCTGGATTTAGGGGCAGATATTAATTTCTTCTTGCCTAATCGGGTTAGGGATGGGTATGGTATTTCTCCAAAAATTGTAGAACGTGCAGCAAAAAATAATTACAAAGTTATTATAACGGTTGATAACGGCATTGCGGCTTTTGAGGCGGGCAAGAAGGCAAAAGAGCTTGGCATTGATCTGATCATCACAGATCACCACAAGCAGCACGAAACAGTGCCTGATGCATTTGCGATTGTAGACCCTAACAGGGATGGTTGTAAGTATCCATTTAAAAGCTTGGCTGGGGTTGGGGTAGCATTTAAGATTTTATCGCTTCTGTACGAAAAAAAAGGCCTTGATATGCCGCAAAAAGCATATGAACTTTTGTTATTAGGTACCATTGCAGATGTTGTGCCTTTGGTGGGAGAAAATCGTTTTTGGGTTCGTCATGGTCTGAATTATGTAAACAAAATAGACAGTTATCCCTTGCGGGTTTTAAAACGCAATAGCAAATTTTCAAAACCTGATTTGACTGCGACTGATATCGGTTATTTTATTACGCCTCAGATAAACGCGTTAGGAAGATTAGAAGATCCTCGCCAGGGCGTTAAATTTTTAATTGGTTCTGACAAAAAAGAAGTGGAGGAAGTTGGAAGAATTTTATTTGAGTTGAACCAAGCAAGAAGGCAAATAGAACGCTCAATAATGGAGCAGATAGAATCCGAGATTGAAAAAAAACATATCGATCTTGATAAAGAAAATATTATTTTAGCTGCAAGCAAATCGTGGCCTCCTGGGGTGATTGGTCTTGTTGCTTCACGACTTGTTTCAAGTTATGGCAAGCCTGCGTTATTATTTCACCTGACAAAAAATGGAAAAGCAAAAGGTTCTTGCAGATCGATTCCTGAATTTAATATATTTAATGCGTTGCAAAAATCGAACGACATTATTGAGAAATTTGGAGGTCATGCCCATGCGGCTGGTCTTTCGCTTTCGGTCGATAATTTACCAAAACTGAAAGAACGTTTAGAAAAAATTGTTTCAGATGAACTGACTGAGTTTGATTTAAAACAAAAAATTGTACTTGATGCACAGGCAAGTTTAGGTGAGCTCAATAAAAAATTTATGGGAGACTTAGGGCTTTTAGAGCCGTTTGGCAATAAGAATATTCGCCCTTCATTTTATGTAAAAGATGTAGTGCAGGTACAAAAACCAACTTTACTCAAAGATGAACATGTAAAGTGTCAAGTATTTGCAGATGGAGTTATAAAGCCGGTCATCTTTTTTAGCAGACCAGAACTTTACGATAGACTTTTAGCCCATGGAAACGAGCCTTTTGACATTGCGGCCAATGTTGTTCATAATCATTGGAATGGGAAAACAAATATCGAATTAATAGGTCTGGATATTTCTTTCAAGTAATATCAAGATGTGATTGCAATTTTACGGAGGAAAAAATGGTGCAATTTTTGTTGAAGTTATTTTTGTCTTTGCTCTCTTTATTTGGTTTTGCACGAGGCTTTAAGAAAGAGTTTCATTGCAACGGTATTGCAGTAAACATTGTCAGGGGTGATATTGTTAGTCAAAATGATGTCGATGCTATTGTAAATGCTGCCAATCAAAGCTTAAAACAAGGGGGTGGTGTTTGTGGTGCAATTTTTGCAAAAGCTGGTAAATTGCTCAAAGATGAATGTGATAAAATAATAAAGAAATGTAGCGGGGGCAAAGTTCCTGTTGGTTCTTGTGTAATTACCGATGGTGGTAATTTAAAGCAACAAATAATTCATGTTGTTGCTCCTAATTTTAATTTTCGCAATTCTATGCAGAAAAGTATTGCTTTTGATTATGCCGGAAAAAAACTATTAAAAAAGTCTTATGGTAATTTATTGCGATTGGCTAATCAGAAAGGGGTTGCCAGTATAGCAGTGCCATTTTTGAGTGGGGGTAATTTTTGTAGAAGGCCTTCTGATAGAGATGAGTTAGCAAAAATAGCCCTGAAGGCTGTTTTCGATTTTTGTAACAAAGATGTAAAACGTGGTATCTTAAAGGAAATAAGATTTGTTTTATTTTCTGATTTAGATTTTAACTTATTTGTAAATACAGTTAACACGTTTAAAATAAGGTGAAGTACATGATAATAACAATAGATGGACCTGCAGCGAGTGGTAAGTCGACTGCTGCAAGAAAATTAGCAAAGAAACTTGGTTTTTACTATATCAATACCGGGTTGTTGTACAGAGCAATCGCATATTTATTGATCAATAAATGTTCCTACAAAGAAAATCAGTTGAGAGATCCAGATCCACTGGATTTAAAAGGATATATAGATCCAGAGAAATTAGTGTATGACTTTGATAAAGATTATAAAGAACAGATTATGTTTGAAGGGCAAAATATAACGCCACTTCTTAAAACAAGTTTTATCGACAAGGGTGCTTCCATTGTGAGTACTAACGGCTTGGTTCGCGAAGCATTACTTGAGATTCAACGAGTAGCGGCTCAAAAGTTTAATATTGTTGCTGATGGACGTGATACTGGTTCTGTTGTTTTTCCTGAGGCAGATGTAAAGATCTTTTTGTCAGCATCACTAAAAGTGCGGGCAGAACGATGGAGAAAAGAGCAGGCGCAAAAAGGAAATGTGTATTCTGAGGACGACGCAAAAAACATTATAGATGATCGTGATAAACGAGATAAAGAGCGTGAGATTGCACCGCTTACCATTCCTGACGATGCAATCTTTGTTGATAACTCAAAGCTTGATGTAGATCAAACATTGGCCAAAATTATTGATTTGATTAGAGAGACAAAACAGATAGAAGTGAAATGAAAAAAAGGGGGCGTTAGGTTCATCCTAACGCCCCCTTTTTTAGAAGTAATTATTAAATTTTAGACCATGCACCTGCATCGTGACATAGCAAGTCCACATTCTGGACATCCTTTAACAGGTTTTTTATGTGTGTGGCGTTTCTGTTTTTTGCGAGTCTTTGTTCTTGTAACTTTTTTTGTTTTCTTTGGCCTACACTTTTTGCATTTACATTTAGGCTTTTTTACTTTTTTGACTTTCCTTGTTTTTTTCTTGGGCATTTTAGGTGCTTTTGATTGTTTGTAAACCTCTCTTTTTTTAGCAAGAGGTTTGCCATGACATGTACAAAGCTTTGCTGGCATTCCGCACTTGACACAGGCTCCATTTTTTACCGAAGCTTTTCTAACGACTCTCTTTTTAGGATTTTTAACTTTTGGTGTTTTAGCCTTTTTGACTTTAGGTTTTCTGTATTTTTTGACTTTAGGCTTTTTGGTTTTTTTAGCTTTTTTGACTTTATTACATTTATGTTTGTGCATAATACAATGCTTTTTGCACCTTGGGCATGTGCCGTAGCCTGTTTTGACTACCTTCTTTGTAGCTACTTTAGGTTTTCTGTATTTTTTTACGTTTTTGCACGTTTTGCATTTTTTAGGTTTTCTGATTTTCTTAGGCTTTGTAATTTTTTTGTGATTTTTTACTTTTTTAGGTTTTGGATTTTTATTGAGGCAGTGGCATTTCGTACCTTTTTTGTATAGTAGGCCACATTTGCATTTGTTATATTTTGTGTATTTTGATTTTTTCTTGGGATTAACAAATCCACTTTTTTTAGGGGCCCTATACACATCGCGACTTGCTTGTGCAGATATGACCGAAAGCCCGAGTACAAACATCAGAGCTGTCAGTAAAAGTTTCCTCATGGGTTCTCTCCTTTGATTAAGAAGTTATTAATTTTTTACTTCACATCCAGGATAAGTGAAAAGAGAAAACTTTTTCAAGAGTTTTTTGTTTTTTTTATTTTTTTGGAGTACGTTTTTTCGTTTTTGTTTTTTTAGAGCCTTTTTTGGAAACGAATATATTTTTAGGAAATGCGGCTTTTATAACTTCATCCATGTTTTTTACAAAAATAAGTTTTATGTCTCCTAATGATGTTTCCTTTATTATTTCTTGAGCATCGTCGTAGTTTTCATGGGGAAGTATAACTGTTTTAATGTCATGTTGCTTTGCTGCAAGTAATTTTTCTTTTAGTCCGCCAATAGAAAGCACTCTGCCTTGTAATGTTATTTCACCAGTCATTGCCAAATGAGGTAGTGTTGGTTTTGCTGTTAATGCTGAAATTAATGCAACACACATGGTGATACCTGCTGAAGGTCCATCTTTTGGAATTGCGCCTTCTGGTATGTGAATGTGAAGGTCTTTTGTATTGTTAAATGTTGGTTTCAGTCCGAGTTCAGTTGCCCTTGAGCGGATGTAGCTTAATGCTGCTTGTGCAGATTCTTGCATTACTTCTCCAAGTTGGCCAGTAAGCGTGACGCTTCCCTTTCCTTTTAGGCATGCGGTTTCTATTTCAAGTACATCACCACCGACTTCTGTCCATGCAAGACCTGTTGCAAGTCCAATTTTGTTTTCTTGATTCAAACTTGTTTTTTTGAATTTTGTATTTCCAAGCCATTCTTTTACTTGGTTTTCATTTATGGTAACCGTTTTAACTTTTGGATTTTTGAGTAAAAACTGAATTTTTTTTCGCATTAATTTTGCGATTATTCGTTCAAGTTGTCTTACGCCAGCCTCTCTTGTGTATTCGGATACCAAAATGTGTAGTATTTTTTTAGATATTTTAAATTGTTTTGTTGTGAGTCCATGTTCTTTTAAATTTTTAGGCAAAAGAAATTTCTTTGCTATCTCTACTTTCTCATCATCCGTATATCCTGAGAGTGAAATGATTTCCATTCTATCAAAAAGCGGATACGGGATTGTATCGATCATATTTGCCGTTGCTATAAACATAACATTGGAAAGGTCATAATTGACATCTAAAAAGTGGTCAACAAATGATTTGTTTTGTTCTGGATCAAGTACCTCAAGTAATGCTGAAGCGGGATCTCCATGTATATCCTGAGACATTTTGTCTATCTCGTCAAGTAGGATCACAGGGTTAACTGCTTGTGCTTTTTTCATAGCCTGAATGATTTTACCTGGTAGCGCTCCGATATATGTTCTTCTGTGTCCTCTGATTTCTGCTTCATCTCTAATGCCGCCGAGCGATATTCTAACAAAGTTTCTTCCCATGCTTTCAGCAACAGATTGTGCTAAAGAGGTTTTTCCTACCCCCGGAGGTCCAACAAGGCATATAATCGGAGATTTTTTTAGGCTTTTAGAGAATTTTTTGGCAGCCAAAAACTCTAAAATTCGTTCTTTTGGTTTCTTGAGACCAAAGTGATCTTTATCCAATATTTTTTCTGCCTGACTGACGCTTATAGTATCTTTTGTTGTGTTTTTCCATGGTAGGCAGGTGAGCCAATCAACATAGTGTCGACTTACTACAGCTTCCGAAGAAAGTGGCGGCATCTGTTCAAGTCTTTGTAATTCTTTATATAATTTTTCTTGTGCTTCTTTAGGAAGTCCTAATCGTTTACTTTTTACTCGTATATCTCTGATTTCTGAGATATGGTCTTCTCTTCCAAGCTCTTTTTGAATGGCCTTCATTTGTTCGTTCAGATAGTATTCTCGTTGATTTTTTTCCACTTGTGTTTGAATTCGTCCTTTAATTTTTTGCTCTGTTTGCAAAATCTCAATTTCTTTTTTTAGAAAACCACAAATTTTGAACATTCGTTCTTGCAGATCAATTGTTTCTAAGATATTTTGCCTGTCGCTAAATGAGAGATTGATATGGATGGCGATTGTGTCAGTAATATAATCCATATCTTCTATGGTTTTAACCATATCAATAAGCTCTATCGGAGCTTTTTCGTTAAGTTTGGTGTATGATTTGTAAAGTAGCTTTAATTGACGCCATATAGCTTCTAGTTCTATTTTTTTTTCGATGTTTGTTGAGGAAAGCTCTTCGTAAAAGACCTTGATGAAATTATTGCTTTTTTCAAAATCTATTATTTTTGCTCTGCTTATGCCTTCTGCAAGTATTTTGAGTGAGCCATTTGGCATTCTCATAACTTGTAAGATGGTTGATTTTGTGCCGACGTGGTGTAGATCTTTTTCTGTAGGATGTTCGGTAGATGCTTTTTTTTGAGATGTTATGAAGATATTTCTATCGTGCTTTAATGCAAATTCCACTGCTTTTACAGAGCCTGGTCTACCTACAATTATTGGGATTATGCTTTTTGGAAGCATAACGACATTTTTGAGAGGTAAAAGAGACAAAAAGTTATCATCTTTTACGGCCACTGAGCCTTTTATTGTTTCGAATGTTTCCATTGAGCGTTTATCCATATTTTTCATCCTCAAAATCAGTAAATTTTTATACGATCCCCATTTTTATAAATTGTATGGGTTATACAATTTTTTGCAAGCATATTAAATATTAAAATAAGAATAAGCTTGCTTCTACTATTAAATATAGCAGAAAACTTCAGGTTGTCAAGTTTTTGCAGCGATAGAGTTCCTTGGTTTTTTGTGATAGCACGATTTGGAGGCTGTTTTTGAGTCTAAAGGGCTCTTTTGAGCTGTCTTTGGTTTACTCCATTGATAATAATATTTTCTTACAATTATACTGATATTTGGTTAAAATATAACCTTTGGGCATTTTTAGGGATCCCTACAGCTCGGGTTTTTGGGGGTACTATGTTGTTTTTGAAAGAATAAAATAATAATTTATGCTATTTTTAAGGGGTAGGGTATGATATGATCGATTGTTTACCTTCATTGTTGATTGTTTGAAACATTTTGTGTTTATGTTAGGTGCTTTAGTAAAAATAGTTTCAATTTATTTTTTACAAATGAATAATCTTTTGCTAACCTAAAAATAAAGGTAATTGTTGTTTTTATTAATCTTAAAGTCTAAATTTTAAAGGATTTATCGTATGATCGGTACTATTCAGAATATTTTGATCCTCGGTTTAGGAGGATTTGTCTCGTTCTTAGTGTTTTTAGCGTTTTTTGCTCCGTCTGTTTTCATGCATAACAGGTTGGCTATTTCGCTCTGGGGTAAGTTTGAAAGCAAGGCAGAGGTAAGAAAATTTGCCTTTCTGGCTGTTATATTTTGCTTTATTATTGGTATCTATTGGGCGTTGAGGCCGTTGAAAGATGGAATCTTTGGTGCTTTTATGGAGATCAAAAAGTATCAGCCGATTGCAAAGATGTTATCTTTGGTTATGATTGTTCCGTTGATTATATTTTACAATAAACTTATCGATAAATACTCAAGAAATAAGTTGTTTTACATATTGACTGCTGGGTATGGTATTATAGCGCTTTTATTTGTGCTTGCATTTATCAGTCCATACGGTCTTTCTTATGCCGTAAAGTCGCCAACAAGAATTATTGGTTGGTTGTGGTATGTGTACGTAGAAAGCTTTGGTTCTCTCTTAGTTGCTCTTTTCTGGGCATTTACTACTGATATTACAAAGCCTGGTGCAGCAAGAAGAGGCTTTCCTATGATTGCGCTTCTTGGGCAGATGGGAAATATTTTAGGGCCAAAATTTTTAACAGCTAAAGCTCTTGGCTTTTCAACAAGTGCTCCAGTTGTTGCTATCCTTGCATTTTTGATCTTTTTTGTCGGAGTTCTTTTATGGCTTTTCACCCGTGTGACGCCAAAGGAGCAAATGGCAGGATTTGAAGGCACGCCGCAGGTAACGCAAGAACCAGGTGTGAAGAAAGAAGAACCAGGGTTCTTGGATGGCTTGAAGCACTTGCTCAAGCACAAATATCTTTTGGGTATAGCGTCAATTATTATATTTTATGAAATTATTGTGACCATGATAGATTATGTCTTTAAGTTTAAAGCGCAAGAAGCGTTTGGCGCTGAAACAGGACTGTCTGGTTTCTTGGCTCAGTATGGGGTGTGGACTGGTATTGTTGCAACCATATGTGTGCTATTTGGTATAAACAATATTCAAAGAAAATTGGGCATGAAGGTTTCGCTTGTGCTTATGCCACTGCTCGTGTTAGTCGCAGTACTTACATTAAAAGGATTGCCGTTCTTAATGGTTGCGTTCTGGATAATGGTATTTGCAAAAGCAGTAAACTATGCGTTGAATCAGCCGTCACTTAAGCAGGCATATATTCCTACAACAAAAGACTCTAAGTATAAAGCTCAATCTTGGATTGAGATGTTTGGAAGTCGTTCATCAAAAGCAACTGGTTCAGCGGTCAACTTAGTTAATGGTGTTAGTCCAGCGGCATACGCATTATTGAGTTTTGTTATTCCTCTCGGCCTGATAGGGGTCTGGATATTTATTGCGATATTTGTTGGTAAGACATATACCGCTGCAGTTAAAGAAAATAAGGTTGTGTGTTAATGTACTCAGTTAAAACGAAACGTAAGCACAATTATATGATGTGAAAGCTAAAGCCTTCTAGACCAAGTATCGGTTTAGAAGGCTTTTTTTTGAAGTTAAGTTGTTTGAGTGTTTTGTTGTGATCCTAAAGTAATGTTACGGATCTTTTTGTAATACCGGGGATGTTATGAATTCTGAGCTGAAAACGTCACAGGAGAGTTCTTTTGAAGCAAAGTCTGCTGAGAGATTAAAGTTTGTGTTTTTAGCTATAATTTTTTTCTTTGTTATTGGGGCTTATACCATAATTAGAGACTTAAAAAGTTCTGTTTTTGTTGGTCTCATTGGCAAAGATTATCTTCCTATTGCAAGGCTTATATTTCCTTTTATGCTTATTCCTGCTGTTTTTCTTTACTCAAAACTTGTAGATAAAGTAAAGCGGTATCAGCTTTTGGGTATTTACTGTTTGTTTTATGCGATTGCATGTTTAATTTTTGCATTTTTTATTGGGCATCCCACTATTGGTATAAGTAATACAAATCAGTCTGTGTATAGATTGTTTGGGTGGTTGTTTTATTTCTTTGTCGAGGGTTTTTGGCCATTTGTACTCAGTGTTTTTTGGGCTTTTTCAAACTCAATAAGCAAGCCCGGAGGTGCAAAAAGAAATTATGCATTTGTAGTTTCTGCTTCGAAAATAGGGGGCATGTTTACTGCCGGGTTGGCGTGGCTCATATTTAGTTTTAGTAGTTTTCCTATTGTGGGATTTGCTTCTGATATTTCTAAAATAAGATTTTTGCTTTTTGTTGCCTCAGCTTTTTTGTTTGCGGTTCCCATTGTTGTAAGACTCCTCATAAAAAATGTTCCGGGGCGTTATTTGCATGGGTATGAAGCTGCTTACAAAATAGAAAAGCAGCGAGCAAAGGCGGGCAAATCTGAGACAGGTATGTTGGCCGGGCTGAAGATGCTTATTAAATATCCGTATGTACTTGGCATATTTAGTATTATATTTTTTTATGAAATTCTTAATACTATCATGAGTTTTTTGCGTGTGGGGGTAGCTCAAAGTGTTGGTAAAACCGTAGCTGGAACGAGTGGAGTTCTTTTTAAATGGGTGTTTATAATGCATTGTATAGGCCTTTTAATATCCCTCTTTGGAACGACCTCTCTTTTAAGGAGGTTTGGTACGCGGTATTGTGTTGTTTTGATTCCAGTATTAATGGGTGTTGTGGTGTTAGGTTTTGTGTTGTTCCCCGGACACGAATTAATAGTAATGTCTGCATTTACATTAACGAAGGCTATCAATTATGCATTTAGTGCTCCGGTTGTAGAATCTCTTTACATTCCAACGTTAAAAGAGATTAAATTTAAATCTAAATCTTGGATAGATGCATTTGGCAGTAAGTTTGCAAAAACGTCCGGATCTATGTTTAATTTGTTTGTGGTGAGCTTACCTCGCCTAGCCGTTTCGCTCTATTCATTTTCGTTTGCTGTTATTATTGGGCTTTGGTTTGTAGCGGCACTCTTTCTTGGTCGCAGGTTTGATAAAGCTGTTAAGTCAGATGAGGTTATTGGGGAGGCTTAAGATAATTTAAATTCATTTAGAAATAAAATGTTTTATTTTTCACAGTAATTTAAAATTACCCCATTTATATGAGATAATAAAAATTATTTTAAAAGGTCATTATGTGGTGCAGAGGATTATATGAGTTATGATATAAAAAACTCTTTCGAAAATTCATCTGAGAAAAAAAAAGCAGAGAAGTTAAAATTTTTGTTTTTAGCTTCGACTTTTTTCTTAATTATTGGTGCGTATACTCTTATCAGGGATCTGAAGAACTCTGTCTTTATAGGTTTGATCGGTAAAGAGTATATTCCTTTCGCGCGTCTTATTTTTCCCTTTCTTCTTGTTCCTGCTATTTTGTTATATGCAAAGTTGGTTGATAAAGTAAGAAGATATTATTTGCTAATGATTTATAGTTTATTGTATGCAGTACTTTGTTTGATTTTTGCATTTTTTATTGGACATCCAACAATAGGAATAGGAAATACTGATCAATCACCATATAGGCTTTTTGGATGGTTATTTTATTTCTTTGTTGAAGGGTTTTCTCCATTTGTGCTTAGTGTGTTTTGGGCGTTTTCAAATTCGATAAGTAGTGTGGCAGGGGCTAAAAAAAGCTACGGCTTTATGGTTTCAGCTTCGCATTTAGGTGGTATGCTTACTGCAGGGTTTGCATGGGCCTTGTTTAGCTGGTCTGGTTTTCCTATTATTGGGCAGGTTTCAGATGTTTCAAAGCACAGAATTATTTTGTTGCTTGCGTCTTTATTTCTCTTTGCTATACCATTTGCCATAGTTCTTTTGATGAAAAAGGTTTCCGGGTACTTTTTACACGGGTATGAGGCTGCTTACAAGATTGAAAAGAAAAGGGGAAAAACGGGTAAAGCTAAAACGGGTGTTTTGGCTGGGCTTAAGATGCTTTTCAGGTACCCATATGTGCTTGGAATTTTTAGCATGATCTTTTTATATGAGATGCTCAATTCTATTTTAAGTTATCTTCGTTTAGGGGTAGCAGAAAAAACAACAACTTCTATTGCGGGTATCAGTGGTTTTTTGTTCAAGTGGGTGTTTATCATGCAAGCAGTTGGCCTGTTAATATCCTTTTTTGGAACCAGTTCATTATTGAGAAAATTAGGAACAAGAACGTGTGTTATTTTAATTCCCGTAATCATGGGTGTTGTGGTGCTATGCTTTATTGCGAGTGATTCTGCGTTTATTGTCATGAGTGCCTTCACGTTGATGAAATCGATCAATTATGCTTTTAGCAAGCCGGTGGTTGAGTCTCTCTATATTCCAACGCTTAAAGAAATTAAATTTAAGTCAAAATCTTGGATTGATGCATTTGGAAGTAAATTTGCTAAATGGTCAGGTTCGGTGTTTAATCTCATTGCTGCGAATATACAGCCGGTGCTTTTTTTGCCGCTTTATACCTTTGTTTTTGCCATTATTATAGGCATATGGTCTTTTGCAGCGTTCTTGCTGGGCCGTCGTTTTGAAAAGGCTATAGCTCGCAATGAGGTTATTGGGGCAGAACCGAACAATATGAGCTGAAATGTTAAAAAAAAGCGCTTTTATATTGCATTTTTTTTAGTATTTGGTACAATTTTCGTATAGTTATATTTTTTAAAAGCTTGCTTTCTTTGATAGTGGGGTGGCTGATGATTAAGCAAATCAAGCCCAGAGAGCAATGGTAGTAACCCTGCAAGGAGTAAAACATATGGATTTTAAAGAACTTGTCAAAGTTGGTGCGCATTTTGGGCACGTAAAATCACGATTAAATCCGAGAATGAGACCCTATATTTGGGGAATAAAAAACAATGTTCATCTCATTGATGTTTCAAAAACTGCTGTTCTTGTAGATCAAGCTGCTAAATTTTTAGAATCGGTAGCAGCTCAAGGTAAGCCTATTTTATGGATCGGTACAAAAAAGGCGGCAAAGGATGTTATTACAACAATGGCCCAAAAGCTGGAAATGCCATATGTTAGTCATAGATGGATTGGTGGAACATTGAGTAACTTTAGTCAAGTTAAAAAATCTGTCACTAAGTTGCTTCACTATGAAGATATTCTTACTAAATCAGATAAATATCCTCATTACACCAAGAAAGAGCTTAATGTGTTTGGTAAGGTTGTCGAAAGATTAAAGCGAAATATTGGTGGAATTAGAAGTTTAAAATGGCCTATTGGTGCAGTTGTTTTGGTTGATGTTGCGAAAGAGATGTCAGCGTTAAAAGAAGCGGCAACTGTTGGAATTCCGGTTGTTGCAATTGTTGATACAAACGGAGATCCTTCATTGGTTGATTACGTTATACCGTCAAACGATGATTCTGTAAGGCCTATAAAATTGATTATAGAAACCTTAGCTGATTCTGTGCAAAAGGGGCAAAAGGCCTTAAAGCAAGCTAAAGCGGGTGCTGCAGAAGAAAAAGCTAAAGCTAAAGAGCTAAAAGAGAAAGCTGCTGAAAAACCAAAGAAAAAGGTAGAAGCGGCTAAAAAGCCAGCAGTCAAAAAGACTCCAGAAAAGAAAACTGAAACGAAGGCAGCTCCTATAAAAAAGGAAGCTGAGGCAAAGCCAGTTGTTAAGGAGCCTAAAAAAACTGTAGCAAAAAAAGAAGTACCCAAAACTGTAAAAGAATCTGCTAAAGAGCCTAAAAAAACAGAAAAAAAAGTTAAGCAGTAATTTTTAATAGTTTGAAATGCTATTGGTAGGGAGAGGTGTCTGAGTGGTCGAAAGAGCACGATTGGAAATCGTGTATGTCCTGAAAGGGGCATCGAGGGTTCGAATCCCTCTCTCTCCGCCAGTCTTCGCTCCTACGGAGCTTCGTCTGGCACGGCCATTTTTTTAACGGAAGCTCAGAAGATTTAGCTTTGAGGTGGTGCTAGCGAAGACTGCCCGAGGAAGCCGTAGGCGAAAACGGGCTTATTTAAAAATGGACAGTAAAAGGTGAAGCCAAGAATTAATTGAAATAAAAATGTGGGAAGTAAATAAGAAATAGTTGCTTAATTTGTCAGGTCCGAAAGGAAGCAGCAAGAGTAATGTGTTTTTGTATTTACTTCCCCTTTTGTATGTAAAATTTTTTATAAAACCCCCCTTCGACAGGCTCAGGACAGGCTAGGTTCAGAGTTGGCGAAGAAATATAAGAAAAGTAAGACCTTTTAGTAAGACTATGAGTACAGAGAATATAAATCTTAACCTTACTAGAAAATGGAGGTCGAAGAACTTTGATCAGATAGTTGGACAAGATTTGTCTGTTCGTATGTTAAAGAACAGTCTATATCTAAAGCAATTCTTTCCTGTCTATCTGTTTTCAGGGCAGCGTGGATGCGGTAAAACGTCTACCGCGAGAGTTTTTGCGTCTGCAATAAACTGCGCTAATCTGTCTAAGTTTCAAAAAGATCCAAGAAAATATTCTGTTCCTTGTTTGGAATGTGATTCATGCAAAGCTATGAAGGCTAATAATCATCCAGATTTTATTGAGATAGATGCGGCGTCACATACTGGTGTGGATAATGTGAGACAAATCATAGAATCTTCTTCATTTATGCCATTAATGGGAAGCAAGAGAATTTATCTTATTGATGAAGCTCATATGTTGAGCAAGGCGGCGTTTAATGCCTTTTTAAAAATTTTGGAAGAGCCGCCATCATCGGTAATTTTTATTTTAGCGACAACAAGTCCTCAAAAGATTATTGAAACGGTACGATCCCGTTGTTTTCAAATATTTTTTAAACCGGTTGAGCATGCAAGTTTAGCAGGGCATCTTAAGTATATCTGTGATCAGGAAGAGATTTCGTACGATGAACCTGGGATTGGTGTTATTGCACATGAGTCTCAAGGGTCTGTGCGTGATTCTTTAAATATGTTAGAGCAGGTCCGTTTTTCTTCTGGTTCTATTACGAAACAATCGGTTCAAAATGTTTTGGGCCACATTGATGATGAACGCTTGTTGCATGTTTTTGAGCATGTATTAACAAAAAGTCCTCAAGATATACTGTGCTATTTAAAAGAAATAAAGTTTGAGTTTTTCTCTGCAGAATATTTGTGGAAAAAGCTTATAGAGATTGTGAGGATGTCTGTTTGGATTAAGCATGGTGTTGCACCAAGCTGGTGTATGCAGTACGCTGACCGTGTAAGCAATCTGGTTAAACACTGCTCATGGGAGCGTTTAAATGCTATCATGCAGCTTTTTTATGAAAATGAATTTGTGTTTATTAAGACGACAGAAAAACATTCTTTGTTAGAAATGATTCTGATTCAGATTGCAAAAAAGAATGATATTTCTAATAAATCCGGAGCTTCCTCTGTTCCTCAACGAGTAGCTCTTGCTCAAAAAGAAGAAGAGCAAGAGTATGAGACTGTCTATGAAGAGGAAGAAGAAGAGTATGAAGAAGATGAGGAGGCCCTTCGACACGGCCAGGGGCCTGCTCAGGATGAGCGGGTTCAAGCGCTTGATAGTGCCTTGCAAAAACAAAGTGATGAATCTTTAGTGGAGCAAGGGCAAAAATCTGATAGTATAAGCTCTGACAAAAATCCGTGGGATACATTTTTGTCGTCATTAGATAAGCTTGGTGATCCATTGCTTAGTTCAATTTTTAAAAATGGTGAGATTGTAGCATTTGATGTTCATACTGGGGATTTAGAGGTT
>Ga0180433_10004472_pt1 | contig 19617 bp, 19 predicted proteins | sample SS_ome_8_FD_132980 | JGI IMG/M metagenome (GOLD analysis project Ga0180433, IMG submission 132980) | Hypersaline lake sediment archaeal communities from the Salton Sea, California, USA - SS_1_D_1 metaG | ecosystem: Environmental > Aquatic > Non-marine Saline and Alkaline > Hypersaline >... | reverse complement strand
TTGGGGGAGCTAATGGTAAAAAATACCGTTGTGGAGAATGCGGTTTGGAGTGGCGCGAGAAGTAATCGAATACGAAAATTATTTATTTATTTTTCTCTTTTTTTAGTGGTTTCATCAATGTTCTAAATTTATACATAAACTAAAAGCTCTAAGTTTCTAATCATAAAGAATGCTAAGAACTATCGTTTTGGAGAATACGATCTTGAAGAGGGAAATTTAAAAAAAGGGCATAACCCAGCTTTTTTCTCTATTTTTTGAAATAATTTATAAGAATTAGATAATAATGGTTTAGATCAAGTTTTTTTTAAGTCACGTCTTAAGAGTTTTATTTTTTTTTTCAAATCTACTATTTCCTCATCTTTCTTTTCAATGTTGGAGGTTAATTTAAGTTTCTCATCTTTAATTTTTTGCATTTCAGTTAAAATTCTGTCCTCAATTTGCTCAGCCTCATATAACTTATCTTTAAGTTGCTTTTGTGAATTTGATAATTCCTTAATTTCCCTTCTTTGATCATCATTGATAGTCCGTAAATTTGCCAATTCTAATTCAAATTTTCCAGTGATATTACCTGATTTTTGTTGCGATTCCTCGAGTTTTTCCTCCATTCGCTTTAAAAATCCTTCATTAGTTTGAATTTTTTGCGTGAGTTTTTCAACTTCTAAGACTAATTCTTTTATGCGATCTTCTTTTTTGCTGAGATCTTTTTTCATCAAACTGAAAGTTTCTATTTGGGAATGTAATTCTTTTGTTTTTTGATTAGATTTTTCAATAATATTTTGGAGTTCAAAAATAGTTTTTTCTTTTTCGGTTAAAATCTCATCTTTTTTATCGACCAGCACCTTTAGCTTTTCAAATTTTGATTTTTGGATGGTATCTTTTTCTAGATATTCAATTTGAGCTACAAGTTCCTTAACTTTTTCTTCTTTTTGCTGTAATTGATGTGCCATTTCGACACTCGTGGTTTGTTGTTTTTTTAAGGTTTCAATGGTTTTATTTAATTCATTGATATTTTGAGAGGATTCTTTGAAAGAATTGTCGAGTTGTGCAATATTTTCCATTTGAGTTTGGATTAATGCTTCTTTTTCTTTGAGTTGTAATGCCAGAGCTTCGTTTTCTTTTGTTTTGGTTGCTATTAAATCTTGTAGTTCTGCATTATTTTGCGTTTGTAATTCTTCATTCTGAACTTTTTGCGATATATTTTCTACTTGCTGCTCTAAATCTTTAATAAGGTCGTCTTTTTGTACAATACTTTGAAGCAAATTCTCGATTGTATCATTATTTTTTTCTGTTTCTGTTAATACTTTTTCTTTTTCATGAAGAAGATTTTCTTTTTCGTTGAGAATTTCCCCGAGTTGCTTTTTTAAATCAAGAATCTCATCATTTAACTGCTTGTTTTGTTCAATAAAAAAATTCAATTGCTCGGATAGATCATCCTCCTCTTTAAGAGGCTGTTCTTCTTCGTCGGATTCTTCGATCCACCCAAGAGTGCTAAGTGCGTCGCTGATTGATTCATCTTGCTCTTTACGATTGCCATGTTCTTCAGACATAATATTAAAGACGCGTTTAGTTTTATTAAATTTTACTACTTAAAATAAAATCAAGATGCGAAATATTTATTACTCAACTAATTTCGAAAATTATGCTCACCTTTTTACACAGCTTTGGAAAGGGAAGAACTTAATAATACTGGTTAAATACATATTTCCTATCCAAAAAGAACTTCGTTACATATCCTATTGAAAGTGCAATTAAAAAGCTAAGTTCTAATTGAAAAGCTAGAAAGTTAGTCAAAATAAATTGGATACCGACATTTTCTATTGTTGTTAAAATTGCAAATATAAAATATTTGAAAAATTCTTTTGATGTATCTTTTAATTTGGAACCCTTCTTCCTGAATACGATATACTTATCCAAAAAGAATTTTATAATATAAGTGATACCGACGGCTAATATCGAACCCATCAATTCTGACATATTCGGAGTTGTAGAACAGTAAAGTAACTGGATAAGCTCAATAGAACCCAAAGAATTACAAATAAGAGGATATAAGATAATCTGATTTATTTTTTGGATAAAATAATTTAAGATGATCATACATACCGCAAAAAAAAAGTAAAAAGCCATTTGCCTTTTAATCTCATTAGTATCAGTCATAATACACTCATTAGTTTAATTTTGCTCCACATGATTCACAATATCTCAAGTTTGAATGGTTAATTTTTGCTCCACATATATCGCATAATTTCTCTTGTGTATTAACGGGTTTACTATTTTGGAACTCTAGGGGAACGTTGGACTGATTTAGAGTGGTTTGTTCGATTTCTTGTTGAGTTCTTTCTCTTCGATTAGAAGATCGACACGAATATTGAAAGATATAGACAAACGGAATAAACAATATCTCACCAATAATAGGAAGAAATAACAAACTAACTACCAATAGTACAATGGCTACGCCAAGAATGATATATTGTTTCTTCATAACGATTCATTTATTCATTATAGTTAAATACGTTATTTGAAAGATCAACTTTCATAGGGGTTTCTTCATTATTACTCTTGTTTGAATAGAATTTGATTAACCCCATCTTATTTATCTTCCATGGGTCTTCATTTTCTTTCCTGTATTTGTTTATTCTCTTTAATAAATAATATAGCAGGGAGAAACCGATAGAAAATATAAGATATAATGAAAACCAACCATTATCGCCGAAAATTGTAAAGGGAAGTAAACCAGAACTATAGTCAGCGTAAATGAATCCAATCACATAAAATATGACTAAAAACAATATCAATCGTAAACACTGAGGTAGAAACTGCTTAGTCATCATCTGTCTAGTCAATTGCATTGATTCACGCTGCAATTCGCGCATCATCTGATAATCCCCGAGAGTTTGAGCAGTTCGCATTCGCTCTTGTAGATTTTTTGCCTCTTCTTGAATGTCTTTTGCAGCTTGGGGATTAATCCCTAATATTTTGTTTAAAATTAATCCAAATGCTACCATTCCAAGGGTTATAAATAAAATTTGAAGAATTACTGCTATATTTGTTATAGTTTGATCACCAATGTAGTAAAAATGGCATTTCAATTAAATTTTGTTATATATTATATCGTTTTTGCCGGATAAAAAGCACATAACAATTTTAAATAGGAATATTGAAATAAGAATAAAATATAGTGTAGAAATTATCTTAAATTTCCGTTTAAGTACCCTTGGATGTATTTTGAAGCTAAGGTTTTCCAAGTTGCGGGCATAGATGAGGCTATCGCACAACCAAGTCGACAGTGAGTGCAGAATTCGAAATCATCATGATTTTGGATTATATTTCTTACCTCAGAGATATTATATAACTCCGATATTGGATATTTTAGTGCATTAATGCTAAATAGGGGATGAATTTTACAGGGAAAATCAACAAATCCATCATTTCTTATAAAAAGATACGATTGTGCCACATGGCACCGTAAAATTTCCTGATAATAATTCGGGAATCCTCCAAAGCCCCCTTTTTCAATAATCTGGATACTGAGAGGATCGGTTAATACATTTTTATATTTTCTACATAAGATGCGAACCTCATTTGCCCATAGTGATAAAGGAGGAATAATTTTACTAATATGATCAATTTTATATTGTTTACCAGAAAACTCACGTATTATATCTTCACATGGATATAATTCAATGGAACATTCATTTTTTTCAGCTAATTCGCATATCTCGTCAAGCAACAGAAGATTATCCCTCATAACAACAGTACTTATTATTACTTTAACATCACGAGCATTTGCGTATTCAATGGTTTTTAGCACTTTATCAAACGTATTAAGTCCACGCTTTTTATTATGCAATTTTGCATTAGGATAGTCAAGGGAAAGGAGTATGTAATCTAATCCCTTGATTATCCCATTCTCATGGAAGAGTTTAGGCATTAAGTAACCATTAGTGGCAATCCCATTCATAAAGTCATGCTTTACTCCCGCATGATGGATCAACTCTGGTAAGTCTTCTCGTAACGTTGGTTCTCCTCCAGTGAATGACAGTGCATTGACGCCTAACTTAGCTAGTTCATCAATTAGATATTTGATTTGTTTTGTACTCATTTCGTGAGATGTAAAGGATGAGGGCAAACTTGGTATTGAGCAAAATGCACAAGAAGCGTTGCATTTTAAGGTCACCTCTATTTGAGCACTATAGGGTTTCTTTCTCTCAGTGAATTTATTTAGCATAAAATTTCTAAGATATCTTACACAATTTTTCACCCGCATTGGAGGCACAATAATCACCTAATATACTACTAAAGTTATCATTATGCACTTAGTAGTGTCTAACCTTGATTCAATTACAAATGAAGTCACATACTAATAAATTATTTCTTATATGAATAATTTACCTAAGTATGGGAAATAAGAAGAAGAACACGTTTTCTGAAAGACGAGAGCACTTTCTAAGATCTAAATTTAAAACACCTTTACGTCAGATCCTTTTTTATTTATGGGAATATAAAAGAATCTTTAGCATTGTCTTGATTTTTGGAATTCTCCAAAGCATTCTTTTTCTAACCTTTCCCCTCTTTTTAGGTCCTGCAGTGGATGTATTAGTTAATCCAAGTATCCCACTTGAAAATATCTTTCCTATCTTCTTTAGTATTGTGAGTATTCAAATGATTGTGGGGATACTATTTGGGATTAGAATCTATATTAATAGATGGATTGGCGCAAATGTCATATTTAATTTACGAAATGATTTATTTCGGACAATTCAGACGATGAATTTTGAATGGCTTGATAAAAATAAAACGGGGGAGTTAATTTCTAGGTCAACAAGCGATGTAAATTTGCTAAAAGAGTTTCTCGGGAACAACTTTCAATATTTCATACGGCAATGTGTCACCTTCGCATTTAGTTTTGTTATTCTTTTTTTAATTAATATTCAATTAGCATTTTTCGTTTTAATCATCTCTCCTGCGTTATTTTATGTATTGATAATATTCAGGAAAAAATTAAGGCCGATATTTAAGCAATCGCGTGAAAAATATGCCGATCTCACACATGTCATTCAAGAAAGTGTGCAAGGCATCAAAATCATAAAGTCATTCGGGAGAGAATCCTATGAATTAAAGAAATTTTCTAAGGAAAATGATGGTTATTATGAAAAGTCATTAGGAATCATTAAATTACAAGCTGTTTTCGATCCTATCATTTATCTCATTGATAATATTGCTTTTCTAATAGTGCTTTTGCTGGGAGGAGTACTTGTTCTTGAAGGAGATATGACATTCGGCGATTTATTTGCTTTTGTTATGGTTTTAAATTTTTCTGTTGAACCACTCTATTTTATATCACGATTTCTAGGAAATTTTCCTCAGATTACTGAAACATGCGAGAGAGTGGTCTCTATACTTAATTCAGAAACGACAATACGGGAAAGAACTGATCCTAAAGAATTACCTCCCATTAAAGGCGAGATTGAGTTTAGAAATGTGAGTTTTAAGTATGAGAATGAAAGCGATTATTATGTTTTAAAAAACATCAATTTCAAGGTTTCAGCTGGAGAGAACATTGCAATATTAGGACCTACGGGTTCGGGAAAATCTACGCTGGTAAAATTAATTCCAAGATTTTATGATACTTCTGAAGGTGATATTTTAATAGACGGGATTAATATCAAAGATGTGAGCTTTAAATCATTAAGGAGACAAATCGGATACGTTTCCCAGAATAGAATTCTATTTTCACGCACCATTAAAGAAAATATTGCCTTTGGAAAAAAGGATCTACAGTTGGAGGATATTAAGAAAGCAGCTATAGCATCAGATATACACCAATTCATCGAAGAGGATCTACCAGATAAATACGACACAGAAGTAAGTGAAAGAGGTACTTCTTTATCTGGGGGGCAAAAACAGAGAATATCTATCGCTCGAGCTCTTGCTGTTAGACCAAAAATCCTAATTTTAGACGATGCTACCTCTTCTGTCGATGTTGACACCGAATATAGGATACAAAAACATTTTCAAGAAGTCTTCAAAAAATCCACCACGTTTTTAATCACACAGAGGTTATCCAGTGTAAGAAATGCGGATCGCATCATAGTGTTAGATAATGGTGAAATTGTGCAGATTGGAACTCATGAAGAATTAATCTCTCAAAAAAACAGTATATATCGATCCATGTATATGACTTTGAAAGTGGAGGACCGAGCTTAAGATGAGACGGAATAAGAAGAATAAATCAGCAGAGGAAGATGATAACAGTAATATAAGCTCTTTTAAGGTTATCAAGGAACTATTTAGTTTTATTGGACAGAGTAATAAGAAGTTGATTTCTATTTTAGTCACCATCATTATCATCAATGTCATAGTAAATTGGTTCACCCCACTAACTTTTGGCGCTTTGGTTGATGATGGTTTAGGGGGTGGACTTGGTTCAACAGGCGGTGATATTGAAGTTGTATTATCGCTAGGTACGCTCTTCTTTTTCCTTACCATTATAGGGGTATTAACACGGATCATTCAAGGGTATATTATTTCAAAATTGGCCACATTAACCATGTATCATCTACGATATGAATTGTTCGTGAAATTTCAAGCTTTAGGATTAGATTATCATGATACTCCAAAACGAACCACGGGTAAAAAAATAAATTATTTAACCGGAGATGTAAACACTATTCAGCAGCTTATCCAATCTGGACTATTAGTTTCACTACCAAACGTCTTTTTGGTATTTGGTTCCTTAGTTTTCATGATTGTTCTTAGTCCAGAGCTTACTTTAGTTGCTTTTCTTATTGTACCCGGCTTTTTCGGAATTGCAGGAGTTTTATTTAGAAAAGCAAGAAAATACTATAAGGAGTTGAGAGAGAGAGTAGCGGAGGTAACGAGCATATTAGATGAATCCATAATGGGCATGAAGGTGATCCAATCGTACGCTGTAGAGGATGAAAATTATCATGAATTTGTTAAAGCGACAGAAGAAGAAAGAAAAACAACAATGAAAACTGCTAAGTTAAATGCTTTCATCCCTGGTACCATTATTTTGGTCATCACTTTTGGTATTGGTTTACTTCTTCTCGCATCCGGAGCATTGATAAGAGCTGGTTCTTTAACTCAAGGAACATTAATTTCCTTTATTTTTTATATATTCATGTTTTTTGAGCCCTTATTTTCTTTGATTAGCTTCGTGACGATGCTCCAGAATTCTATTGCTGCTGGAAGAAGGATTATTTCAATTCTGAGCGAGCAGATTTCTATTTTAGATGATAAAAATCCGATTAAAATCAATGATATCGAAGGCAAAGTTGAATATCAAGATGTGGGTTTTTCTTATGATACAGATAATTTAGTATTAAAGGGTATTACACTTACTCTAAAAGAAAATGAAAGATTAGCAATCGTGGGTTATACAGGAGCGGGAAAATCCACATTTATTAAACTTTTAAGCCGTTTTTATGATCCAACAAAAGGCCAAATTAAAATTGACGGGATTAATCTTAAAAAAATTGAACTAGAAAGCGTGCGGAGGATGATGGGAATCGTGCTACAGGATAATTTTCTTTTCTCAGGGACAGTTAAAGATAACATTCGATACGGTAAATTAAACGCAACAGATCAGGAAATAATTGAAGCCGCTAAAAAAGTAAATGCTCACGAGTTTATTATGAACTTGGAGAATGGATATGATACTATTGTGGGAGAGCGTGGAAATAAACTTTCTGAGGGCCAACGTCAATTACTAGCATTCGCTAGAGCTATTATCTCAGATCCACCGATACTGATTTTAGATGAAGCAACCTCTTCAATCGATCCTTATAGTGAATTGTTGATCCAAAGAGCATTAGAAACCCTTTTGAAAGGAAGAACCAGTATTTCAATTGCCCACAGATTATCCACAATCATTAATTCTGATCGTATAGTCGTTTTACATAAGGGAAGAATCATCGAAGAAGGAACCCATAAAGAACTTGTAAAATTGAATGGGTTATATGATCATCTCTATAAAATGCAATTTAAAGATCCATACAAGAAAGAAGAGATTGAAGAAGAAGACTTCCAAATCGATAAAATCGATGATAAGTTTGATGAAGAAAGCCGTTTTCCACGATTTTTCTAAAACAGTATAGACAACTAGATACAATAAATAAAAAATATTTTTCGTAAGATTTGAAAAATGAAAACCTAAAATTTATGCGTTATAATTCATAGCCACACTTTTTACAGATATTCTTTTTTGCGTAAATCTTGATTCCACCCATTTGGTGTAAGATCTGGCTTTTGTCTTCTTCAGTACGGAAATCAGTACTACCACACTCCGGACAGACCCTTCGACCCTCAACTGGAGGTTTTTCAAGTGCTTTTTGCTCCTCTTCTTGTTTTTCTACTACTGCAGAAGGTTTAACATAACCCTCTCCCCTACTTGACCCACTTATTTCTTTATCTGAACTACCTAATAGCATATCTAATTTTTTATTAATTTTTTCGAGTAGTTCAAGTACTTTATCTTCAAAATCAGTCAAAATACAATTTTCTCCTTGTTAAATAGAATTAATATTTACTAAATAATCAAAAATGATGATTATAAATCTATGTAAAAGAATAATTACTAAAAAAAGAGAGTTATTTCTGCTTCACGGGAGCAAAGATTGCGAAAAAATCTTTTTGAAACCTCGTAACTCCTTGAAACTTTATAATAACCTTATTTCCAGTAAGTGTGGTCGCATATAATGAATTATAATCGGTTCCAAAACCTGAAAAAAGAATTATGTCCCCGTTATTTAATTTAGAATCTAATTTAGAGGAATCCTTCACTCTTAAATACATTCCTTTTTTCAGATCTGCCAAAGTTCTCACATTATGAATGTTAGAAAATGAGTTAGTTCCCGAATAATGTTCATAGATGTAATCATACAAATTTGCCATTGGCTTTTTTTGAATTTTGAGGATCTCTCCTTTAATTCCTCTACGAGCAATAAGTAGTGCAGCTATTGCATGATCGACAAATCCTTTTGCGTTTACTTGGTTTACCAATTCTCCTTTTTGCAGATGAAAAAGTGCTTCTTTTGTTGTTTTAAACTCATCAACCATATAAATATCCGGTGCTGGCAATGTATTAAAATCTTGATCTTTTTCATCTTTTTCCATTGTACTTCCGGTGATATTAAAGTAATCAATTAAAAAGTTAGCAATAAATGATGATCCAGGACCATTTCCAATAAAAATTTTTGTAATTAAGTCCTTATCGCTGCCTAAAAATACATCTAATTCATATCTAATTTGTTCTTTAGAAACAGAGCGAGATCTTTTATCTTCAATGCTTTTCTTTAGATTTACATACCACAATGAAGGTAAAGCACCTTGCTCGATTAAACAAAAACCAAAATGTCTGGTTCCGGGGTCAATGGAAAGGATTTTTTCTTCAAAATCAAATTTAATTAGACTAAAATCTGCTTGACCATCCGAAAGTTTCATAAGGGAATTAAAAAACGATTCGAAAGCAGAGTTTTTTACTTGTAGAAAGAATGAGTTAGACTTAGATTGATATAGAATATCGATATCATATTTTTCGATTAGACCAAAAAGGGCATTATAATTGGAAACCTTTACAATTACATCTTGATAAGGGATGATTTTAATAATCTTTACTTTTTCTATAGCTCGAGTTATTGCTTGAGCAATATCGGCCTCATTTTTGCCAGAGTAAATATCAACATGCAAACCATCCAAATGGAAGGCATCATAGGGTACAGAGGCGCCGAGAATGTCATATAATTTCGTAGCTTGGGTTCCATCTCGATTTACAGTTAACTTATTTTTTATACGAGGTACAATTCTTACTTTGGCAGAATTAAAGCTAGCTTTAGTCGACTTATTGACAGTAATTATCCCTTTTAATTTTGAACCCACGATCTCAAATTCTATTAAATCTTCCAATCTTTCCTTAAGAAGGGTAAATTGTAGGTCACCAGTGGCTAAAATGGTTATTTCGTTTTTTTTATAATAATAATCAATATTAGGAATTATTTTTTTTATCGATTCGAGTACATCTATAGCTACTTTAAATTTAATAGGTTCTGAAATCGAAATATAAAATTCCTTTCGAGGGACAATTTCAGCTAAAGAACTTATGAGTTTTGGGGATATTATTTTTCCCTTAAAATATTTTGAGCCCAAATCCATTTTATTTGCTATATTTAATTGAATCTGAACGATATCTCCCTCGTGAGCTTCTTTTAATGGTGCTCCTTGTAATGAAAATATATTTTTAATTCTAATTTTTTCATTTATCCAAGAATTACTTTCAATTTCTCCGGAAATTATTCCTATATTTATTAATTCTCCTATTCCTTTTCTAATCTGAAATCCTAGGATAATAAATGAGAGTTCCTCTCTATTTTGATCTCTTTTACGAACTTGAATAGTGATTTTTTCAATTAATTCCTCAATACCCTTCAATTCTTTTGAGGAAGTTTTTACGGTGGAGCGTAATTGTAACTTTTTATAATTCTCAATCTTCTTCTCAATTTTATCGGGATTAGAATATGGCAGATCCATTTTTGTTATTGCTATAATAACGGGTAATTTTTTTTCTATGGCTTTTTCTACAAGCCAATAAGTTCTTGCTTGAAAACCTTCAGAACTCGATATGACTATGATCAAAAGATCAGCAAATTCTAAACCTAAGGCAACTCCGCCTTTAAAATCGGCATGACCAGGAGAATCTAAAAAATTAATAATAAGATCTTTTGATGGGATAGGAAACTGAATTACTTTTAATGATACCGTTGTGCCATGGCTTAATTCAAAATCTAAATTATCTGGAAATTTACCATTGATGGCTTGTATCAAACTTGATTTACCATGTTGGGCATGTCCTGCAATTAAAACATTTATAATTCCCATCTCTCCCACTTTATTCTCGTCTCTTACCTTCAAGGTTTTCGAAATAATCTAAAACCGATTCTTTAATTTCAATTGCAGGAAATATGAGTCTTGATTTATTAACATAATTTATTGCATCAGTCCAACTCCAGTCAGGATAATTCTGCATAAGCCAAGCTACAATGATCCCACCGGAACGACTCACCCCCATAGCACAGTGTACTAAAATTTTCCCTTCAATAATATGCTCATCAATAAATTCAAGAATTTCCTTAAGATAGTCATGGGGAGGATACCAATCATCGGGAAAGCCCTTAAACAAATAGTAAAAGCCATCTGGTGTAGGATCATATAAATTATCTTCCATTAAATTTACTATCGCTATTATTCCGATTTCTTTAAACTTTTTAAAATTTAATCGAGGCCAATAAGCTCCGATGTAAAGATTTTTATGAACTTGATAGATTTGATCTAATTCGTCCAATCCTATACACTAAGATAGTTATTATGATGTTATTAAAAACAGAAATTTATTATTTCATAAAAATTTTCACCATCATCAAAAATTGTTAAGATTTACTCAACTTTATTGATAAGTAAATTTAACTTCTCATTTATAAATAGGATGAGGGCTCTTTTAGTTGGATTATTTGACCCCACCACAGATGAGACTATTCCTATAAGAACTATGATAAAAAATTGCTGCAGAGGATCACAAAATCCAAATACGCATTGATAATATGGGAACTCTAAAAATGTGATAATAGAATAAATCCAGATTGCATAAATAATGCTTGCTACCACCATAATCACAAAGGATACATTCAACCTAAAGATTATAAAAAAGCAGGGAATGACCGTAACGATATGAAATAATGCAAATAGGAAGTTTGCTTGAGAGAAATCATAGATAGTTATGAAAAAATAAGTGAATGTTAAAGGAATAGAAAGGCTATTTAATATCTTTTTATTATTTAGAAGAGTATAATTAGTAATCAATAGAGCGTAAACCGATATTAATAACAAAAGAGGTAGATTTGTTATAAAACCTCCAATGAAAAAAATTGATAACATAGTACCACTAAATATGAGAAAGATCAGTTTATGATGGTTCGATTCGTTTTTCCTCAACTTTTTAATAATTTGTACTAACATAAAGCAATCCCCTAAATCAAAAAAATCCTAAGCACTTTTATATTTTACAAAAAATCTTCCGGTCTTTCGTTTATAGTTGATATATTCTTCCTTAAAGTATTCTATGAGTATTTTTTCCTCATCTATCGCTTGAAAATACAATCCAATAGCTCCGATTATATAAAAAATGAGAAGAACCCAATCCAATAAAATCATGATAAATCCTATACAAAATAAGTTAAATGAGAGATAAATTGGATGACGGATCTTACCATATATCCCTGAAGTGACTAATTTCTTTCTTTTTTTAATTCCATCAATTGGATAAGACCAATAGATTCCTAATTCGTGATACGCTAAAGAAAGAGTGATATTTCCACCAATAACTAAAGTTAATCCAACAAATTGCACGATTTCATCGCTAATACCTAAATTTATACGTGGAATAATTTTAGTTATAGGATCGAAGAAAAATATATTTAAACAAACTAAGCTTATGAAGACATTCAAAACCATAACACCAATACGAGCAAAAAGCCGAGTTTCTTTTAGTTTGTTTTGGATTGCTTCGTTGTTATTATTATTTTTATTTCTTTTTTTTGTTAAGATAATGTATGTAATATTGTAACCAAATAGAAAAAAGCTGATGATGAGAAATACTTGAATAATTACTCTTGGAAACATTCAGATTCAATTCCCTATCTTCTTGGTGAAAGTAAATCAGCGGTGATATGGTATGAAATAATTAGTTTAATTTAAAAATATCGTATATAATAAGGAAAAGAATTAGTCAATTAATCATTCATATTAATCATTGTTCTTTTCAAGATTACGACTGGCAATAATGTTTATTCCCATATCTAAAATATTTTCGATGAGAACATCTCCCATCTTAATAGGAGCTTTAATTTGCTTTTGGGCGATAATTTTTAACGCATCATTCAGTTTAGCTTTTAATAAGGGCTCATTTGTTCTTACAGGTATAAGAGGGAGAGCTCCATCCTCAACTTTCATCGTGGTTGTGAGAATTCTTTTTGGTTCTCGAAATTCTTGTTCAGCATATTCTAACCCTCTTTTGCAGTGGTATCCTTCAAAAGTTACATCACTATCGTCTTTTCCTATTACTTTAATTGAACAACCTGTAGGACATACAATACATCGGATAACCTTTACTACATTTTTGCTACTTTCTGCCATTTTTATAAGACCTCGTCTTCTTCGATTAGTACCTCTGGTCGAGGAATCACTTCAATCACGATACTGTCTGATTCAATTTTAGTCTCGAGTTTATCAAAATTAATTTTCAATTCTACCATTTCGCTTGGAATGACATAAACCTTTTTTCTTTTATAGATGACATTATTTTCTTCATCTTTAATTTGAATTTGTACTCTTCTATCCGGAAAGTTTACCCGAAACGTGAATATAACGTCCTGTGATAAATGCTCTCTATTAATAAAATCGGGTTTAATATAATTGACATTATCTCCTGCGATACACTTTATCTTTCCTTGCGAGGGAATATCTTTTCCATAGCGGGTATTAATATACTCAATTGCGTTCTTACCGGCTCTTTGAGCCTCGGCGCTAACTAAATCAACTAGATCGTGAACTTGTAATACATTTCCACATGCAAAAACCCCTTCGATAGTTGTTTCTAAATTATTGTCAACTATTGGTCCTCCATTCTTGGAGAGGTCTGCACCCGCATTTAATGTTAATTCATTCTCGGGAATTAATCCTACTGATAGAAGCAGTGTATCACATTCGATGAATTTTTCAGAACCTATTATCCTATCAAAATTTCGATCTACTTTACTAATGGTTACTCCTTGGACTCTGTCTTTACCATGAATTTTAGTAACTGTATAGCTAGTAATTAATGGAATATCGTAATCTTCAAGACATTGGACTTGATTTCTTAGCAAACCGCTTACATAGGGTAATATCTCAACAACTGCTTTTACCTCGCATCCCTCCCATGTCAATCTTCTCGCCATTATCATCCCAATATCTCCACTTCCAAGGATAACATAACTATTTCCAGGAAGATACCCTTCAATGTTGACGAATCTCTGCGCTTGACCGGCGGTATAAATTCCTGCGGGTCGAAATCCGGGGATATTAATAGCTCCCCTAGTTCTCTCTCTGCATCCCATGGCTAATATTATAGCTTTTGCTTGAATCTCAATTAATCCCTCTTCATTGTTCACAGCATAAATTAATTTGTCTTTAGTGATTTCGATTACCATTGTGTCCAAAAGATAAGGGATCTTCAAATCTAATACTTGGTTAATAAAGCGCTGAATATACTCTGGTCCAGTTAACTCTTCTTGAAATTCTTTTAGACCAAATCCATTATGAATGCATTGAAGCGTAATACCTCCCAATTCTTTGTCTCTTTCGATAATTAATACGCTTAAATCTTCCTTTTTTATCTCTATTGCCGATGCTAGTCCAGCAGCTCCAGAACCAATTATTACTACATCAGATTTATATGATTTCATTCTAATTCCTCCCTCTCAGTTATTTCTATGAACCTATCTTTGGTTTTACCAACGAGAAAAGTCGTGTATTCCCCTCTTTTTGTTATATCTTCAGGAGGGAGGTATAACTCGCGCGATAATATTTCTATTACTCGTGGTCGACAGAATCCTCCTTGACACCGTCCCATTCCAGGTCTACATCGAAACTTCACCCCGTCCACTGTTCTGGCGCCCACTGGAGCATGGATCGCATCTAAAATCTCTTTTTCAGGTATCGTCTCACACCTGCAAATTATTCGTCCCCACGTAGGATCTTCTTTAATTTTTTCATCTAATTCTGCCTTTGAAAAATCTTTGAATCTTTGAGGTTTTGGACGAATTGGATTATAATCCTCTTTAATTTTAAGCTCAAGTCCTAAAAGTTTTAAAAATTCTTCAACCTTTTCAGCTATAGCAAAACAAGAGGTAAGACCAGGAGAGAGAATTCCTGCGACATTTATGAACCCATATACGTCGGTATTATCGATAATAAAATCTCCGATTTTATCACTAATACTGTTATAAGGAACAGCTCTTAATCCCGCAAAATTTCTAATAGATGCTCGAGTAGGTAGATTTGGCACTAACATTCGACTACCATCTAAGATTTCTTTCAATCCTGCTTCTGTGGTTGCAATATCCTTTTTATCTGTAATATTCTGAGCATTTGGTCCAACAAATGTATTTCCATGAATAGTTGGGCAAACTAGTATTCCTTTTGAAACTTTGGTAGGAATAGGGAAGAGAATTTTATTTAAGTGTAATGCATTACGATCAAATAAGATATACTCTCCTTTCCTTGGCATAATATCAAAATAGTCTAATCCAACCATTTTAGAGATTTTAGCTGCATATAAACCCGCTGCATTTATAATATTATGAGCTTTAAATTCATTAGAACTTGTTTTAACTTTAAACACATAATTTTGCCTACTAATTCGTTTTACTTTTTCGTTACGAAAAAAAGATACTCCATTCATAGCAGCATTTTCAGCTAAAGCGAATGTTAATTCATAAGGGCTAACGATACCTGCAGTGGGTGCGTGAAGTACTCCCACTACTTCATCAGTAAGATTTGGTTCCATATAACTGATCTTTTCCTTATCTAATATGAGTTCTAATCCAGATATACCATCCTCGATCCCGCGTTTTCTTTCTTCTTCAAGATATTTTATTTGTTTGTCGTCTAAAGCGACTACAAATGAGCCGTTTCGTATAAAAGGAAAATTAAGCTCTTCATGGGCTTGAGTATATAATTTATTACCACGAATGCACAAATTTCGTCTCACATATTCTCTTGATGAAGCATAACCCGCATGTACTACTCCAGAATTTGCCTTAGTTGTTCCTGAAGCAATATCTGCATCTTTTTCTAAAACAGCAATATTTATAGCATATTTTGATAAAGTTCTTGCGATGCAACACCCAGTCACACCACCACCAATAATTAGAACATCGAATATCGTAGCCATTACCCCACAAAAATGTTGTATTTAATTTATATCCTTATGCATTAATTAGTAATATTTCTTTAAAATTTATTGAACTCACGATGAATTCTTGTTTTTGATAAGGTTTTTTATCTAATACTAAGGAGAATTATGAAAGATTAGAAAAAAAACCATAAAAAGTTAAACAGCATCGCTAATATGATTAATATGATGGTAAGAGGATTAAAAACGATGCTTCGCAGAGATTTAGTATATCTTAATTCCAAATTCCCCTTTAGAAGTGCATCAATATTCTTATTCTTATTTAATTGTTGCTCTTTCATATGATATGACCCCAAAAAGCGGGGATTTGCTAGTTTACGGAAGAATTGATTTGGATCTTGAGCAGAAAAGGTGTTTATTTTATTATTATTAATTATGTCCTCGTAATTTTCCAAGTAATTAATGCTTTCGGTCCAATTGTCGTTTTGATTTTTAGATTCTTCCTTATTCTCTGCTTTTTTCATTATGATAAATCCCTAAAAGTTTAATTTATTATCAAGAAGAATATGTCTGCGCTATTTTAAATTTTTTATGGTTATTTTCAATAAATTAGATATGACAATACTAACTATTACCAAAATGCTTCCTTAAATTTTTGCGAGGGATTTAAGGATTCTTCGATATGCACCCCAAAGTCAGAAAAGATGCTAATATCATTATCCCAGTTACTTAAAGTTTCTTGAGTGTAAATTTCAAAAAATTTGTCTGATATAATTTTTAATTCTGCAATAACTCGTTTTTCTTTTACTTTACTAGCAGCACTTCCAACAAACAAAAAGTCTCTTCGCTTTACGATTACAAATCGGATATTAGACATCTCAAAATTAGAGATCCCTCCATCAGATAATCTTTCAGCAAATGTATTTAAAGCGCTCATTAGTGCTCCAAAAAGTTGAGGATTTATTTTCTCTTCATCATTTACTTGAGAAAATAAAGTAACTCCTGTATTTGTTAGTATCCATAAATCTCTGATTATCTTAGCCATAAGGTTCTCCTATGCAACTATATATCTAAGTAGAATAGAAAGGCTTTTAATTTTCTAGGTTAAAATTAATTATTCTTTTTTAGTAGTATAAATTTCTATTTCTAAAAATATAAAATTATTACCCATTTAAATTTGCTTATTTTTACTTAAAAATCTAAATTTACCTATAAAAGGTTTTATAATTTATGAAATGGAAAACAAGAATAACCGATCTTATAAAAATAAAATACCCCATCATTATGGGCGCGTTTGCAAGCGTAGGGAGAGCGGAATTTGCGGCCAGTTTTTCAAACGCGGGAGGCTTAGGTATTGTAACAGCTCTCAACTTTGGAACTAATGAAGATTTTGAAAATGAAATGAAAAAGATGAAAAAACTCACGAATAAACCATTTGGTGTTAATTTTTCAATTATGCCTCCAATGATGGCGGCTAAAGTTCCACATCCACGAAATGAGGATTTTTATATGGATTATGTACAGATTGCACTTGAAAAGGGAGTAAGAATCTTTACAACCTCTGCATATCAAGCACCAAAAATAGCAAAAGTGATATTAAATGCTGGAGCTATATGGTTCCATAAATGCACAACCTTGAAGCATGCACTTTCAGCCGAAAAATTGGGAGCTCACGGAGTTACCATAGTTGGGGTCGAGGGTACAGGATTTAAGAATCCTCTACAAAATACCACCCTGGTAAATATGACCATGGCTCGAAAATTATTGAAGATTCCACTTATCGCTGCTGGAGGGATTGGGGATGCTCGAGGTTTTCTTTCAGCCTTAGCGATGGGTGCTGACGCAGTGTGCTTTGGTACAGCGATTTTAGCTACATATGAATGTAAGGCACCCCAAAGCTATAAGAGAAAATTAATTCATCAAGATATTTTTGATGAAGAATTTTATCATAAGATCTTCCACCACCAACTTAAAGATAAAAGTATTTGGAGTTATGCCGCGGGTCATATTGATAAAGAAGTATCGGTTCAAGAGTTTATTGAGAACCATATTATCAATAAGGCTGAAGATATATTGAGAGGGTGGGGTTTTCTAGGTGATGAATTGCACACTTTTTAAATATTAAGGACTAAAAATTTAAGATTTTATCTGTTATATATTCATAATTCCCATGGAGAAATGAAATAGACTAAAACAGATGAACATCATGAAAATCGATTATGGGAAAGATGGTTTAGAGTTAAACATCAATCCGAAATGGAATGTTTCAATTCTCCGTCCGAAGTTGCAGATAGCAATCAGCAACCCAATTAAAACCATTAAAAACGCAATCCTTAATCCAATCGGTTCAATTCCCTTATTAGAAATTATTAAAAGTCAATCTCGATTAAAGAATGTCTGCATTGTCATTGATGATGCCACAAGACCAGTTCCCAGTTATCTCATTCTTGAAGCATTAACTGAATTACTTAATGCTTATGGAGTTTCATATTCCCAAATCATCATTTTGATTGCAACTGGATTACATCGAAAGTCAAATGAAGAAGAACTTAAAAGAATGATTGGAAATAAACTATTTGGAAAAATAAAAGTGGTTAACCATGATGCCAATGATAAGAAAGAATTACGCTATTTAGGAACCACGAATGATCAAATTCCAATATATGTAAATAAACACTATTGTGAAAGCGATCTCAAAATTATTACCGGGTATGTCGAACCTCATTTCTTTTTTGGGTTTTCAGGAGGTGCAAAATCCATAACACCCGGTATTGCTGGAGCAGAGACGATACAGACGAATCATTCAGCAGAGAATATCGCATCGCCATATGCTCGTTTTGGAATTTATGAAAATAATCCTATGGCTATAATTTCAAACAAGATAGCTTCTATTGTTGGTGCAGATTTTACTTTGAATGTATGCATTAATGAGAACCATAAGATAACTCAAGTATACGCCGGAGATTTACAGGCAGTTCATGAAAGATTAGTTAATTATCAGTTAAACCATATTTTTAGTAAGATTCCCCATTTTTTTGACATCGTTATCTGTGGAAATGGAGGATATCCCTTGGATCTCAATCTTTATCAAGCTGTTAAAAGTATGGCAATAGGGGAGATGGGAGTAAAAGAAGGAGGAACAATTATTTCGGTAAATCAATGTTCCGATGGAATAGGAGTAGGTCAGGATCAATTTAAAGAGTTGCTTTTTTCGGGATTGAGCCCAAAATATTTGTATGAAAAAATAATGTCACATGAGATCGATGTTCCCGACCAATGGGAAATCCAGATTTTAGCACGAGTTATGATGAGAGCTGAAATATTTCTTATCTCCAAGTTAAAAGAAAATGAAATAGGAAATATTGGATTAAAATATGCAAAATCGATTGAGAGTGCTATAGAAAAAGCTCTCGAAAAGCATGGAAAGGATGCTAAAATATTGATACTCCCAAATGGACCACAGATATTGCCTATAAAAAAGGAGCAGATTTAATAACTTATAGAATATAATGGGATAAAATACCCATAGTATATATGTTCGGGCACACATAACAAACTCTAACAGTAATATTTTTATATATTGGACTTACTTAGTATTGCATTAAGTAATACTTTTCAGTATCTCAAAAGTTATAATTTAAAACGATTACATT
>Ga0180433_10004471_pt1 | contig 19620 bp, 13 predicted proteins | sample SS_ome_8_FD_132980 | JGI IMG/M metagenome (GOLD analysis project Ga0180433, IMG submission 132980) | Hypersaline lake sediment archaeal communities from the Salton Sea, California, USA - SS_1_D_1 metaG | ecosystem: Environmental > Aquatic > Non-marine Saline and Alkaline > Hypersaline >... | reverse complement strand
GGGATTCAGAATTCTTGAATTTTCTTCGTGCCTTGGTGCCTTGGTGTTCAGAACCGCGTCGCCGCGGTGCTGCGGGCTGGAAGCCCGCGGTCCAAAGCCGCATTCCGACACCTGCAGACGTTCTTGCGGTCTGGGCGGGGGCAAGCCCCGCCCCTACACGTTGCTGAAATCTGCTGGCTGAGATCGGTTTCGAACATCCGGGGAAAGTCATGATCGATGACCGCCTTGGAGGGCGAGGGTCTCCGAAGGACCCGCCATAGCCCCTGCAATTGCAGATCAGGCGGCGGCGGGCCCCCGAGCCCAAACACAGCCGGCTCGCCAGCCCGTACTTCGCCGATCGGATCTTCGAGGCTGCGTAGGGTCCTCCGTAGCTCTCGCAGATGCCGGCAAGCGAAGGAGGAATGCGGAATGGGGAATGGGCCAATGGAAATTGAGAGTTTCAGAGGCCACTCTCCATGGTGTATCCTTGTCTTGTCATAATCGCGTCGGCCCGTTTGGACCCTCACGATGAGATTGTACCTTGATCTCTGCGCACTCAAGCGGCCCTTCGACGATCCGGTCCAGGACCGGGTTCAACTCGAAGCGCTGGCCGTCGCTTCGCTTCTGGGGGCGATGGAGCGAAAGGAGCTGACGATCGTCTCCTCTCCGATGCTGGTGTTCGAGAACGGCCGGAATCCGGATCCGAGGAGGCTCGAAATCGTCCAGGCCATCCTGGATCAATGCGAATTCTCGGGGGCGCCGGATGCGGCGACGATCGACGTTGCCCGCAATCTCCATGGACGGGGAATGCCGGCTCCCGATGCCGTTCATCTCGCTTTCGCAGTTCGGGCTGGATGCGACCTTTTCGTGACATGCGACGACGAGATCCTGAGCAGAGCGAAAACGTGCGGAACCATGCTCGAATCCATAGAAATCGTGGGACCTCTTGCTGCGGTTGCGCTGATCGAGACGGGAGGGCAGGCATGAGAACGGCCGAAGATCTGAGGGAACGCGCCTGGAAGGCCCTGGTCAAGGAACTCGGCCTGGCGGACGCATTGCGCTACTTGATCCTTTTCCAGCCCGGAAGGGGAAACTATGTTCGTGAACGCAAGGATCTCCTCGAGGACAAGAGCGTCGACGAGTTGTTCGAATCGCTCCGTTCGCGGAAAAACTGAATCACGCACCCGTTCCCCATTTTCCCTGAAAAACCCGCGGATTGCCCCTCGAATTCTTCATCCTCAGAGGGGTCCCTGGGTTTTTCTGACGTCCTACGGATCAGCCCGGGCAAGCAGGCTGCTGGTGTCTGTGATGGCGGAACGGCAAGCCGGTAGCCTCCGCTGGAATCTGTTCCGAGAATTCGGGAAAAACCTTGATCGGTGACCGCTTTGGAGGGCGAGCCTCCAGGCGAGCCACGACAATCCCTACGCGTCCCCGCTCCTCCGGCTGAAATCTGGAATCTCAAATCTACAATCTCTATCGGGGCGAAATCCCGAATTCCTCAATCCCTCAATCCCTGAATCTACCGCGTGTAGAACCGGAAGAACCCGTCGCGGTAATTCACGCCGTCATAGCCGCCGCCCAGCAGGCAGAACTCGTCGGACTGGTCGGTGCCGCGGTGGTTCCAGGTGAAGGCGGCGGTGACGCCGAAGAGGTCGCGGGCGGGGTAGGGGAGGGATTCGCCCAGCAGGCGGTACTGGTCCGCCGAGTGTTCGTAGAGGAAGATCCGGGCGCTCGGGAAGCCCCCCGTCCGCTCGCCGCCGAAGAGCTTCAGGTTGTCCCGCTCGAACAGGCAAAGCGTCCCCTCGAGGGCAAGGGGAAGCGTGCTGAGCGGATCGACGGCGTCCTCCGAGGTCTTCCAGGTATCCGCTACGGGGTCGTATCGCTCCACCGAGTCGGTGGGCGCGCCGCCGGCCACCTCGCCGCCGAAGACGTAGATGAGGCCGGTGTCGGGGATGGCGCCGATGCCGAAGTGGGAGCGCGCCGTGCCCATGGACGTTCCCGTGCTCCAGGAACCTCCCGTGATGTCGTAGATCTCGACGTCGCCGGTCTTGCCGGAGCCGGTTTCTCCGCCGATGGCGTAGATCTTGCCGTTCGAGCAGACCACGCCGAGTCCTCCGCGGGCGGTGGTCATGGGGTTCGCCGAGACGGTCCAGGCGTCGGAAGCGGCGTCGTAGGTCTCCATGGAGGGCACCGCGTCGTCGTTCGCGTCGAACCCGCCGAGGACGTAGACCGTACCGCCGTGCGAGACGGAGCCTGCTTCCCGTCGGGCCGTGTTCAAGGAGGCGCGGGCGGTCCAGGTCCTCCGGATCTCGAAGGGATGTGAGGCGGGGACGTCGCCGACGATCTCGAAACCGGCGCACGCGTCCATAGCGCCGGGAGAAGTGCCCCTTCCACCGAAAAGGAAGACGCTTCCGTCATGGAAACCGAGGCATGCGCCCGCCAGGGAGGACATCGTCGAGTCCATCTCGAAGGCAAAGGACGCCTGGACAACCGGATCGTACGCTTCCACGTCACTCGAATACCCTCCGGAATTCTGTCCTCCGATCGCATACACCTTCCCGCCGACGGATCCACAGGTCAGGAAGTACCGGGCGAGGGGCATTCCGGGTCTCGTCGTCCAGGCGTCCTGGTCCGGATCGTACACCTCCACGGTATCCAGTTCGTTGACGGCTTTTCCGCCGATGACGTACACCTTTCCCCCGATGACCGCACAGGAAGACCCCCACCTCTTCGTCGGCATGCTCGCCTTCGCCATCCAGGTGTCCTGGACCGGGTCATAGACTTCGACGGTGTTCAGCGTCACGATGGGCATGGTCCCGTAGCATCCCCCGAAGGCGTACAGCTTGCCGCCGACGGCTGCGCAGGAAAAGAACTGCCTCGCCGTCGGCATCGTCGCTTTCGTCTCCCACGTGTTCCCGACCGGGTCGTATTCCTCCACGGTTTTCAGTTCGCCGCCGCTGTTGCTTCCTCCGACGGCGTACAGCTTCCCGCCGACAGCCGCGCAGGATAGGCCGTTTCTTTCCGTGGGCATGGCCATCTTCGTCGTCCATCCGTCGTCGGCCGGGTCGTATTCCTCGACGGTATCCTGGTACATGCCGCTTCCATATCCGCCCACGGCGTACACTTTTTCGCCCACGACCGCGCAGGAGAGACCGCGCCTTGGCGTTGGCATGCTCGCCCTGGACGTCCACACATCCAGGACCGGGTCGTATTCCTCCACGTCGTCCAGGATGGAGATCAAGTCATCTCCCCCGACGGCATATAATTTGCCTCCCACGACCGCGCAGGAAAGAAGACGTCTCGTCGCGGGCATGTCCGATCTGGACGTCCATCCGTCACGAACCGGATCGTATTCCTCCACGGCATCCAGGTGGGTGGAGCCGGCCGATCCGCCGACGGCGTACGCCTTCCCGGCGACGGTCGCGCAGCCGAAATCGGATCTCGCCGTCGTCATGTCCGTTTTCGTCGCCCATGTATCCTGATGAGGATCGTATTCCTCCACGGCGCTCAGGTCCACGCTGCCGTCCGATCCCCCGATGGCGTAGATCTTTTCTCCGATGGCCGCGCAGGACAGATTCGACCTCCCCGTAGGCATCGGTGTCTTCGTCGTCCAGGAATCCTCAGCCGGATCGAATACGTCCACATTGTCCAGGTAAGTGGGCACGCTGTCCCGTCCCCCGATGGAGTAGATCTTCCCTCCGAAAACCGCGCAGGACAGGGAATGTCTCGCCGTGGGCATGGTCGCCTTGGTCGCCCACGCGTCCTGGGCCGGGTCGTATTCCTCAACGATGTTCTGGACGCCGCCGATGCCGAATCCCCCGATGGCGTACAGTTTCCCGGCGACAGCCGCGCAGGTGGGCAAGGTCCTCGCCTTGGACAGGCTCGCCCGGGTCGTCCAGGCGTCTTGAACGGGGTCGTATTCCTCCACGGTGTCCATATAGCCACTGGTGCTCACGAATCCCCCGACGGCGTAGATCTTCCCGCCGACGGCCGCGCAGGAAAACCCTTCCCTCAGCGTGGGAAGAGAAGACCGGGTCGTCCACCCGTCCAGAATCGGATCGTAGGCCTCCACCGTATCCAGATCGCCGGTTTCGTCTCGCCCTCCGATGGCGTATATCGTTCCGCGGACGGCCACGCAACACAGACTGTGCCTCTCTGTGGGCATCTTCTCCTTGGATACCCAGGGCATCGACCCGTCGTTGGCGAGGCTGAAGGAGGTGTTCGACGGGACGCCTGCAACGTTGGACTGGCTGGCGGTCAGGCGGAAGTCGACGCCCTGAGCGTAGAGGCCGTCGCGGGCCGTATCCCAGGAAAAAACACCGGACGTTCCGCCGGAAGGCGCCGTGAGGAACAGGCGGGACGTCGCAGGGCCGGCCGTCGTCCGTCTCCAGGCGCTTCCGCCATAGGGCCGGAACTCGGGAAGGATCGTGACCTCGTCGCCTTCCACATCCAAGATCGTGTAGGGGATGTGGATGATGCCTCGTTCATGGAAAGGGGGAATCGGGCCGATCTGCACCTGGGGCGCGGTGTCGTTCCGGATGCTCACGGTTTCCGTCGTTTCCAGCCAGGATCCCCAGGTGTTCCCCCCGTCGTCCGATGCCCGGATGCGGACGAAGGCGTCCGCGTCCTCGCCCTCGAGATCGTTCGGATCGTCCGAGTCCCAGGGAAAGAAATGAGCCACGCCGGGCGAAGGCGCGGAGCCGAGGTTGGTGTACGCGCCGGAAGCGTCGGCCGTGGCGTCGGTCCAGGTCCCCGTTGTTCCAGCGCGAAACTGGATGTCGATCTGCGACGTGTCTCCGTGCGTGTCGCTGAGGACGTACTCGACCGTCGCCGTGCCGGTCACGAGACCGTCGGGCAGGTCGATCGACTCGATCACCGGCGGCGCGTTGCCCAGCGAGTGGCCCGCCGATACAGCCTCCGAGGCCTTGCCGGTCGTGTCCACAGCTGTCACCCGGATCGTCACGTCCAGAGTTTCCGGAAGCGTGACTTCCGCATCGGTATCGTAGTCCCAGGCGAAGGTGTAGCTGCCGGGCGCAAGGCCGGCGGTCCCGTCCCCGCCCGTCGCTTTCGTCGCGATGTGAAAGGTTCCGGAAGCGCCCACCTTGTACTCGACGGTCACGTCGCAGGCGTCGCCCTCGGCGTCGTGGAGGGTGTAGGTGACCTGGCCCGGGCTCGCGGTGAGCCGGGCCGCCGCGGTGATCTGGACGACCGGCGCGGTCTCGGCCTCCTCCTCGGGCTGCAGCGCGAGGATCACGGCGGCGACGCCGCCGCCGACGAACCACGCGCAGCCGGGGAAAAGGGCGAGCGCGCTGGAGAGGAGCAGAAGGCGAGAAAGAGAACGCATGATCAAATTCTCCCGCCTTGAATTCATCGACACGTCTCTACAGGAAGCAAACAAAGCATCCTACGCGGGGAGAAAGGAGAAGGCAATACAAGCATAGCGAAGGCAGGGAAATCCCAAAACGCAAATCCCTCGATCCTGATCAACCTGATGGCGCTCCGCGCCAGACGGATCGACCTGATTCAGTGTCCATGGCCGTCTCCAAACCTACATGTATTGAACACCTCGTAGGGGCAGGGCTTGCCGAGAACCTCGTTGCAGTGCTTGCACGGGGCGCGGGCGTCTCGCCCGCAGCACTTCCCTTGCGTCCTGGCGAGAGAAGAATCGCGGGTTGGCTCTCGCGAGACGCAAAGTACGCCAAGGCGGGCAGGAAGACGTCGTGGTGTTGTTGAATCGATGACCGCCTTGGAGGGCGAGGGTCCTCCCGAGCCGGAACGCTTTGGGCTTGAGAGCATTTCCGCCGCGGTGCTGCGGGCTGGAAGCCCGCGGTCCGCGTATACCGTAGTGCCGAATGGACGCCGGCTGGAAGTCGGCGGTCCGCGCAAGCCGTGCGCCGCGGTGCTGCGGACAGGATGTCCGCGCTCCCGGGCTCGGCCGCGGCTCCGAACACGAAGGCACGAGGACACGAAGACACCAAGAAGGGGTACCTTTTGTGGGAGGCGAATCCTCCGGTGAAACCGGAGGTTCGGCGACCCCCGGCCGCGGCATCGCCGTGGTCCCGGGCCGAGAGCCCGCGCGGCCCGGGACACACGCCTCCCACGAACAAAAACCCCGGAAAGGGTTTCCAGGAAAACAACCATTCGACGTGTAGGGGCCCCGATCCCCGATCCCTTGGTGTCTTCGGAGCGCCAGGAAAAGCCTGGCGAGCCTGTCTGGTTGAAAGGAACCGGACGTGATAGTTGCTCGTTCATCACGTAGACGCGGCCCCTCCTGCGAGGGCAACCGACCGGGAGAAGCGGGCCGGTCCGGGAGGGATCCACCTGACCGGGCGTAGGGCGGGAGACCGTCCCGAAGTCGAAGGTGCGGGCCCTAGCGAAAGCGAACCGATTCGGCCTCGTGACACTAACCGGCGGTGGCCAACTTACCGAAGATGGCGAAGCCTGACACCCGAGGGGAAGCAACGAGCAAGAGCACCCTCGGGGCCGCCCGGGGCGATTGTGGAGGGCACGCACCGAGAGGCTTGCCGAGGAACCTGGGAGGCCCTCGTCGTGGGTAGAACCCAACGTGAAGCGGAAATGAATAACCGCAAGCGGCGGCAGAGGGATTCGGAGGGGTTCATAGTAGCAGAGAAGCGGGGTAACTCCCGTGGAGCCAAGGAACCCCGCCAGCAACATGCTGAAGCAAGAAGAGGAGAGCGCCGCTTGGACAAGAAACGTCCCAATACGGAAGGAAACCGGGAAGAGGGCGAACCGGACCTGGACCCAGAGATGGAGTTCCGCAAGGGAGTCCAGACGGCCGCCATGCTCATCCTGGAACCAATCTTTGAAGCGGACTTCCTGGACTGTTCGTACGGATTCCGCCCGGAAAGATCGGCACACCAGGCACTGAGCGAAGTCCGGAAGCACATCAAAGAAGGACGTCGGGAGGTATACGACGCGGACCTCAAGGGATACTTCGACTCGATCCCGCACGACAAACTCATGGCCTGCCTGAAGATGAGGATAGCGGACCGATCCACACTCCGGCTGGTGCGACTGTGGATGAAGGCCCCGATACTGGAGGAGAGCAAGAAAGGGCCTCCGAAGATAGGTAGAAGCAAGAGCGGTACGCCGCAAGGAGGGGTGATACCCCAGGAAAGCGTTCCGGGACATCAACCACTACGTACGACAAAGGCTGACCTTGTTTATGAAGAGAAAGAGCCAGCGCCCGTACAAACTTCCGGAAGGAACCACGTACTACAGGCACCTGGCCGACCTAGGACTGAAACCGCTGTAGAGGAACCCGTGCTCTTCGCAGCCCCTGGTGCAGGTCGCTGGGAGAGCCGGATGCGGGAAATCCGCACGTCCGGTTCGAGGAGGGGAGAGGAGCCCGGAATTAGGTCCAGGCCCTCTCCTACTCTACTGTCTTCGTGTCGAAAACCGCGGTATCACGTCGCTGTGGGCGAGTGCGGACGGACTAGCGTCCGTCCCTACAAGTGCGCGGCTGGAATCTGGCGGCTGGAAGCCGGCGGTCCGCGCAAGCATTGCGCCGGGGTGCTGCGGACGGACTAGCGTCCGTCCCTACAAGTGCGCGGCTGGAATCTGTCATCCCTCCGCATTCCGCGACGAGCGCCGGCTCGTGCCTGGAGCCCGGAATCTCCCCAAGTCCGGTTCCGGATCCGCCGATAGGAGAATGCGGCCGGACCGGAGCCCGGCGGCCGGGCGCCGGCCGGCGGCCAGCGGATCGAAGGCGGGTTTTGGAGGATCGGTCATGAGGAGCATCCGCAGACATTTCGGCTTCTACCTCGCCGCCCCCTGCCTGGCGGGAGCGCTTTTCCTCTTCTTCCTGGCGAAGCTGTCGCTTCCCTCGCTTCCCGATCCCCTGTGGATCGGCCTGGGCGGAGGCGTGCTGGCTCTCGTCTACCTGGTGTCCCTGTCCGTGTGGGTTCTTCACCAGTGCCTGCTGAACCAGTATTCCCTCTGGCTCGCGCCGCTGTCGGGCGGGCTTGCGGGCATCGTTCTCGGCGTGGCCCTGGAGTTCCTCTTCCTGCAGGGTTCCGTTCGCGAGGGCGTGGCCGTCAACAGCTGCCTGGCGGCCGGGGCGCTCATCCCCCTCGTCCTCTTCTCCAAGCGCCTGTTCCAGGAGCAGATGACCGAGAGAGGCCGCAGCGGAAGGCTGCGGAAGTGGGCCTGAACCTGCGAGGCGAAAAGGGCATTGCAAGGCGCAGGGTTTCAACGAGGTGGCATCGCATGAAGGCGATCGAAGAACCGGCGAGGCGGACGTCGCTTCTCGCGCTGGCCGTCCTTGCGACGTTCCTGGGGACCGCCTTCTGGTTCCTCTCGCGCTCTCCAACGCCTGTCGAATCCACCCCCTCCCTCGTGGAACGCCATGCCCGGACGCACGGCCTGGATCCGGACCTCGTGAGAGCCGTGATCCACGCCGAGAGCGGCGGCCGGCCCGGAGCCGTATCCCCTGCGGGAGCCGTCGGCCTGATGCAGATCATGCCCGGCACGGCCGCGGCCGTCGCGGAGAAGCTCGGCCTTCCCTCCCCTTCGCGTCGCGATCTCTTCGATCCCGACGTCAATATCCGGATCGGAACCTTCTATCTCGCCCAGATGCGGGAGGATTTCGGCGACGATCATCTCGCGCTGGGGGCATACAACGCGGGTCCGGCGAACGTCCGGCGGTGGCGGAAGAAGCATCCCGGGGCGCCCGGTCCCGAGGTGATCCGCCGGGCCGGATTCGCGGAAACCCGCCACTTCGTGAAACGGGTCATGGCCGAATGGCGGCGGGCGAGGGGCCGATAGGGGGGGGCCAAACCGCTCAAGTTCCCCCCGGGAAAGGCCGATGAAACTCCTGGAGGCCGTTGCACGGCCCCCGATCGGAGGAGGCCGCCTCGAGGCGGAAGAGACCACGGAAAGGGGAGATCATGCGGGGAGTCATCCGTTGGATCGTCTGGGGCACGGCGTTGAGTCTGGGCGCGATTCTCGGGGTCGCCGCGGCCGGCGGAGAAGACGGCGATTTCGACAGGACCCCGCAGGAATGGATTGGCCTTCTGTCCCATCCCGAATGGGAGGTCCGGGCCCGGGCGACGGAGGCCCTGAGGAAGGGCGGCGAGGAAGCCTACAAGGCGCTGTTCACGTGCGAGAACCCCCACCCCGAGGCGCAGTTCCGCATCGCTCTTCTGAAGCAGGAAATGGCGCCTCTCTACGGGGGATGGAACCATGCCCTGGAGGCGGGCCGCACGGCGCTGGACACGGGGGACATGGAAGGATCCGTCCGGTACTTCCTCATTGCGGCGGAAAAGAAGAAGGCGCTCCGCGCGGATCCGTGGCTCGCCGACGTATGCCGGCGGGCCTGGCGGTCCCTGGCGCCTTCGGCGCGCGACACGCGGGGCATGCAGGACTGGGAGATGTTCCTGTGCGGCGAATTCGAGGAGCTGGCCGCCCGTTTCCCGGACAGCGAGCTCCGCGAGAAATCCCTCTTTCTGGCCAGGCGGTACGAGGAGGTCCTCGCCGACTACCCCGAGGGCGCCTACGCGCCCCTGGCGAGGTACTCCCTCACGGCCGGGCATCCCTACTTCGCCCCGCCTTCCTATCTCGAGATCGAGAACCCCGCCGAGGAGGTCCAGGCCTGGCCGGAGTTCCTGCGGCGCCATCCCGGACACCCGGGTTCCGACGACGCGGCCTACCGTCTCGGCCGCGCCCTGGAGAAGTTGGGCCGGTACCGGGAGGCGGCCGTCTGGCTCATGCGCTCGGCCCGGCTTCCCGACGGTGAATTCCGGTGGAAGGGCCCGTTGCGGGCCGTCTGGGTGGTGGACGCGATGGCCTCGGAGGCGGACCTCACGGCGCTGGCGTCGAAGGACGCGCCGGCGCGGATCCGGGAAATGGCGTCCCTGACGCTGGGCATCCGGGCGCTTCGCCGGTCGGCCTTCGGCGAGGCCAGGGCGAGGCTCGAGGCCTTCGTGCTCGATTATCCGGGGAGCCGTTTCCGCGAAGATGCCCTGAAGCGCCTCGAGGATCTGAAGACGGTCCTCCTTCCGGAAGCCGGGCGGCAGGACGGGGAGACGGGAAGCGGAGACGAGGCCCTGTACGAGCTGGGCCGCTACTTCTACCACCGGCTCCTCTCCCTCTACAATCCCATCTGGGAGGGAAACCGGGTGAACTACTTCGCCTACGAGGTGAACTGCCTGGGCCGCAGCCACGCGTTCCGCAATCCCTCGTACTTCGAGGCCCACAACAACTACCTGCAGGCGGCGGCCTACTTCGACCGGCTGGCGGCGGCGCACCCGGACAGCCCGCTCCGCCCCAAGGCTTTGTACTCCGCCGGCACCGCCTTCATGAAGTCCGTCTCGCTGAACCGCTTTTCCGTCTTCACGACGAGCCGGGACGAGATGCTTCGCGAATCCCTCCGCCGCTACCGCGAGGTTGTGAAGAAGCATCCCCGGAGCGACCTGACGGACGCCTCCCTTCGCATGATCGGCGTGGTGAAGCGCATGCTTGCCGAGACGTCGCGGTGAACGAGGCGACCCCGGGTTGCCGATCGAGCCCTTCGCGCTGCAGCGGGGTTTGGGAGATAGAAAATGGCGCGCCGCCTTCTGCCTGCTGCCCTGGTTTTTGTGCTGCTTCCGCCTGCTTTGGGCTGCGCATCAAGCGAAGCCAGGCCGGTCTTCCACGTGCACACCGCGGAAGAATTTGTCCAGGCGATCGGTCCCAAGCGGGAGGTCATCCTCGATCCCTGCACCTACGTAATCAGCGGCTTACCCCGCTCGAGGCATCTGCATGTGAGGTGGGAGGACGTCCACGACGGTGACCAGATCATCGTCTACATGGCCGACGGTCTTTCCCTGAGAACGGAAGGCGACGAGCCGGCGGAAGTGCTCGTATCGCCCCGCTACGCGAACGTCATGACTTTCAAGGATTGCAAGAGCATCTCCATCGGAAATATCGTCTTTGGACACACGAAGGGCGATGGAACCTGCGGGGGGGGCGTCCTGTCGTTCACGCGATGCGAGGACGTCTCGATACGAAACGTCGTTCTTCACGGCTCCGGATACGAAGGGTTGACCGTTCGGGACTCGACGTCCGTCACGTTCGCGAACTCGATCATCCGGGATTGCACGTACCGATTACTCGATCTTTCCGATTCCTCCGGAATCCGGTTTCTCAAAGCCCGTCTTCTGAACAGCAGGCAGTACGAGCTGGTCTCGATCCGTCGTTGTGATGGCGTCGTCTTTCAAGCCTGCGAGATCCGTGGAAACAGGGCCGGATGCGAGGGCGAGAACACGGACTACCCGCTGTTTTCCATCCACGGATCCTCGGACATCGCCCTGTTCGATTCGTCGATCTGTGGCAACGAGGCGGACTATCTCCTCTCAAGGGAGGGCGCTTGCACCTTCGTGAACTGCCGCTTCGCCGAGAACGTGATACGCCGGGGCCGATGCAAACGCTGAAGAAAAGCTGCGTTTCTCATCGCTGAAGTGCTGCGGGCGGGACGCCCGCGCTCCCGGCCGCGGCACCCGTCGAAACCGAAAATCGAACCCCCAAAACCCCTCAATTCGGAATTCGTCGATTCCTCTATACTACATTCTTCCTGTTCCGAATCTTTTTGGAAATACGAATCGATGACCGCCTTGGAGGGCGAGGGTCCCCCCGAGCCCAAATCATGGCTCGCCAGCCCGTACTACGCCGATCGGCTCTTGCAAGGGCTACGTAGGGTCCTTCGTAGCTCTCGCAACCACCTGCAAGCGAAGGAGGAGAGGCTCGCCCTCCAAGTTTTCATGGTTTCCTTGAGAGCCGAAGGCTCATGGGTGACTGCGTTCCTGGCCCCCTCGGCGTCCTCGGCGGTGAGCGTCCTTTCTCCTTCGGACCTCTCACGCCTTGACCAGCTTGTACCGTCCGGACTGGGGGTCGGTGATGATGGGGAACTGCATCCAGACGGTCGTGCCTTCTCCCGGGCGGCTCTTGATTTCCATGCGTCCATGGTGGTTTTCGATGATGTTGTGGACGATGGCCAGGCCCAGGCCGGATCCCTTCCCCGCCTCCTTGGTCGTGTAGAAGAGGTCGAAGGCCCGCTGGATCTGCTCGTCGTTCATGCCGCAGCCGTCGTCCTGGATCTCGATCTCGAGGTTTCCCGCCACCAGCCGCCCGCGGATGACGATGCGCCCCCCCTCGTCCACGGCGTCGACCGCGTTGATGATCAGGTTCAAGAAGACCTGCTGGAGTTCCGACGGGTCGCCGAAGACCATGGGGAGATCCGCCGAGAAGTCGTGATCCACCGTAATGGACTTCTTCTCGAGGCGGTGGGAGACGAGGTAGGCGGCCTTCTCGCAGACGTCCCTGAGGTCTACCGCCTGCGGCCGGACTTCCCGCGGGGTGAACTGGAGGATCTTCTCGACGGTCTTCTGGACGCGGACGAGTCCTTCCAGGATGAGATCCAGGTATTCCCGCTGCTTGGGCTTCAGGTCCTCGTCCCCCAGGATCCGGCGCGCGGCGTTGATCATGCCGCCGAGGGGGTTGTTGACCTCGTGGGCGATGCCGGCGGCGAGCGTGCCCGTGGCGGCGAGGCGCTGGGCGATGACGAGCCGGCGCTGGGCCGCCTCGACGCGCGCCTTTCCCTCCTCCACCCGTTTCTCGAGGTGGTCCCGGTAGTCCCGGACCTCGCACATCATGGCGTTGAACGCGCTCACGAGCGTCGCCATCTCGTCCCCGCCCCCGACGCCCGGGACCTCCGCGTTCAAGTTGCCCTCGGCCACGCGCCCGCTGGCGCCCACCAGAAGCCCGAGCGGCTTGAGGACGCGGCGGTCCAGCAGCAGGTAGGTGGAGGCGATGAGGACGAACGTGGCCACGAGCAGGATCATCGCGAGGCTGACGAAGGCCTCGGCGAAGGATTCCTGCAGCGTGGGTTGCGGCCCCGTGTTGACCTCGAGCTTGATGGCCCCGCAGGGGACGCCCTCGACGGAGAGGGGCACGGCGATGTAGCGCTCGTCGGGGTAGATCGTGACGGCCTGCTCTTCCATGGCGCGACGAAGGTCCTCGTCCCCCCGCAGGAAGGCCTCCCGTTCCTCCTTTTCCATGCCCTCGCTCGCCTTCACGTTCCCGTCCGGGTCCACGACCGCGAATTTCTTCATCAGGCGCGTGCGCTGGGCGCGGTTCAGCTTGAGGATGAAATCGGACCAGGAGTGGTTGTCGAGCCACTGCTCGCGGTCGACCCAGGCCTCGATGATGGGCCGCAGCGTGTTCCGCATGCGGGCCTCGAGGTCGCGGGAGTGCCGGTAGGTGTTCGCCGTCACCACCACCAGCAGGAGGCCGAACACCGGCGTCATCACCCCGATGACGACGAGCACGACTTTGAGCCTGATCGACACGCGGCCCCTCCCCGAAGCATGCCGGGCGCGGATCCTACTGGAGCACCTGGATGAGCTTCATCAGCGGCCAGAACAGCGCCAGGACGATGAAGCCCACGACCGCCCCCAGGCTGACGATGAGGATCGGCTCGATCGTGCTCACCAGGCTGTCGACGGCCACCTCGACCTCGAGATCGTAGTTGTCGGCCACCTTGACGAGCATCGTGTCGAGCTCGCCCGTCTGCTCGCCGACGTCCACCATGTTGACCACGAGATCGTCGAAGACGACGCTGTCGGCCATGGGCACGGCCATGGGCTCGCCCTCCTTGATGCCGGCGTGGATGTGCTCGAGCTCGTCGGCCACGCGCGCGTTGCCGATGGCGTCGCGGCAGATGCGGAGCGCATCGAGGATGGGGACGCCGCTGGCCAGAAGCGTCCCCATGGTCCGGGCGAAGCGGGACACGGCGCTCTTCTTCGCCAGTCCCCCGAACAGCGGCACGCGCAGCTTCAGCGAATCCACGTGGTAGCGCACCTTCGGCTGCTGCATCAAAAGGATGTAGAGTCCGGCGAGGGCGATCACCGCGAAGACCAGGAGATACCACGAGGTCTTCATGAACTCGCTGGTGTTGATGAGGAGCTGGGTGGGGGTCGGCAGATCCAGGTTCCGCTCCTCGAAGAGATTCTGGAAGCGGGGCACGATGAAGATCAGCAGGATGGTGACCAGGATGATCGCGAACCCGACCACGACGCTGGGGTAGATCATCGCGCCGATGACCTGCCGCCGGACCTTGTAGGCCCGCTCCATGAAGTCGGCGAGCCGCTGGAAGATCGTGTCCAGCACGCCGCCCATCTCCCCGGCGCGGACCATGCTCACGTAGAGGATGTTGAAGACCTTGGGGTGCTTCTCCATCGCCTCGGAGAGCGACTCGCCGCCCTCCACGTCCTCGGCCACCTCTTCCACCGCGTTCTTGAGGAGCCCCGGTTTCATCTGGCCCGAGAGGATCCGGAGCGACCGCACGATGGGAAGACCCGCGTCCTGCAGCGTGGAGAACTGCGCGGTGAAGTGCGTGAGCTGCTTCCGGCTCACCCCGAGGGTGAATCCCTGTTTCGCCCTCTCCAGAAACGCCGCGCCGCCGCCCGCGTCCCCCTCCTGGGACTCCCGGATGGAGGACGGATAGTACCCGAGCGCCTGGATCTTCGTCTTCGCCTCCTGCTTGGAGGAAGCGTCCACCTGGCCGGTGACCTTGCGCCCGTGCTTGTCCACCGCCTCGTAGCTGAATTCAGGCATCGCGGGCCTCGACGTTGGGGATGCCACAATGTACCAGCCGCCTTTCGCCGATACAAGGGGCTTGCCTCTCGTGAAATCTCACCCCAGCTCATCATCGCTACGAAAAGAAGATTGCAACCGTCAAGGTGAAGCACGAGACGAAGTGGTTCGACCCGGCTCACCACAACCCTGAGCGAAGTCGATCCATTCGACGGGCTCAGGATCGACCCGTCACCAGACGTAGGTCTCCTGCAGGATCTCTTCCGACGTCGTGACGCCGTTGAGGACGGCCTGGATGCCGGCTTCGCGGAGGGTCTTCATGCCCTGGCGGCGGGCGGCGGAGCGGATGGCGTCGGTGGAGGCCCGGTCCATGATCAGGTTCTGGACGTCCTCGTTGACGACCATGATCTCGAACAGGCCGGTGCGGCCCCGGTAGCCGCTTCCGTGGCACTTCTCGCACTTGCCGCCGCGGTAGAACGGCCGGCCGCCCAGCGTCTCCCGGGTGAGCCCGAGTTCCATCAGTTCCCGGTCCTCGGGTTCGTAGGGCACCTTGCAGTTGTCGCAGACCTTTCTCACCAGCCGCTGCGCAATGATGGCCTCCAGGGTCGCCGCCACGAGAAACGGCGGCACTTCCAGATCGAGGATGCGGGCGATCGTCGACGGCGCGTCGTTGGTGTGCAGGGTGGAGAAGACGATGTGGCCCGTCAGGGAGGCCTCCACCGCGATCTGGGCCGTCTCCGGGTCGCGGATCTCCCCCACCAGGATCTTGTCGGGGTCCTGCCGCAGGATGGACCGCAGGCACTGGGCGTACCCCAGCCCGATCTCCTCGTTGATCTGGACCTGCATGATCCCCTCGAGGTCGTACTCGACGGGATCCTCGGTGGTGATGATCTTGACGTCGATGGTGTTGGCCTCGTTGAGGGCCGAGTAGAGGGTCGTCGTCTTTCCGGAGCCCGTGGGCCCCGTGACCATGATGATCCCGTTCGGAAGGGAATTCAGCTTCCGGATCGTCGCGAGGTCCTGCGGAAGGAGCCCCAGCTTCTCCAGGTCCAGCTGCACGTTGCTCCGATCGAGCACGCGCATCACCACCGACTCCCCGAAGCTCGTGGGCAGGCACGAGACGCGGAGGTCCACCGGACGGCCGCCGATCGTCAGCTCGATCCGCCCGTCCTGGGGCATGCGCGTCTCGGCGATGTCCAGGTTCGACATGACCTTGATCCGGGAGATCACCGCCAGCGCAAGATCCTTCGGCGGCGGGTTCATCTCGTAGAGGACCCCGTCGATCCGGTACCGGATCGAGAACGTGTCCTCGAAGGGCTCGAAGTGGACGTCCGAGGCGCGGTCCTTGATGGCCTGGAGGAGGATGAGGTTGAGCAGCTTCACCACCGGCGCGGCGCTCGCGGCGGCCTGCGGATCATCCAGGTCGAACGCCTTGCCCGCTTCCGCCGCACGGCTCTCGCCCTCCACCACCGATTCCAGCGACTCCTCCCGCCCCCGGTACCACGTCTTCAGCGCCCGGGCCAGATCGGCCTTCCCCGCGACGACCGCCTTGACCTCCCCCCCCACCATGAAACGGAGATCCTCCAGCACGCTGACGTTGTCCGGGTCCGCCATCGCCACCACCACCGCGCCTTCCTCGCGCCCCACCGGGACGACCTGGTAGACGTCGGCCGTGGAGAACGGCACGAGATCGAGAAGATCCGGATCCGACGGCTCGGGGGGCAGCTTCACGACGTCGAGACCCGCCTGCCGCCCCAGCGCCTCGGTGACCTGGTCCTCGGTCACCGCGCCCAGCTTCACCAGGACCTCGCCGATCAGCCCCCCCTCGTCGGCCTGCACCCCCAGCGCCTGCTGGACGTGCCCCTCGTGGATCGCGCCCATCGACTTGAGAATCTGACCGATCAGCCTGCGTCCTTTTGCCATCCCTGCCTATCCCATCTTCTCTTGAGCCGAGTTGAAATCCTGGATCTTCTCCGCCACGTCGTCGGGGTTCTGGGCCTTCGCCAGGAGCTCCTCCTGGGAGATCTTCTTCTGGAGGAAGAGGTCGAAGAGGAAATCGTCCAGGAGGATCATCCCCATCTTGCGTCCCGTCTGGATGGAGGAGGGGATCCGGTACGTCTTGTTCTCCCGGATCAGGTTCTGGATGGCCGGCGTGGCCACCATGATCTCGAACCCCGCGACGAGGCCCTCCTGGTCGGCCCGGGGCATGAGCACCTGGCTGATCACCCCGATGATGGACACGGAGAGCTGCACGCGGATCTGCTCCTGCTGGTCCATCGGGAAGGCGTCGATGATCCGGTCCACCGTGCGCGCCGCGCCCGTCGTGTGCAGCGTGGCGAACACCAGATGCCCCGTCTCCGCGGCCGTGATCGCGGCGTGGATCGTCTCCAGGTCGCGCATCTCCCCCACCAGGATCACGTCCGGGTCCTGGCGGAGGCAGCGGCGGAGCGCCTCGGCGAACCCCTCCACGTCCACCCCCACCTCCCGTTGCGTGATCACCGATTTCTTGTGGTGATGGTAGTATTCGATCGGGTCCTCGACCGTGACGATGTGGCGGTCCAGGTTCTCGTTGATGTGGTCGATCATCGTCGCCAGCGTCGTGGTCTTGCCGGACCCCGTCGGACCCGTCATCAGCACCAGTCCCCGCGGCTTCTCGCAGATCGTACGCCCCACCTCCGGCAGCCCGAGTTCCTCGAAACTCATGATCCGGTGCGGGATCAGCCGCATCACCATGCCCGCGTGCCCCCGCTGCTGGAAGATGCTCACCCGGAACCGCGCCTTGTCCCCGAAGGCGTGGGCGAAGTCCGCCCCCCCGCATTCCTCCAGCTCCTCCAGCGACCGCTCCGGCGCCACCTGGCGGATCAGCGCCATCGTGTCCTCCGGCGCCAGGGGCTCCATCTCCAGACCCCGGAGCCGCCCGTGCAGCCGGACCACGGGCGAGCGCCCCACCGCGAGATGAAGGTCCGAGCAGCCCCGCTCCACCACCAGTCTCAGCAACGTCTTGATGTTCAGGCTCATGCGATATCCACCCGCTGCGTGATCCGCAGCACTTCCTCGATCGTCGTGACCCCCTGCAGGACCTTCCGCAGGCCGTCCGCCTGCAGGGTCGTCATCTCTCCCGTAACCTTCGCCTCCTCCCGGATCCGCTCCATCGACTCTTCCCGGAAGATCATCTCCCGCATCTGCGAGGAGAGCTCCATCAGCTCGAACACCCCCACCCGACCCCGGTATCCCGTCCCCATGCAATCGTCGCAACCCTCCGCCCGGTAGATCACCGCCTTGCCGATGTCCGACCGCGAAAGGCCCACCGCCCGCAGGTCGGCCTCCGCCGGCTTGTGGGGCTTCCGGCACGCCGGGCACAGGCGCCTCACCAGGCGCTGGGCCATGACCGCCTGGATCGCCGACGAGACCAGGAAGGGCTTCATCCCCAGGTCGATGAGACGGGAGATGGCCGAAGGCGCGTCGTTCGTGTGCAGCGTGGAGAAGACCAGGTGGCCCGTCAGCGCCGCCTGCACCGCGATCTCCGCCGTCTCCAGATCACGGATCTCGCCCACCAGGATGATGTTCGGCGCCTGGCGGAGCATCGCCCTCAGGATCCGGGCGAAGTCCAGACCGATCCGGCGGTGCACCTGGCACTGGTTGATGCCCGGAATGTTGTACTCCACCGGGTCCTCGGCCGTGATGATCTTCACGTCGGGGCGGTTGAGCTCCTTCAGGGCGGCGTAGAGCGTCGTCGTCTTGCCGGATCCCGTCGGGCCCGTCACCAGGAAGATCCCGTTGGGCCGCTTGATGATGTTCTCGAACCGCTTGTAGTCCTCGCCCTCGAAACCCAGCGCCTCCAGGCTCACCAGGCTCTCCTCCTTGTCCAGGATCCGCATCACGACGCTCTCGCCGTGGTAGGCGGGAAGCGCGGAGACGCGCAGATCGAGACTGCGCCCCTGGAACGCGAACTTGATCCGGCCGTCCTGGGGCTTGCGCTTCTCCGAGAGGTCCATGTTCGCCATGAGCTTCAGGCGGCTCAGGATGGGGCCCTGGAGGTTCTTGGGCGGGTTCTCGATCTCGTGGCAGACCCCGTCCACGCGGTACCGCACGCGAAGGCTGTCGGCGAGCGGTTCCACGTGGATGTCGGAGGCCTTCGCCCGGGCGGCGTCGGAGATGATCTTCTCCACCAGCCGGATGATCGGCGCGTCGTCGCCCTCGCCCGCGGCCACGGCCGCCGCAGCCCCGCCCCGGGCGCCCGCCTGGATCCGGCCGCTCTCCCCCCCTTCCCCGTACGCCTTCTTGCGGGTCCGCTCGAAGTCCTCCGGCGTGGCCAGCGCCCACTTCACGTTGCGGTTCAGCGCGAAGCGAAGGTTGTCGAGCGTGAAGGGGTCCAGGGGCTCCCCCGCGGCCACGAAGAGCGCGTCTCCCGTGTCCTTGACGGGAAGGATGCCGTGCTCCTCGGCGACTTCCCGGGGCACCAGGGAGACGACCGACGCGGGGAGGTTCCCCTTGGAGAGGTTCACGAAGGGAACGTTGCTCTGCTTGGCGAGCCCCTTGGTCAGCTTCACCGCGTCAATGACGCCGAGCTGGACCAGGGCCTCGCCGATGAGACCGCCGTTCTCCTGCTGGTAGCGCAACGCCCGCTTGACGTCGTCGGCCTTGCAGTACCCCAGGCGCTGCAAAACCTCGCCCAGCAGGCGCCGTTTCGCCGCTGCTGCCATGCTTGCGCCGCTCGAAGGGTTCCCGAAACGACGCGATTATGGGGCCCCCGCACCGCCTTGTCAATGAAGCCGCCGATGGAGGCTTCCGCGCTGCATGCAAGTCATGCATTTCGGATTGAGGGATTCAGGGATTCCGAAAAAACCATGATCGGTGACGGCCTTGGAGGGCGAGGGTCCTCCCGAGCCCAAACCATGGCTCGCCGGGAGTGGTTCGATGGTCCGGCCTGGCTCACCATCGCCCTGAGGTACGTCGAAGGGCGACAGGCTCACCACAACCCTGAGCGAAGTCGATCCATTCGACGGGCTCAGGATCGACCGTGAGCCGGGTCGAACGGTCGAAGGGGCT
>Ga0180433_10004470_pt1 | contig 19621 bp, 17 predicted proteins | sample SS_ome_8_FD_132980 | JGI IMG/M metagenome (GOLD analysis project Ga0180433, IMG submission 132980) | Hypersaline lake sediment archaeal communities from the Salton Sea, California, USA - SS_1_D_1 metaG | ecosystem: Environmental > Aquatic > Non-marine Saline and Alkaline > Hypersaline >... | reverse complement strand
GAGTTCCGTAATATCTTCAATGGGCATGGAGAAGGAAAACAAGACCCTGGAGACATTGTTAACCATGCCCGTAAGACGAAGTCACGTAGTAATTGGCAAAATGGTCGGCAGCGCCCTGGTGGGGATGATAATGGCAGCCATCTACATGATTGGATTCTCACGCTACATGAGTTCGTTCCAGATTTCGAATATAAATCTGGCAGATTTTGGATTGACCCTAGGCATGCAGGATTATTTACTGGTAGGGGTTTCGTTATTCACAGCTCTTTTAGCCGGGCTTTCGCTATGCATAGTTCTGGGGACATTTGCTAAGGATTATAGAAGTGCCCAGACACTAATCTTCCCGATAACCGCCCTGGCTATGATCTCCGTGTTCATAACCATGTTTAAAGATTTCGATACCATTCCCGCCGTCTTAAGAATTCTTGTTTTTGTCATACCTTTTTCCCACCCTATGATGGCTATGCGGGCTCTTGTGATGGATAATTATTCGCTGGTAATCGGCGGTATTGCTTATACAGCAGTTTTCACGGTGATAATGGTAGCGGTAGCGGTCCGCATTTTTAACTCGGACAGGTTGCTGACCGGAAGAGTTCAGAAAAGGGCAGCCAGGGGAAAACTGCTATGGGGATTTCGGCGGTAATAAATCGGCCGCCATAAGAACAATTTTCTGTGCATTAAAGTGTGTTGAAGCTCGAGGGTGTTTGGGCGAATAATGGAAGACCTGGTCAAACTGGCAGCAAAGGATTTGACGGAAAGCAAGTATGCCATTGCATTGACCGGAGCGGGCATGTCAACCGAATCAGGCATAGCTGATTTCAGAGGGCCAAAGGGCATCTGGACCACGAATAAAGAGGCGGAGGCCAAGGCTTATGAAAGATATGACCTTTTCCTGAACAACCCCAGGGCATATTGGGAAGAAATACTGGGGTTGCGGGGGACATACGGGAAATTTCATGGACAAATCAGGGAGGCTCAACCAAATGCCGGGCACTATGCTCTAGCTGAGCTCGAAGCTCTGGGCATACTTAAGTGCGTAATCACACAAAACATTGATGGTTTACATAAAAAGTCGGGGAGCAAGCGGGTTTTAGAATATCACGGTAGTGTCAATGCTGTAAGGTGTATATCTTGCGGCTCCAGGTTTGCCTGGGAAGACATCTCTTTGGATGAGCTTCCACCTCGCTGCAAGTGCGGCGCTTTCTTGAAGGACGATGTGGTTCACTTCAAAGAGCCAATACCTGCCGATGTCATGGAGGAATCGGAGAAAGAAGCCTTGGAATGTGATTTGATGCTTATCTGTGGAACATCAGTAGTGGTTTATCCTTTTGCCAATCTGCCCAGAATGGCAAGATTTCATTCGCGCGGATTATCTATAGGCCTGGACATAATGGGGCATAAGACTAATGTGAAGATAATAGAGATAAACGCCGACCCTACGGCGCTCACCGACGAAGGCGTATCAGACTATTTAATTCAAGGTAAGACCGGCGAGATCTTGCCCAGGATAGCGGAAGAGATTAAGAAGATTCGCTGAGGCTCTGCTGCTAGGAACTGTCTTTTCTTTCGTAACTTTATAGTCTCCAAGATCCCCGGTTAGCAGGACTGCTTAGAGTGGCATCCTAGCCAGCAGTCAAGTTGCCAGCAAGTTCGACTATTTTTTCGGCATCTGCAAGCGTTAGTTCGTCTATTCGCAGAATTTCTTCAAGTGTATCATCCATTTGCTTCAGGGTATCAAGGTTGGTCATGAGAATTTCCTTCCTATTTGGTCTATCTCTCACCCTTCTGAAAAAATCCTGTAAGTTCATCATCGCTGTTCCAAAAAGCGAATATTTTTCGTCATCGGTTAAGGCACGAAGCATACTCGATGAATAGTCTAGCGTCCTTGCGTGGAAAAAATACTGAAGAAGTTCTTCTCTGAGAAGCTCATCTGTGGCATCGGATTCTATTAAATATTCAGCTCCGAAGCCCACAGCACTCAGTTCCCATAAGGGAATATCAGAAAGGTCAATGGCATTATTCAGTATACGGTCTTCTATTCGTTCTCCCTCCAACCAATTGTATGTAGCAAAGCCGGAATAGGCGATCAGCAAAATCAAGATCGCTACGATTACCCATTTCGTAATTGGTTTCTTCATAAGTCACCTCCCTCTACCGTAATCTGGGCAAAGCGTTTCACTATAGATTATATCATATGGATTTATCCTTGCTTGTTTGTTTGCTAACTGTGGATCGACCTGTTCCTTGTTATAGTCGGAATTACCTTATCTCAACCTGTAGTAAGGTACGTGACTGATGTTCGGTTACACTTTCTTTAGTGTGATTGGAGCACGTAGTACTTCACATCACTCTCTTTAGCTTGGGGTTAGGGGTGATGCCGGGCATTCTGCCTCTTTTGGCGATGGGTTTGCCTTCTATTTCATGGAGGTCAGCGGTGAAGTCAATAGGCCTGGCATCGCTGATATAACTACCAACAGCGAAGACATTCACCGGTGCCCCTTCGGCGATAAAATATCTGATTCGTTCTGGGTCGAGCCCGCCACTGACAACTATTTGCACGTTCTTAAATCCCTCGAGGTCCAGCCAGGCTCGAACTTCTTTGACCAGGTCGGCAGTAACTCGACCTCTTTCCGAAGGTGTATCTAATCTTACACCCCCTAACTTCCCTTGCATCGCTTTGGCCACAGTTACACTTTCTCGGACTTCATCCTCAAAAGTATCCACCAGAGCAATGCGCGGTACTTCTGAAGGCATATGCTTGTCAAAAGCAAGAGTGGCCCTAGCAGTGCTGTCCATAATAATGATGAGGGCGTGCGGAATAGTCCCTGTGGGTTGGATACCAGCAAGTTTTGCTCCAGAAGTACTAGCGCAGCCAGTGCAGCCTCCGACTATAGCGGAGTATTCCATAATGCCGACTACTGAGGGGTGGACATGGCGGGCCCCAAAGCTGATGACAGGAACGCCTTGAGCTGCATCAACACATTCGCGAGCAGCCGTAGACCAGCCGCTGCAATGGGAGAGTATGCCAAGATAAGCTGTTTCATAGCTCCCATAACTTTGGTAAGGGGCTTTTATGCGCAGGACTACTTCTTTTCCTTCGAAAGGCTCGCCTTGAGATAACGCCCATACTTCACAATTATCCTTGGGAAGAACCTCGGCAAGCAAAGCTTTAACTTCTTCTATGCCGCACAAAATACCAGCTCGGCGAGGAAATGCCTCCATAGTCGCTACAGGATTAATCCCTTCCTTCTTAAGTATTTCCACGGTGCGGGGAAAATATATATCCGCAGTTTCCCCATTCAACCATGAATCGGGGATTTCGAAACGAGGTGATGGGATATTAACGGATGATTTAATAAGCTTGGCTCCCAGCACCTTCTCCATATGCTCCAGGGCGAAGAAGTGAGCTTTTTTATCGAAGGAAGCAACACAATCAACGGGGACTTCAATTTCATAGCCTCTGTTTCTGGCATCAATTACTGCTTGAAGAACACAAATATGGGTAGTTACTCCGCAGACGATTATGGCTTCGGGTTTGATTGCCTCCAGTCTCTTGTCCAAAGAAGTGTTATAGAAACTGCTGAAAGTCCTTTTAGGTATTATTTCACCGTGATATCGCGAAAGCTCTGGTATGAGTTCAGCTTCTTCAGTACCTTCAATGCAATGGGGCGGAAACATTTGGAATTCCGGGTCGTTGCGTGTATGGTGGTCGCATAGGTAGAGGATTTCAGAGCCCTGTTCTAACTCTCGTTCCAGTAATCTCTGAATATGGGGTATGATATTACGGGCTTCGGTGCCGCAATAAAGCGGATAACCGTCCTCCAGAAAGCCACGTAACATATCCGATACAATTACCGCTCTAGCCATGACATTACAGATGATCAGGTTCAGGTGTGTAGTTTTTCTGCAGGAGTGAAATGTAATCTTCTAGCAGGGCAGCTGCATTCGTGCGGTCACCATTTCCAAAAGCTTCTAAAATATTCTGGAGCATCTGTATTTCGCTTTCTAACTGTGGTACCAGACTGCAAATATCACCACAACAAGTACCCCAGTCTGCCCTCGCTATATGGGATTCCTTCGTTTTTATCATATCTTCTAAATCGGCTATACACTCTGCCCTTTTTGCCGGGTCAGCCATTTTCTCTCTAAGCGCCATAACGTTATTCATAGTTTCTTTACTGATCATGAACATTTCTCACATCCTTCACATAAACTCTAAATCCTAATATGTAAATTCTAAATATTTCTTGAATCTAAATTAATTAAGTTGAGTATTTAGAGCAAGGTGCTTTGTATTTCTTGGCTCAGTGTCTGAAATGGCGGGCACCAGTGAATACCATGGCTATATTATACTTGTCTGCTAGCTCAATCACCTCTTTATCTCTTACAGAGCCACCGGGCTGGATAATGGCGGTAATTCCGTTCTTGATTGCCAGTTCCGGACCGTCGGTAAAGGGAAAGAAGGCATCTGAGGCAAGGACGCTGTCTTTAGCATGGTCACCAGCCTTTTTCAAAGCTAGCTCAACGCTTACAACACGGCTAGGCTGTCCTGCTCCCATGCCTAATAATGTTTTGTCCTTGGTTATGACTATAGCATTGGATTTTATGCCCTTAACCGCCTTCCACGCAAAGAGCAGGTCTGATAGCTCTGTCTCGCTTGGTTGGCGTTTGGTTACCACGCGGGGGTTAAGTTCGGATTCTGTCAAAGTGTCCAGCGTTTGCGCCAGAAAGCCACCTCTGATATAGCGAAAATCGAAATGTTTTTCAGAGGACGGAGTACAATAAGTAGCAACTTTTACAAGGCGTAAGCTTTCTTTCCGTCCGAGTAGTTCAAGAGCACCCTTATCATATTCGGGGGCAACAATGGCATCGAAATGATGCTTATCGATTTCTTTGGCAGTAACTAAATCTAGGATTCGATTGCTGCCCACTATGCCACCAAAGGCAGCTACAGGGTCGCCGGCTAAAGCTCGCCGATAAGCCTCGGCTAAATCGTTGTGGGAGGCTAGTCCGCAAGAATTGGTGTGCTTCATTATGGCAATGGTGGGAGCAGTAAAATCGCTCAACACGTTTAAAGCAGCATCTAAATCAAGAAGGTTATTAAAGGAAATTTCGGGCCCGCTAAGCTGTTCTAGTGATGCCAGACCATCTTGATTCTGTCTCACATTTTGCTCAACGTAAAAGGCGGCTTGTTGATGTGGATTCTCGCCATAGCGAAGACTTCTAGCCTTCTTTAAGGCTATGGTCATCTCTTCGGGGAAGGTTTCTTCATTAAGATATTGAGAGATGGCGGTATCATAAAGAGCTACATGTTGGAAAGCTTTCTGCGCCAACCGCTTTCTATATTCTGGATATACATCACCTTGGTGCAGCTTTTGCACGATTGTATCGTAGTCGCCGGGGTCGACTACTACCAGGACAGAAAGGAAATTTTTGGCTGCTGAACGAAGCATGCTTGGTCCGCCGATATCTATGTTTTCTAATGCCTCGTCCAAGGAAACCCCGGGCTTGCTCACTGTTTCTACAAAGGGATAGAGGTTGACTACCACCATATCAATGGGTTCGATGTGGTTCTGGGCTAGCTCTGATAGATGCTGGGGTAGATCACGTCTGGCTAAGAGGCCTCCATGAACGGCTGGATGTAGAGTCTTCACTCGGCCATCCAGAATTTCAGGAAAACCAGTAAGCTCCGAGACGCTGCGTATTTTTACTCCGGCAGCTTCTAAAGACTTCTTAGTGCCACCGGTGCTGAATATATCAATACCAAGATCTTTTAAACCTCGGGCAAAATCAACAACACCTGATTTATCTGAAACACTAATTATGGCGCGCATAAAGCCTCCCTTAATTTATTAGTACTCTTTCCTCGTCTTCTCGCTTAATTATCTTCCCGATAACTTTGGCCTGGGGTAAGACACTGACGATCTTGGCAACCTGGTGAGGGGAACAAATAACAGCCATTCCTATCCCCATGTTGAAAACTCGATACATTTCCGCTTCTTCTATAGTGCCTTTTTCTTGAACAATTTTAAAAATTGGAGGCATATCCCATGTATCTTTGTGAATATGAGCGGCGACGCCCTCGGGCAGAACACGAGGTATATTCCCAATAAAGCCACCACCGGTAATATGAGCCATACCCTTTATCATTGGCAAAACTGGCTTAAGTTGCTGATAGTAACAACGGTGGGGTTGTAGTAATTCTTCACCGAGGCTCTTTCCCAGTTCAGGATAAAATTTGTTTAAAGACGAGGGGTCATCATCTGTACCAAAGACTCTTCGTACCAGTGAATAGCCATTGGTGTGTAAACCAGAGGATGCCAGACCGAGGATTACGTCATTTGGAACAATGGAACTGCCATCGATAATATTCTTTTTTTCCACCACTCCTACAATGAACCCCACTAAGTCATAGCTATCCTGTAAGTATATGCCGGGCATCTCGGCAGTTTCACCGCCAATTAATGAACAACCAACTTCTCGGCAAGCCTGGGCTATACCCGAAATGATGGCTTCTATTTGCTCAGGCTTGAGTTTGTCCATGGCGATATAGTCGAGGAAAAAAAGGGGTTCAGCGCCACAACAAAGGATATCATTCACGCAGTGATTAACGATGTCAATGCCTACAGTATCGTTTTTGTTAGAAAGCGAGGCGATTTTGAGCTTGGTGCCTACTCCATCAGTGCTGGAGACCAAAACCGGCTCATCATATCCTTTGAGTTGAAACATACTGCCGAAAAATCCCGAGCCTATTACTTCAGGTCGAAAAGTAGACCGAACTTGCTGGGCAACGGTTCTCTTTACTTTGTCGGCAAGATTAATGTCTACACCAGCAAGAGTATAGGCTTTGTTATCAGTAGAATGAGGTGATCTAGAGGTTGATTTCACTGAGTTCCTCCTGGGGGAGTACTTCCAAAGCCAATTTGTCCATTTCTATTTGAACTGGAATGGGATATACTCCAGTGAAACAAGCAAGGCAGAAAATATCTCTGGGCAGGTCCACAGCTCTAATTAGTCCATCGAGGCTGAGGTATCCCAGTGAATCAGCGCCAAGGTGCTCCCTGATTTCCGGAACAGTCTTCCTCGCGGCAATGAGTTCCCATCTGGTTGCCATATCTACTCCGAAGAAGCAGGGGTAGCGGATAGGAGGGGCGCAGATACGGAGATGAACCTCTGCAGCACCTGCTTTTTTGAGCATACTAACCACATGAGGAGTAGTGGTACCGCGAACAATACTGTCGTCAACAACTATTAACCTTTTCCCAGAAATTATGTGGGCAAGGGGGTTGAATTTTAATTGGACGCCAAGCTCTCTTATCCTTTGGTCAGGCTCAATAAAGGTACGTCCTACGTAGCGGTTTTTTAACAAGCCCTCGCAATAGGGGATGCCTGAGGCATTAGAATAGCCAATGCCGGCGGCGGTAGCTGAATCAGGAACACCCATGACTAAATCAGCATCAACAGGATATTCTTCAGCCAATATTCTACCCATAGCTTCTCTTGTAGGGTAGAGAAGTTTGCCTTGGATAATGCTGTCAGGACGGGCGAAGTAAATGTATTCAAATATACATATGGCTTTTTTACCATTTCTTTTCTTGAAGCCCTTTACTCCGTGCTTTTCAATGACTACAATTTCCCCGGGTTCGATTTCTCTTATGAATCGGGCACCTATATGATCCAGGGCGCAACTTTCTGAGGCAATGCTCCACCCACCGTCAATACTTCCGAGACAGAGAGGACGGACACCGAAGGAGTCACGAACTCCGATCAGTTCATTTTCAGTCAAAATTACCAGGGAATAAGCTCCTTGGAGTCGCGACATGGCATGCCCTATTTTTTGCTGCCAGTTACGCCCGGGGGAGGCCAAAAGCAAGTTGGCGATAACTTCGGAATCACTGCTGGTATGAAAATAAAAGCCACGATCATGGAGTTCATCGCGAAGCAATTTGGAGTTGATGATATTGCCATTGTGTGCCAGGGCAATGGTTAATCCATCTGATTTCGCTATAATAGGCTGGGCATTCATGGGCTTGCTTGAGCCTGTAGTGGAGTAGCGGTTATGCCCGATGCCAATATTTCCTGTAAGCAACGAGAGGTCAGTTTCCGTGAATACCTGGGAAACCAACCCCATGTTGGTGTGTATCTTTATTTCGTTGCCATCAGTGACAGCGATGCCGGCACTTTCTTGACCACGATGCTGTAGAGCAAAGAGGGCAAAAAAGGTCGTTTGTGCTACATTTATGTTTGAGGCATAAACCCCAAAAACGCCGCAACTTTCGTGCATAAAAGTTGGCTTTACCGACCCATTATAAAGCATCTAGCTCTTTTGGTCAATTTCACAATATTTTTTTATCGTGTTATGATATACGACATTGCTAAATTAGGAGTCTATAATAATGGAAAAAGAAAAAAAACAGGAAATCATAAACCAATTCAGGGTTAAGGAAAATGATAGCGGGTCTGTCGATATTCAGGTAGCCCTGCTTACCGAGAGGATAAATAGACTGACGGAACATCTCAAGTTGTACCCCCAGGATCGGCATACCCGACACGCACTCCACGGGGTGATAGGGAGGAGGAAGCGGTTTTTGGGCTATTTGAACAGGACGGCACCTGAGCGGTATCGTTCTCTTATTACTAAGCTGGGTTTGAAGGAATAGTATGTCAGATATTTTTGAGCGTGTCATAGCTGGTAGGGCCCTTAGCATTCAGGTCGCGAAATTCGCTCAGCAAGCCGATGGTGTTGTTGCTGTTCGGTATGGCAACACAGTTGTCCTTGTTACTGCCTGTGTAAGTTCTGAGCCCCGGGAGGGCATTGATTTTATCCCGCTAACAGTGGACTACGAAGAGAGACTATACGCCGCGGGCAAGATACCGGGCAGCTTTATCAGGCGTGAAGGACGTCCCACGGAGGAAGCAATCATAACCAGTCGCCTGATTGATCGCTCCCTGCGTCCTCTTCTTTCCAAGGAATTTCATTATGATGTTCAAGTTGTGGCAACGGTGCTATCTGTTGACCAGGAAAATGACCCGGATATTTGTGCTCTTGTCGGCGCTTCAGCAGCCTTGGCATTATCGAGTATCCCATTCTACGGGCCGATATCAGCAATACATATCGGCTACATAGACGATTCTTTAGTTGTGAATCCCACCCTGCCCCAGATGGAAGATAGCTTGCTTGATTTGATTGTTTCTAGCAACAGCGAAAATGTTGTAATGGTGGAAGCAGGTGCCAGGGAGGTTTCCGAAGAAATATTGTTAGAGGCAATCAAAATGGGACACGAGGCGAATCAAGAGATCATTGAGCTTCAAAAAGAGTTAAGACAAAATTACGGTAAGCCCAAAGTAGAAATCGAACCCAATGAACTTGCTGCTGACATTTCATCTCAGATCGCTTCCATAGTTGGTGAGCAATTAAGCCAGGTTCTCGAGGAGCCGGAAAAACTGCGACGAGATAAGGCTTTGATATCTATCAAAGAAGCATTAAGGAACAAATTGATTGATTCTTTCACTGAAGATGAAATTAATTTCGCCTTTGAAACCCAGCTTAAATCTGCAGTAAGGGGAAAAATATTACAGACAAAGCAACATTTGGACGGCCGACAAGCTAAAGAAATTCGTCCTATTAGCTGTGAAGTAGGCATTCTTCCTCGCACCCATGGCTCGGGATTATTTGCCCGAGGGGAAACACAGGTATTAACCATTACTACGTTGGGGTCTACAAGCCGGGAACAATTATTGGATGGCTTAGGACTGGAGGAAACTAAACGCTTTATGCATCACTATAATTTTCCTCCATTTTCTACCGGAGAAGTGAAGCGTATAGGAGCAACAGGGAGGCGGGAAATTGGGCATGGCGTTTTGGTGGAACGGGCAATTGCACCAGTATTACCATCTGAAGATGATTTCCCTTATACTATACGCCTAGTTTCCGAGGTACTTAGTTCTCACGGAAGCACTTCTATGGCCAGTGCTTGCGCTTCGACTTTATCCTTGATGGACGCAGGAGTACCTATCAAAGCGCCTGTAGCTGGAATAGCCATGGGTTTACTCACTGGAAAAGATGAGGACTATGTTGTACTAACTGACATTGTAGGCATGGAAGATGCCTACGGGGACATGGATTTCAAGGTTGCTGGCACAACTCGTGGAATCACGGCTTTGCAGCTTGATATCAAGCTCCGAGGAATAGATTATAACGTACTGGCTGAAGCCCTAAGCCAGGCTCACGAGGCGAGACTGGAAATACTGCAGAAAATGAGTTCAACTATAAGCACCAGTCGCTCTGAACTTAGTCCCTATGCTCCCAGAATGTATGAAATGACAATCGATCCGAGTAAGATCGGGAGTGTCATTGGTCCCGGTGGTAGAGTCATCAGGTCTATTATAGATGAAACCAAAACAACAATAGATATAAAGAACGATGGTACGGTCCTCGTTGGCTCTCCAAATGAAGAGGGAGCTCAGAAAGCAATGAAAATAATAGAGGATTTAACCCGGGAAGTGGAGCAAGGTGCGATTTACACTGGAAAAGTAACCAGATTATTCAATTTCGGTGCTATGGTAGAGATTTTACCCGGCAAGGAGGGCCTAGTCCACATTAGCGAGCTTGCTAACTATCATGTACCTCAAGTTGAGGATGTTGTTAAGATAGGTGATGAGGTAATGGTTAAAGTCATTGGGATTGATAATTCTGGCAGGATAAATTTGTCGCGCAAAGCAGTATTTGAAGGACTTTCGCGTCTCCCGGGTGCCAAAGTGGAGAATTCCTCAGCTGCCAAGGACAATAGGAAGAAATTTGTTCGCCCACGTGGCAGAAGTGAAAATCGCGACAATCGTAGTAAATAGATTTTTTTCCAGGTGAGGGGCAAGAAATAAACATGACTTCTTCTTTAGAACCTATAAGAGTAGTTATTAATGGCGCTTTTGGCAGAATGGGGCAGGAGGTAACCAAAGCTTTGGTTTGCGAGCCTGGAGTAAGGCCAGTCGGTGCCGTGGAAAAGGAAGTAACTCAGCAATATCTTCCTTTAGCTGAAGCTTCGGAGCTGATACTCCTTTCTTCTGACTTAGAGTCGATTTTAAAAAGCTGCGACGCTGACGTAGTGGCGGATTTCACTGACGCTGATGTTTCTATAGCAGCAGCGCGCATTGCTATCAAACAAAAAGTAAACATGGTTATAGGAACCACGGGACTTTCTCAAGAAAGTTTGGCAGAGATTGAACAATTATGCCAGACCTATAAGGTAGGAGTGGTAGTGGCACCAAATTTTTCTCTAGGGGCAGCAATTTTGATGCATCTGTCAAAATTTGTTGCCAAATTTTTCAACCAAGCCGAAATTATCGAAATGCATCATGATAAAAAGGTTGATGCTCCTTCAGGGACTGCTATAGCTACTGCCAGGGAGATGTTGCAAGCGCGTGGTAAACCATTCGTTTATCCCGAAGTGACTCGTGAGATACTCAGCAATACTAGGGGAGGAAAGATGGATGGCATAGCCATACATAGTTTGAGGTTGCCGGGATTTATGGCTGGACAAGAAGTCATATTTAGCGGAGCGGGTGAGACTCTAAGCTTACGTCATAGTATTATAAGTAGAGAATGCTTCATACCTGGCGTTATCCTGGCAATTAAGGAAGTGACAAAGCGCAAGGGGCTAATTTATGGTTTAGATGCCTTGCTAAAGCTGTAGGGAAAGTCATGGAAGGATTCAATATTGCTGTTGTTGGAGCTACCGATATTGTAGGGCAGGAGATCGTTAAGGTACTTGAGCAGCGTAAATTTCCGGTAGCCTCCATCCGATTACTGGCGACCGAATATTCTTCTGGGATGAAAATCCTGTTTAATCACAGAAGAATTGAAGTTAGAGAAGCGCGACCAGAGGCGTTTCGCGATATTGATATTGCCTTTTTCTCTACAGATGCTGATATTAGTCGAAGGTTATCGCCTTTGGCTGTAGAAGCTGGAGCAGTGGTCATTGATAATAGTAGTGCCTTCAGGATGAACCCTACAGTGCCTCTGGTAGTCCCAGAAGTCAATCCCGGGGATATAGAATGGCATAAAGGAATAATTGCCAGTCCAAGTTGCGCAACAATCCAAATGGTAGTAGCACTTTATCCATTGCACAAGACCAATCCGATAAAGCGAATTGTAGTGAGTACTTACGAGTCAGTATCGAGTAGTGGTGGTGCTGCTCTGCGAGAGGTGACAAATCAAGCACGGTTAGTTTTGGAAGGACGCCGTATTTGTCCTCATGTCTATTCACATCAGATAGCTTTTAATGTACTGCCAGAAATCGGTGTCTTTTTGGATAATGGATATACTAAGGCGGAACAACAAATGATTGAAGAGACACGGAAGACAATACATACCGAGGACATCGCTATTTCGGCTACTTGTGTCCGAGTTCCCATTTATTTTGGACATAGTGAGGCAGTTAATGTGGAATTTAGTTCACCGATCACCCCTGAAGAAGCAAGGAAGATTCTGGCTCAAGCTCCAGGGGTCAGAGTGCTTGATGATCCCACCGTCAGCTTCTATCCTCAACCCTGGGCTGCTAGTGGATCAGATCATGTATTCGTGGGTCGAATCAGGAGAGATATTTCGCATCTTGAGGGACTTGTTATGTGGATAGTGGCTGATAATCTGCGTAAGGGTGGGGCTTTGAATGTTGTGCAAATTGCTGAAGAAGGTATAGGTAGGGGTTGGTTAAGTCTTAAGGAGAGTTTAGCTAGTTAAGTAAATAAGCTGGGAGTTTCAGGGGAATCTTTGAATTCATCGAACCAAAATAAGCTGGGTCACTTATTAACTGCCATGGTTACGCCTTTTGATTCTCAGGGCGAAGTTGACTATCTACAAGCTAAGAAGTTAGCTCTAGCTTTGTTGGATTCAGGTAGCGATGGCGTTGTGGTCTCGGGTACCACTGGCGAGTCTCCTACTCTGAGCAGTGACGAGAAATTGCGACTTTTCTCTGAAATAAAATCAGCGGTGGTCGGCCGCGGAGTTGTAGTTGCTGGTACAGGTAACAATGACACTAAGGAAAGCCAAGAAGTAACTAGAGAAGCGGAGAAAATTGGTGTGGATGCTTGTCTTTTGGTAGTTCCCTATTACAATCGTCCAACTCAGCAAGGCTTGTGGGAACATTTTAAGAATATTGCCCAGAGTACTACCTTACCTTGCATCGTCTATAACGTACCATCGCGAACGGTTACTAGCCTTGCTGCGGATACACTAATCAAGCTGAGCCAGATCGATAATATTGTGGGTGTGAAGGAAGCAAGTGGCGATCTCGGGCAGATAGCTGCGATTATTCAGGGAACACGGGAAGATTTCTTAGTTTACAGCGGCAATGATAGTGATACCTTCCCCTTACTTGCCTTGGGTGGTTATGGTGTGATTAGCGTTGCCTCTCATCTAGTAGGAATGCAGATAAAGGTTATGATGGATAAATTCCTTAACGGTGAAGTCCGGGAAGCAGCAAAGATACACCGGTATTTATTACCGCTGATAAATACCCTGTTCATCGTTTCCAATCCTGTGCCTCTCAAGTGGGCCCTGAATTATGTAGGTTTCCCAGTAGGTAAACCTCGTTTACCTCTAGTTGAGCCTGACGAAAAATCAGCCAATCTAATACAAACTATGCTAAAGAAATATAAGGTAGATTTGCCTATCCCCAAGCTCTAACGGTTATCAACGAAACCCAGCAATCTGTATTGAGTCAGGAAGCTTTCCATGGCTTATTCAGCAGATGTTATTAAGTGACCAGTTTATCAGAGCAGATTATTGGACTTAGTCAGTATTATTTGTCTCCTATCTGGTCCTACTGAAACGAGACTGATGGGGCAGGACAGGAGATCCTCAAGCCGAGACATGTAATTACAGGCTCCTGTCGGTAGATCTTTGAAATCCCGAATTCCACTTATTGATTCCTGCCAGCCGTCCAATTCTTCGTAGATAGGTTGGCATTTTTCCAGTACGGCTATATCGCTAGGAAAAGAGGTCAGGACCTCATCATGTAATTTGTAGGCAGTGCATATTTTAATTGACTTGAAACCATCGTAGACATCAAGGTGTGTTAGAGCTATATCACTTAGACCATTTATTTGAACACTAAAACGACCAGCTACAGCATCAAACCAACCACATCTCCGTGGCCTTCCTGTGGTAGCGCCATACTCATGAGCCCTCCTTCGAATTAGGTCACCGACGTTGTCTTTGAGTTCTGTCGGCATGGGACCGGCACCGACTCTAGTGTTATATACCTTAAATATACCCACCACACGCTTGATTTCCCTTGGGCTGAGGCCTGTCCCAATAGAGCTTGCCCCGGCCAATGGTGAAGAGGAAGTCACATAGGGATAGGTGCCAAAGTCAGGATCAAGTAAAGCTCCTTGGGCACCTTCTAATAGAACAGGCTCTCCTTTAGTCACTGCTTCGCGGATTATGGAACTGGTTTCACGAATATAAGGAGCTAGCTGTTGCCCATAGTGCCAGTATTGGTTATAAATTTCTTCTAAAGATAGCGGTGATATCTGGTACACTTTTGTCAAGATAATATTCTTAAACTCAAGCGCGGCGCTCAAGCGAGTACGAAATGTATGCTTATCTAGTAAATCCCCAACACGAATTCCCAAACGAGCTACTTTATCGGCAAAAACAGGGCCAATTCCTCTGCGTGTGGTACCCAACGCTCCTTTATTACGCCTTTCCTCTTCTAGTCCATCGAGGAGAGTATGATAAGGCATGATCATGTGTGCACGATCACTAATGAAAAGACGGTTTGTATCGATACCATGATTATGCAGGTCACCTATTTCTTTGAGGAGCACTTCCGGGTTAATAGCAACACCGTTGCTAATAATACAGGTTACCTCGGGGTAAAAGATGCCCGAAGGGACAAGATGTAACTTGAACTCGCCATGTGGGTTGATCACAGTATGGCCAGCATTATCCCCCCCGGAAAAACGAGCTACTAGTTTCGCTTTCTCAGCCAGGAGGTCGATTATCTTTCCCTTACCTTCGTCACCCCACTGGCCTCCCACAATAACTATAACAGCCACTTAATCACCTTCGATATTCACTTGCTTCCTTAGGTAAGCTAATCTCTGAACTACAGTGATGAAGACAAAGACCACCAGTACACATAGAGCAATAAAAATCTGATTTGTCAGTAGACCTATTGCCAATACTATAACCCGTTCTGCCCTAGTAAACAAGCCGACCTGACACTGCCAGCCGAGTCCTTCCGCCCTAGCTCTTATATAGCTGATCAGGAAGGAACCAATTAAAACAACAAAAATAAGCACGATTTCCAGACCAGCTTCCTCTTGTGGTATATACCAAATCAGGAGACCACAGAGTATCGCCGCCTCAGAAATTCGGTCAACTACTGAATCCAGAATAGCTCCAAACTTTGTAGTTTGCTCGGTGAAGCGAGCTAAGGCTCCGTCAAGGAGGTCGAATAAACCTGCAACAAGGACTAAAACCCCTCCAAGAAGAAAGTACCCCGCAGCGATAACATAAGCCGCGATTATGTTCAGCGCTAAGTTGATAAAGGTAAGAGCATTGGGCGTTATTCTGCTTTTACTCAGAATCCGGACTACAGGACCGGTAATACGATAGGCCAAATTACGTCGTATGTTTATTAAATTCATTCAATTCTTCCGGCTAGTTTAGCACCCCTTTATTTTGAAGAAATTCGACTACTCCTTGTATTTGCTCTTCGTCGTTCCATTCGCCTATTTCGCAAACCTTTACTATTTTCGGGGGTAGATATTTGGTTAACATTTCCCAGTTTATGTTTCCCTTTCCTGGGGTATGGTGATCGGAAATGCCAAGAACGTCATGCAAGTGGACGCCGACCATCCTGTTTCTGAACCGTGAAAGCCATTCTTCATGCAAGCTAAATCCAAGCTGCTGTTGCACTTCAGCATGCCCTACGTCGTGCCAGTAACCCACCAAGTTTCCTGGTGCTTTCTTAAGTACCTTTGCCATTTCGTCTATATTTGGTATCTCATGAAAATGGAATCTGGTCTCAAGCCCTAAAATTATACCCTTTTGTTGGCTATATTCACTAATATCCTGAAGACTTTTTTTCGCTATATCAAGGTAATGAAGAGCTTGGAAATTACGTTGGTAAACTAGCTCTTCCTTAACCTGGCTATATTCTTTGGTTTGAGTATAGCCTCCTTCGTGAAGTTCACGCAGCCTATCTTCTAAACTCAGGTCAATTGGCACTTCACCCATATGGAGGACAATAGCCTTGGCATGTACGCTTGTCGCAAGGTCTACCGTTTGCTTCGTAAATCTAACGGCCTCCATTCGATCGCTCTCGTCTGGAGAACTCAAGGAAAGGCTACTTATCGGTATCCCTCTGGATGACGATGTCGCTGGACAAGGAGAATGAATACTTGAAATAGCAACTTTGGCCTTAAGAAGCTCACTGAGCATTTGTGGGGAAATTGAGGAATTTGCTTCTATATGGGTGAAGCCGAATTCTTTGGCTTTGGCAATAAATCCTGCCATGTGGGTAAATCTGTCTTTAGCCCACATGGTGGAAAGGGAAACTTCGAACAACTTGTTATTTCTAGCCCCTGCCGAAATCAAAATTTCACTTTTGGCTCTTAGCCCACGTTGTTTGAAGCTAGCATCTCTGCTACGCGAATGATTTATACCTCGACCCTTGCTGGGTCCAACTCAGGTAAGGAAATGGGACCCTGTTGCTCTTGTCCCGCGATATATGTTTCAGTTCTTATACGTGCTTCATCATCAGAATACTGAATCGGTGGAGATTTCATGAAATAGGCTGAAGGCCCGACTATAGTCCCGCTTAAGCCGCGGTCCATGGCCAGTTTGCAACATCTTATAGCATCAATTACTACACCAGCTGAATTAGGACTGTCCCATACTTCCATCTTCAACTCTATATTCAAAGGCACGTCGCCGAAGGTACGTCCTTCCATTTTTAAGTAGCAGAATTTGCGGTCAGCCAGCCAGGGTACATAGTCACTGGGGCCGACGTAGATGTTGTCGGGGTCGATGACATAGTCTAACTGTGAAGTAACGGCATTAGTCTTGGAAATTTTTTTAGATTCCAAGCGTTCTCGTTCCAGCATGTTATAGAAATCGGTATTTCCACCAAAATTCAACTGGTAAGTTCGCTCTAACTTTACGCCGCGATCCCGGAAAAGTCTGGTTAACAGCCGATGGGTAATAGTGGCACCAACCTGTGATTTAATGTCATCTCCAATAAGGGGGAGTCTGTGCTCGGCAAATCGATTCTGCCAATAAGGCTCACGTGCAATAAAGACAGGTATGCAATTGATGAAGCCGCAACCAGCAGTTAGTATTTGCTCTACATACCACTTAGTTGCCTCCTCGCTTCCTACAGGCAGATAATTAATTACCACGTCAGTCTCGGTTTTATTGAGTATATCTACAATATTAGCAGTGGGGCCTGGTGCCTTGGTGATAATTTTAGAGAGATACTTACCTAATCCATCGTGGGTCATACCCCGCTCAACTCGAATACCTGTCTTTGGCACATCACAAAATTTAATTGTGTTGTTTGGTTTGATGAAAATGGCTTGAGCTAAATCCTTGCCTACTTTGTTTTTGTCAATATCAAATGCAGCCACGAAGTTGATATCCGATATATGATACCCTCCCAGGTCGACATGCATCAGACCAGGGACAAATTCATCTTCCTTAGTATCCTTGTAGTAGTGAACTCCTTGCACTAAGGAAGAGGCACAATTACCAACACCGATGATGGCTACATTTATTGTTCCCATTCTAACCTCCATTTTACAGATGTTGAGAACATGCTATTGGAATCAGGCTTTACTCATTCTAAATACCTTTGTTCTACGCACGGGATAGATTTCATGGCTCATAAGTCCATTGTCTAATATGGATTATGCTCTGGAAGTTATCCAATCTCCCTTTTATACATATTTATAAGTACATATGTCAATACCTTCAACGAAGCGGTTTCAGCTAAAGGCGAAACAGCTATTCGGTAGTGGTCACGTCCCCTATTAATTTGAGTAACCTTGCTCCTCGCTCAATAGAATCATCGTAATGAAAACTGAGTTGCGGTGTATATCTCAATTTTAAGTGTGACGCAAGTTCCCTGCGTAAAAATCCTGATGCGTTATTGAATCCCGCCAATATTTCTTCTTTATTGTCCATTTGGTCGCCCAACGTGCTAACAAATATCTTGGCGTACTTCAGATCCGGTGAAAGCGTGACTTCCGTTACTGAGATAAGCTTACTCAGTCTGGGGTCATTGACTTCGCGCTCAAGCAGTCCACTGATTTCTCGCTGTATTAATTTTCTGGTTCGCTCACTTCGCCTACTCATTTGTATATCCTATCCTGTAAATACAATCACCCCATTTTTTCCTTTCGGTAGAATTCAATGATATCGCCAATCTGAAAATCTAAATTCGCTTCTATACCCAAACCACATTCGAGACCAGTAGAAACTTCAGCGACATCCTCTTTAAAGCGCTTTAAACTAGAGACTCGAGAGTCACCAATAACTTTATTGCGGTGTAGTATTTTGACTTGGGCATCCCTCCATACCTTTCCCTCCGTAACATAGACTCCGGCTATTTTCCCAAGCTTACCGCTGGGGAAGACAGCCCTTACTTCGGCACGCCCCTTGAGTACTTCGGCATAAGTCGGTTCAAGCATTCCCTTCAATGTCTTGTCCACATCTTCTATTAGCTTGTAGATCACATCATATCGTTGGATGCCTACTCCTTCTGTGTTGGCTAGCTGTGTTGCTCCAGGTGAGGTATGCGCATTAAAGCCGATGATGACGCCTTTCGAGGCTGAGGCTAACAGGACATCACTTTCGGTGATACTCCCACTAGCAGCATGGATAACTCTAGCCTTTGCTTTCTCTGTGCCCAGTTTTTCTATGGAACTTTTTATAGGTTCAATGCTGCCCTCGACATCTGTCTTCAAAACTATGTTTAGTTCCTTTAATTGCCCGTCACTTATTTGGCTGGAAAGAGCACTCAAACTTAGCATAGTATGTGGTCTAGAAGATTTTTGTTTTTCAACAATGTCCCGTGCCTCATGTTCATCAGGAAGCACCATAAAAAGGTCTCCTGATTTTGCCACCTCATTTAAGCCGAGGACTTCAACCGGAATGGATGGTCCAGCTTTGTGAACTTGCTTTCCTTTATCATCAAACATTGCCTTTATTTTTCCCCATGTACGACCAGCTACCACAACATCACTAGGTTTAAGGGTGCCCTTCTGGACAAGGAAGGTAGCTAAGGGACCTTTAGTTTTGTCTAACTCAGCCTCAATGATTACTCCTTCCGCCGGGCTATCCGGATCAGCTTTTAGTTCTAATATGTCAGCAACTAGAAACAAGTTTTCCAACAAATCCGATATTCCTTGCGCTTGCTTGGCTGATATGGGCACACAGACAGTATCGCCACCCCACTCCTCAACAACTAAACCTAGGTCGGTAAGCTGTTGTTTTATACGTTCGGGGTTAGCATCAGGTTTATCAATCTTGTTGATGGCTACTACTATGGGTACCTTGGCAGCCTTGGCATGATCTATAGCTTCCATAGTCTGAGGCATAATACCGTCATCAGCG
>Ga0180433_10004469_pt1 | contig 19622 bp, 14 predicted proteins | sample SS_ome_8_FD_132980 | JGI IMG/M metagenome (GOLD analysis project Ga0180433, IMG submission 132980) | Hypersaline lake sediment archaeal communities from the Salton Sea, California, USA - SS_1_D_1 metaG | ecosystem: Environmental > Aquatic > Non-marine Saline and Alkaline > Hypersaline >... | reverse complement strand
TCTTTTAAAGAAAAACAATTCTTTTCAAAATCATCTGTAAGTTTTATTTCTTCATCTGTCAAATCATCATGAATTAAATCTATGTTGAATTCCTCTTCAAAGCCTTTTTTCATGTAATCTATGATTTCATCAAATGTAACTTCACGATTTAAAATATTTTTTACAGATGTAACCCTTTCTTTTACATCAGATATTAGTTTGTCTTTTATCTTTTCATTTGGAACGTTTAGAACTGAAAACATTTTTTCAACATCAACATCCAATAAAACAGTCCCATGTTGTAAAACAGTCTTGTGTTTCCTGGTTTGAGCGTTACCAGATATTTTTTTCCCAGAAGACAAAATATCATTAATTGGATGATAAGTGCTTTCTATTCCAAAATTTTTCAATCCTTTCATTATAGCCCCACATATTCGCCCATAGCTATCCATAATGTTTTTTGGAATTTGAGGATGAGATTCAGGAATAACTATACTATAAGTAAGTTCATGCTCATGAAAAACAGCACCACCGCCTGTGATCCTTCTAACATAATCAATACCGTGTTTTTTACATGTGCCAAGATCTACTTCTTCTTGGAGACTCTGAAAATATCCAATACTTATAGCTGAAGGTTGCCAGCTATAAAATCTAACTGTTGGCTGCACCAATTTCTTACTATTTGCAACAAGAATCGCTCTATCAATAGCCATATTTCTATATGCATTATTACCATCTGTTAATAGAAAACGCCATTTTTCTTTCATTTTAGACACCTTAGGATACCATCTGTAAGACCCTCAGAAGTGAGACCAATAAATTCAAAATTATTTGATTTTGTTAAGTTGTCAATCTTATTGATAAGCGTTTTTTTTGATAGAAGGGTACTTCTTAATTCTTTTTCCAAAAAATCTATTGCTTCTTCAGGGTAAGCAAAAAAATCCCCCATAATACTTATATTCACAATTTTTTTTGAATCTTCATCATATTCAAGGTTGATTTTAACTAATTTTCCATTAGGTATCTTATATACAGATTTTGAAAACATAATATTTTAGGAGAAACTAAGAAATGTTTATAATTTTTCTGCCTAATATAACATATCTATAAAAATCAGTTATAAAATTTAAAAAATAGATTTTATCCGCCTATTTAGAATAACTTAATATCAGGCGGATTTTTAGTTTGTCTTATTGTTATATCTTAAGCAAGTCCATCTGCACATACAGTCGACATGAATAAGATAAGTTCTTGAGCATCGTCTGATCCATCTACAGGAACATCTGCGCTGAATGTCATAAAGAATGGCTCATCAAGAGTTACAAATGCTTCTACTTCATCTGTATCTTGTGCTGCTGCGGCTTCAAAACCATACTCATCAAGTTTCATACGGCATTGGAATTTAACCAAACCTATGCAACCTGGTTTGTCACTGCATCCGCATGGTCCACACTTTTTGTATATTCCTGAAAGATCGGCAGTTTCTGGAACAAATGGATTACCAGGACCTGCCATACCTGCATCTTCCATATAAGGAATCATATCAAGTGGATCATCATACATGATATCAAGTTTAGGTACAGCAAAGTGTATTTTGATATCCATTCCATTTGTAAAGGCTGATGAACTCTTCCAAGCTTTAATGTTGTCGTTTGTTATTGCAGGAAGAATTGATTCAAGAGTTTCTCCGTCTGTTGGTTGATAAAATGTAAGATAGTGATCTTCATCCTCCATTTTCATTTCTAAAATCTGCATGCTAGGTCCATCATCTGATTCTACCTTAATGTAGTTCAAACCGTGATCATAGCCTTCAAAGGTCATAAATTCTGTTGATGTTGATCCTCCAGATTTACCCGGACCATGATAAAATGGTTTTATTTCTATGGAATCTTCGTCAAATAACCTTCTTTGTGGTATTTTAGCATTTACATACTGGACATTTAGTAAAGCAAAATGGGTTTGATCACAGCATGGATCTGGACCAAAGCTTAAGTCATCATACTCTAGTATTTTATCAAACATATCATGTGTTGCTATTTTAACATAGTTATTTATTGCATCAACAACATCGTTTCTCTGTTGTTCAGTATAAAATGGAACATACTCAATATCATCAGTACCCCATGCACCATTAGGATCTGTAAGCGCATCTAAATATTCTTGGTGTATCTGTCCAAGTACTTCTTGAGCGTTATTAACCCAATCTTCGCTGTAAACTTCTAAAGTAATTTTATCATCCTGTTTATTAAGAGCTTCTTTACGAAGGGCTGTCATAGTGTCCATAAATGTTGACGTGTCAATACCATCAATTTGCATTCCTTCTTTAACATCGGTAATTGTATCACCTGCAGATCCTTCCAACAGCTTAGCGTTATTCCATTGCATAAGCCATGCGGCAACAGGTGCAGATATCTGATCATAACCCATGTCAGCTGCAATTAAGGATTGAATAACTAAGCCATAGCTATTAATGCCATCTATAACATCCTGTGATATACCTGGTTCATCTTCATCTTTTATTTCAAAATCAGATGAATCAGAAATGGTTTCTCCATCATGAGCGTAACTAACTGTGACTTCATACTCAACACCTTTCTCTAAGGAAGAATCAAAGATATCTTTTATGGTAGGCACTACTTCGCCAGAAAGAAGTTCTATGTTGCTATCACTGGATTGACTTGCAAAGTTCAAGACTTCCCCATTAGGCCCTGTTATTTTATATTCTAATGCCTCTGGTGAAACCTCTAATAAAGAACTACCTGTGTTTTGAATAATAACGGTTACTTGGATTTCATTGACTTCTCCATCATCATTTTTTATTTGTTCAATACCAAGAATTGATAGATCTAAGACTCCTTGCTGTTCAGGTGCTTCATTTATGTCTAAATCTAGTGTAATATCCTTCCTCACACAGTTGGTTCCATCAAACTTTACTTCAATTATTTTTGATGCATAACCATCCTTACTTGCCCTTAAAGATAAAGTATTCGAACTCTTTTGTTCCATCTTATAATAACCATTGCTATCAGCTGTTATTATTAAGGGTTCAAAGGATATACAAGGAAGCAGGTTAGATGGCAAAGCCTCTATTGTTGCATCAACAGGGGATACGTATCCTTCGACCATATATTTCTCATCACCGCCATCATCATCGCCATCATCGTCATCTCCAGATGGAGTTGCTGCTTCTGGTACCACCTTCATCTTTTCTAACGATACTGTTGGTGATACACCTCGAATTCTACAACCAATACCATGTATTAACTTACCTATAGCCAAAAGAGGATTACTTGGTTCAGATATTTGAAATTCTATCTGTTTTCCTTCAAGATCTCTTAAGTTTTGATCTATATAAACTTCTTTAAAACTAAGAGATTTTATTCCCATCCAAGAGACTCCAGTCGGAACTACTACTTTAGATGTTTCGTAAGATGTACCTTTATTTTCTATTTCTACATATCCTTTAATTAAATCATTAGAAGTATCTTTTTGTTTATCTTCTGCTTGTACAATAGCCCCAGTTGCAGATGTAAGTAATACAACTGCAAAAAATATACAAATAAATTTTTTATGCTTCATTTTCAATGCCCCTTCTTTTCTGTAGTATAATATTATGCAACTAATTTATATATAAATGTTTCTATAAAAATGTGCATTAATACCTTGTTTATAATAATTAATTCTAAAAAAATATTCTAGATATAGATAGTTATAGATAATCAAAATAAGAGAGAATAATAAATATGAGTCATTAATTAGTAATAATTAGTAGAAAACCCAAAAGAATGCCATCGCATGCTTCAGAACAAACCAGAACGCCATCTTCATTAGTTACTCTAATAGTAATATCTACAGCACCTAAACCAATTACCTTTGATTTAATATCTAATAAGCTTTGAGTTGAAATATCCCGTTTCTCATTTAGATTCAAACGATCAATACGACCACTTTTAGAAACACTTAGCATATCAAAAATACCTCCAGTAACAGAAACATGCCAAAAAACATTAGAAACATCCTTATCTCCAATATTTATAAGATCTGCTTTAACACTAGCAATACATAATCCTTTAGAAAAATCAACATCTATATCACCAGGCCCTGGTGGTGGAGGGATAGAACTAGTAGTAAAACTAAAAATATTACTTTCAGAAGTACCACCAAATCTGTCTGTTGCAACAACCTTCCAATAATAAGTAGTCTCAAGATCAAAATCATAATGAATCTCATAAAAAGTATCATTAATATTTTCTTCTATGATTTCTGGGTTATTGGTTTTACCAAAATAAAGATTATAAGATAAAATGTCCCCCTGATTTGGATCAATACAAGACCAATTCAAAATAAGATTTTTAACATTAACATCAACAGCTTTATCTTTTGGATAAATTGCACTTGGTGGAAGTGGAGCTGTATTTTCTTCTGTTTTAAAGCTATAGACAGCTGTAACTTCTGCGCCTCTATTGTCAACAGCCGTAACAGTCCAATTGTACTCAGCATTCATTAAAAGACCACTTACATCACAATATTTTTTACCATTTGAATCAGAAACACTATAATTACTACCAACATTAGAATCAGTAGAAATACTCCAATCAAAAACATCTCCATCAGGATCCATTATATCTAGACTCAAATGTTTAAGACCAAATGATGCGCTCATAGCACCATCGACTGGATACATATCTAAAAAAACAGGGGGAGAATTAGTAGTGAAACTAAAAACACTAGATCGAGAGGCCATAGAACTATCATTAGCTGTAGCATACCAACTGTAAGTTCTACCATAGTCTAAATCATTCCAATATACAGATGCATTATTACCGCTTTGAACATTAGAAACAGAACCTATTAGACTATCATCCAACGCATCATAAAAACAGACTTTCATGGTATCTTCATCAGGATCATTAACCATCACATTGAGTTTTGCATTTGTTTCGACACCTGTTGCATTATGGTCAGGCTCGATATTAATAGGTCTATTTGGGCCATCAACACCAATCATTACATTGAATGTTGCATTTCCAGCGTTTGAGTCTATAATTATATTACCATTATGCCAACCGTTCTCAAGACCACTTCCATCAACCATAATTACAATTGCATCATACTCACCAGTAGATACACCAGATTTTGGAGAAACAGTTATCCAATCAACATTAGACGCTAAGTTATAGGTCAATGCATCAAGTCCATCGTTCCATATTTTAAAAAGCCCAATCGTCTGTTCACCAATTGGAATACATTCTTCATATGATTGAGGATTGAAAGCTAAAACTGCTCCAACTCTAACACGTACTATAAAAATACCATCACCAATGTTAGAATTAATATTTATATAACAATTATGTTCTCCATCAGAAAGACTTGTGGTATCAATTGTGACAGTTATAATGTCTCTTTTACCAGAAGAACTACTCCCTTGAGTAGGTGTAACACTGACCCACTCACAGTTCTCAGATAAAGTATAGGTCATTTGTTCACTGCCAAGATTCCAAATCTTAAAAGTAGTAGATCTTGTTTCACCTTTTTCCATACTACCAAAATCATATAAATGTGGTGAATAAATTAAACTCGGCTTTGTGTTTTTTACCACAAGTGAGGGATCACCTAAAAAAACGACTGAGTAATAAGTAAACAGCATATAAGGACTGTCTATTACATATAAACTGTCTTCTTTAGAATCATGAAAAGCTTGTCCAAATATAGGTGTTTTTTCACCATATAGTGCATCAAAAAACTGACGGCACAAACGGTTGTTAGGACCACCCGTACTGCTTTTGTATTGCCACCCATATCCACTGTTCATAATAACTCCAAAAGCACCGCCATTAGAATTTTTCACTGTTAAATGCTCTGCAAAACAATCATTTGCTTCAAAATTTCCAGCATTACAAGATTGACCATATACAAAAAAATAGTTATCATTTCTTAGACTTGAGGCTTCACTAGAAGTCATTCCCATACACATTTGTGTGTTTGAATGCCCAATGTGATTTACCAAGTGATAATCACCGGTGTTTAATTTGCTCTTAGCACCACTAGATGACCATGTAACAACATATTCATATTCTCCATTACCTTCTGGAAGACCATCAGTAACATATCCATCATCTTCACAATGACCTATACATTGCTCAAGCATCTTTCTACTACTAGGAAAACCGCTACCAAGACTTTCTGGTATAAACAATGCATTACTGACATAACCATCTGTTGTACCCATGTAATCTAATGTTTTCTTAACAAAATTAGAAACCTCACTAGAACTCTCTACAGGAGCCCTGCCAACATATACCTCTGCTGTAAGATCGCAGGCAGCAGTTCCATCAGGAGCTGGAGAGTCTAGGCACGCATAATAAAGATCACAAGGTGAATTTCTGGGCCAATATTCATCTTGCACAGTTACGTCTTTAACAGGTACTTTACTTACATCTCCGGCTAGAAGAACATAATCTGTCTGCCAGTTGTTGTAAGCATCTTTTATAAAATTTCTGATTTTTTCTTGTGTGTTACTACCACTGTAATCATTTTTTATTTGTTCAACTGTCATAATTTTTGTATTTAAACCAGCATTTATTTTTGCATTTTTTAAATCATCAAAGGTGTATCCGCTGCTAGAGCTTTTTAAATCGTTTGTAGTGATAATAACATATTCATAGGTTTCATCAGTAGGAGTCATAGTTGATGAACAGATTTCATCTTCAACGATCTGAGGGTTATCAATCATTTTTTTAAATTGATCTAAATCTTTCTGTAATACTCTATAATTGTCATCAATATCTTCAAGGCTAGAAACAGCTGATGTTTTTACTGTTACATCCATTGATTTATAAAAATTTAATTCATTTGTTAAAGGCTTAAATTCTACTGGAAATAATTCTAAGACTAAAAAATCGTGCCCTCTAAAACGCTGTTTAGTTACAATTTTATAATCAATATTAGGATATGGTTTATCTGAATTGTATATTTCATCCTTGGGTTCATCAAAAGTTATTTCTCCATCATAACCAATAGGAACTGCTCCTTGAGCTGGTTCGATTTTAAAATCTATATTAAACGATTCAAAATCGCTCTTTGTAACATGAACAGATTCAACCTTTTGCCCATATGGAATTGCAATTTTAGAGCCCCAAACAGGAACTCTAGGTTCACCAGGAATTGCTGTATAGGTTATCAGATCATCATTGCAAATTGATATCCTTGAATATTCATTTCCATCAATTGTTGTTTTATCTATTCGAAGATCATCAAAAATATAAGATACTACTATCTCATCATTTGTGCTTTCACCGGAGACATTTAAATTAGATATGTACGAAAAATTTGTTAACATAAAAAAAACTACAACTGCTATCGCTATCGTTTTTTTCATGTTTTATTATACCCCCATAACTTTTTTATTATATTATTAACTGTGTCGACAATAATATTTAAATTTTTTTATAAAAATATAAGTAGATGATAGCCAATTGAGCCTAAATCGATAAAATAGGGTCTTTTTTCTTACATTAAATAATTAAAAAATCTATATGATGAGTTCAAGAAAAAACATCTTTTGCATGATAAGAACTACGTACCAAAGGACCAGATTCAACATGCTCAAAACCAAGTTCTAATGCCATATCTTTAAACTCTTTAAATTCTTGAGGAGTGTAATATCTTTTAATTTCAGCATGTTTTTTTGAAGGTTGTAGATATTGACCTATTGTTAAAAAATCAACAGAAGCATTTCTTAAATTTTTCATAGTTTTTATAATCTGATCCATATTTTCTCCAAGACCTAACATAAAACCTGATTTGGTTTTAATTGTATCATCAATTTTTTTAGTGTTTTTTAAAACATCCAAACTAACATTATAATTACCTTGAGGACGTATACTCAAAAACAAATCTTCTACAACTTCGATATTATGATTTATAACATCAGGTTTTGAATCAATTACTTTTTTTAAAGAATCTATTTTACCTTTAAAATCAGGAATCAAAACCTCAACAAGGCAGTTTGGATTTAGTTTTTTAACTTCTTTAACAGTAGAATTAAAGATATCTGCACCACTATCCTCTAAATCATCACGGGTAACTGAAGTAATAACAACATAACCAAGCCCAAGTTCCTTAACACTAAGTGCAACATCTTTTGGTTCAGAAGGATTTAAATCAAGAGGAGTCCCATGTTTTACATTACAATATCTACAGTCACGAGTACAAATATCCCCCAAAATTAAAAAAACAGCTGTGCCAGAATTAAAACATTCGCAAATATTTGGACATTTTGCCGCTTCACATATAGTATGAAGTTTTGCAGATCTAAGTAGTTTTTTCATCTTAGAAAAATCCTTACCACCAGGTATCTTAACTTTTAACCAATCAGGGTGGCGTCTATTCATTTTTTAAACTCCCATCATAACCCTAAGAAGATCGCGAAATCCTGGAGCAAAACCAAGTATGAAAATAGCTATTTTTAAGATAAAAACAATATTTTGATAAGGTTTTAGTTCTTCTTTATAAAGCACATCAAAAACATATATTATAAAAATTACAAGTAAAAATTTTACAATTGGAAATAAAGGAGGCCATATCTGCATAAGAATATCAGAGGCAGGATGTTTTTCATAATAAAGAGGCAGGCCCATCTTAAGTGGATCATATATACTAACATAGCTTGTTATACCATCAATCATATGGCCTGCTATCATTGCTAGATTAATTTTTCTAGAAAAAACAGAGATATTTTCATTTTTTCTATAAAAACGAGAAATAAGATAAACCAAAAATGTTATTAAAAAAACCAATGAAAAAATCAATAAAAAGATATCAAATCTAACACCATTTGTTACTCCCCATTGATCACCCATAAACCATTTTGCAGTAAAAAAAAGATATGGAACAAGTATTAAAAAACCACTAACAAATAAAAAATTTGAAACAGTCATATACTTACTTTTGATATGTATCTGTAAATAGTAGCCTAGAGATAAGAAAATAATCACAAACAAAAGAATTTGAATATAAATCAAAGGTGTTACAAACCAATAAACAAAAGGCTCAACAAAAAAACCTGAATCCTCAAACACACGAGCAATCACACCAAATAAGATATAAGGAAATAACCCAACAAAAAAATTCCAATCAAGTGGTATTTTCCATCTTTTAATAAGTCTATAGCACCAATATAGAGCATATACGATCATTAATCCATAAACAAGTTCTGATATCCACGTAAACTTATCAGCAGCCTCAACACCATTTAGATTTATTATTTTGTTTGTTGCATCAATTGTAATAGGTCCCCAAAAATATTTCCAGATAAAATTATCATAAAAGATACTTGGGAAAAATATACAACCTAAAAATAAAAAAAGAATTGCCACTATAGGAGTGGAAATGATTATTTTATCCTTATTTTCCTTCATTAAATCATATATATCCATAGGTTTCATTGCCCAAAACAAAAGAATAATATATTAAATTCGTGGTTTACCATGCTAATATGATGCGATTTACAAAATCAAAAACAATGATATTTCCAAGAGAGATTATAGTAGGTCACAATACCACTCAACAGATAGGTGAATTATGTAATAGGGTTACAAGAGGAAACTCTGCATTGGTAGTTGCTGATAAAAAAACAAAGAAGCTTTCAGGAGATGAAATACAAAAAATTCTTAAAAAACAAGGTTACGAAGTAACACAAAAAATAGTATCACAAGCAACAGTAAAACAAGTAAATAGTGTAATTAATTTTTCAAATAAAAATAATATAGATCTAATGCTTGGTGTAGGTGGGGGAACAGTAATAGATATCACAAAACTTGCCGCATATGAACTTAAAAATCCTTTTATTAGCGTTCCAACATCAGCAGCACATGATGGAATAGCGTCACCAAGAGCATCGTTGAAACATAAAAATGGGTCGGTATCAAAAACAGCAGTATCGCCTCTAGCAATTCTAGCAGATACAAAAATAATTCACAAAGCACCTTATAGAATGCTTGCATCTGGTTGTGCAGATGTTATATCAAATATTTCTGCCGTGATGGACTGGGAGCTAGCATATAGATTAAAAGATGAAGAATACAGTAGTCACGCAGCGGTACTAGCAAAAACAGCAGCAAAACTCCTTTTAGATAATGCTGAAGACATTAGAACCAATACAGAAGAATCAGTATGGTATGGGGTAAAAGCTATGATAGTTTCAGGTGTTGCAATGAGCGTTGCAGGAAATACAAGACCTGCATCAGGTGCAGAGCATATGTTTTCACATATGCTAGATCATCTTGGTAAAAAAATATTATTGAAAGGTAAAAAAAGCCCACTTCATGGAGAACAATGCGGAGTTGGTGCAATAATGATGGTTTATCTTCATGGGGGCGATTGGGAAAAAATAAGGGATTCTCTTAAAAAGATAGGTGCACCTAGCACCTCAGAAGAACTTGGTGTAACAAAAAAGGTAATAGTTGAAGCGTTATCAAGATGCCAAGAAATAAGACCTGAGAGATATACAATTCTTGGTGAAACAGGTCTTACAAAAGATGCGGCAAAAAAAGTAGCAAAAACAACTGGAGTAATATAAAAAATGACATTAGTCACACTCATAGGCGAAAAAATTGCAATAGAAGACAATGAATTTATGTATCTTGGTCCAAACAACGATTGTAAAGATTGTAAGCTTAAGACCGTATGTTTTAATCTTAAACCAGGTAGATCATACAAAATAAAAAAAGTTAGAGATAAAAAACATAATTGTAAGATACATGAAGGAACAGTCATAGTTGTAGAGGCAGAAGAGTTACCGATAACTACAGCAATTACTGAATCATATAAAGAAGGAGAAAAAACAAAAATTGAAAAGATTGACTGTGAAAACATAGGCTGTAAAAACTATAATTTGTGTAAAGTTAAACTACAAAAGGATAAGGTATATACTATAGAAAAAATATTTGAAAATATTGATTGTCCTATAGAAAATAAACTTTATAAGGTTGAATTAAGGGATTAATAATAAATTATTTTTTAATGACATTTTACATTAAAAATTAGTCCCTCTTCTCCAATAAAAATATAGTCAGAGATGTTATAATAAGAAAAACCAAAGGTATTGGCTTGATCTTTAACGATTTTTGCCCAATGTTCTAGATTTTCATCTGTTTTTCCATTTGAAGTATTTGTTGTTTGAGCAAAACCAATAACAACAATCGAAGTCCCTGATTCTCTGCAACTCCAGGTTTCACCTATTATATGAACTTTATCTGCCTGATTATCTAAGATTTTAGTACCATTATATATTACAAATATCGTCTTATGACCATTTTTTAGAACTCTTTCTCCTTGTATAAAGGAATCTTCATCTATGTTCATATTTTTCCCTTTGATTGCATCTTGAATTGTTTCGATTGTTTTATCGATGAGATCGTCTTCATTCATCATAAAAAGAGTTTTAAAAGTATTAACTGTCAAAAAAGAGGGATACTCGGAGTCCTCGTATCTATATATAAAACTAATCTGTTTTTCTAATCCAAGGTATCTATTATCAGAATATCTACCATTGACATCTTCATACCAGTTTTTACCAAGAATAATATCATCTACATATGCTTCATAAATGTCATTTGAACTAAGAATAACAGTAGTAAAAATCAACAAGACTATGAAAACTGCAATCAATACATATATCACGTTTTCATTTCTACTTTTAAATATCACACATTATAATCCATCTATAATTACTTTAAACTAACGAAATAAATTTAAAAAAAAAGAAGAGGTAAAAAAGTTATTTTTTAAGACCAACTTCTTTTCTTAAAATATTTACTTTATCTGTTTTTTCCCATGTAAAATCAGGATCATCTCTACCAAAATGACCATAAGAGGCGGTTTTGTAAAAAATAGGTCTTCTTAATTTCAAATCTCTTATTATTTCACTAGGTTTAAGAGGGAAGAATTCTCTAATTAATTTTTCAATTTTTGGTAGAGGTATCTTATTTGTACCAAAGCAATCGATGTTGATTGATACTGGATCAGCAACACCTATTGCATAAGCAAGTTGAACTTCGCATTTATCTGCAAGTTTTGCTCCAACGATATTTTTTGCAATGTATCTTGCTGCATAAGCTGCACAACGATCCACTTTTGTCGGATCTTTTCCAGAAAATGCACCTCCACCATGACGTCCTACACCACCATATGTATCTACTATGATTTTTCTTCCTGTAAGACCTGCGTCAGCATATGGCCCTCCACGTATAAAAGCACCTGTTGGATTAACATGAAAAATTGTATTTTTATCAATCCATTCTTTACATACAGGTTTTATAATATTTTCAATAATATCCTTTCTAATCCTATCATGAGAAACACCACCATCATGTTGGGTAGAAACAACGATGGTATCAGCTCGTATAGGTTTTCCTTTTTCATCGTATTCAATAGATACCTGTGACTTACCATCTGGTCTAACATAAGATATTTCGTTTTTCTTTCTAACTTCGGATAGTTTTTTTGTTAGTTTATGAGCAAGTGAAATTGGAAGTGGCATAAGTTCTTTTGTTTCATTACATGCATAACCGTACATCATTCCTTGATCCCCTGCTCCTTGTTCCTTATGAAGTCCGTCTCCTTCTGATACACCTTGTGAAATATCTGGACTTTGTTCTGTTATTTGTACCCATACTGAGCATGTTTCCCATTCAATTCCATATTCTGATCTTGTATAACCTATATCTTTTATTGTGTTTCTAACGATTTTTGGAATGTCTATATAGCCTTGAGTAGTCATTTCACCAAAAACCATGACTCCTCCATTTTTTGTTCCTGTTTCTACGGCAACTCTAGAATTTGCATCTTGATTTAATGCTTCATCAAGTATAGCATCTGAGATTAAATCACACATTTTATCAGGATGACCTTCAGTTACCGATTCTGAGCTAATTATATACTTTCTTTTCATAAATTTCACCTATAAATTGATTATATGCCTCCGATTTTGTAGAAAATAAGAATAAATAACTTAAATAAAAATTTTTGTAAAGAAAAAAAGTTTGATTAAAATAAGAAAAATAAGGATTATTCTTCAACTTTTCTTGTAACCCATATATCTTCTTCTAATGCATCATATATAGCTTCATCTGATATATCGTCTATAGTTTGTTTATCAGATAGAACACTACCCTTTCTCCTGTTTTCATCTTTTGAATAATCTAGTATTATATCTTTTCTTATAACCCAATAATGTGTTCTCCATTCGCGGCCGTCATATAAAGTAGTCTCTTCTCTTTCTGTAGTAAGCATTCCTTCTTCTTCAAGTATGTAAAAAAGTTGCCTATCTTCAGGATCAAGTACGTTATCTATTACTCTATCTTGAAAACCAAATATATCCATCACAAAACCTGCATCCCTTCTCGCTTCTTCAATATCTATTCCAACTCTATTTGATATTGCTTTTGATAAATCATCTAAAGTTATTATATTCATAACAAACCTCTTCTTACATTAGCCTAGCTTCACATTACATCCATGAAACGGTAATATACTATTCTCTATGTTATAGTATATATATTTTTTGCTAATTTTAATGGATTTTTTAGCAAAAATTTTTATTGAATTTTATAGATAAAAATGATTGATAATAGATGAATGTCTATTACATAAATTTTAAATATACAATTTGTGTAACAAATATTCAATGAAAAACGAAGAATTGACAAAAAAATTTGATGGTGAGTGGATACTGCTATTTAATGATGAGATAGTAGATCATAGTAAAGACGTTGAAGAAATTTTAAAAATTGCAGAGGAAAAATTTCCTGTTGATAGATTTCCAAAAGATGATATTAAAATATCAAAAGTATTTTCAGAAAACACGAGATTATACTGATTATTATGCAAAAACAACATATGACATTTGATTATATAAAATATCCAACGGTTCAAGTTAGATTTAGTTATAACGGCAAAGAAACTCCATTTATAGACGGATTACTTGATTCAGGTGGAGATTTTATTGTTATACCTTTACCTATTGCAAAATATTTAAATTTGAAGTTAAAAAAAGCTGGATCAGTGGATACCGCAGGTGGTGTAACTTCACTTTTCAAAGCAAATATTAATATGGTCATCGGCAGCAGAGAATATTTGGTATCATATGATAATATAGAAATACATGTGTCAAGTAGAGATGACATACCTATTTTATTAGGTAGACATCCAATTTTTGAAGACTACGAAATAACTTTTAAAAAACAAAAAAACCAGCTAATATTAAAACCTATAAAATAAGATAAAATAAAGAAATAAATTTATATATAGGGACTTATATAGCGAGTAAACTGTTTCAGCATTGGTATTGGTTAGAGTGTAATATATAACTATAGAGTATATGTTGAGTCCCCGGTCCAAAAATCATGGGCCTGTAGCTCAGCTAGGTAGAGCATCTGGCTTTTAACCAGGTGGCCAAGGGTTCGAATCCCTTCAGGCCCGTTACCTTAAAACCATAATTTATCCAATAGCATTTAGGAGGATGGTCCTCAATGGCTAAAAAATCAAAAGCAGACATAACAGAACACGAGCTAGTCCCAAAACATGAAATTATTTCTAAAGAAGAAGAAAACAATATTTTTAAAAAGTATAATATAACACCAGATCAACTTCCAAAGATATTAGCCGAAGATCCAGTTTCTCTCTCTATTGGAGCAAAACCGGGGCAAATAGTAAAAATAACAAGAAAAAGCCATACTGCAACAGAAGCTATAGTATATAGACTTGTAGTAGAAAGTAGTAAGTAGGTGTAAAGAATGAGAGAAATTGTTGATGCTTTTTATAGTAAACGTAGTATAGTTAATCATCAGATTGCTTCTTATGACGATTTTTTAGAAAGAAGATTACAAAGTATAGTTGATAGTACTACAATAGGCCAAGAAGAAGAAATAGAAAAAGGATTTATTTATCCTGAAATAGAAGGATACAAAATAAAATTTGGAAAAATCTCTGTGGGAAAACCTGAAGTAAAAGAGGCGGATGGGACAGTAAGAAGGCTTACACCAATGGAAGCTCGTCTTCGTGATTTGACTTACGAAGCACCTGTAACATTAGAATTTATACCAGTAAAAGATGATGTAGAATATGATCCTGAAGAAGTAAAAATCGGTGAACTTCCCATAATGATAAAATCAAAAGCTTGCAACCTTTCAAAGGAAATGATAGAAGAAAAGAAAGGAGTTGAGTTATCTAAAGAAGAATATCAAAAAAAATTACAAGAAACTCAAGAGGATCCTCTGGATCCAGGTGGATATTTTATAAGTAATGGAACAGAAAGAGTTCTTATAACCGTTGAAGACCTTGCTCCAAATAGAGTTTTAGTAGAAAAAAGTAAAAGATATGGTAGAGACGTAGAAGTAGCAAAAGTTTTCTCACAAAGAGAAGGATACCGTGCACTTACTGTAGTAGAAAAGAAAAAAGATGGTATGCTTATGGTATCACTTCCAACTACATATGGCCAAATACCATTGATGATACTTCTAAGAGCACTTGGAATGGAAGATGATGAAGAAATTGTTGACGTAATAAGTGTAGATCCTAAAATGGAGCCATTCGTACTTGCAAACATCGAAGAATGCGCAAATGAATATGGGATAACAACAAAAGAAGAAGCAATTGCATATCTTGGTAAAAAATTTGCTGGTGGACAAGCAAAAGAATACCGTATCAGACGTGTTGAAACATTAATGGATAGAAATCTACTCCCACATCTTGGAAATGAGCCAGATGATCGATTTACTAAAGCTATTTTTATGGCACGTATGGGAATGGCTGTTTTAGAGCTTGCTTTAGGAAAAAGAGAGCAAGATGATAAAGATCATTATGCAAATAAAAGGCTCAAGCTAGCAGGAGATTTGATGGAAGATCTTTTCCGTGTTGCTTTTACTGCTCTTTGCAAAGATTTGAAATATCAAATTGAGCGAATACATGCAAAAGGAAAAGAAATCAAAATTGCATCATCTCTAAGATCAGATGTATTAAGTCAAAGAATTCATCATGCCTTAGCTACAGGTAACTGGGTAGGGGGAAGAGCAGGTATATCACAGCTTTTAGATAGAACTAGTAACCTTGCAGTATTAAGTCATCTTAGAAGAGTTACATCACCTCTAACTCGTTCACAACCTCATTTTGAGGCACGTGATCTTCATAGCACTCAATGGGGGAGATTGTGTCCTAATGAAACACCAGAAGGCCCAAATTGCGGTCTAGTAAAAAATCTTGCATTAACTGTTGAGATATCAGAAGGACTTCCAGAACAAGAAGTAGAAAGCGTTCTGAAAGATCTTGGAATAAAAGAAATTACAAAGAAATCAACTGGTACTAGAGTATATCTAAATGGCGACCTCATTGGTATGCATTCTGATGGTAAAGAACTAGTAGATAAGATTAAAAAAAGAAGAAGAAAGGGCATGTTAAGTAACGAAGTAAACGTTGCATTCTATAAAGAAGCAAATGATGTAATCATTAATTGTGACTGCGGGCGTCTTAGAAGACCACTTGTAATTGTAGAAAATGGAAAGACATTACTTACAAAAAAATTATTAGATGATTTAAAAGTTGAAAAAAAGAAATGGATAGATCTCATAAATGAAGGAATAGTAGAATATATTGATGCTGAAGAGGAAGAAAATACACTTATTGCTTTAAAAGAAAAAGATATCACAGTTGATCATACTCACATGGAAATGGATCCAATGTGTATTCTTGGTATCGGATCATCACTTGTTCCATATCCTGAGCATAACTCTTCCCCTAGAATTACAATGGGAGCAGGTATGGGCAAACAATCTCTTGGTTTTGGTTCATCTAATTACAGAATAAGACCAGACACACGTGGGCATTTAATGCATTATCCACAAGCACCACTTATTCAAACTCATCCAGTTAAATATATTAAGTTTGCTGAAAGGCCTGCCGGTCAAAACTTTGTTGTAGGAGTTGCATCATATAAAGGATATAACATGGAAGATGCGCTTGTTATGAGCAAAGCTAGTGTAGAACGAGGGCTTGCAAGAAGTAGCTTTTTTAGGACATATAGCAGTGAAGAAAAGCGTTATCCTGGTGGACAAGAAGATCACTTCGAAATACCAAACCCTGATTGTAGGGGAGTGAGGAGCGAAGAGGCTTATATAAATCTAGGTGAAGACGGGCTAATTTCTCCAGAGTGTAATGTCAATAGTGCTGATGTATTAGTAGGCAAAACATCTCCACCCCGTTTTCTTGAAGAGCCTACTGATTTTCTTACACCTCAAAAAAGAAGAGAAACATCAGTTACAGTACAGCATGGCGAAGGAGGAATTGTTGATAAAGTAATGCTTTCCGAGTCGGTGAATGGATCCCGTATGGTAAAAATAAAAGTTAGAGAGGAAAGAATACCAGAGTATGGCGATAAATTTGCAAGTAAACACGGCCAGAAAGGAGTAGTTGGTTTACTAGTAGCTCAAGAAGATATGCCATTTAATGAGGAAGGTATGTCACCTGATCTTATCATAAATCCACATGCAATTCCAAGTCGTATGACTGTAGGGCACGTACTTGAAATGATAGGTGGAAAGGTAGGATCAATAGAAGGAAGAAATGTAGATGGTACAGCTTTTGGAGGAGAACCTGAAAAAGTATTAAGAGAAACTCTTGTTAAAAACGGATTTAAACATAATGGTAAAGAAATTCTTTACAATGGTGAAACAGGTAAACCGCTTGAAGTTGAGATATTTGTAGGATGTATCTATTATCAAAAGCTTCATCACATGGTAGCAGGAAAGATGCATGCAAGAAGTCGTGGACCTGTGCAGATACTTACTCGTCAGCCAACAGAGGGGCGTGCTCGTGAAGGAGGATTACGTTTCGGTGAAATGGAAAGAGACTGCTTAATTGGACATGGGGCATCGATGGTTATAAAAGACAGGTTACTTGATGAATCTGACTTAACAGTCAAATATATTTGTAATGAATGTGGACACGTCGCAATACGCGATAGACATGGTGCTTTAAGATGCCCAGTATGTAAGGACAAGGCAGATATATATCCTATTGAAATGAGCTATGCATTTAAACTATTGATAGATGAATTAAAATCTCTTGTTATTGCACCAAGAATAAGATTGGAGTCTTTAGTATAATTGTTTTAAAGGGTTAATTATGTCGATAAATAAGAATATAACAAAAAAAATTGGAAGCATAACTTTTACAATTTTATCACCAAATGAAATTAGAAAAATGAGTGCCACTAAAGTAATTACAGCAGATACATACGATGATGATGGTTTTCCTATAGCTATGGGTCTTATGGATCCAAGGTTAGGAGTAATAGAGCCAGGTCTTCGTTGTAAAACATGTGGTCTTAGAGTTGGAAAAGATAAATGTCCAGGTCATTTTGGTCATATTGATCTTGCTATGCCTGTGATACACGTAGGTCTTGTTAAAAGTATTAGAGATTGCTTGAGAACAACATGTCGAGAATGTGGAAAAATACAGCTTACTGATAAACAAAGAAAAGAATTTTTAGATGAAATGGATAAATACGAAAAAGATGGAAGAGATAATACATATTTACTTAGAGAAATTGTAAAAGAAGCTAGAAAATCAGAAAAATGCCCTCATTGTGGACGTGAAGTAGGTAAAATTGAGCTTGATAAACCAACATCTTTAAGAGAAAACGGTAAAAAGTTAACTCCTTCTGAAATAAGAGAATGGCTTGAAAAAATAAGTGATGAAGATTTACCCTTACTTGATATAAACAAAAAAGCAGCAAGACCGGAATGGATGGTTTTAACTGTTTTACCAGTACCACCCGTAACTGTTCGCCCATCTGTAACACTTGAATCAGGTGAAAGATCTGAAGATGATCTTACACATAAACTTGTAGATGTTATACGTATAAACCAAAGATTACAGGAAAATCGTGATGCTGGAGCCCCACAACTTATTGTAGAAGATTTATGGGAACTATTACAGTATCATATAACAACATATCTTGATAACCAAACAAGTGGCATACCACCTGCTCGTCATCGTTCTGGCCGCCCTCTAAAAACTCTTGCACAAAGATTAAAAGGGAAGGAAGGGCGTTTTAGAAGTAATCTATCTGGTAAGAGAGTTAATTTTAGTGCTCGTACAGTAATATCCCCTGATCCAAATTTAAGTATAAATGAGCTTGGTGTACCCATTGATATTGCAAAAGAACTTACAATTCCAGTAAAAGTTACATCACATAATCTTGATTGGTGCAAAAAAATAATATCACAAAAAGCAAAAAGCTCAGAACTAGGTCCAAACGAATACTTTCCAAGTGTAAATTATGTAATACGTGAAACCGATGGTATGAAACAACGTATTAAGGTATCAGATAAAAATGCCGAAACCGTTGCAGAAAAACTTGAGCCAGGGGCAGTAATAGAAAGACAACTTATGGATGGGGATATAACATTATTTAATCGTCAACCATCACTTCATCGTATGTCCATGATGGCACATAGAGTAAAAATAATGCCTTATAAAACATTTAGATTAAATTTAAGCGTATGTCCTCCTTATAACGCTGATTTTGATGGGGATGAAATGAATCTTCATTTATTACAAGGAGAAGAGGCACAAGCCGAAACAGA
>Ga0180433_10004468_pt1 | contig 19624 bp, 34 predicted proteins | sample SS_ome_8_FD_132980 | JGI IMG/M metagenome (GOLD analysis project Ga0180433, IMG submission 132980) | Hypersaline lake sediment archaeal communities from the Salton Sea, California, USA - SS_1_D_1 metaG | ecosystem: Environmental > Aquatic > Non-marine Saline and Alkaline > Hypersaline >... | reverse complement strand
TACCACGAACCGGGCGCGGTGTCAAGGGTCTCTTGGCCAGGTGTAACTCCATACCGTCTCCGAGTGCGTGAACCGCACGTGCCACGTGATATCCTTCCACGGCACGCCTCGGCGGCGCAAGTTGCGCATAACCTCTATCGCTGCTGGCCACGCCTTGAGGCGCATCAGGTACGAGCGCGAGCGGCGGCCATTGGTAAACGTCCAGCCGGTGCCGGACGGATGACGGATTACGGTATACATCTCAAATTCCAGCCCCTCCGCGGGCCAGCCAACCCGCCAGGGCGGGGCGGCTCATCAGTCCTCCAACACTCTCTTGAACACGGGCACAAACGTCGGCACGTCCCAGCCATCCTCCAGCGGGTCCCAGTCTCCGCTAGAGTACCAGAGCAGGATGTCAGGTGTACCGCCCGCCAGGTGAGGCGGCAGAATCGACCAGTTCACGCATTTTGCATCAGGCGGGATGCCCTCTATGCACTCAATCTCGCCGCGTGTCCCTTGGGTGAAAAGCTGTTGTAGCAGTTCGCCCGATATGCGGACGAGCTTAAGCTGGCGGTTGGTCATCGTGTGCTCCAAAGGTATAGCCCTCTCCGTCCTCAGCGTATCCATAGTCAGTGTTCGTGACTATGGACAGAATGAACGCCGCCGCATTTACGATCTGGTCAGGGTCAAAGAAGCGCCGCCTATCATATACAGCTTGTGACGCGACATTGCCCTGCATAGAGAACAGCGGCAGGCCAATCGGGAAAGCGGGCCGGGCGGCCATAATCACGATGGTATCAGAGTTTCGATTCTCAGAGAACGAGGCGCGCCCGGCAGGCCCAACGATGTGCAGTCCTTGCTCGCGCCCATTGCTGTACGCCTCGATAGAGCAGTTGGCGGCGTCATCCTCTGTAACAATGATATCCATTGCCGCCTTGACCGCAAAGGCCACGGCCATAGATTGTCTGTATGATATGTTCATTCTGTTCTCCTTGTATCTGCTCTATGGCAGCCAGTGCTCGTCGAGTCCGCCCTGTTCCGTGATCCACGCCTCGTAATGCGCCACGGCCTCTAGGACGTTGACGGCGGCGCGAGCCATAGCGTTGCGAATCTCGGAATTCATCCAGGGGAAGTCTATATCTTCGTCGGACATCTCAATCATTCGTGCGTCGATGTCCCCTCTCAGGTACAGCTCGAGTGCGTTTCTCCATTCAGCGGGGCGATCCATTGTCTGTTCTCCTTGTGTCTGTCCGTTAACCCCAACGTTCGCCCCGCCTCGGCTTGCCAGGCCGGCGGGTTGAGGGGCGGTGCTCCTCCTTCGAGATACCAGAGCCGGGGGGACTGCATAGACGAGATGCGAACCGGCTCACCCCGCACGTGCGGTGGTATACCCTTACTAGTGTTTAGCACCAAAGGTGAAGATATTTTGTTGTGTGCACGTTGGCGGTGCCTCCTGGTTCTGTTCCGCATCTATGATTCCCCGCGTACTTTGGCGAGTGCGGCGCGCAGAATTCCTTGACATCGCTCATTCTCAAGGAAGCTGAATCCGCCCCTGCCGCTCGTGGTGCCCTTGCCTAGCTCATCTAGGACAATCTCGCACGCCTCTAGCAGGTCAGGCGCGGCGGCGATTAGGTTGGCGTTGGCGTCTGCGTTGTAATGCGGCCTCCCGTGTTTGTCCCGTTGCGGATAGGCTGCGGCCAGTGCATACCCGCCGCCATCTCCTGGGCGGATAATGCGTTCATCCCTAAATAATTCGGCAACTTTCCACGGTCCTGGTGTGTGGGTCACGTTACCTCCTCTTTGCCCTTCTGCCGGCGTGCGTGCTCTCGCTTGCACCTGGCGCAGTAGGGCACATAGTCGCCCTCGTGCGGCGTCGCGTTGGGCCTGCCGCACTGGTAGCAGGTGTGGTGTTTCTGGCAGTGCGTCAATCCGCCGGTCATCGCACGCACCGCGGATGGTCGCGGATGTCCTTGTGCTCACGCTCAGGCAGTCCCTCGATGTGCTCTCGGAATGCACGCCCAATGAGGCGCGCGCAGCCCATTACGTCATAGCGCCCGTCCCACGCTTCATACAAGGCGCAGGTGGGATTGCCAGAGCAGGGCGTCAGGCAGAGTCCGCACACGGTTGCTCCGCTCGGTCCGTATTGGTGGATGCATCGCATCGGTCTACCTCCTCAAAGTCGTCTCGCAACTCAGTGCGAGTGACATTCATCTTGCGCCGTCCATTGTCCAGCTCAATAGGATACTGGACGGCGTGATAGGTCCACGTGTGCCGCCAGGTGGTGCCGTCTGACTTGCGGCGGTATCGTTTGCCTGTCATTGCACCGCCGCTCCGTATGCGCAGCGCCTCGTGTCGGCCTCGTCTCGTGCATCGGCCTCGCGCTGCTCTGCCTCAATCAGCCAGGCGGGGCGCGCAGCCTTGACGATGCCCAGTCGCACCAGGGCGGCCAATGGCGGCGGCGATACAGCCACGGTGCCCATTAGTCTGTGAGTGAAGAATACTTGTCGTCGGGTCATCTCGCCTCTACCTCGTTATTGGACCAGAACGTCTCGACTTCCTCAAGCTGACTGGCAATGTATCCCAGTTCCCCGGCAACGCCCCAGTCAGCCTTGTCGGCGTCGGCCTGCTCCTGTTCCATCAGCGCGTGGAGCGTGGCCAGCGTGGACTCGATGCGGTCCAGGTTGGTCTTGATATGTTCTTGCGCCGCCTTGCCATAGGTTGCCATCGTATCTGCTCCTTGTGTCTACCGATTCCGAAAGAGACGCTTGGATGCACACGAGGAGAGTTGAACTCCTCACTTTGCCCGGCCTCTAGCTTACTAGAATAGTCTTGTGCATCCAACCGCCTCGTTCGTACGGTCGCGCCGGGTACAAGGCCCCCGGCTGGGCGCGGTGGGGTTAGACTAGACTAGTCCAACCTTAACGATTTTAAACCCCAGCTCTATCAGTGCGTCTATCGTGTCAAAGAGCTTGAGGATTCCGTCTGCCGAGCTGCAAAAAACTCGGTCTGTTATCAGTTGGTATTCTATCTGGTAAGTCTCTCGGCCTGTCATCTGCCCATCTCCTTGTGTGTCTGTTCCTATCTGATAGTAGTATACCACATTTTCCGAATTTGTCAAGCCCCAGTTTGGCTAATTCGCTATTCTTTAAGGTTCTTATGGTAAACTTTCGGATGCGCAACCCTTGACAAAGCGACACAAATAGTTTACAATAGAGAAAACGCACACACTAGGAGAGAGAATGCGCAAATTCAGAAGTTACCAGTTCACCGCCTCGATTCTGTCACGCCTCAGCGTGCAGCAAGATGTGGCGGCCATCACCGTGGGCCGCGCGCAGGCTGGCGCGGTGTACGTGTTGCCCATCGCGTCCTGGCGCGAGATGGTGGGGCGCACGTATCACGCCGAGAGCATCGAGAGCGCGGCCCGGGTCAACACCGGCACGGCGGCCAAGGGCGGGATGAGTGACTCCGTGTTGGTGGACATCCTCGTCAACCAAGTCGGGGAGGATGGCCATATCGTTGGCGGCACGCTCTACATCGTCACGCTGTACGGCAACGATGCGGCGTACTTGGTGCCCGCGAATGCGTATTGGCGCGGGCGGGTGGAGGGGGAATCGTGAGCCATCAAGCCTTTTACAAGCCGCAGCCGATTGAGCCATCGCGCTCTTGGGTTGCGCGCCTGCTGCGCTGGTCGTTGACCGTGAGCGTTGCGGGTTGGGCAGCCTACGGCCTCTTTGCGTTCGCCTTTGCCGACTTGAGCGTTATTCCCGCCGCGGTGCAATCGTGGATGGTCATTGTCGGCAGTGCGCTGATTGTCATTGGGGCCGAGTCCAACACCGTGCCGACCTGCATCAGTGCGCTGTCCAAAATCGGCACCGACCGGGTGAGCGGATACGACTATGCGGCATTCGCGGCCAGCATCGGCGGGACGCTGTGCAGTGTGCTGATCACGTTCAGCAGCCGACAGGCAGAGCTAACCGGCACACCCTGGCGCGCATTCGCGCTCAGCATCGGGCCGCTGATTATGGGCGTGACGACCGCGCTCGATTTCTACGGTGCCGCCCTGGAGCTGGCCCTGTTCAAGCGGGACTACGAACAGGCGATGGAGCAATGGCTAGAGGAGCGGCAGGCGTGGAACAAAGCGCACGGAATTGCGCAGGAACCTGTCATCCATCGGGTAGCCAAAGTGGACGACTTCCGCCGCGTGCGCGCCAGGCTGAACGGGGACGGTGCCACATTGAACGCTGAACAGTTGGAGAGCGAGCTAGCACAAGACCACCTTGGTATGCCGTCGGACTCGACGGTCAAGCGATGGCTGAGGATGGCGCACTCGTGACCGCAACTGCCCAGCCCGTGGACTTTGAGCGAACCACCGAGGTATCCGGTTGCCTGGTCCTGGTGGACAAATGGTTCACGCCGGCGGCAAAGAGCGTCGTGTGGAGCACCGTGCTGGGCACGTGCTGCGCGGGCTTTGCAGTGTGGGAACACGGGTGGGCGTTTGGTGCCGAGGTCGGCACAAAAGTGGCGTTCATTGGCACGATAGTGGCGCTTACGACCGCATACGCTGGTCCGCCGGTGCTCGATAGGTTCAAGCTGCCCCCACGTGAGCCGCAGGTGGTCGACGCTGACCCGCCGATGCCGCGCACACGGTTGAGACGTGACCCAATTGTGCGCACGAGCGGTCAACCTCGACCGCCAGCAAACGATGGGCGGGGCAAAATGGCCGAGTTGCGCGAGCGGCTGACGGCCAAGGCCCCACGGCGGCGGCACTATGAGCGTCAGGCAGAGCCTGTCCAGGCTGTTCGGTCGGACTGGGACGTGGTAGAGTTCTACGACGTTCTAGAGGCCATCTGGCCAGGCGACCCGACACAGGATGCATTCCGGCAGCGATGGGGCCAGAAGGGCGGGCGTGACCTGTACACCGTCTACGTAGGCAAGAAAAACTCCGATGTCACCTGCTGGGGCGACGTCGGCATCTGGCGGCAGTGGCGCGTCATTCAGCAAGTGGACCGGCGCGGCAAGTGCGACTGGGCACCGTGGGTGCAGGATATTACGGATGTGTTGAGGCTCAATAGCAGGCTGCGCGCATATGCGGCGCGGCAGGGGTGGAGGTTGTGAGCACAATAACTCTTGTGGGTACTAAATGATGAACATTGCAAAAGATGCGCCGAAAAGGCCAGCACTGAGGTACTACGGAGGCAAGTGGAATCTTGCGCCGTGGATCATTTCGCACTTTCCAGAGCACAAGGGCTATGTTGAGCCGTGCGGGGGCGGTGCGTCCGTTCTATTACGGAAACCGCGATCATTGCTTGAGACATACAACGATATAGATGGGTCCGTGGTAAACTTCTTTCGCGTGCTGCGTGATCAGCCAGAACTACTGATAGACAAGATTCTGCTTACGCCTTGGGCGCGTGCAGAATACGAGTTGAGCTGGGAACCACATTCCGATCCAATAGAATGGGCACGACGATTCTTCATTCACGGATATATGAGCTTCAACGGAACAGCCAATAACAAATCGGGTGGTTCGTGGCTCGTACAAAAAGACTACGACAAGCGCGGTGTAATGCCGTCCGAATCCAAGATCAAAACAGCACAGGCATTACGCACAATCGCAGAGCGCATAGCAACTGTTCAGATTGAGAACCGCGACGCGCTAGAAGTGATAGGTCGCTATGACACGCCCTGGACATTATTCTATTTCGATCCTCCATATCCTGTAGAAACTCGTAGCCACAAAGACGAGTACACATACGAGGCGACAACAGGGTTTCACCGACGAGCCGCAAGGCTCTTGCGGCGTATAGAAGGGTATGCAGTCATCAGCGGCTATGTTTGCCCGCTCTATGCTAAACTATACGAGGCGCACGGCTGGACACGGGTGGACAAGGAGGCGCAAACCAACAGCGGAGGCAAACGGATTGAGTCTTTGTGGCTGTCACCGCGCACGGTTGAGGCATTACAAATGCCAGTTCAAGCAACGTTTATTTAGACTCTACAACACCCATTGCCAGCCCTCCCCCACCGACCCGCCGGCGGGCGCGCGAAAACCGGGTTTTGCCGGGACTAAAACCCAAACTGAACCGAAAACCGAACCGAAACTGAAAGGGGCAACGTGGACAACCCTGTCTTTACAAGCGTGCAACTGGAGCGAATGACGTTTGCCGTACAGCAATATATCACAGAAGAATTAGCCGCTGACTTTGCCAATGCGCCACAAGTTAAGCTTCATTCACACGTGGATTTTATGGTAGGCGGGATGGTGGTCGAGCTGCGCCAACACATCTATGGACGCATTGCTGAGCAGGAGGAGGTTAAATACCCTGCTGATTGGTGGGAGGCGTTCAAGGGGCGATGGTTTCCCGCCTGGGCAAAAGAGCGATGGCCGGTCAGGTACCGATGGATTACGCTCACGGCACGGGAGTTATACCCTATGGTCAAGATGCCACGCCACAAGCACGCTATTGTCATCCAGAAGGTAGACCACGGGGAGGTTAAAGATGGGCCTTGACGTGTACTTTAGGAGAGACATCGCAAACATTCTATGCTCTACCGCCTGCGCCAGTGAGGGCGCGTCAAGGCCGCGCGACCCGGAGAGCGCGGAGAGCGTTGGATATCGGCGCGGTGTTCAAGATGCCCTGATGGCGGTCGGCCTGGCGTTCGGGCTGCGCCTCGTCAATGTTGAGCATTGGCGCGATGGGCGGTCGGCTATGTGGGTAGAGGTCAAGGACGCTTGACACACCGCCCCCACCTGTGATATGAATCCAAAGAAGCGATGGACTCAGTGCTACTACTTGAGCAGTACAAGCAATATAGCGGAGCGGTATCTTGATTGCTTTGGAATGATGGAATCGTTAACGGCCACCGGGCGAGGTTTGGCCGGGCTTCATCCCATAATGCTCGACTCTGAGCGTCCGTGGGCGCTCGACAACGGCGTGTTTACAGATAGCTTTGAGCCTGACAAGTTCTCTTCCAAACTAGATGCGGTGCGGAAATGGATTGATACTTGCGCCTTTGTGGTTTGCCCGGATGTGATTGGAGATTATCAGGCCACGCTAGATAGGTTCTCCCGATTCGCCCCGTGGCTTCGTTCTCTAGGGTTTCCAGTTGGGTTTGCTACACAAGATGGATTGACCATTGAACAAACGCCCTGGGGCAAGTTTGACGCTCTCTTTGTCGGCGGCACGGACCAGCACAAGCTCGGACCAGAAGCGGGCGCGCTCATTGCAGAGGGCATTCGGCGGGGAAAGTGGATACACATAGGGCGTGTCAATTCACCCAAACGGATGCGGCAGTTCTGGCGAGCGAATAGCTGGGATGGGACAACTTTGAGCAAAGAACCGGGCAAGGCATCCAAGATAGCCGCTGCCGTTCGTGAAATTCGAGTGTGGCAACAGACAAGGAGATTGATTTGAAAACCTGGAGATTGGTTGTATTGTACCTCTTTGCGATTGTGACAGCTAACCTCATTGTTGCGTGGCTTGGTCCAGCGGCATCGCCCTACACGGCCTTTGCGCTGATTGGGGCGACGCTCACCGTCAAGGACAACCTGCAAGACAGGTGGACAAGGAACGGGCTGGCGTGGCGGATGGGGTCTCTCATTGCCGCCGGGTCGTTTCTCTCCTGGATCGTCAATCGCAACGCCGGGCGCATCGCTCTTGCCTCGTTCGTGGCGTTTGCGGTGTCGACGGCGATAGACGTGCTGGTCTATGCGCTCCTGGCACGGCATAGCAAATGGCGGCGCGTAGGATGGTCAAACGCATTCGGAGCCATCGCGGACTCTCTCGTCTTTCCTGCCCTGGCCTTCGGCTGGCCGCCTGACCCAACCATCGTCTATGCGCAGATCATCGCCAAGGGATTCGGTGGGCAAATCTGGTCCTTGATTTTGACGTAGGGCTGTGCTATACTGTCAGCAGCACGCGCGGCGCATCTCCCCTCAGCCAGGGACCCAGAGACGCCGCGTGTGTGTTTTAGGAGATGAAATGAAACCGTATTGTGAATTGACACCACAGTACGGATATGGTATAATGGTTCTATGAGAGATAAGCAGGGACGATTCAAAAAAGGTCATCATTGGCGTGAGCCCAAGTTGTATTGGTGCCGCGATTGGCTTTATCAGGAATACGTGGTCAATGAGAGAAGCGCCGCCGATATTGCCTCTGAATTTGAGTGTAACGAAAACAATATCCTCTATTTTCTAGCAAAGCACAATATTCCCCGACGGTCAATGTCTGACGTGCGAAGGGTCAAGCATTGGGGACTCTTTGGTGAGCAAAACGGGATGTATGGCAGAACAGGGGAGGATAATCCACACTGGAGGGGAGGGTGTACACCAGAGCGCCAGGCTTTGTATGCAAGCCAGGAATGGGCAAAAGCCGTAAGGAATGTTTGGAAAAGGGACCGGGCTACTTGCCAGCGGTGCGGCAAAAGAAAACAAGATAACGAGGGGCTTTTTCATATCCATCACATTGTACCGTTCGGGAACGAGGCTTTGAGAACAGAACCGAGCAACCTGGTATTGCTCTGCGACAAGTGCCATTGGTTCGTTCACAGTAGAGAGAATACAGAAGGGGAGTTCATAAGTGACTAACCCATACTGGAGCAACGACCTAGTGACTTTGTATCAAGGTCACATCGTTGACGTTCTGGAGGGACTTAGGGCGGAGAGTGTTCACTGTGTAGTAACCTCTCCGCCCTACTGATTAGTGGGGCCTACGCGACTATGGCCTCCCCTCCCTCGAATGGCCCCCGGTGTCCTATGCCCCTATGCCGGGGCTGCCAGAGGTCCACATACCGGGATGTGAGGCGGGGTGTAAGCACGCTTGGGGGGAGAGCATACCTATTACGGGCGGGGCGGGCAATTCTCCAGACAAGCCGAGCGGTTTCCAGCAAACAGGGCGCGGGGGTCAATCTGGCGCATTGGCACAGATGAGCAAAGCAGAATCTTCTCACGGCCAATACTGCCAACGCTGCGGCGGTTGGCGCGGGTGTCTTGGTTTAGAGCCCGATCCGGCTATGTTCGTCGGGCACATCGTCCTAGTGGCAAGGGAGCTGTGGCGGGTGCTGAGGGATGATGGGACGTTCTGGCTGAATTTTGGGGACTCGTATTCTGGCAGTTGGGGCAACTATGCGCCGGGGGGCATCAAGAACGAACAGAGACCACGGACTGAGAATGGCGCGAGATACGAAAGACCTGCATACTCGAGTACGACATTCAAGCCGCCGACGGCTAACACTGGACGGAAAAGCAATCAGCCAACACGCTTTAGGTTGCGCGCCGACTTGACACCAGAACAGCGCGCCTATGTGCTCTCTGAACTGGCCAAGGTGGACCTAACTCGAGATGCAACCCAAGAGGGCCTAGAGTGAACATCCGACTCCCAAAAGCGCAGAACTTTATACCCGCACTTCTCGAGATAGGCATTGCACGCCTTGTCTCTCTTTTTATTGGTGGCCTGGATAGCATACAGATCGCCGCTATAAACTCGAGGGTTAGCATGCCAGAAATCTCCATCCCATTGAATGATAATCGCACTCGAGGGTATAAGAACGTCAACGACAAACTTGCCGCCGATCACCTGCTGCTCCAAGTAGTCAATTTCGAGACCGTCAAGAATAGCCGCGCCCGCACTCTCGAGTCCGTTCGGTGTAGTCTGGTGTGGAAAGCGAAGAACTCGAGTTATGCCCTTTTGCTCTGCCGTTCGGTCTCGGCAAGCGTTCGAACAATGATTCCCGTTGCCTTGTCGTACAAGCCAGCCGGGGGTATAGAACGATTCCTCGCAGGTTGGGCAGCGCCTTACTTCTCCGCTTCCTCTTTTCTCGAGTGTGCGCTGTCGCGCCTCCTCTTTGGCCTCTGGTGTAGCCTGCCAAGCGTTGGCACACTCCAACGAACAGAAGCGAACCGTGCGCCTAGATGCGCGCCGATTCTCAAACGACTTGCCGCACCACTCGCAGGTGAACATATAGCAAGCATCGCACCACTTGGCACGGTTTGTGCGTGGCGCAAAAGACTTGCCGCACTTCTCGCAGATTTTATGCTTGGCAACGTTTTGTATAGTCATAGCTCAATTATACCCTGGCGCATAGGAGTTGTCAAATGCAGATCGAATTGAGTGAGCACGAGATTCCAGAACACTTACTCGAGTTCTTTGAGCCCATAGAGGTGTCCCAGGTCAAGCCCAAGGATTTGATGGGAATTCCTTGGAGGGTCGCATTTGCGCTCCAGGCCGATGGGTGGTTCTTGAGATTGGACGGGATCTGGGCCAAGGGCGTCTCATTCTGCCCCACGTACAGCGGCTCGTGTATGCCCGAGAGCGTCAGGGACAGGCCGACCAAGGGGCACGAGTACGTGTTCCTGCTGAGCAAGCAGAAGAGGTACTACTATGATGGGGATGCGGTACGAGAGAATTTTGCAGATGAGCGAATGGGGAATCCAGGCCAGTATGAATGGCGCTACAGCTTAGACAGCGGCAGACAGGACAGCACAGCGGTTAAAGGTACAACAAACTGGAATGCCGACAAAACTGCTGCTGGCCGCAACCTCCGCTCGGTCTGGACCATCAACCCAGGTTCCTACGCTGGCGCGCACTTTGCGACGTTTCCGCCAAAGTTGGTCGAGCCGATGATCAAGGCGGGCACCTCAGCCAAGGGATGCTGCCCTGAGTGTGGCGCGGCGTGGGAGAGGGTGACGGAGCGAGAGCGGCCCCCAGAGATTGAGCGCAGCCAAGGTGCGAAACGCCTTGGAATGGTTGGACGAAATGACAATGAGCGCAGAATGGGCCAACAGCTTCAGGACTGGTACAGCGAGCATCCGACCACCACCACTGGCTGGATTCCCACTTGCTCGTGCTATGGCGTGGAGATTCCCGACAAGCTGCGCCTACCCGACGAACCAGAGGATGCGCGCCCACCGTTCGTGTGTGAGCAATGCGGGGGCACTGGCCTGGAGCCGAGCTTGCCGCTACTGCCCGGCCTGGACGTGCCCTGCCGCAAGTGCAAGGGCAAGGGGGAGAAACCCGCAAACGATGTGTGGCTGGCCTGGCAGGCGGAATGTGACGAGGCGCAAGCTAACCGGCTGGCAGTGCTTGACAATATTCGCGGGCTTGAATTGCCCGTGGCCCCTTGTACCGTCCTCGACCCCTTCCTCGGCAGCGGCACCACGGCAGAGGTCTCCATACGCCTGGGCCGGCGTGCCGTGGGCGTGGAGCTGTCCCAAGCGTATTGTGACGAGCACATCATCCCCAGGCTGGAAAGGCCCATCCAGGTGCAACTACTCTAAAACCCCTTGACGTAAGGTTATGAATATGGTATACTGAGCTTACCAGTCAGCTGGTAAGGGGTCAGTATGCCTATTGATTCTGTCATAGCAACGATGTACGCGGGGGCTGTCAATGCCCCCTTGTTTTGTTCTACCCCGGCCCGCCCCCTTTCCTTTTCTCCACATACTGACCCCTGGGTTGCATTCCCCGTTGAGCGTTACCAGTCGGGTGAGGTCCAGTGCGGGGACTGGATAGTGGTCAAGTTCCCATCCGGCCAACGCCTCTATGCACGCGCCTGGGATGCCGGGGGATTCGGCGCCTACTGCGTGCGGCAACACGACGGCTCGTGTCCATCCATCGAGATGGGCATACCGTCCATCTGGTGGCCGATGGGGAAGCAGACGAGTTCATTCGTAGACTACACCAACCTGAGCGCGGCCCGCCGCGCCTTTCGTGCACAGTGGACTGGTGCTGATTGCCTTCCCCCCCTGGCAGTTGGCATCAGTCCAGTGCGCTTGGTGCAATGAGCGATACCGTCAAGTTCTGGGCGGTCGTCCAGAAGGTCCAGACATTGGCAGATGGGGGATTGCGTGTTACGCTTGACCTGCCAGAGTCGGCCATTATGCAGGCAGCTGAGTTGATGGTGTTCAAGCGTGAGGCGGTGGTGTTGCAAGTGGAGTGCAAACGGGACAATCCTGATAGCAGGCAAGGAGCAGGTGGGCAAGAGGGACGCTAACGGGCGCTTTGTCAAAGGACACAGCGGAAACCCAAACGGACGACCAAAGAAACAGAGGGAAACGCGCTATTATGAAATCCTCGTTTCGACAGTCACCTATGAGCAGTGGGGACGCATCGTTGCCAAGGCTGCCCAGCAAGCTGAGCGGGGGGATGCTGTGGCGCGCAAGTGGTTAGCAGATTACATCGTCGGCGTGCCAGAGCAAACCCAGAATGTTAACCTGAACGGATACCCGAGCATCGTATTTAATGGCCCAACCGAAGAGCCTGTGGACAATTCGTGATGGCAAGCCGGAGTGTGACTTTCATCCTGGCCAATGGCGCGCCATACAAGCAAAGAGCCGCTTCGTGTTCGTCATCGCGGGCACGCAGTCAGGCAAGACATCTTTTGGTCCCTGGTGGCTCTATCGAGAGATCAAGCGTGGCGGCGAGGGCGACTATCTCGCAGTCACGGCCAGCTATGACCTGTTCAAGCTCAAGATGCTACCTGAGATGCGGACTGTGTTCGAGCAGGTACTACACATTGGCCGATGGTGGGCAGGGGACAAGGTGATCGAGCTGCGACACCCGACACGGGGCTTTCTCGCCAAGCGGTCAGATGATCCTATGTGGGGGCGGATCATCCTCCGCTCTGCCAGTACCGGGGGCGGCCTGGAGAGCGCGACTGCTAAGGCCGCTTGGTTGGACGAGTGCGGGCAGGATGCGTTTACCCTGGAGGACTGGAACGCGGTTCAAGCGCGCCTGTCCTTGCACGAAGGCCGGTGCCTGGGTACGACTACGCCTTACAACCTGGGATGGCTCAAGAGCGAGGTGTACGACCGATGGCAGCGCGGCGAGGCGGGCTATGAGGTAATCAACTTTTCGTCCGCGCTCAATCCCGCGTTTCCAGATCGGGAGCAAGAGCGGCGGCGCAAGACGATGCAGGACTGGCGGTTTAGAATGCGCTACTTGGGCCAGTTCACCAAACCCGCCGGCCTGATCTATGGCGCGTTCGAGCCGTCGATGATCGTCGAGCCGTACCCGATCCCGGACGACTGGGAGCGACTGATCGGCGTAGACTTTGGAGGGGCCAACACCGCGGCCTTGTTCCTGGCGCAGAACCCGGACAGCAAGCGATGGGTCGTCTATGACGAGATGATGACGGGCGACAAGACGAGCAAGGAGTATGCGCGAGAGGTGCGGGGCAAGCTGCCCGATAGATGCTTTTTCACGGCTTACGGCGGCAGCAAGAGCGAGGGCCAGCAGCGCCGCGACTGGGCAGATGGGGGCCTCGTGCTGGGCGAGCCGCGCATCGCGGACGTAGAGAGCGGGATCGACCGCGTGATCGAGTGGCTCAAGGCCGGGCAGCTAAGCGTGTTCCGTTCGTGCTCAGGCACCATCGACGAGTTGGGCACGTACCGGCGTAAGCTGGACAGCCTGGGCAACCCGACGGACAAGATCGACAGCAAGCGCACGTTTCACCGATGCGACGCCCTGCGGTACGCCGTGGGCGGGTATGGCAGCGGGTGGGTGCTGGCGTAGGGGGTAGGGATGGCGACAGACCAAGAGCGTGCAGTATGGGAAGCGGTCAAGCGACTTAGCGACCGTGTCATGCAGGTGGATGATGTACCTCGTGTGTCGGGTATTCATCCGCCAGAGGGCACGATATGCGTGTGCGCGAGAATGAAAAGCACGCGATTTGATGACGTTGCAGATGTCGAGGTGTGGTTGAGTCAGGAGATCGTCAACGATTGTGACACGGTAATGGCCTACTTGGGTGGTCCGATGGGCATTGTCGCCTCGTTCGAGCAAGAAGAACTAGCAAGGGCAGAACGTGAAGCAGCCCGATCCTGATCGCGTCTTTTGGGAAGCGATCTATCGCGCCGTGTGCGCCATCGCAGCGGCGATCAAGAAGCGGCATTTGAGCGACAGGGGGAAGTGTGAAGATAACTAGGCGTCATTTTTTAAAGGGCCTGATCGTTACAGCGGCGACAGGTGTTCTCGTGCCGTCCACGCTTGTGGAGAGCGTGCACGGGGCGTCTGATCTCACGCCACAGGAGCGCGACGTTGTTGCCAGGGTGCTGGGCTTGAGGCAAAAGCAATGGTCAGGCGCGAGCTTACCCGCGCGCAGGCCGGCATGGATGACGATCCCTATCACAGACGAGCGGTGGGGGTTCGGCGAGGTGACGCTGCCCGTGTCTGATTCGGCTGGCGGGTATCTCGTCCCACGAGACGTGCGCGATCACGTTCTGATGGCGCTTGGTCATCCGTCTCGTGTGTCTGCAACAGAACACGAGAACGCGAGGCGGGTAATTGACTCCTGGTTCTGGAAGGGCGACAGTATGCAGGGCGAAATCTGGACCGCCGACCCGCCCAAGGTGGTACACTTCAGGTTCACAGAGGAAGAGATCGTATGGTCATCGCTTGTCTAGGGGTATTCTCAAAGTAGACTAGCGTCTCTCAAATTGTATAAGGCCTCCTGGTAACGCCAGCACGCCACACAACCGGAGTCTCGCGCAACGCGCCACACTCTGAGGGTGTGGCGTTTTTGCTTGAGGAACAATGGCAAACTTTTGGCAAAGAATGAAATACGCGGTTACGGGGCGCGCGTCTGCCCCTGTCCCTGCCCCTCGTGCACGCAAGGTTGCCCCGTTCCTCTGGCCATCCTACGTGGACGAACAACCCCAGTGGCAGCTTGTCGACTACCAGGCATACGTCAATGAGGGGTTCAACCTCAACACCCTGATCTATTCGGCCATTATGTACAAGTGCCGCGCGCTCACATCCGCTCCCCTGCGCGCCTACACGGGCGACGTTCAAGACCCAGAGCTGCTCCCGCCCAACGACGACCTGGCGCGCCTGCTCGACCGGCCCAACCCGCACCAGTCAATGATCGAGTTTAGACAGCAAGCCATCGTCTACTTGAACATTGCCGGCGACAACTATACCCTGCTCGACCGGCCCGGTCCCAACGTGCAGCCCCAGGCGCTCTACAACCTGCGCCCGGATCGTGTGCTGATCGTGCCCGGCAAAGAGGAGGGCGTCTCGACGCTCAAAGGGTTTGTGTACGTGCCGGAAGGCAAGAGCGCCTTCAGTCGGGCCAATAGCGCGACCAGGGCAGAGATGGTCGACAGCGGGCGCGCGCTGCTCATTCCGCCGTCCGACCTGATACACACCAAGTTTCCGAACCCGCTCGACCCGCTGGAGGGGATGGGCTATGGCCTCTCTCCCATCTCGCCTATGGCCCGCTCTGCTGACGTGGACAACTCGATCACGCATTTCCTCAAGTTGTTCTTTGACCACGGCGTGATGCTGCCCGGCGTGCTCTCTTCAGACAAGCCGCTCTCGCCTGAGACCATCGCCAACGTCAAGGGGGCGTGGAAAGAGATGTACGGCGGCTATTACAACTGGTCTGAGGAGATCGGCGTCTTGGAGCAGGGCACGACTTACCAGCGCATCGGGCTGGCGTTCGACGAGATGGGATTTACCCAGCAAGACGAACGCAACGAATCGCGCATCCTGGGGCCGTTCGGCGTGCCGCCCATCCTGATCGGGGCGCGCATCGGCTTGAACCGGGCGACGTACAGCAACTATGCCGAGGCCCGCGTCGCGTTCTGGGAAGACACGATGGTCCCGGAGAACCGCCTGTTTGAGGTCGACTATCAGTATTACCTCAACGACGGGGATCGGTTCGTGATGTCTGACTACAGCGCGGTCCCGGCGTTCCAGGCACAGCGCCAGGCAAACCAGGACCGGATGCTGGAAGGGTTCAAGTCGGGCGGTGTGACGCGGGGAGAATACCGGCGCGCGATGGGCCTGCCCTCCCTGGGGCCAGCAGAGGACGACGTGTTCGTCCTTTCACCAATGATGATCGAAGTGCCCGCCATAGCGGCGCTGGGCACACCGGTCGAGCCAGAGCAGGACACAGAAGGCGGCGCGCAGGCAACGGACGAGGGCCGCAAGGTCTTGCGCCTACCTCTAAAAAAAAAGGCGCTTTAACAACTGAGCAGAAAGACCGCGTAGCGCGCATCCTCGACAAGGCCGCCGAGGCCAGCGAGTCCGGCTATGCCGACGGCGCAGAGACGGCGCTAGAGCGCGACCACCGGGCGATGCGCGCCAGGGTGAGCGCAGCCAAGGCGCGGTTTTTGCAGCGCAAGCAGTCGGTGGACTATACGCTGATCGAGCGGGATTGGGACGACTACTTTGAGAACGAAGCGCCGAACAACTGGCGCGAGGTGTTCCACCCGCTGATCGTCGGCACGACGCGCGACGTTAACGACGTGTGGACGGCGGAGCTAGGCATCCAGTTTAACGTGCAGAACTGGCTAGAGAACGCCGCGCTTGAGCTGGAAGCCTACGAGATGACGTTCGCGCAGCCGATCCTGAGCACGACGCAGAGCGACCTGTTTGCCCTGCTCAAGACGGCGCGGGAAGAGGGCTGGACCATCGAGCGCCTGAACAACGGGATCGACGCGCTGTGGGACGTGTACCTGAGAGACGAGGCGCTGACTGATGAAGAGCGCGAGTGGTTCGTAGATCGGAGACCGGAATATCGTATCGAAAACATATCGCGCACAGAGTCGATGCACTCGGCAAACTGGGCCAGCCCGCAGCTATTCAGGGCTTACGGGGCAGAGCAGCACGAGTGGGTCGCAACGAACGATGCGCGCACCAGGCCCACGCACGCGGCAGCACACGGGCAGGTGCGGACCATCGGGCAACCGTTCGAGGTGGGCGCAAGTCTGATGCTCCAACCGCTGGATGGGAGCCTGGGCGCGCCGGCGGGGGAGATTGTGAATTGCCGGTGCGTGACAGCGCCGGTGATTGAGGAAGGGCAGGCTGTTGGTGAGGATATACGAGAACCACCAAGGACCGCACTGCTTGATCGAAGATTCGCAGAATCAACAGAGGAAAGAATGCTCAGGCAAACACAGCAGAGAGGAAGTGAAGTCGGGGCAATGATTCGATTGGACGGTGAGGAGTTGATCGGAGATATGATAGAGGGAACAACAGATCGCATAGCATTTCCCGATGAATGGATTGATATCTTGAGTACCAGCGATAAGGAGTATGCCCTTACGCATACCCATCCTACATCTAAGTCATTCTCTGTGGAAGATGTGCAAGAGTTGATCGATTTGCCCGGTTTGGCTGGTATTCGCGTGGTAGGTGCTGATGGGTCTAGGTATGCGATTCTGAAACAAGATCGGCAGCCAGGTTTTTATCAGTGGCAAAAAGAGTTTGACAAGCTGTTTGATGAGGGGGCACCCTCTTGGGGGCGTCGGATTGTAAGCGGAGAAGTGAGCAAGCAACAAGCACAGAAGGCGTTATATGATGAGGTATGGAAGAAACTAGCGCCACAGATGGCGCTAGACTATCAGAGTTGGGGCGCTGCTGATGCCTAAATTTAGAGGATTTGACGACCGTCTGACAAATGAACCTGTTTTTGATGACAACGGGCAAGTCAGGCCAGAGTGGCTAGCGCTCCGGGATCGGATGGCACAGAAGAATAAAACTTACACGGCCCGTCCCACCACAGACGGGCGAAAGGTTCGAAGACATCGTGGCACGCCTTGACCCATCCGCGAGACGTTTTATACTGGGCGCGGCTTACCACCTCTACCGCCACGTCGGCCTGGGCGAATATCTCAGAGCGCCATTCTGCGCGCTCAGCCGCCTTAGCACAATGGGGCACAATGTAGAGGACATCGAATCTTTCGCGGCGCGACCACAGAATAGAGGGATTCCAACTCTTGTGCTCGATTCGTTGAGTATCTGGCAATCTATGAATGCAGTCGGCTCCACAGCATCCAGGCAAACAACATTCTATAGTGAGGGTGTCCATGCCGCCTCCTTGTAAAAAAACTTGCCCACCGCGACCGGCGCTGTTGTCTAGGCAACGCGGGCGATGGGCAAGAATGAAACCAAAGAAAAGAGCGACGGAAACCGCATTGCCTAGACAGAAACAGTATACCAGATTTGACTATGCTTGTCAATAGGTTTTTACGTGCCCTACGGGAACCGGCATTCCCTAGGATCACGACGGCAGACGTGTACAATCGAATCAAGGAAAGGTTGGGGGTGATGAGTGAGACAGGAGAGGTCTACACTGTACCAGTGGGATTGACCGTACACTGTGCCGTGTGCGGGGAAACCTTGGCACCGGGCAGCCGGTGCTGGATCGAGCACAGCGATTCGAGTTCAATTTTGTGCCTGCGATGTGTGAGCAAGCGACAGACGGCGCAAGCGACGGTAGGCCCGACAGAGTTCAAGCCAAAGCGGGCGCACCGGCGCACGGGGGAATGGATGCAATACGACTGATGCCAACGCCACAGCCGAACCGAGAAAAGGCGGCGACGTTCCACCGTTACACGTACAACGGCGTATCCTGCCAGGCAACCCGTCGGCGGTCGAGCAGCCGGGATGACAAGGCGTGGATGCGCACGGTGCGGCACAAAGACAGCGAGCGCCTGGTGCACTATGGCGATCCCGATCTGCCGATGCGTCGCAACAACGAAGAGGCCCGCGAGAACTTTTTGGCGCGCCACCGCTGCGACACGAAGAAGGACCCGTTTGCGGCGGGCTTTTGGGCGTGCTATGACTGGAGCAATCCAAGCGAAAAGGGGGTAGAGGGTATCGAGATGAGTAGGAGCAAGTTGCAAGTCACCATAGGGCAAAAAGCCCAGGAACGTAAGACCCTTCCCTTTATCGTGACCAAGATCGACGGTGACCAGGGCATCGTCGAGCACACCGTGGCCGTGATGGGCAACGTGGACCTGGGCGGGGATCGCATCCATCCGGGCGCGTTCACCAAGACGATCAGCGAGCGGGGCGGCAAGATTCGCGTGCTCGACGCGCACAACTCCAACAGCGTACTGAACGTGATCGGCAAGCCGCTGTCGCTGTGGGAAGCGGGCCGCGACGACCTGCCTGCCAAGGTGCGCACGGCATACCCGGATGCGACTGGGGCACTGATGGCCCGCACGCAATTTCTGATGGACACACCAGAGGGCAAGGGCGCGTTTACCCGCATTCGGGACGGCGCGGTGGACGAGTACAGCATCGGCTATGACCCGATCACGGCGGACTACAGCGAAGAGGAGCGAGACGGCAAGAGCGTCACCGTGCGCAACCTCAAGGAGATCAGGCTGTGGGAGTACAGCCCGGTCGCGTTTGCTATGAACCCGGCAACGTCCACGCTGAGTGCCAAGGGGGACAAGCAAGAGGCCATCGACAACCTATCCGCCTTCCTGGCTGACGCAACGCTAGAGCAGCGGGCCGACTTGTGGCAAGCCTGGGTGATGCGAAAGGCTGCTGAGTTGCTGGGCGACAAGGGCGCATCGGGCAGTACCGCGCTTCCTATCGCGGACCGCGAACGCGCCTGGGATGCGCAGGCTGCTGCAGCGGGTATCCGTAGGGCGACCGGATCAGAGGATGCACCGTCAAGCAGCTACAAGGACGGCTTTTTCTGGTACGACAGTAACGCGCCTGATGAGTTCGGATCGTACAAGCTGCCCTTTGCCGCCGAGGTCGACGGCGAGCTGGTCGCCATCCCGCGCGGGGTATTCGCAGCCGCGGCGGCGGTCCAGGGTGCACGCGGCGGGGTAGACATTCCAGACGGCGACCGGGCCAGCGTGCGCAGCAAGATCGACCGCTACTATGCCCGGATGCGC
>Ga0180433_10004467_pt1 | contig 19628 bp, 14 predicted proteins | sample SS_ome_8_FD_132980 | JGI IMG/M metagenome (GOLD analysis project Ga0180433, IMG submission 132980) | Hypersaline lake sediment archaeal communities from the Salton Sea, California, USA - SS_1_D_1 metaG | ecosystem: Environmental > Aquatic > Non-marine Saline and Alkaline > Hypersaline >... | reverse complement strand
TGGAATCCACGACCTTTGGTGAGATAATGGATTCCAAATCAAGTTTGGAATGACAGTAGACGAACGGTTGAGATTCTTCGGTTTCGGCTCAGAATGACAGATGTGCGGAGGGTTGAGATTCTTCGGGGAGCCTGTCCTTGAGCGAAGCGAAGGGCTCAGAATGACAAAGGCTGCGCCTCAGAATGACCCCGCGTCAAACGCGGGGCTAAATGAACTGGATGCCGGATTCCTCCTTCGCACGAGGCTACGGAGGACAGGCAAATCCGGCATGACAATAGTCTGCGTTCGGGATGACGGTGCGCAATGTTGAGAGCCCCCGCAAGCAGACTGTATTCGGCCGCTTGCGCGGTACGGCTTCTGTTTTGGTTCGGCCGCTTGTGCGGTACGGCTTCTGTTTTGGTTCGGCCGCTTGTGCGGTACGGCTTCTGTTTTGGTTCGGCTGCTTCAGCCGCGGCGAGACCGCGTCTCGACGGGTGCGCGGCACGGCTTCTGTTGATATTATCAGGCTTTCATTAAGGTTGTTCGTTTAGGTGCCAATCGTATAACTGAAATTCGACCTTATAATTGTCCAGGCCGAAGAAACCGGCCTTTTCGGGCGAAACATAATCAACTATGAAATTCAGGTAGGCCTGGATATGAGGTTCGCGATTTCTGAACTTCTTTATGGAGCCGTAATTTGCTACAAAGACCTTTTTGTACCAATTGAATATATCCGAAAGAAAGATAATCTTTCCTGCGCGGTCGATTTTTAGACCTCGGGGACTTGAGAGGAATTTTTCAACCTGCTCGTCCAGTTGCCGGTCGAGTTTGTCGGGATAGTACGGCTCATTTCTCAGGTACGCCCCTCCCATGCTCGCATAAGACAGGGCGAAGCATATCTTGGGGTTGTCGAACCGTGCCATGAGTATTTCCTTTTCGATTTCGCGGAGCGTGTATTCCATGCCGATGATTCTGAAGAAGGTTTTATCTCGCCCGCCGACAATCTGCATTATACTGCTGTCAGGATAGTTAATCAGATACCAGCGAGGCTCTATAGGGTAGTTGTCGATAATCAGCTTGAGGGTGAATATGTTGTGGGCATTTATCCAGAAGGAGATCTTTTCATTATCAGACCATGACATAAGCTGGGCGGGATGAACTTGATCGAATTTTCTGGCGGCATCAATTAATTGGGCTCTTTTTCGCCTGAGTGTTTTGTAATCGACCAAACCCTGTTCATCAACATAGGTTTTGAAAATCAGCTCGCATGCATCGTAAAAGGCCGGCCTTTCTGAGGAGATTTGTGAATCAAGTCCCCATTCATCTTCCGCTTCCTGCTGATCCTGCTCATCGCTTGTCGGGGTATTAGGTTCTAAGAGTTCTATTTGTTCGGGAGCCGTCTGCTCACTGTCTATTTCTTCCGGTTCGGCCTGTTGAGTTTCAGGCTCGGGCTCCAGGGATTCTATTTGTTCGGGAGCTATCTGCTCACTGTCTATTTCTTCCGGTTCGGCCTGTTGAGTCTGGAGCTGTTGAGGTTCAGGTTCAGGCTCCTGCGGCACAGGCTCCTGCAATTCGGGTTCGGGTTGCTGGCTATTTGGTACGATATCCTGCCGGGGGACAACATCATTTTGTTCGTTCTCAGGCTGACAGCCCCCCACGAACGCTAACATCGCCGTCAAGGTAATAATCATCCCAAGTGATTTTGTCATAGCACCATCTGTCTGTAATATATTAAATTTAAGCAAGGTATAACGCGTATTTTATGATTAAAGATTTAGGTTAATTTTTTCAATTACAATAAATCTCAACGCCCGAATGCCGAATTTTACATTCCGGAGAGGCTTTTGGCAAGGTAATTTTGGAAGAACCTTTTCGCGAACTGTTAATATAGCTGGGAGTGTCAAAAAATCAAAGAAATTCCTTTGCGCGACCTTTTAGAATCTCGAAAGACCGAATTTGCTTGACACAGGGTGGTATCTCAGTTATTTTTACTAATTGTTGTTTACAAAAGGTTTACAGGCCTCTTCATAGAAGGAAAAGAGCGATATGACGCGAAAGAAGCGATGTGTCATCGTGTTTCTTGCAGGAATTTTCAGTTTGAGCACCGTAGCTGGGGCGGTTTCGACCCGGGAAATCGACGCTGTTCGGCAAAAGGCTCTTCTCAACAAGGAAGTGCTTGAAAGTGCCGATTTAGCGGTTATAGACGCTTTTTGGGAAGAGGCATTAACTGAGATGCTTTATGAGGTAAATCTCTCGAATATAGTCAGTGTCAGGAGTCAGATATTTGCGCGGCGAGGTAATCCCGAGCCGAGTCAGTACTCCGAAGCTTTCATTGATTCTGGAAAAAAGCATCTAACGGCAGCGTTTGACGAATTGCAAAAGTGGCAGAGCGATGAGCGAAAGGTTCTGGTCGAGCAAAATCTTATCATTCTGGCAGCCCAGCTTGAAAGCAGCAAACTGCTCGAACTTGGCATGCGGCTGATAGGACACGAGAACTCGACCGTCCGCTACTGGGCCGTAAAGGCCGTTACCAATCAGAGTGTGGTGAGGCAATTGAATTCTGATACATCTTTACTTAAAGAACCTGCGGCACGAATCATCGAGCAGCTTAAAGTTACCGCCGAGAAGGAAACCAACCCCGAAATTCTCAGTTTGATAGCAACTTTTGCGGGGCGGGTAAACGGGGCTGAGGCAAAGGAACTGCTGACCAAGATTGTCGATTTACGCACAATTGCTTACGAGAACTGGACGGTTAAGTATGAGTTGATGGATGCAAAGCTGCTGGTGTTGCTGGGAAATGAAATCCTCTCACAATCATCGAAGCAGGCAAAATCCGAGTTGGGGCGCAAGTTCGCCCAGTTGTATTCTTATGCGATGCAAAGGTATATCCTCGGAGAGAATATTCTGAGTGAGGTTTGTCAGCAGCAGTTGGCTTCGGTTCTGATTGAAGTTGAGCAATCCGTGCTTGACAGACTTTTAGGCAGGCCCCAGTCAAGTATAAGGAAGGCCGTTGAGAGGATTTTGATAGGCAGGACGGATGAACCCAAAGACTATACGGCATTGCAGGCAGAGCACGATGCGCTTCTGGGTTCTTCAGCCGGTAAAGGGGAGCTTGGTGCCGCCCTTAATTTTGACTACGGCAAGGACCCGGACGGCAGTGCGATAACCAGCCCGAAGAAGCTCGCACCGCCGGTAGAACGGGATGAAACTGAAGATACGGACTCTACAGAAACTACTGATGAAGGTACAGAAGCCGAAGAAGCCGGCTGGTCCGAGGCAGAAGATATCGAGTCTGAACCTGCCGGGACAAAGGAGTAACCAAATCCGCTTGTTTTGCAGAAAAGGTCGAAGGACAGAGATTTTTTCCCGGCGCACCTTTGATATATGGGGGAGCGCAGGACCCGGAACGAGAACTGTAAGGAATTTTACAGAGCGAATATGTTTTGTTTATCCGTTGTGATATGAATGCAATCGGACATTGGAGGTTTGATTGAATGATAAACAGATACGGCAGCATCGCACTATTGCTTTTTGTTTTAGTGATTATCACCGGTTGCGGCAAATCCCCTTCAGAGACGGACAAAAACGAAATGGTGCTGCGTCATATCATGCCGACCAAGGTAAGGGGTCTGGATCCCGGCGATATGAGGGACCGTTATTCTTTCACGATCGGCTCTCAGATATTTGAAACTCTTTATCAGTATCATTTTCTGAAACGTCCTTATGAAATCGTTCCCCTCCTTGCCGAAGAGATGCCACTGGTCAGTGATGATTTGCTCACCTACACAATAAAGATTCAAAAGGGTATTTTTTATCAGGACGACGAGTGTTTTGCGGGCGGCAAAGGAAGGGAGGTACAGGCCGATGATTTTGTTTATTCACTCAAGAGGATAGCAAACATAAAATATCTCAGCCAAAACTGGTCGTTGTTTGACGACAAAATTGTGGGTCTTGACGAATTTCGTGAATATACAAAAGGATGCGAAAGTGAACAAGGCATCGATTATTCCCGGGCTGTTGAGGGCTTACAGACTCCTGACGATTATACTTTGGTTATCCGTCTTAAGAAGCCCTGGCCGCAAATGGTCAGCACCGCGTTAGCGGATCTTTCGACCGCTCCTGTCGCCAGAGAAGCGGTGGATTTTTACGGTAAGGATATTATAAGCAATCCTGTGGGAACCGGGCCTTTTATGTTGGAGCAATGGCGCCGTGGCAGTTACTTTGAGCTTGTAAGGAATCCGAATTTCAGAGGAGAGGCTTATCCTTTGGAGGGCGAACCCGGCGACGCCGAGAGAGGTTATCTTGATGATGCGGGCAGGATAATGCCTTTTGCCGACAAAATTATCTGGACGGTTATACTGGAATCTCAACCTGCCTGGTTTTTGTTTCTGGAGGGTAAGGTTGACTCCTCCGGCATCCCCAAGGACAATTTCGGCGAGGCAATTACCCAGAACATGCAACTGACAGAGTCGATGCATCAGCGGAATATTCATCTTAAAACATTTCTGGACCCATCAACATTCTGGGTGGGCTTTAACATGCTCGATTCAGTTCTGGGCAAGAACAAGGCGCTGCGGCTTGCAATCAGCCGCTCTATCGCCCGTGAGAAGTTCATCGAGTTATTCAGCAACAACCGGGATATGGTGGCTCATGGTATGGTGGTTCCGTTAATGGATTCATACAATCCGGATATCAGGGATGAGGGTTACTCGAAATATGCCCCACAGGAGGCGAAGGAACTTCTTAAAGAAGCCGAGAAGGTTCACGGCGGCAAGCTGCCGGTTTTGAAGCTGGCGGTTCCGGGGACCGACACGTTTGCCCGTCAATACGGTCAGTTTCTGGTGAGGCAAATGACTAATATCGGTCTGGAAGTGGAGGCTCAGTACATGGACTGGCCCACATATCTGGAAAAGATGAACGGCAGGAGTCTTCAGATGTTCACCTCAGGCGCCCATGCAAGCATAACAGACGCCCAGGATTTCCTTCAGTCCTTTTACAGCAGGAACTGGGCTCCGGGGGCCAATAACTTCAATTATTCCAATCCCGAGTTTGACCGTTTATATGAGAAGGCGGTGGTGATGCTTGACGGCCCTGAAAGGCGCCGCCTCTACAGAAAGATGGAAAAAATTGCCCTGGATGACTGTCCCGCCGCATTTTTGAACCATCGGGTGGCCTATGTTCTGCATCACGACTGGTATAAGAATTATAAACCACATGCGTTCGCATACGGCTTGTCAAAATATCGGAGAATAGACCTGGAAAAACGCCAAGCATACAAGGACCTTCTTAAGAAACTCAAATGACCACCTATATCATAAGGCGATTGTTATATACCATACCTATAGTATTCGGAGTGCTCCTGCTGACCTTCATTCTTTTTAACCTTGTGGGAGGGGATCCGGCCATTGAGATGGCCGGCAAAAATGCCACGGCGGAAACTATCGCCGAAATCCGCGCCGAGTACGGTCTTGACAAGCCGTTGTTTTTTTCATGGGACAGTCAGTTTATAAATCATTTCAAAAACGCCCTGACCTTTCATTTCGGCAGGGCGCGTGACCGTGAGCTTATAGCCGACAAGATATTACGAGGTGCCGGCCCCTCTCTGTCGCTTACGGTTCCTATGTTTTTCGGTACGGTTGCTATTTCGGTAAGCCTGTCATTAGTGGTGGCGTTTCTTCGAGGTTCGAGATGGGATACTCTGATTGTGATTTTGTGTGTGGCGGGGATGAGTTTGCCGTATTTAAGTTTTATTCTTTTCGGGCAGTACTTTCTGGCATACAAATTCGGGTGGTTCCCGGTGTTTTTCTCCCCGGACCTTGTTACCGCCGAATACATTGCGTTGCCCGTCATCATCGGTATTGTTGCGGGTCTGGGGGGCAATCTCCGCTTTTACAGGACGGTCATGCTTGACGAAATGAAAAGCGACTACGTTCGGACGGCGTTTGCAAAGGGTCTGAGCACAAAGAGGGTGTTATTTAAACATGTTCTGAAAAATGCAATGGTTCCGATAATTACTCAGGTGGTTCTTGCGATACCGTTTCTGTTTTTAGGTTCGCTGCTACTCGAGCGGTTTTTTGGAATACCGGGTCTCGGCTATCTTATGGTTGAGGCGATAGGTTCGCGGGATTACTTTGTTATTAATGCGATGACTTATATCAGCGCCGTTCTCTTTGTCGTTTTCAACCTGGTAACGGATATATGCTATGTGCTTGTCGATCCGAGGGTTTCTTTTGACTGATACCGCAACAGTACCGTCCTTGCAAGCACAGAAAGGTCGCAGCCTTTGGACGGACGGTGTGCGGCGACTTCGCAGGCATCGGCTTGCAATGTTGTGCTTTTTAATAATAGTTCTGTATCTGTCTCTGGCGGGTTTCACATATCTTGCTGAGATATTCGATTGGGACGTTAATGTGGTAAAATGGTCCGAGGAGGTAGGCGAGTCGTATCAGCGCCCGACAATGAAACACCCGTTTGGAACGGACATATTCGGCCAATCGGTGCTTAGAAAAACGCTTTACGGCGCAAAAACCTCAATCACAGTTGCACTTTGTGCGTCGTTGATAAGTCTTGCTATCGGTGTTCCTTTGGGGGCGGTAGCCGGCTATTTCGGCGGAATTATCGATGAAGTTGTCGTCTGGGTATATTCAACTCTAAGCTCAATCCCTTATATTCTTTTGATTTTGGCCTTCGCAGTGGTGCTTCAGGATAAAACTTTTCTGGGCGTTAAAATCACGGGGATAAGCACGGTTTATCTGGCAATCGGACTGACCAGTTGGGTAGGTATCTGCCGACTGATACGAGGCGAAGTAATAAAGCGGAAACAGGGCGACTATGTCCTTGCCGCCCGTTCCTACGGCTGTTCGGCACCTGCAATAATATTCAGACACCTTTTGCCGAATGTATTTCACATTGTGATTATCAATTTTTCACTTCGGTTCGTCGGTTTTATTCACGCCGAGGTGATATTGAGCTTTCTTGGTCTTGGTGAGGCCGACCGTCCGAGCTGGGGGGCAATGATTAACGATGCAAGGATTGAACTTTCGAGGGGTGTCTGGTGGCAGATGACAGCGGCGACGATTGCGATATTTTTCCTTTCACTGGCGTTGAATATCTTCGGCGATGCTCTGAGAGATTCGCTCGACCCGAAATTAAGAACGCGATAGCTCCTTAATGATATACAAATGTTGCGGGTTACTACTACTGGTTCTTTGTCATAGTCATTTCGGTTACAGCGGTCATATTTATTTTTGTCGCCGCCGGTTATCGTGAAAAAACCTGTATCCAGGACGAATCTGATGAGCAGAGAATGGATTGAGGAAAAATAGATTTGAGGGTTTGACGAAGATTGAATTTGTGGTATTATAAATGGTGGTGTTTTTTATGAACCTGAGGGGCTATGAGCGAATGGACGAAAAACAGATTATGCAGATAGATACCTACGGCGATGTTTCTGTTGTCTCCTTCGGCCAGGATATCGTAACCGGTCTTTTGGGGCTTGAACAGATAAATGAGCGGTTGCGGGTGTACATAAGCGACCGAAAGCCGGGCAAATTGATAGTGGATTTTGACGGGGTCAAGTTTTTCTCGTCGCAGGTACTCGGGATGCTCGTTGATATATGGCGAAGGCTCAGAGACTACGGCGGGATTATGCTGATAAGCGGCGTAAATCCCCAGCTCAACAGGGTTTTTAAGATTACCAATCTGGATAAGATATTTGAGTTTTATCCCGACAGGGCACATGCCGTTGAGGCGATGCGAAAGAAGAAATGAGGACTTTTCAGATTAAGGCGTCAGCAAATGCATATTCAAACACAGTTTTCCGTTTTCATGGTTAACAAACCCGGCGTCCTGGCTCAGGTTCTTAATGAAATTGCCAGGGCCAAGGTAAACCTCATCGCTATCACGATGATGGATTCTGTTGAGCACGGAGTTATGCGTCTTGTAGGGCGTTCTCCCGAAAGGATTCGCAACGTTCTTAAAGGATTAAATATGCCATTCAGTGAAACCGAAGTTTTGTGTGTTACCCTGTCCAACCGTGCGGGTGCTTTGGCGGATATTACACAAAAGCTCGCTCAGGCGCACATAAACATCTCTTATGCATACTGTACAGCCGGTGCCAAAGGGGGAAAGACCACCGGTGTCCTGAAGGTCGCAGACGTCAAAAAGACAATGAAGATTCTCTCAAGCCACGCCGACAGGGCCGGTAAATCCAAACCCACTGTAAGGCGTTCGCCGGCCTCGCGAAAATAAATAACCGGCTGCGAAAAGGCAACAACAATACAGCCTGAGGCAGCAACTTGGGGAGCAAATTCGGGTAATCAACAAATACTTGACCGGGCGATTTATTTTTGTTCCAATATCGCTGTAGAATGTTTGAGTGTGATAAATTTTTTATTTTTCAGAAGGGAATCCAATGAAAGTCAGCAGGAAAGCCCAGGCTGTGCCGCCGTCGGCGACGATGGCTGTTACTTCGCGGGCAAAGGAAATGAAGGCCGATGGCGTGGATGTTGTCAGCTTCGCTGCGGGTGAACCTGATTTCGACACCCCCGAATTTATCAAGGCCGCCGCCGTTGAAGCCTTAAAAGGTGGACAAACAAAGTACACTCCTGCAGCGGGTATCAAGGAGCTGAAAAGCGCCGTCGCCGAGAAGCTCAAGAAGGACAACAACCTGACGTATTCGCCGGAGCAGATTATCATCAACATCGGCGCCAAGCATTCGGTGTATGAGTCAATCCAGGCAACACTCGACGAGGGGGACGAAGTTATTCTGCCGACTCCCTACTGGGTTACCTATCCTGAGGCAATAAAGCTGGCGGGCGCAGTTCCCAAGATCGTCCAGACAAGCCGAGATAACGGCTACAAAATCACACCGGGCCAACTAAAGGCCTCAATCAATGATAAGACAGCGATGCTTTTGCTTAACTCTCCGAACAATCCGGGGGGATTCTGCTATACTCCGCAGGAACTGGCCTCGCTTGCTGAGGTGCTGGAAGGGACGGATATAACAGTCCTTTCGGATGAAATCTATGAGAAGCTCGTGTACGGCAAGACCAGGTTTGTCAGCTTCGCCTCGTTAAGCGAAGATGCCTATAACCGCACGCTGACCATAAACGGTCTGAGCAAGGCCTTTGCTATGACAGGCTGGAGACTGGGGTATACCGCCGGGCCTGTCGAGGCCATAAAGGCTATGGGCCGACTGCAGTCGCACATGACACAGGGCGCGGTTACCTTTGCCCAGGTTGCCGCAGTTGTCGCCCTTAGAAAGGGCGATGAGGCCATTGAAAAAATGCGTCTGGAGTTCGAGAAGCGGGGTTCTTACATGTGCGAGCGGCTTAACAGCATCGAAGGGGTAATATGCGATGAACCCACGGGTGCTTTTTATTGTTTTCCTGATGTTTCAGCTCATATTGGCCGAACTATTGGTGGAGCCAAAGTCGATACGAGTTTGGATTTTGCACAGGCCCTTTTGGAACAGGCAAACGTAGCTGTCGTACCTGGGGCACCCTTTGGCTGTCCCAACAACGTCCGGCTCAGCTTTGCCTGTTCGCTCGAGCAGATAACCAAAGGTCTCGATAGAATCGAAAAATGGCTGAAAACTTAAATCCACACAAAAAATACGCTTTTTCGGGCTGGCCCATGATAATTTTATGGGCGGGCATCTTTGTATTCAGCTTTCATGCGTGCACTCACATGGTCGCTGCCGGTGATACGTGGGTCGCTTTGGCCTGCGGGCGTCACTTTTCCAACCACGGTGTCGATACGGTCGAGCCTTTCAGTGCAAACTCCCACAAGCCCGGGCCAACTGAAGACGAACTTGCAAAATATCCCGAGTGGCTTCACGGTGCGATTAAATACTGGCACCCTACGGGGTGGATTAATCAGAACTGGGGGACGCATTATCTTTTCTTTTGGCTGGCCAGGACTTTCGGCTCGGAGGGAAATTATAATTACGATGCACTTATTTATTGGAAGTTTATAGTTACGTTAATCGGGGCTATCGCCACATATTATATTGCCCGGGTTATCGGTGTCTGCCCGTTGCTGTCGGCGATTGGCGCCTGTTTTGCACCATTTGTGGGAAGAACATTCATAGACGTGCGCCCGGCAGTTTTTTCCAATATTCTTACGCCGATATTAATTCTGGTATTTGTTTTGGCCACCTATAAAGACATCCGGTATATATGGCTTGTCGTTCCGGTAACGGTCTTTTGGTGCAACGTCCACGGGGGATACCTATATGTCTTTATGGTAGGTGTGCTGTTTGTGGGCATGCACTTTATTACAATTCCTTTCGGCAGACGGTTTGTTACCATTGGGAAAAGGGGGGTGGTTCACACCATTGCAGCCGGTTTTGCAGCCTTTATCGCAATGATTATATTCAATCCTTTCCACCTGACCAATCTTACACATACCTTTGTCATAACCATCAGCGAGAATGCCAAGTCGTGGCGAACCGTCAACGAGTGGCATCGGGCCTTTGAGTGGAAAAATCCGGTAGGCGAGGAAACTGCCTTTCTGGTAATGTATATAATCGCCTGGGTTGTTCTGGTTTTGTGGCTGCTGGCCGGATTTTTCAAAACAAGCCCCACATCCAGACGTGCAAGACAAATTGAAAAAGCCGACTCCGCCCCATACCAACGGTCTAAAATCGACCTGCCTCTCATAACAATCGCCGCGTTTACCGTCTATATGGCCCTGCGATCAAGACGATTTATACCGATTGCCGCTTCTGTTGCGTGCCCCGTTATGGCAGTATTCTTACAGGAGACCATTTGCATAATCGCCGCCAGAATCCAGGCGGGGCGAAATCAGAAGCACAGCGTCCCTGCAATGTCTAAAATTTTCCAAAGAGCGCTTTGGGTCATAGCAACTGTAACCGTTCTGTTTTTCGGATGCTTCTGGGGCGCCAAATTCAAGCGGGTATATCTTGACCCGTGGCCGGTTGACGGCAAATACGATTCGTTATTTATGCGAATGACCGCTTCCTATCTGAAACCCACCGATGTGGGCAGGTTCATCAGAGAAAACAAGCTGTCGGGAAAAATGTTTAATTACTGGACCGAAGGCGGCGCCATAGCCTTTGCCCAGGAGCCGGATCCGGAAACGGGGAAAACACCTTTACAGCTCTTTATGGACGGCAGGGCGCAGGCTGCATACGACCATAGAACATTTTTGTTGTGGAACCATATCAAAAGCGGCGGACCCGTTGTACAAAATGCACGCATGGCGAGGAGGAAACTCACTAATGCCGATTATAGAAAAATGGGGAAATGGATTGACCAGGAAATGAAAAAGCGTGATGTGTGGGTTATCCTTATGCCCGCCAACGAGCTTAATTCAACGTTTGTAAAAGGTCTGGGCAAAAGCCTGAACTGGGCCACAGTTTATGCCGACACATATCAGCGTATGTGGGTGGATACCGATACGCAAAAGGGAAAGAAGCTTTTAACCGATGTTCTGGCCCAGAAGGCCAGTTTCCCAAACGAATTTGCCAGGAACCTGACTTTGGCCGCGATACTTTTGAGAGCTGTTGACCCACAGGCTGCACAGGTAGGATACCAGCACGCCGCCAAAGCCTTCCGGATTCGCCCTTCACAACTGTCATTATTTGAACTGGTTTACGCGGCCGGGCGAAAAGAACTGAAAAAAACGGTTTTTGCCGATATTAAAAGTTACCTTGACAACTTCACAAATAACAAAGACGACCTGTCGGCCAAAGATGATTATGAAAGGAGACTTCTGGCAGCAGCCAGGTCCGGTGAATACCTGGCCTCTCATTTTCGCAGGACCAAACCCGAACTTTCGAAGAAATATGCTCAATTGGTAAAGAAATACACGAGCGAACGTGTAACAATATCAACCCGGTCAAGATGGTAAATAGCAATGCACGAATTCGATAATTCAACCGCGCAACAGGGTCGAGAGAAAGCTCTTGGTGCAATTCCATCTATAAGTGTATTTTTTCCCTGCCACAACGAGGCCGCAAATATAGAGCCGCTGGTCTGCAAAGCCGTTGATGTTCTGTCCGGTGTTACCGGCGATTTTGAAATCATCATAGTTGACGACGGCAGCACCGATGGCACCGATAAAATTGCAGATACTCTCGCCGCCGAGCACCACACTGTTAAGGTCATCCGCCACGAAAGTAACCTCGGCTACGGTGCGGCTTTGCAGTCGGGCTTCAGGTCTTCCGCCAAAGAGTTGGTTTTTTACACTGACGGCGACGGACAGTTCGACATAGCCGAGCTGCCCGGACTTTTGCCGATGATAAAGCGGTACGATATAGTTTCGTGCTATCGACTCAGACGCAGGGAGGGCATAGTCAGGAAAATCAACGGCTGGGCCTGGACGAAACTTGTCTGCTTTTTATTCAGGATGAACGTCAGGGACATCGACTGCGCATTTAAGCTGTATAAACGCAGTATCTTTGACGATATTAAAATAAAAAGCACCGGTGCACTCATCGACGCCGAAATTCTTGCCCGAGCCACACACAAAGGATACACAATAACGCAGAGAGGTGTTCATCACTATCCGCGAAAGTCCGGCACCCAGTCCGGAGCGAGCTTAGCCGTTATCTTTCGCGCATTTAAGGAGCTTTTCAGACTCCGAAAAGAAATTATGAACGAACCGTAGTATATGAAAATATACCGCCAACAAAGCCTCATAAGACCCGACCTTCAGGCCCACATATATTCACAGGCGCTGCTAAATAATGTTCACAATTTAAAAATTCTCTGTCCGGCGGACACGAAATTCTGCGGTGTCGTCAAGGCCAACGCTTACGGGCACGGAATTTCTGAGGTCGTCAACATCCTTAAAAAGACAGACGTTGATTTTTTTGCGGTTGCCAGCATATACGAAGCAATACATATTTCACAAATGGTCGATAAGCAGTCCATTCTTATCCTCGAACCGGTTTCGGCAAATGCACCGCCCGACCACATACTGCTGTGCGCAAAAAACCGATGGCATTGTGTTATCTCTTCGACGGAGGCCCTTGATTTTGTCGCAAAACTTTTATCAGGACAAAAACACAAACTGAATCTCCATGTCAACGTGGAAACAGGAATGGGCCGATGCGGTATCGAGCCGGCACAAGCCGCTATTCTTATCGCTCAGATAGACCGATGCCCGAATACAAATCTGGCGGGAGTATATACACATTTCGCCACCGCCGATGAGCAAGACCTTTCCTACGCATACCGGCAGCTCGACGCATTCAATGATTTCCTCAGGAAAAACAGGCTCGTCGGCAGGAAAGATACTATTATTCACGCCGCCAACAGTGCAGCTACCATAAAAATACCGGAGTCTCATTTCGACATGGTTCGCTGCGGCATCAGTATGTACGGCTATTACTCCCGTCCGATGAACAATCCTGCCGTCAAGCTGACTCCGGTTATGAAGTTGCAGGCGCCGATAGTGGGCGTTAAGACACTCCCCGCCGGCCATTCGGTCAGCTACGGCCGCTCATTCACCACCACCCGCAACACGACCGCCGCCATTATCCCCCTCGGATATGCCGACGGTTATTGGCGATGCTTTGCCAACAAGGCGAAAATGCTGCTTGGTAATAACGTGGTGAACGTTATCGGTCGAGTCTCAATGGACCAGCTATTGATAGACGTAACCGACATCGAAGAACCCACAATCGGACAAATGGTTACTATTATCGACAACAATCACGAATCACCGTGTGGTGTCTATGCCCTTGCAGACCTTGCCGAGACGATCTGCTACGAAATTCTCACCTGCGTCCACGCTCACGTAAACCGTATCGTACACTAAGTAAAGCCGAAGCTCTGCTATGCCGGTTTTAGCCCGCATTTCTCACGAAGTCATTGTAAAAAAACTCCAGAATTCATCAACTAATATCAACTTAAGTTGATTCGGGCCGGTTGCTCTCTGCGTCATTGCGAACCCGTTCGGTTATGCTCCTTCGGCAAAGCGAAGGAAAGGTCGGGGCGGGCTTTTACTCTGCCATGTCATGCCGGACTTGCTTGTCTTCGGTAGCCTTGTGCGCAGGAGGGATCCGGCGTCCAAAAAACCGCCTCTGTCATGCCGGACTTGCTTGTCTTCGGTAGCCTTGTGCGAAGGCCGGTTCCGGCAACCAGAAGGACTGGATACCGGCTCGAAGGCCGGAGGAAGGTGAACGGTGGACAAAAGCCTGCCGGCGCAAGCCGGCGGACATAGAACAGAATACAAATATCGAAGGCCGGTATAACAAAAGCGTCGAGCACAGGAGCCGAGCCGCGCAATAATACTAACAGAAGGCGAGCCGCGCACCCGTCGAGACGCGGTCTCGCCGCGGCTGAAGCGGCCGAATCAGGCCTTAGACATCACGCAATACGAGATACGAGACAAGAGAACCGAGCGACGAATATGTTCTGAGTGCCCCACAGTCATCCTGTGGGTAGTGTTAAAAACTCTCAAAATCACGAGCTGTGAGAAATGCGGGTTAGTCCCTGTGGTTGGTTTGGTAGCATTCTACGGAGTGAAAAGTTGAGTGCGGAATGTTCTTTGTTCCACAGGCAGTAATTTGTTATATACATAGCCGGCCGGCGTTTCTACAAGCAGCAGCCCGTCATCACTGACTATATAAATATCGTTGCTTCCGGGAAACTGGAAAAGCCCTTCCGGAGTGATTATTTCGAAGTCCTTCAGCCTTGTCAGGGTATCGGTCGTCATGTTGTATCTATAGAGTATCTGGAGCGGCGATTCGGAGCCCGCCTTGTGAGAACCGGCGATGATAAGGTATTCGCCCAACGTCGGCGAGTATTCCATACTTCGAATGCCTAATCCTCCCAGGTCCAGCAGAATCGGCTCGCCGAAGTCGGGCGTTGAGCCGTTTATAACCACCTGCTCGGGATTGTAAAGCGGAATAATCAGCGCCTGATTTGGTTCGGCCACCGACGGCTGGGGATTTCTAAAGCCTATGAGTACCGAGTTATAATCGGCTGCGGCACACAGGCCCTCGATGTTTAATCCCTGCTCTTTGGGCGCAAGCGGTGGGATTTGACTTTCATCAATATGGCCGTCGGCTACCCCTATCGCATCAGCCAGGCCCAGTTCATAAACCGAATCGTATGCGATGAGGTCGTCAACCAGATTGCTGTAGTTGCCGTCAACCGTAACCGTTACCTCTTCTTCACCCTGTATAATCGTGGTGGCGAAGAAGTTATATCTGCTGAGCCAGTAGTCGCCGCAGGCACTTCTGCCGTGCGATGTTATCCAGAAGATTCTGCCTCCCAGCCAGGTTGCGCCTTCAATGTCCGCTTCCGGGTGAGCAGGGTCGATGTTGATAAAATCTGAGATGTTCGGGTCGGCAACAGGCCTTGAGCCGGGGTATAGCCGGTTATATATCCGAAGCCTGTTATTTTCATCGTCTGCCACAATAAAAAAGTTCGGGTCAATAGCCACGGCAGCGGATGCATCCGCCACCTCCCGGTACATCTCGAACGTCCTGGCCGTTACCTCGTCAGACCACTGGGTCTGGTTGTTCCGGCTTGAAGTATCACGGGCAACAGCCCTGTAACCGTATCGTGCGCCGCAGTCCAGTTCGTTCGGTTCAAAAACATTGCCATATTGCCACCCGCTGTCCGGTCCATGACCGGAAATGCACTGAAAGTAGTACTGGACGCCGTTTTCCAGGTCGTATGCCTGCGTTGCAGCCATATAAACCGAGTGGGTTGAGAGCGTCATCGGCTCAGTTTTCCAGGTCATAACATTAGGCTCCGGGGGTATTAAATCCACGCCTGCCAGCCAACCGGCTGCGACTATTGTCAGGTCCGCAAGGTCCACCCGGCCAGAGGCGTCGGCGTCGGCGCCGGAGCAATTGTCCGAAGTTGAACAGTTGGGTTCCTGCCACGAGCCTGAAAGGAGTGAGAAATCCTCGAAATCAACATCCCAGTCATTATCCAGGTCTCCTTCAGGTCGGGGTACCGGCAGCAAGGAGACAATCGCGTTGGCAAGCATGATTTTGGCGTCTTCGGTGCCGAGGTCGAAATAATCGGATATTTTGTCGGGCGTTGCAAAATAAAGCCGGCCGGCTCCCGCCGGTCCATAGTCTGAGCCGTCATAGTAAAAGTCTTCATCACCGAGCCACCTTGTGATTACCACGTTGCCGCCGCTTGTTGCTATGAGTCGCCCGTTACCAGCCGAGCTTTGGTCGGAATGGTCCACATCTTTGCCTGTAGAAAGAACCTGAACCGAACCGGCCGAGGTGTCAACACCTGAAAAAATCACATCGTTGTGATCTGCAACGTTAAAGTGGGTACATGGATTCGTGTCGCTCTTGTTGCCGCTGAGCCAGTCCCAGTATTTGTGGTTGTCGCTTCGGACAAGATTGATGCAATGGTTTAGTATGGGCACGTCCAGCAATGCCCAAAAGTCCGCGTCTGCGTTATAGTCCGGGCCGCTGTTGTCTTCGGAGACAATTATCAAATCAGCCTCCTGAAGCTCCGCCTTTAGGGGGGCGGTGAGGTGCTCTTTGTATCTGTCCGGCTGTATCTGCACATCGACATTCCCTCTGTAGATATCCTGCAGGAACCGGGTGTAACCCTGCTCGGAGTCAATGTCGCTGGTTACGATGATAATGGTAAACGGCCGCGCCCTGGCTAAGCCCGCAACGGCAAAAACCACCAACATACATATAAGGCACCTGACCTTCATTCACAACTCCCCGAATCGTCTTATGCTGAAAACCGATATCCGCCCCTTACCCATTATGCCCACTATCATTTCCTGCACCTGCTTAATTCACCTGTTCTTATAACACCTTCGACTTCGAATACAAGCGCAGAAAGGCCTCACCGCCCGCCTTTCTGTCGAGCTTACATTATACCACAAATGCCCCCAAAAAACAAACGCATACTGAGCTTATATGCTTATTTAGGCTGGTACATCTTTTCTGTCGAGTAGATTTTTTTGTGGCTTTTTCAACCAGGTCCCGGTAAAGTCATCTGCGTTTGGATAAGGCGATATAATTACGGTTGCAAAATGGTTGGTAACGAGCCAGGCGTCATTATATTCGTCGATGACAGTGAAATATAAATCCAAAAACTACAGACCCCAGGCCTTTGCAAATGCTCTAAAACTCCGGTCGTAAGTCTTTTCGACATCATCGGGAAAACAGCAGGCGGGCAATTCCCTGCTGGCTAAGTGTTGTCTTATGCAGTCACAACATACACCTTTTTTTCCACAAGGGTAGGTGCAGTTACAATTTTGCAGGTTCTGCTCTTTTTTACACTCCACCTTAAAAACCTCCGTCTAAACATCTAATCGTCTAAATTATCCAACTATCTATCCTTTATGGGTCGGCTTGTGCCGACGCGCTTATGTCTCCCCATCCCGGACGTTTTTATTGAAAATGTAATTCAATAATATCCCTGTCAGCAAGCTCATAGGTCCTGTGCACGTTTTGGCCGTCGTGGACATTTTTGCCCCAGGCCCGAGCGCTTTTTAGCTTCTCGGCAAGCTCACGGTGAATAGACACGGCCAAGTCCGCTACAGTCGAACCACGAGGCAACGTGAACGGGTCCTTCATATCCGCTTTTTTGCCCGGCTTTTTTGCATATACTCGAACGATATCCAACAAACTAAACATTTTCTGCGCCAATTCGTCCACGCCCTGTCCGGTCTCCAACGAAACCTCTACTAGCTCAAATCTTCCCTTACAGAAGTTCTTCAGCTTCTCCATCTCGCCGTCTTTGGCTACATCAGCCTTGGTGCAAATCACAAATGCCTTCCTCCCCAAGATATTACCGGTCTGGTCGGTTTCTTCGTTTTGTTCATCAATAAGCAGCCGATGCGATTGTAGGAAATCAAGACAAGTGTTCATCTGTTCACTCGCTTCGCCGCTAAGGTCGATTACTATCCCAATCAAATCACTGCCGCGATAGGTACCGACCGCGCCCGGCGGCGCGTAATCCGCTGTAACGGGAGGCATATCCACAATCTGCATCGAAACGTCTTCGTATCGGGCCATTCCCGGTGTCGGCAGGTCCGTAGCAAAGGGATAATCTGCGATATTCACCTTGGCATTTGTAAGCACCCCGACAATTGAGCTTTTTCCGCAGTTGGGCATACCAAGCAGCACAACCTGCCCGGCACCAGTGGTGGGGACATGAAAGACGTCCACTCGCTTACCGCCGTGCTTTTTTGGGCCTGCAAGCGTTTCTTTCAGCTTGCTGAGCCTGCGCCTCAGGTCCGCCCTCATGTGGTCGGTGCCCTTGTGCCTGGGGATTGTCCGCAGCATTTCTTCGAGCGCGAGCAGACGTTCATCATCGGTATCAGCGTTTCTGAACCACTCCTCGGCCTTTCTGTATTCAGGTGTCAAGTTAGCTGGCACTACACAACCGAATAAAAACAATTCAAACAAACTCTGTATTTAGCCCCCGGTCTGAACCTAATCGGCCACCAATTCGGCCACCATATCACCGACCTGGCTCGTTGAATAGCCCATCTTGCCTGCACCCATTCCTTTAAGTTTTTTGCCTGTGACAAATTTCACCGAATCTTCAACCTTTTGGGCTGCTTCATTTTCTCCGAGGGTTTCCAACATCATCTGTGTCGAGCAGATTGCCGCCAGGGGATTTATCACCCCTTTGCCAGTATATTTCGGCGCACTTCCTCCGATAGGCTCAAACATGCTTACGCCTTGGGGGTTGATATTTCCGCCGGCTGCGATTCCCATACCGCCCTGGGTGATAGCGCCGAGGTCGGTAATGATATCGCCGAACATATTGCCGGTAACAATCACATCGAACCACTCCGGGTTCTTGACCATCCACATGCACGTGGCGTCCACATGATAGTATTCTCTTTTAATATCGGGATATTCTTCGTCGCCCATTTCATGAAACGCCCTTTCCCACAAATCATATATGTACGTCAGCACGTTGGTCTTGCCGCAAAGGGCCAAGGTATTGTCCTTGCCTTTGCCGCGAGCCTTTTTGCCGTACTTTCCGGCATACTCAAATGCATATTTCAAGCAGCGGTCAACCAGAAAACGGTTATATACAGCCGACTGCACGGCGACTTCATGCGGCGAGCCCTTCATGGTAAAACCGCCCGTACCGGTATAAAGGTCTCCGGTATTCTCTCGTACCACGACATAATCAATATCTTCCGGGCCTTTGTCCTTCAGGGGACAATCCACCCCCGGATAGAGTTTAACCGGTCGAAGATTGATATACTGGTCCAGTTTGAAGCGGGCCTTTAGTAAAATCCCCTTTTCTAAAATCCCCGGCGCAACATCCGGATGGCCTATTGCACCTAATAGAATTGAGTCAAACTGACGCAATTCTTCTACGGCACTATCCGGCAGCGTCTCCCCGGTCCTTTTGTATCTTTCTCCACCGAAGTCGAACTCGGTTAGGGTTACCTTAAAATCGAACCTGGCCGCAGCCGAAGTTAAGACCTTAACCGCTTCGGTTGCCACTTCCGGCCCGGTTCCGTCACCCGGAATCACCGCGATTTTATACGTTGACATAAAATTCCTTTCTTTTTCTTATACAGATAAGCTCACTACTGTCCCATTATAAGTCAAATAATAACAATTGGTTATGAAATCGAACAGTTTCGTTTTGCAAGGCATTTTTCGTAAGTACTTGTGTAATAGAGACTTTCTCGAAAAGTACAATGCT
>Ga0180433_10004466_pt1 | contig 19629 bp, 17 predicted proteins | sample SS_ome_8_FD_132980 | JGI IMG/M metagenome (GOLD analysis project Ga0180433, IMG submission 132980) | Hypersaline lake sediment archaeal communities from the Salton Sea, California, USA - SS_1_D_1 metaG | ecosystem: Environmental > Aquatic > Non-marine Saline and Alkaline > Hypersaline >... | reverse complement strand
GTCTCGGTAGCCGCTGCTCAGTACTTTGGGTTCAAAGTTTTGGGTGGCCCGTACTTGAACAAGTACTTGAACTTTAAGGCTTCATCTCCCAAGCCCGACCCTGCTACCGCTAAAAAAGGCCTGGAGGGCATCATCTCCAAGTTCGCCCGCGTGGTAGAGATACTGGTCAATGGCATCGTCGGGCTGCTGGAGATTATCTTGGAGATGCTCAAGGTACTTCCCTTCTCCTTCCGTCTCTTTGGCAATATTTTTGCTGGCGAGGTGTTGCTTTTTGTGGTCAGTTTCCTGTTCGCCTTTATCTTTCCCATTATTTTCCTGGGATTGGAGCTTTTCGTGGGCCTCATTCAGGGGCTTATCTTTGCGATGCTTACCCTGGTCTTTTTCTCCATAGCGACCACCAGTCATCACGGTGATGAATCACATACCTGAGAACGAAGAATTGAGAGAAAACACAAAATAAAAGGAGGTTTTTTCTATGTGGCCTGAAGGTTTAGACGCTGTCACACAAGCAGCTACGGCATTCACCATCATGTTTGGAGTTATCTTTCCTGCCATCTCCATCGGCTGGATTGGCAGCAAAGCGATGGAAGCCATCGGACGCAACCCAGAGGCCAGTGGCGGCATCCTGACCAGCATGATCTTGGTCGCCGCCCTGGCGGAGGCCATTGCCATCTATGCCCTGGTTGTGGCGCTGGCGATCAAGTTTGTTGCATAGTTCTATTCACCGATGCTGCAAGTAGAAAGGAGTTAACATTGGATGCATTGGGAAAACTAGGCATCAATGGTCCGTTTTTGCTGTCTCAGATCGTCAACTTCCTGATCCTGTTTGGCGTGCTGAGCATCTTTCTGTGGAGACCGCTGACGCAACAGTTAGACAAGCGCCGCCAGATGTTGGAACAGGAGAAGGAAGACGCCGAGGCCCTCGCCAAGGCGCGCGCCAACATTGAGGTGGAGCGAGCGAGTGTCCTCGAGAAAGCGCGGGGAGAGGCCGAAACGATCATTGCTGAAGCGCGGGGTCAAGCCAACGCGCTGATCGATAAAACGACCCAGGAGGCGCGGCAGGAGGCGGATGCGACATTGGCCGACGCCCGCCAGGCTGCCGAGGAGGAGCGCAACCGTACACTGGGCGAGATGCGCGGGCAGATCGCAACACTCGCCATCGCGGCTGCTCAAAAAGTCGTCGGTGAGACGCTGGACGAGCAGCGCCAGCGCGCTCTGGTCGAGTCCTTCTTCAGCGGCGTGCGCGAAGGTCGCGTGGAAGTGCTGCCAGAGAGAGTGGAACGCGCTGAAGGTCCCGTGACCGTCACCAGCGCGTTGCCTCTCACCGAGCAACAAAAGAGCGTCGTCCGCCAGGAGCTGACGAGCCGCCTGGGTGAGGGCGTGGACCTGACCTTCCGGGTGGATCCGCAGATTTTGGGCGGGTTGGTGATTCGCGTGGGCGACCGGGTGATGGATGGTAGCGCCGCCGGGCAATTGGAGCGGCTGCACCAGTCGTTGACCTGAACGATCGTGAGATAACAAGCAGGAATAGCCCGCGTTGGTGCGGGCTGTTTCTGGATACCTGTTGAAGCTATAGTTGGCGGCGATGTCTGGCTCACAGACATCGCCGCCGGGTTGTCTTACTCAAGTAAATCAGTCGGTGAGCCTTTCGATCTTAAAGACTACTGGCCGGATACCGTCCGTGCAACAGGCGATGATGACGTTGTCTTTTTTCATCCACGGCACAAAGTTTCCATTCTGTCTCAGGGTCAAGTAGCATTTGTGAATATCGTTCCAGGCCCAACTGCAAAAATTCTCTGGCTTTTTGCCATCATCGATGACAAATTCCTGCCCATCGGCAAAGACCTGGCATAGCGATGTATCGGGCTGACAATATTCGTCGGCCAAATCCTGATAGAACTCTCTCTTTAGGACGGTTATTTTCATTTTGGGCATGTGAAAGACTCCTTTTACTAGATTGCGGGCTTGGCTTCAATTATAGATCGAACGACCGGAAGAGGCAAACGAGATGCGATTGGGATATCTGGTCGAGATTCTACCCTCCGTTCTGAACCAGGTCGCGGGCGATGTTGAGATACACGGCATCGTTGCTGACTCGCGCCACGTGCAGCCAGGCGACCTATTTGTCGCTATTTCTGGCGTCAACGTAGACGGTCACCGCTTCATCGCCGAGGCTCTGGAAAAAGGCGCAGGGGCCGTCGTCGGTGAGCGGTCTCCGCAGGAATTGCAACTGCCCTGGGGGACCTTTGCCTACGTGCGCGTCCCCGACGCGAGGGAAGCCTGGGCCTGGATGTGCGCCGCCTGGCACGACTTTCCCGCCCGCAAGATGACGGTCGTCGGCGTCACCGGCACCGATGGCAAGACCACCACCGTCAACCTCATCCACGCCATCCTGCGCGCCGCCGGTCTCAACGCTGGGATGATCAGCACGGTGAACGCGCGCATCGGCGAGGAGGAGATCGACACCGGCCTCCACACCACCACCCCCGACCCGCCTGACGTACAAGCGTACTTGGCCCGCATGGTCGAGGCCGGCGCCACCCACGCTGTCCTGGAGGTCACCTCTCACGGGCTGGCTCAGCACCGCGTGGCCGGTTGCGAGTTCGACGTGGCCGCCGTGACGAACGTCACCCACGAACACCTCGACTTTCATGGCTCGATGGAGGCTTACCGGCAGGCCAAGGCTCGGTTGTTTGCAGGGCTGACCCGTTCCTTCCGCAAGCCGGAGACGCCAAAGGTGGCCGTGCTCAACCGGGACGACGACTCCTTTCACTGTCTGAGCCGTCTTCCCGCCGATCGGCAGATTGTCTATGGGATGGAGGGGGAGGCCGACGTGACCGCTCGCGACGTCCGCTTTGCCCCCGATGCAACCTACTTCACGCTCCATTTTTCAGGGGAGAAGGTGCAGGTGGAGACCCCGTTGGTGGGGGTCTTCAACGTCAGCAACGTGCTGGCGGCGGCCTCGGCGGCGCTGGCGCTGGACGTGGAGCCGGACGCCATCCGCGAAGGGATAGCCGCCCTGCGAGCCGTTCCTGGCCGGATGGAGCGTATCGACGAGGGACAGGATTTCCTGGCTATTGTGGACTTTGCCCACACACCCAACGCGCTCCGACGGGCGTTGCAGGCGGCGCGCGCGATGATTAGCGCGGACGCGGGAGGGCGCGTGATCGTCGTCTTTGGCAGCGCGGGGCTGCGCGACCGGGAGAAGCGCACGCTGATGGGCCACGTCGCTGGCGCGTTGGCCGATCTCGTGACCGTCACCGCCGAGGACCCCCGTACCGAGAGCCTGGAGGGGATCATGGCCCAGAGCGTCGCCGCAGCCGCGGCAGAAGGCAAGCGCGAGGGGATAGACCTGTTCCGCGTGCCCGATCGGGGAGAGGCGATCTTATTGGCGTGCCAAAAGGCCCGGCCGGGCGACGTGGTCATTGCCTGCGGCAAGGGGCACGAGCAAAGTATGTGCTTTGGCACGGTCGAGTATCCCTGGGACGAGCGGGAGGCAATGCGGCGGGCGCTGCGCGGCGAGACATTGGATACACTTCCGACGGCGAGGTAGAGATTGGGGGAATTGAACGATGCCATGCGCAGAGACGGCGAGTGGGGAAATTTTCTACACATTGAGCCGGGGACCAGCGGGCGGCCCCGTGTTGGTACTGGTGCATGGAGCCGGGGGCACGCGCCTGCACTGGCCAGGCGAGCTGCGCCGACTGCCTGGTGCCACGGTCTATACGCTCGACCTGCCCGGTCACGGACGTTCGGGCGGGCGCGGATGCGACACCATAGAAGGTTATGTGGAGGCCGTCGTCGCTTTTCTCCAAAGGCTTCGAGTTGAACGGGCCGTCATCGTCGGTCACTCGATGGGCGGTGCGATTGCCCAGACCCTGGCGCTGTCAAGCTCAGGGCAGGTCGGTGTGGCCGGGTTAGTGCTGATAGCGACGGGGGCGCGGCTGCGCGTGGCTCCGGCCATTTTGGATGGAATTCGCAGCGATTTCGAGCAAGCCGCGGAACTCATCACTCGCTTCGCCTGGTCGCCAGAGGCTCCTTCCTCATTGGTTGAACGGGGACGAAAGACGCTTTTGGAAGCCGATCCCGACGTCGTCTGGGGTGATTTTGCGACGTGCGATCGTTTCGATGTGATAGATCGGCTCGGCGAGATTCGATCACCCACGTTGGTCGTCTCAGGCTCTGTCGATCCACTCACGCCGGTCAAATACGCACGCTTCCTGGTCGAGCGCATCCCTCAGGCGCGTTATGTGATCGTCGAGGGAGCAGGCCACATGGTGATGTTGGAGCAACCTGGAAAAGTAATGCAAGTGGTACAGGAATTTCTGGTGGGAATCTATTGAATGCTCTACAGTGGACAACTCTCCTATTCGGTCATTCTCACGAACAAATTTAGGAATTCCTCGTTGTTCTTGGTGCGCCTGAGAACGCGGAGCAATTCTTTCATGGCCTGTTCGGTGCTGTAACCCTGGGCCTGAGAGTCCAGGAAACGCTGCCTCATCAACCACACTTTCTCCAGCGTGTCCTCATCGATCAGCAGTTCCTCGCGCCGCGTACTGGAACGCTCGATATCGAAAGCGGGAAAGATGCGCCGTTCTTGCAGCCGACGGCTCAGATGGAGCTCCATGTTGCCTGTGCCTTTGAACTCCTCGTAGATCATGTCGTCCATCCGGCTGCCGGTATTGATCAGGCAGGTGGCGATGATGGTCAGGCTGCCGCCGTCTTCGATGTTGCGCGCCGCGCCAAAAAAGTGTTTGGGAGGATAGAGCGCTGCCGGGTCAAGCCCGCCGGAAAGCGTGCGTCCGCTGGGCTGCACGACCAGGTTGTAGGCGCGCGAGAGACGTGTGATGCTGTCGAGTAGAATGACCACATCTTCTCCGGCCTCTACCAGTCGCTTGGCCCGGGCCAACGTAGCTTCTGCCGCTTTGGCGTGGTTCCGCGTGTGCTCGTCAAAGGTCGAACTAATGACCTCGGCGTCTACCGAGCGGGCCATATCGGTCACCTCTTCGGGCCGCTCGCCGATGAGGGCGACCATGAGGATCACTTCAGGGTGACTGGCCGTGATGCCATTGGCGATGTGTTTGAGCACGGTGGTCTTGCCAGCCTTGGGCGGTGATACAATCAGCCCTCGCTGCCCTTTCCCGATCGGTGTGATCATGCTCAATAGGCGCGTCGCTGGAGTATCATACGGGTCCTCCAGCAAGAAGCGTTCCTCGGGAAAGATCGGCGTCAACGATTCGAAAATGGGTCTGCGTTTGGCGGCCTCTGGATCATCATTGTTCACCGCTTCTACGCGCAGGAGGCTGTAATACCTCTCGTTTTCCTTGGGCGGCCGCATCTGCCCGATGACCAGGTCGCCATCGCGCAGCCCAAAGCGGCGGATCTGAGACTGCGAGACGTACACATCGTCGGGGCCGGGCTTGTAATGCTCCGGACGCAGGTAGCCTTTGTTTTCGTCCACGATGTCTAGCACCCCGCCGCCAAAGATCATGCCCTCTTGTTCTACCCTGGCGCGCAGCAGTTCGATGATCAGCTCGGTTTTGTTCATTCGGCTGTGGCCGACAATCTCTAGGTCTTTGGCCATGTCGTGCAGTTCGGCCACCGTTTTGGCCTTTAGTTCGTTTATGTCTATGTTTATCTCGTTCACGGGTTGTTTCATTCCTCCTCTTGGCTAGATGGACCGTCGTATTTGGCGATGAACTCGTGTGCTTTTTCAACCAACTTCCGATTGCCGATAAAGAGCGGAGTGCGCTGGTGTAGATCTTGAGGCGGCATATCCAGGATGTTACGGCGCCCATTCGAAGCGCGCCCGCCGGCCTGTTCGGCGATGAGAGCCAGCGGGTTGGCCTCGCAGATCAAGCGCAGTTTGCCGTGGGGTCTCTGGGCGTCGGCGGGGTAGTAGTAAATGCCTCCTGCCAGCAAATTGCGGTGAAAATCGGCCACCAGCGAACCGATGTAGCGGCCCGAAAGCGGTTTATCCCGCTTCTCGTGATTCATTCCCCGCAGCCAACGGGTAAATTGTTTTACCCCTTCGCTCCAATACGGTTCGTATCCTTGGTTGACGCTGTAATATTTAGGTGTCTCGGGTATGCGAATGTTGGGGTGAGAGAGCAGGAATTCGCCCACGCCAGGGTCGAGCGTAAATCCATGCACGCCCTGTCCGGTCGTATAGACCATCATGGTGCTGGAGCCATAAATCACGTAACCGGCCGCGACGATGCGGCGACCCTTCTGAAGACAGTCTTCCAACGTGCCTGGCCCGCTGGTGCTCAGTCGCCGGTAGATGGCAAAGATGGTCCCGATGCTGACGTTCACGTCTATATTGGAGGAACCATCGAGAGGTTCAACGATAAGCACATATTTGCCGGAATCGAATCCTTGGGGAATTTGGATGATGTTTTCTCGTTCCTCAGATGCCATCACCGCCAGCCGCCCGGTGAACGAGTTCATGCGGACGATCGTCTCGTCGGCGAAAATATCCAGTTTCATCTGCCGTTCACCCTGGACGTTGATGCTGCCGGCCAATCCCAGGATGTCGGCCAGACCGGCGCGAGTAGTCTCGCGGGCGATGATTTTGGCCGCCAGGGCGATATCGTACAACAGATCGGAGAACACCCCGGTCGCTTGAGGATAAGCCCTTTGTTGTTCGATGATGTGACGTTCGATGGTGATGATCCTGTCGTACATGTTTCTCTCCTAAATTAAAAATAGTGTGGTTTCAGTCGAGATACCACACCCAGCGGGTTCCCCGCATCTCTCGGATAATATCCGTCGTCGACAGAATGCCTAGTGGTTTGCCCTGATCGTTCACTACCAGTAACCGCTGGGTGCGGTTATCGAGCAGTTTCTTGGCTCCATCCTCTACGGTGGCGTTCTCAGGTATGCTGATGACCTCGGAGGTCATTACATCACGCGCTTGAAGGGTGGCCAGGTCTTGTTCGTAGTGAGCGATGATGTCGGTGTGCGATACCAGGCCCACCGGCGGTTCCCCTTCTTGCTCGGCGACCATGATGGCGTGGATTTCGGTATCTGCCATTACCCGTATCACTTCCTGGAGGGGGGTCTCTGGCTTGCAGAAAATGACTCCCTTGTGGTAAATGTCGCTTATCAATCGTTCCTTGTTCATTATATGGCTCCTTAATGGTTGTCTATCTGATTTGGGTCAAAAGGACCGGTAGTTAGGTGCTCTCTTTGTCACAGTATTAACCACAATACGTAGTAGTAGCCGATCACGGCGGTCCAGAGGATGCTGTCTACCCGGTCCAAAGCTCCACCGTGGCCGGGAAACAGTCGTCCGCTGTCCTTTACGCCAGCCTGGCGCTTGAGCATCGAGATCGCCAGGTCGCCCAGGGGGGCAAAGGCGGCGATCAACAGCCCCAGGATCAGGCCGTGCATGCCGCTAACGGCGGTCTCTGCGCCAGCCCAGTCGCGCCAAAGTGATGCCAGTAGGGCGGTCATCAGCCCGCCGACGATCACGCCTGCCACGTATCCCTCCCATGTTTTGCCAGAACTTAGATTGGGCGCCAATTTGCGCCGTCCCCAGGTTGACCCGATGAGATATGCGCCGCTATCGGCGAATGAAATGGCCGGCACGACGGTCAACGTCCACCAGAGACCATCGGGCTGCATGCTGCGCAGTTTGATCAGGCAAGCTCCACACAGTCCAATGTACAAACCTCCCGTCACCGTCAAGGCCCAATTCGCCACCTTGGAGTTGGGATGGTGAAGCAGTTGCCAGGTAAGAGAACTTAGGAGTATCAGCGCCAAACCCGGTTGCAACAGATCCACGGTTGGGTACCGAGCATCTAACAAAAAGAGCCACACCAGTCCTATTCCAAAAGCGAGGACGGGTTGATAGCCGGCCTGATTCGTCAGGCGGCAGAATTCTATCTCGGCCAGTGTCAATAGCAGCGCTACCAGGGTCAGGAAGGGCAGTTCGCCCAGGTAGATGCAGTAGACGACGATCGGGATAAGAATACTAGCGGTAACCAGACGTGTACGTAGCACGGATCAAGAAGTACTTGAGAGTGGTATCCGAAACATCTGTAAAGAGCAGTCGGTGACGTCCGCTATATTACAGGATGCTTCTACCCAGAAACCAGGCCAAAACGGCGCTCGCGCTGGTTGTAATCTTTTAGTGCTTTGTAGAGTTCGTCCTTGTCAAAGTCGGGCCATAGGGCAGAGGTCACATAGATCTCGGCATAAGCCCCCTGCCAGATGAGAAAGTTGCTGACGCGCATCTCCCCGCTGGTGCGAATGATCAGGTCGGGATCGGGTAATTCAGCCATGTACAGATAGCGACTGACGAGTTGCTCGTCTATTTGTTCGGCGGGCACGCCGTCGGCGATGATGTGACGGATGGCGTCCACCAGTTCGGCCCGCCCACCATAGTTGAAGGCCACGTTGAGGATCAGGCGCCGGTTGTTCTTGGTCAGTTCGATGGCGTCTCGGACCTTTTGCTGTAATTCTGGAGAAATGCGTTCCAGCCGACCGATGTGGCGCAGTTGGACGCCCTCCTTATGCAGTTGGTGTAATTCCCGGTCGAGCATCATCTCCAGGATAGATAGCAGACCGCGCACTTCTTCCTCTGGACGACCCCAGTTTTCGGTCGAGAAAGCATAGATGGTCAGAATGGGGATGCCAAACTCGACCGCCGCTCGCAGCACGCGTCGCAGCGTCTCTGTCCCGGCTCGGTGCCCGGCCAGTCGAGGCAACCCTCGCGCGCGTGCCCAACGGCCATTACCATCCATAATGATGCCGACGTGCTGGGGCACGTGCTCTAGGGGTGGATATTTTTGGGCGTCCTGTGATTTAGCGGACATGATGATAGATTGTCCGGGAGGTGTGCGTTAGCTTTCCAAGATCTCTTGCTGTTTGCGGTCGCTGAGTTTGTCCACTTGCTCGGTGTAGCGATCGATCAGATCCTGTAGATCGTCTTTGCCGCTGTAGAAAGCGTCTTCGGAGATGAATTTTTCCTTTTCAAATTCGCGCAGATCATCCAGCGCGTCGCGGCGGATGTTTCGCAGGGCCACTTTTCCATCCTCGGCGCGCTGGCGAACCATCTTGGCCAGTTGTTCCCGTCGCTCTTCCGTCAGACGTGGAATGGGCAAGCGGATGATCCTGCCGTCGTTAGAAGGGGTGAGACCCACGTCAGACTTGAGGATGGCTCGTTCAATGTCTTCCAATGACGATGGATCGTAGGGCCGGACGGCAAGCAGGTTCGGTTCGGGAGCGGATATAACGGCCAACTGATTGAGGGGGGCCGGTGTGCCATAGTACTCCACCATCACCCGTTCTAACAGCGCCGGAGAAGCGCGCCCGGTTCGGATCGTCCGGAGATCGGACTCGAGCGCCTTGATGGCTCCCTGCATACGTTCTTTGGTCTCGTCGAGTAGTTCTTTAATCATAGTCTAAAGATAGTGATGGTTAGCGAGAGATCAATGTGCCGATGGGTTCTCCCAGCACGGCCTGTTCCAGACTGTGAGGTTGCCACATATTGAGCACCATGATGGGTAAATCATTTTCCATACACAGGGAGATCGCTGTGGCGTCCATCACGCCCACCCGCATCTCGAGCGCGTCCATGTAGGCCAGTTGCTCAAAACGCTCGGCATCGGGATTTTCGTGTGGGTCCTCGGTGTACACGCCATCTACCTTTGTGGCTTTGATCAACAAGTCCGCATCAATCTCCATAGCTCGAAGCGCCGCGGCGGTGTCGGTGGTGAAGAAGGGGTTGCCCGTGCCCCCTCCGATGATGACGATGCGGCCTTTTTCCAGGTGGCGGATGGCCCGCAGGCGGATGTATGGTTCGGCGATCGTCCGCATTTCGATAGCGGTCTGCACGCGGGTGGTGCTTCCCACTCGTTCGAGCGCGTCGGCCAGGGCGAGGGCGTTCAACACGGTCGCCAGCATTCCCATGTGGTCTGCTGTGGTCCGTTCCATTCCATGCTCAAGTCCGTCTCGACCGCGCCAGATGTTTCCTGCGCCCAGGACGATGGCGATCTCTGTCTCCAGGTTGTGCACGGCCTGGACTTTGGCGGCGACCTCGTCTGCCATGTGTGGGCTGATGCCGAAACCACTCTGGCTGGCCAGTGATTCCCCGCCTAGTTTGAGCAAGACTCGTTTATATTTTGCGACGGCCATATTGAGGTTTTGGATCGAGTTACCCTGACTCTTCGCCCAATTCGTAGCGCACGAAACGGCGCAGCACAATGTTTTCGCCGAGTTTGGCGATGGCATCGGTGATCAGATCGTGTACGGTCTTGTCCTCATCCCTGACGAAGGGTTGCTCCATGATACTGACCTGCTGGTAGAACTTTTCTATCTGTCCCTCGACGATGCGGTCCACGATGTGCTCGGGCTTGCCCTGTTCCAGCGCCTCGGCGCGACGTTCGGCTCGTTCGCGCTCGGTCTCTTCTTCCGGGATGTCTTCGCGGGTGAGATAGCGCGGGGCGGCGAAGGCGATGTGCAGCGCCAATTCGTGGGCCAGGTTCTTGAAATCGTCTGTGCCAGCCACAAAGTCCGTCTCGCAGTTCAGTTCCAACAATACGCCGATGCGGTTGCCATACAGGTCGCCGTGGATATAGGCCTCCACGCAGCCATTGGTGGCCTCGCGTTCTCCGCGTTCGGCGGCTTCGACCAGTCCTTTTTCACGCAGTTCGGAGGCAGCGGCCTCTAAATCGCCGCCGGCATTCTCCAACGCTTTGCGGCAATCCAACACACCTGCGCCAGTTTCCTGCCGCAGTTCTTTGACCATTGAAACCGTGATTTCCAACGTCTGTTCTCCTTGTTCAGTCCGTTTCGGTATCGTCCGTCTCTGTGCTCTCTGTCTCGACAGTCTCGTCGGACTCTTCAATCCCTACAGGAGGCTTCTGGGGTTCTTCTTTTCCCTTGAGCGACAGCTCCTTCAAGCGGGCTAACGTAGCAGCACTGAGATACTTTTCATCTTCTTCCAGGTCGAATTCCTCGATATCGAGCATCTCTTCTTCATAGATCTTTTGCTGCGCGGTCCCTTCTAACACAGCGTCGGCTATTTTGGCGGTAATCAGTCGGATCGCCCGGATCGCATCGTCGTTGGCCGGGATGACATAGTCAATGGGATCTGGATTGCAGTTCGTATCTACCATGGCGATGATGGGAATGCCCAATTTGTCGGCTTCTGACACAGCGGTGGCTTCTCGTTGTATGTCCACGACAAAAAGCAGGGCCGGTAGATCGCGCATCTCCTTGATGCCCCCCAACCGTTTGTTTAGCTTTTCGATCTCGCGTTCCTTGTCCAGTGCCTCCTTTTTCGGCAAAAGGGCAAAGTCGCCTCGTTCGCGGCGGGCTTCCAATCCGTGCAAGTAGTCAATGCGTTGCCGGATGGTCTTCCAGTTGGTCAGGGTGCCGCCCAACCAACGCAGATTGACGTAAGGCATTCCGCAGCGTTCCGCCTCTTGGGCGATGGTGGCCTGGGCCTGACGCTTGGTGCCCACGAAAAGCACTGTTCCTCCGGCAGCGGTGGTGTCTTGAACTAATTCGCAAGCCTCTGTTAGCGCGGCGATGGTTTGCTGCAGATCGATGATGTGCACCCCTTTGCGCTCGGTAAAGATATAGGGCGCCATCTTTGGGTGCCAACGCCGGGTACGATGTCCAAAATGCACTCCAGTTTCCAGGAGTGCTTTCATGGAAACGACAGCCATAGGGGAACCTCCTCTAATTGTTTTTATCCTCCGCCTTCGTCATCCCTAGAGAAACCCGGATGGCTGATATCTGGGCACACTCTCGTTGGTCAGAAGGCGTGTGTATTGGTTCAAACTTGTTGAATTGTACCATAAACCCGGATTTCGACAAGCTCAACTCGACCGCTTTAGGGGGGGCTGGGTTCCAGCGGGTCTAATTTTCTTCTTTGGGTGGGTCAAAACGGTAGCCTGCCCGGCGGATTGTGTGAAGATAGGCCGGATCTTTGGTGTCCTTTTCGATAGCCTTGCGCACCCAGTGGATGTGAACGTCGAGCGTGCGGGTGTCTTCTGTAAAGTCTGTCTTCCAAACCTGTTTCATCAAAAAGTCCCGTGACAAAATCTTGCCGGGGTTACGCATAAAGATTTCGAGAAGGTGGGCTTGTTGGGGAGTAAGGTGGCTTTCACGGTCATCCCGGAGGACTGAGCGCCGCTTGATGTTAAAGATCAAGTCACCCGCTCGCAGTACCTCGCTATCCGGAGCAGGTAGCAGCCACGATACTCGGTTGAGCAATTTTTGGGCGGAAAAGGGATATTGCAGATGGGCGCGCGCGCCCACGTCGTGGTTGGCCTTCTCGTCTTTCGCAAAAAGCAGCAGCACCGGAATATCGCTCTCCGAGTCCTGCAAGGTTTTGCAGAAACGACGGCAACTAAAGCGGAGTGAGGGAGAATCCAATATGATCACAGCCGGGGAGATTTCGTCTACTTGGGCCAGGGCATCTCTACGGGTGCGGGCTGTGGCGATCTTGTACTCCTCGGTGAGAATGGGAGCCAACTGTTCTGCCACAGGCTTTCTGCCTTCGACGAGTAAGATCGTGTAAACTGACACCACAGATTGGATCCCCTTTTTCGCTTGTGTTGATTTTCGACGCAAGACGATACGTGGGGTAGACCTTCTAGCCTGTTCATGCAGCAGACTGGAAAGTCCGCCCCACTTTCGCACCGAAAACTATGTCATTTTCTGAATGGATCGCATTATACTTCATCCCGCCGCTGAGTGCAAATTGAACAAGCTGACATTGCCAGCAAGTTGAAGGCTGAATGCCGGCGTCTCTGTTTTCTCGATACAGGTGGCGACGAGGTATGTAAATTATACTAGAGTGCTGGCAACGAGTCAAATGGTATGATAGTATAAGCTCGTCATACCCGGTAGAGTTGGTTCGTTCGCTTGCAGCCCTATCTATGGCGGCCAGGCGGAGCGTTACCCCTACTCCTGGGGGTGATAGGAGACATGCTCGAGATCTCCAAAGCTTTACTGGACGAAAACCTGCGGTTTTTTAAGAGGCATCCTTTGTTTGAGATTCGAGTGAGGGAGCATTTCAGAATTGAAGGGCGGCCTGGAAGGAGCATTGAAACGCCCCGCTGGTATCAAAAATCTGTTGGAAACAGGTTGTTCCAATGCGTTTTTTAACGCATTTTGTGGCGCGGAGCATAGCTGTTGATTCCCATCGGACGATGGACAGCATCGGCGGCAGCTTGTGGCCTCTTGTCTCGAACGTAATACGCTCCCAAACTAGATGTTTGCCAAAAGACCTTGCTTGTGTTAGAATACGCGCCGTTCGTAGATGGGAAATATTGGAAACTGCTGCGCGAAGGGATTCGTGGCATTCTTTACATGTTGCTGTTTCCCGCTATGCGACTGTAGCACGTTGAGGAGGTTTTATGACAATCCCAACTTACTCTTCTATCGCGGAACTGCGACTGTCCACCCGCGCCAGAAATGCGTTGTTTGAAGGAGGTATTGATACCGTCGGCGACGTACTGGCTGCTCTTGAAGAAGGAGACCAGGCCTTGCTTGGCTTGAAGGGCTTTGGCGCCAAGTCGCTGACCGAGCTCAAGGAACGATTGCGCGAACGGGGCTTTCACTTGCCAGGCGATCCGCCGCCTGAAGTTGTGACAGTCGCGCCACAGGAAGAAGCACCAGAAGAAAAAACCCCCCAGAAAGCTGCAACCCCTACGACAAGGACCGCACCGAGAATAGATGCCCCCCCTAGCGGTGCAGATCCCTACGAGATTGTGCCTTCTTTCGGTCAACGGCTTCAAGCTACTCTTCTCCAGGTTCGCGAGCAAACCAGCTTCGGCCCCTGGCTCTATGCCTTGCTTGGTCTGTCGGTCATCGCTGTTTTGCTGTTGCCTCCTCTCTCGCTTCCGAAACGACTGGGCCTGACCGGCTACACCACTCTCAACGCCGAGAATAGTTCTATCTCTCACCCGGATGGCCTGACGTTGAGCGTGAACCCCGAGACTTTTACCGACCGCTTGCGGGTGCAGTTGGATGCCGTATCGCGTCTGGAATTTCTGGAAGGCTCGGCTGGAGCTGCGCTGCGGCAGGCGGTCGAGAATCTGCCGGATTATATGGCCGTGAAAAGCCCATATTATCAGATCGAGACGCGCGGCGAGGCTTCAGAACTGGTGATGCTCGACGTGGTGATGCCCAACAACGCGGAACCGTGGGAGACACTCGATCTCTATACCTGGACGGGCGAGACCTGGGAATGGGTGGGCAGTGAGCTTCATACCGAGGTCGCCGAACACGAGTTTATTCGCGCCTGGGTGGCCGAGGTGCCGGCTTCTGTCGTGGTCATCCAGCGGGCCAGGCCGATCACGGCGACCATCTCGACGTATCTGAGAGCTGACGACAGTATAAACAGCATCAGCGTGTTCGATGAGCTTAACCCCAGTGGGCTGCTTCTGGGTACGATGGGGGGGTTTGTGGGCGAACCTGTGGACTTGATCCCGCCTGACGCCGGGATGGATTATGATGTGCTCCCTACACTGCGTAACTGGGCCCCTGGCGCGACCGTCAATCGAGGGCTGCTTTCTGACCTGCTGGCGGAGTCTGATATTCAGAATACTCACATCGCCAACATTGTACAATTGTGTACTCTAAGAGGCTTTGATGGCATAGATGTGGACTATCGGGGCGTCGCGCCGGAGGAGCGGGACGCTTACACAGCCTTTATCCGCGCGTTGGCCGATGAGCTTCACGCCGAGGGACTGCGGTTGAATGTCGCTGTCGAAGAACCAACATCCGCCGATGGCGGATGGGACACGGGGGGGTACGATTGGGCCGCGCTGGGCGCCGCCGCCGATACCCTCAAGATCTCTTTTCCCATCGATCCCGCTGCTTACGTCGAGGGTGGCAAGGCACAGCGATTGCTCGATTGGGCTACGGCCCAGGTGCCGCGCGATAAACTCCGTATGTTGGTCTCTTCTCTCAGCGTGGAGCAGGGCAGCGATGGTGTCAGCTACCTCTCACTGGAGCAGGCACTGGCTCCCTTTGGTGAGATCGTGGCTCTCGGTGGTGCGGACTGGATCGAGCCAAATACTCAGGTGGAGTTTGGTCTGTCTGGGACACTGTTGAGCATTGCGCCCAATCAGGCCGCGGGCACCTATCGCCTGGAGTACAAGACCGGCGCAGGAGAGACTCGCACCGTGTGGCTCGGCACGGCGACTAATCTCTCGGTCAAGTTGCGCTGGGCAGACAGGTATCACCTGGGCGGCATCGCCGTGGCCGACGCTCTCACTCCTGGCAACGCGGAGGGCATCGTACAGGCTGTGGCAGATTATCGCACGGCCGCCGCCGCTCCTGCGGACCAGGATATGGAGGTTGTCTGGACAGTCGCCAACGCTGAGGCGACGATGGAACAACAGATCTCGGCCCTCACCGAGCCGAGTTACGCCTGGATGGCGCCTGTCGAGACCGGCGTGTATACCGTCAGCGCGGCGGTTGCAGGCTTTGATCACGGTTTGGTCGCGATCACTGTGGGCGAGCCAGAGCCTGAGATCGTGGAGCGGGTGCTCACAGAGACAGCGTCGATCACGCCTACGGAAGGGCTTACGTCTACGGCAGGTATCGGGGGTGGGAGACCACTTACGTCCACCGCCGCGATGGCTACTTCTGATGATGAGTGTCTCGATGCCCGTTACGTGGCTGACGTGACCATTCCCGACGACACCCAACTGGACAACGAGGAAGTGTTCGAAAAGACCTGGCGCGTGCGCAACTCTGGGACCTGCGCCTGGCCGGAGGATGCTGTTCTGGCTTTTTCCAGCGGCGAGCAGATGGGCGCGCCAGCTAGCGTCGAGGTGGGCGCGGTCGAGCCGGGCGACGAGGTGGAGATCAGCGTGGAGATGAAAGCCCCGGCCGAGGCCGGCCGCTACACCGGCTCCTGGCGGATGAAGCGGGCGGAGGGGTTTTTTGGCGGCCCTCTAACCGTCGTGATCCGGGCCGGTGAAGTGGCGGATGCGCCGCCCGTTGTCGTGGCGCCGATCAGCGGCGGCTCGTTCGAGTTGGGCGGCCACGTCCGCGATACGGGACTTCCCTACGCCGACAAGATGCACTATGCTGGCATGAACTGGACCAAGGTGCAGGTACACTTTGGGCAGGATGCTTCGGGCATCATCGCGACCTCGCACGCCAAGGGGTTCAAGGTTCAGTTGAGTGCCCTGGGCAGTGCCGGCATGGTTACCGAGCCCGATTTCGAGCAGAAATATGCCAACTGGGTGGCCGGGCTGGCGGCGGCCGGAGCGGACGCCATTGAGATTTGGAACGAGCCGAACATTGACCGCGAATGGCAGTTGGGCCATATCAGCCCGCAAGCGTATACGAACTTGCTATGTGCTTCTTACAACGCTATCAAGGCCGCGAACCCTGGCACGGCGGTCATCAGCGGCGCGCCGGCGCCTACTGGCTCGTTTGGAGGCGGCTGTCAACCCAATGGCGGGAACTGTGACGATGCGCCATGGATGGCCGGGTTGCGCGACGCCGGTGCGGTGAATTGTATGGACTATATCGGCGCGCACCACAATTCAGGCGCTACCTCACCCTCAGCTCGCAGCGGTCACCCGGCCAATCCTGCCAGCACGCACCATTCCTGGTTTTTCTTGCCTCAGACCGAGCTGTATTACAATACATTCGGCGGGGCGCGCAAGTTGTTCTACACCGAAATGGGTTACGCCTCACAAGAGGGAGTGCCAGAGTTTTCCGATGCTTTTGGCTGGGCGCGAGGTACCAACAACGCTCAACAGGCCGCCTGGTTGGCCGAAGCGGTGCAATTGAGCGTCAACACCGGTATGGTGCGCTGCATCATTGTCTGGAACATTGACTTTTCCCGTTACGGTTATGACCCCCAAGACGGTTACGCCATCATTCGTCCAGGCGGTAGTTGCCCGGCCTGCGATACGCTCCACAACGTGCTGGGGACGCGCTGATATGCCCGTTGACTGGGATTGTAGACTGTGCTATACTGGTGGCGGTAGGAACGGAGGCTGGAAGAATGATTTCATTGGGGACAGTGTGTTGGTGATTGCTTGGCTTGGTGTCCCTTTGACTAACGTGCGTTTCTACTCTGGTCTCCCCTGGTAAAAATAAAATCTCCGTAAGAGGGGGTTCGGCTACAGCCGGACCCCTTTGCCCATCGGCCCGTTCAAGGAGGTCACAATGTCTGGTTACTCGTATGGCAATCAAGGTCTGAGCGGCAAGCGGCTCTATATCATCGTTGCTGTTTGGCTCATTCTCGTCATCGCGGGAGGATTCTGTACCTGGTACGGTTGGTTTGGCCCCGGCAGCAGCGAGGAGGAGCAGCCGACGGCAGAAGCCACGCCAACGACTGAGGAGATCGTTGCCCCCACGCCTACCCCTCAAGCGATGGCTGCCCAACCTACTTCCACAACTGCGGCCGCTCCTCCCACCGTCCCGGTGGAGGAGGAAGTCTTTGGGTATGGCATCGCCATCAACGGTACGGGAGGAGGCGACATCAATTACTGGATGGGACAGGTGGAAAGCCTCGGTTTGGGCTGGGTCAAACAGCAGGTGCGCTGGGCTCATTTCGAGGACACGCCAGGCGAGATGGACTGGAGCGGCTTTGACGCGTTGGTGGACGCCGCCAATATTCGGGACATCAAGGTCATGTTCAGCGTGGTGGATGCGCCTGCCTGGTCGCGTCCCACCTATTCTGATGCAGACCCCCAGGGAGCGCCGCCGGACGACCTGACGGTCTTTGCCGATTTCCTGGGCCGCCTGGTGGAACGTTACCAGGGTCGCATCCACGCCATCGAGGTCTGGAATGAGCAGAATCTGGACCGCGAATGGGATACCGCCGAGGGAGTCAACGCGGAGCGATATGTCGAGATGCTGCGGCTGGCTTACCAGACGATCAAGAGTCTCGATCCCAATATCATCGTCGTCAGCGGAGCACTTTCGCCTACGGGCGTCAACTGCAACGTATCTTTCCCCGAGTGTCCGCCCGAAGGTCGCCCGATCATCCGGGATGACTTTGTCTATTTTGAAGAAATGATCGCGGCTGGTTTTCTCGACTCCTGCGATTGTGTGGGCGCGCATCACAATGGGATCAATATGCCGCCCAACGTGGCGTGGGACGAGGGATACAACGACCCCACGGCGCAATTTCGCGGTCCTTTCGACGATCCAGACCACAGTTGGTCTTTCAAATCCACCCTGTGGGGCTACCACGAGCGCATCGCGGCTGCCGGGAGCGACAAGCCGCTTTGCATCACCGAGTTTGGGTGGGCGACCTCTGAGGGATTCCCCGGCTATCCGGACGTTTATCCACCTGGCTTTGGGTTTGCGATCGATAACACCCTGGAGGAACAAGCTCAGTGGGACGCGGAAGCGTTTCGGCTGATGCGGGAGTGGGGCTTTGTGCGTCTGGCGTTCCTGTGGAACCTGAACTATTCGCAATTGGGGTGGGGCCCCGAAGACCCCAATGCTCCCTACGCGCTCATAGATTTTAATGGCGCGCCCCGTCCGGCCTTTAGCGTCATCGGCGCGATGCCGAAACCCTAGTCAATGAACGATGAGCCAATGAATAATGACCAGTCTCTCAGGCGACAGCGGGCCGCCAGTCCTCCCCATGTGATAGCGGCGATGTTGGTGATCGGGCTTTTGCTCGTGGCCTTGAGGTTGGGGTTTTGGAATTTGAACTCGGCGATTTCTTCGGCTTCGCCTACGCCAACTTCTTGGCCCCGCGCACGCCTGTCTTCTCCCGAGTACGGCATGCAGGTTTTCCTGAACAAGTGGCACAAGGGCGAGATGGTGCGCGACCTGGAATTGGTCCGCGATGCCGGTTTCACCTGGATCAAGCAGAACGTGGGCTGGAGGGATATTGAGGGCATCGTCAAGGGGGAGTACGACTGGTATTTCACCGACCGCGTCGTCGCTGATGCTGAGGAACTTGGCTTGAACGTGCTCTTTCGGCTCGACAGCGAGCCGGTGTGGGCTGTGTCGTCCAGGGGCGATGACGTCGGGAACGGCCCTCCGGAGAACCCACAGGACCTGGGTGATTTTTGCCACGCCCTGGCCGAGCGCTACCGGGGGCGCGTGCGAGCCTATGAGGTATGGAACGAGCCGAACCTGGCCCGCGAGTGGGGTGGGTGGCCCCCCGATCCGGTGGAGTACGTCGAGCTCTTGCGCGCCTGCTACATCGGCGTCAAGTCCGCCGACCCGGATGCACTGGTTATCTCGGCGGGGCTTTCGCCCACCGGCAGCGGCCCGCCCGAGGCCATGCCAGACATTCAGTACCTGATCGCCATGTATGAGGCCGGAGCGGCGCCGTACTTTGACCTGTTGGGAGTCAATGCCCCCGGCTACAAGGCGCCGCCGGAGCTTGACCCGGATGATGCCGCCGATCCAGAGCAAGGGTACGGCGGCCACCGCTTCTTTTGCTTCCGCCACGTAGAGGATGCGCGAGCCGTCATGCTGCGCTACGGCGACGGCGACAAACAGATCGCGGTGCTGGAGATGGGATGGACCATCGACCCGGTGCATCCCGAGTATGCCTGGCACGCCGTCACCGAGGAGCAGCAGGCCGATTATCTGGTGCGGGCCTATCGCTACGCCAGGGAACACTGGTCTCCCTGGATCGGGTTGATGACCGTGATCTCTATCGCC
>Ga0180433_10004464_pt1 | contig 19637 bp, 18 predicted proteins | sample SS_ome_8_FD_132980 | JGI IMG/M metagenome (GOLD analysis project Ga0180433, IMG submission 132980) | Hypersaline lake sediment archaeal communities from the Salton Sea, California, USA - SS_1_D_1 metaG | ecosystem: Environmental > Aquatic > Non-marine Saline and Alkaline > Hypersaline >... | reverse complement strand
TTAGAATAATCATCAAGGTTTACCCATAATGATATTGAAATCTCATCTGTTATATCCAACGTTGAATCATCTTGAATTTCAATATAATCATCACTGCCATCCCCACCAAATTCATCACTACCGTCAATTCTACCATTAACATCCATCGATACCCCGTTATTTGTTTCTGCATCATTGCTATTTAATGTGGAATCAATATGATCATTATATGTTCCTGATGTTTTTGATGATTCGTTTAAATGTTGTACCATAACATAATGATTATCCCAAACTCCAGCAATATTTTGTTGATTATTACAATTACTATTGTTGTAATACATCCAAAGCTTTGTATTAATTGTCGAACTGATATTAGTTATATTAACCCATACAGCTATTTCTCCTGTTACCGGGTTGAAAAACTCAATTTCATGATTTAATTGTGTTGAATTATCATTCCATAATATAAATGCAATATCATCCCCATCTGATTGTGCATCATTTGCCAAATCCAAATCAGACGGTTCATATACTAACATAGGAAAGTTTTCTAAATCATCAACAACTTGTGACGAATTAATTGTTAAAAGTTTTCTATACCCCCATCCAGAATCCCACCATGTACTTCCCTCAAAATCAAAACTATCATTTTCCTCGGTAAACACAAGATAACTGATTTCTCCAGATGAGAATTTCAGTCCTGATTGAATATCCTCCCATGATGGTGCACTAAACCAAAGTCTTATAGTTCTCGGACTTTTTAATGTTACATCATCGATATATACAACTTTTTCCAGTGATTTCATATCCTGGGGCAATTCTTTTCTAAGGCGGTTTATTTTTTCCTCTTTTTGACAATTTTCTATTCCAGATATATAATTATGACTAATAATTTCATTTTTTGATGACAATATTGGTTGGAAAGATTCATTGTCATCATCAACCAATTCAACAGATTCTAATTTTAAAGAATCTGAGAACATAGGAACAAAAGTAATGTTTGTCCCATGAGGCCCATCAATTGTTCTGTCAACAAAAAATTTTGTACCCGGAAGTACCGATATTTCTTCATGTTTTTTATCAACAATAAAAACTATTCTATTATTATTAATAGTCTGATTTAAAGTTGTTTTGTTTATTTTTGGATTTTTTTCAACATTAATATTTGAATGATTATTTCCATTAGTTATGTTAAACATTTCATAATCAATTGTATTATTTTCGATACTCAGGTTATTTTGAAAAGTTGAATTTGTTTCATTAGATATTGAAATATTTATTGGATTTAAAGTAATATTGTCAATATTATTTGAACTATTTACAATATCTATTACAGTATAATTGCATGTTTTAGATATAGAATTATTTTGAGTATTATTTGCAGATATTAAAAAATTATATTTTCCTTGAGATTCTTTGACGTGGTAAAAACCTTGCCAAAATCCAGAATAAATAGTTTCATTTTCAATAAAACCATCAACATAGGACAAATTGATAGTTTCATTTTTTGATGAAAATGCATTAACCGATAAAATACCAGTATTATCTGAAACTGATACATTTATTGTAATTGTTTCATTAGATTTCACAGTATCAGGTGATAATATTATGGATGAGATATCTGGGAAGGATTCTAATAAATCATCTTGAGGTTTGATTATTGGAAAAAAAGAAACTGACAAAAGTATAATTGTAATAAATATAACCAGAAATCTTATGTGATTGTTTAATTTTGATAAATTAAAACTATATTTACCTCCCCATCTTTTATTTAAAAAATTAAATTCAAATGCAATATTTTTATTTAACTTATACTTGGTTTTTGGATTGATAGAAGAGGTTATCTTCGTTACTTCATTTTTTTCAAAAATTCGTCCTTTAGTTATACCCAGTTCATTATAACCTGATATAATCTCTTCTTCGCTAATATTTTCATGTTTTTTTAATACTTTATCTACTAAATTATTAATGTCTTTTTTGGATTTAAATGATATTTTTTTTTCTTCTGTTAATTTTACTTCAGATTTGAAAAAATTTCTTTTATGAGGGTAATTCGGTTCAAAGAAACCTATTAAAGATGATAAAAAGCAAGTACTTGCAGCTATTAATAAATCATTATTTTTTATTTTAATTTCCTTATTATTTATTAAAATTTTTATAGTCCATTTACCAGGGTATACTTCATTATCAACGCTAATATAAAAGCGATATGTGCAATTTTCTATTTTGCACTTTAATGGTTGAATGTATTTTTTTTCATGTTTACTATTGTCTTTCCAGACACCTTTATCATATTCCCATCGATAATAATTATGCTTCGAACGAATTTCTTCATCCGGGATTTTCTCCCCATTATATGCTATGATACAAATATTTTCAGTATCATTATTCAAATTAATATCAAAGTATTGATATCTTCCAGCAATAATAACGGGTTCTGAATAATATTTTGGTGATGTCTCATAGTCTGATTTTTTTAAATTAGTGGATGCACTTATTGTCAAACTAGAACAAAGTATTGGTACAATCACAATTATAAGAATTGAAAATAATTTAACTAATTGTATTCTTTTTAGCATCCCATCCCTAAAATGCATTTCTATTTAGATATGTTTTGTATGTATAAATATCTTCCCGATTTAAAATAATTATTTTAGTTCTAAATAAAGAAATAAATTACTATTCTTCACTTTTTTGATTAGAATCGGATTCTGAATCTTTATTGGGCTTATTTTCTTCATCTTCAGATAATATTTTCTCTTCTTTTGAGTTATTATTGATTATTTCCTCATTTTCTGTATTGTTTTCATTTTGATTTTCTTTGGTGTCTTCATCAAATAATTGTTTTTCTGAAGAGGATTTGTCTTCAGTATTTTCAACAGTATTATTATTTGATATATTTTCTTCATCAGATATGCTAGAATCAATATACTCATCGTCTTTATCAGGTTCATTTTGGGATTGTTCTTTAGTACTAAATATTGCAATTTCTGCTTTATCTCCCTTAAAAATTGTGGGTTGAGTACTTACCTCCACAGGCATCTCAATATTGTCTTTAGTAAGCAATATTATACCATAACCTGAGGATTTAACACCTTTTAAACGATCTAAATAATATTTTTCAATTACAGAGAAACCTTCGGGAGAGATAAAATCAAATAGACTTTTATCTACCATTTCGTTTATATTATACCCAAGTAGTTCGGCAAATGATTGATTAACCTTTTTTAATGTGCCTCGTTGAATAATTACAGCACAATCTGGAATTTTATCAAAAATTTCGTGTAAAGTTTTTTGTTCGTCATTATGTCCAGAGATTTGTTCTGTTGCATTAGCCAAATATTTATTCTCCTGATTTATTGGACTATCTGAGGTCGTTGCAAGATTTTGTAAAAATTCTGATTCTTGTGCAACCAAATCCGATCTTCTTTTTTCAATTTCTGATTCTAATTCTAAAAGTTTTTCTTTCCATTGACTCAACTCAAACACTCTTTTATCAAGGTTTTTTTTATCTTCAATCAATTTAGCTTCAAATCTTGCTAATTCTTCTTGTTTTTTATTTATATCATAATCTGATGAAAGAAAATTTATCTGGTCGTCAGTAGTTTCGAATTTATCTGTTAATGTATCATGATATTCATCAGATTTATTCTTATTATCAACATCAGTAAATTCAATAATAGATTCTTTATCATATTTATTGATGACTTTTTTATTTTGTAAGTCATCGTCGATTTTATTTAATCTTTGTTCTATTTCTTTTTCGTTATTTTCTAATTCAGTAATCTTAATATACAGTTTTTCATATTTTTTTGATAAATCCTCAAACGCTTTTTCAAAATTTTTTGGTTTTTTGGTTGTATTATTTTCTAAATTATCAATTTCTTCTTTATTTTTAAAAAATTTATTATATTTTTTTGTTTTAGATTTACTGGTTTTTTTCCCTTTTTTATCAGCATATTTTTTTTCATTAAATTCTTTAAAAAAAAGTTCTTCATTAATATCTTCATAAATATTTTCATCTGTTTCTTCTAATGACTTTTCATAGTCCGAATCTACAATTTTTCCGACATATGAAATATCTCCATTTTTTGATTTTCTATCACTAATAACATTACTACTCCAAGAAATTAATATTTCCTTTCCCTTTGATGTTTTCCAGGGAATTATAAAATTATCAATCTCTCCATTTTTTAATGTTAAATCTACCATTTCTTTCCATTTGTTCAAATGAGATGTCGGGATTAAGAAATCCATAATATTTCTATAAATCACATCATTTCTAGAGTAATTAGTTAACCTTTGACATTCTTTATTAAATTGAATTATCTCTCCAAATTTATTAAGGGCGACTAAAAGTGGTTTGTTATACTTATCAGATATTGAGTGGTTCTCCTTACCCATCTCTATTACCTTTGAAAATCCTCATCCAATATATTATATATTTTTGCTTTAGTCAATTTGTTTATTGTTTTAAAAGCTTTTGATAAAATTTAATTAACTTTACATATATTAGGTTATTCTCTTAAGATTGCTTTTTTTCAAAATAAAAATATATCAAAAATTAAGTAAAAGTATAAATATCAGATTTCTGTTTAAACAATGGGATCTCTAGCAACAGAAAGTAAGGTGAAGGAGGGGTATAAATAAAATTAAAGTTAGGAAAAGAAGATTCTAACAATTCTGATTCTGAAGATTCTGAACAACAGGCTCAAGATAGCAATAATAAAACAGAGGAATCTAAACAAACAGCTACAGAACAAAATGAAAATCAAAAACAAAATAGTGAAAAAACTGAAGAAAATAAAAAAGATGTAGATAAACTCAGAACTGTTATCAAAGTCAACGATGATGAAAATAGAGAGTCTGCTGAAAAACCTGCAGAGGAAAAAAATGAAGAAAAAACTCAGGACGAAAATACAGTAAAACCAAAAGCTGGAACCCTAAAATTAAAAAAAGATCAACAATCTCCTTCAGATAATGATGTTGGATCTAGAGAGGAATTAGAACAAAGAAGAAATTTATTACAAAATATCAAGGATTTTGATTTCCAGATCAAAAAAAATCAAGAAGACATTAGCAAATTATTGGAAAAATTTGACAATTTAACAAAAGATCTTGATGATTTAGTTAGTTTATATGAGATCGTTTCTGAGCAAATGAATCCATTTGTAGGATTATCAAAAGTTACTAAAAAAAGAATAGATGCATTAGAAAATTATACTAGAGAAATTGAATTAATTAAAGATAGAGTTGGTAATTTAGAATCCGGGCTAGAGAGTGGTAATTTTAATCCAATAGAACTAAATGAGGAAAAAATATCTGCTATTTCAAAAGAAAAAGAACCTGAAGAGCAAACCAGCATTAAAGAGCCCTCTGAAGAAATTGAAGCAAAAGAGCAAACTTATAATGAACTGCAAGATTTTAATGAAGATTTTAAAAATTTAACAGAAGAGGATATAGATAATATATTAAACGATACTTTCAGTTCTATATTGATTGAAGAAAATATTAATGGTATCATTGATGAATTTTTCCTAAATTTAAAATAAATGAAACATGTTCACATATTGAGAAGGTAGGTGGTTTAATCGGACGATAGAGATGATGGGGATAAAAAAAATTCCAATACTTTTGATGTAAATAACGAATTATCCCTTATTGTCGAAAAAGGAAAACTACCTCAAAAAATTGCAGAAAAAATCAAGGAAAAAATTTCTGAAAATAATTTAGATGTTAATAAAGAACAACTGTACAAATTAATAGAAAAAATTCAAAATTTAATGAATAAATACATGAAGCAACAAAAAAATAAGATTGAAAAAATCACAACATTAAAAGAAGATACAAAAACACCTGCTTCAACTAATATTGAAATGGATATGCAACAACTTTTACAGACTGTTGATAATTTAAAAGAACGATTAGAAGATATTGAAAAAAGGAATTTAGAAGCAGTAAAAGACGTTGCAAATAATATTGTAAAAACAGATGATATGAAACTTCCAAAAACTATAGAAATAAGTGAAGATGAATTAAAACCATTAGAAGAACTTACAAATGATCCTGAAAGTATTGTTGTTTCAATGAAGTGGCTACAATATCTTGTTGATAATGTGGGTAAAGTTAATCTACCAGATATTTTAGGGTATTATGTTGATATAAATTGGATTACTGATGATGTTAGATTAGATCTAATTGGGTATTCAAAAGGCATAACAACAAAAAGTGATGATTCGACAAAGAAAATATCAAATATGTCGACTAGAGATCATATTCAATCTTTATTATTTATTCAAAAGCTTAAAAGAAAACAATTGGATGAGCGTTTCATCATGAAAATTGACCGTGAAATGGAAAAAATTGCAAAAAGTATTGATAATTTTCAGTTTAAATAATTAATAGTTTTATTAAATTTATAGAAGTAAAAAACTCATTAGAGGGGATTCAGATAAAATGCACTATAAAAACTTAGAGGTAATTTAGGATGGGATTTTCACTATCTGCATCTTTTGCAGTTATTGGAGTTTCAATCCTAATATCAGTTGAGATTTTAATTGGGGGCCTAGTTCCAACAATAGATGATATTGATAAATCTTATGATGAGAAGATAAATAGAGGAATAAATAAGATTCAAACAGATATTAACATTTCTAATGTTATTACAACCGTTAATTTATCAAATTATGATTATAATATTACATTGGAAAATTCAGGGAGTATCACTTTAGAAACAAATGAATTTATTGTACTTATAAATGGTAAGTCTTATGATTTTTCTTGTGAAGATTCTTATATATTTCCAGAATCTGAGGCAAATTTTGTATTATACAATATATCTGGAAGCGGGTCGATTAGATTAAAAATTTTGACGGAAAATGGCATTTCAGACTACTATGAGTTAGTTATTTAAGGTGGTAATATGGGATTTAGTTTAACTGGAGCTCACATTGTTTTTTTCATAGCAGCAGTACTAGTTGCTGGAGCTGTATCAGGTGTCTTTGTAGCAATTACTACCAATGTTTCCAATTCTTTTTCTGAAAAAGGAGATCGTATACAGGAAAAACTTGACACTGAATTTAAAATAATTAACGACCCAGAAAATATTCCATCCTTGGGCTTAGATTATATTTTTTATCTAAAAAATGTTGGTAATAGTAAAATAATTACAACAAATGATTCATTCCAGATTTTTTTGGATGGAGACATCATTTCATCCTTATATTTTAATTTTTCAGATGATTCTATTTTGGTTTCAGAATATACTAAAATGTATATTGATCAAAATGTAATTTCGACTGGAGCTCATAAAATTAGATTAGTTGGACCATTAGCAGTTGAAGATGAATTTGCATTTAATATTACATAAAATAGGTTTTAAATATGCAAGAAGCAAAATCTTTGATATTAGAAAGAAGCGGGGAAAAAGATGGTTTTGCGGAACGATTTGGAACCTATATTCCAAATGGATCTTTAATATTTATGGAAGGGAAAGAGGGTACAGGAAAAAGTATATTCTGCCAAAGGTTTTGTTTTAGTTTATTATTAAATGGATACAGCTGCTCATACATATCCACCCAATTTACAATCAAAAGTTTCTTGAGACAAACCGCCTCTGTAAATTATGATGTTAGAAGATACCTAATGAAAGGAAAATTATTTTTTATTTCAACTGAAGTAATGCTTGCAGAAACTCAACCAAAAACAACTTTTTTAGAAGGTTTACTAACTGGAAGAAAAATATTTGATCAGGATATAATATTTATCGATTCTCTTTCGACCCTTTTAAACGAATGTCTTAATAAGGATAACTTAGTTGAATTAACAAGTTTTTTTAATAGATTAACGGGCTCCGGAAAAATCCTATTTTTAACAGCGAATCCTAATGAGTGGCCAGCAGAGATTCATAATGCATTTAAAATGATTAGCAACGTTCATTTTAGGATATCCAGAGAATCTATGCCAGGAATTGGTGTCGTTCATAATATATATGTTGAAAAGTTCAATGGGGCTAGAAGTAAGTATGAACCTATGACAACCTTCTCTGTTAGACCAAATGTTGGTTTAACTATTGAATCCAGTGGTGTTGCTTTCTAAGATGGGATAATTGTGACTAAATTAAGTAAGGAAGAAGAAGAAAAATTGATTAAAGATAATCCTCACCTTAGAATATATTTATATAAGATAAAGAATAAAATGGAAAAACCTGAATTTTATGCTCAAGTTCCAAGAGATTTAAAAGAAGAAAAAAATCCAAATATAATTTATCCAACTAAAGGTGTAGTGTTTATTCATATTTATAAATCCGAAGATTCTGAGTTTATCGAGTATCATTCTATCGAACCTGTTTTAAATGAAATTGAAATGCAAAAAAGAGATCTTATTTTGGAGGGTATTTATGAAAAAGCCCCTTATTTACAAAAAGTAAAAACCGATGATGAAATTAAGAGTGCAACAAAAAAACTTCTTGATGAGATTACAATTTTAGACGAAAAATCCGAAGGCAAATTAATATCTTCAAAGGGGGGAAAAATAAGACTCTCGTCAACTGAAAAAATGGGTATTGAATTTGACATTCTAAAAAATATAATCGGTGGGGGTCCACTTGAATGTTTTATGAGGGATCCATATATTGAGGACATTCACATAATAACCGGAGAACGTGTTCATCTAATCCATAAAGTTTTTTCTATGGTAAAAACAAATATAAATATTGACAAGACATGGGCAAGCAGATTTTCACAAGAATTTAGTGAAAAAATTGGAAGCCCCGTTAGTGAGGGTCAACCAATTGCAGATGGAACATTACCTGATGGAAGTAGGGTTAACATTATTCACAGTCAGGATGTTAGTTTAAAAGGTCCGACTATGACTGTTAGAAAATTCAGTGAAACGCCGATTTCCATAACTCAACTAATTAATTGGGGTACTCTTGATGCAGGGATTGGAGCATATTTATGGATTTGTTTACAATATGGAAGAAGTTTATTTGTTTGTGGGGAAACTGCATCTGGTAAAACAACTACCTCAAATGCAATATTCCCTTTTATCCCACCTGAGAAAAAAATATATTCTGTTGAAAACACTCCAGAGGTGCAAGTTCCACATCCAGTATGGCAACAATTGCTAACAAAATCAACAGGCCCTAAAGAAAGTCATATAGATGAAGGAGCTCTTTTGAAGGCTGGACTTAGGTCCAGACCTGACTATATTATTCCAGGGGAAACAAGAGGTATTGAAGGGCGTGTTGTTTTTCAAGCCATGCAAACCGGTCATCCTGTGATAACAACCTTTCATGCAGGGTCAGTTACAAAGGTTATTCAACGATTTACAGGTCATCCGATAAGTATACCAAAAACATTCATGGACAACCTTGATCTTGTTTTAATACAAATGGCAGTAGAGAGAAAAGGAAAAAGACTTAGACGGGTGCTTTCAGTTGATGAAATTGAGGGATATAACAAAGAGGTGGATGGCATCATGTCAAGAAAGGCATTTGAATGGAATCCTGCAGATGATACTCATGTATTTAAGGCAAATAGAAATAGTTACATTTTAGAACATAGATGTGCCAAAAACGCAGGTTATACGGATCTATCTAAGGTTTATGAAGAATACGATAAAAGAAAGCATATTTTGGAACGTATGGTTGAGGAAAAGATTTTTGATTATTATGAAGTAGTTCAATTTATTTGGACTTTTTACAGGGAAGGTGAACAAAGATTACCAATTTCGTTATAGTGGTGAAATAAAAGAATGAAAATATTGGATGAAAAAGAAGTAGACAAATTTATTCATGAAAATCCACATCTAAAGGAATATCTAGATGAAATTAATAAAAAAATGGATAAGCCTGCTTTTTACAGTCCTTTACCAACGGAAACTAGAGATGAAAAGTTTCCTAATCTAATTTACCCAACAAAAGGAATGGTTTTTATCCATATCTATAGAACACCAGATATGGATTCACCTGAATATAAATCAATAGAACCAGGTTTAAGTGAAATTGATAAAATAAAACATGAACAAATTTTAAAATTAATTGTTAAAAAAGCACCTGAAAAAAAAAGTGTAGTTACTGATGATGAACTAAAAGAAGTTATGACTGAGCTTATAAATGAAATAACAGTAATTGATGAAAATGCAAATAAGGTTGAAAAAACTAAAAAAAAGGGCTCTGATCAAGCAGTTCTTAAAGCCGGAAATGTAAAGGTTACTTCTAATCAAAAGAAAAAATTGGAATACTATATAATTAAAGATCTAGTCGGTGGAGGACCTATTGAATGTTTTATGAGAGATCCTTACATTGAAGATATCCATTTTATAGCTGGGGAAAAAATTCACCTTGTCCATAAAGTCTTTGGAATGATTAAGACAAACGTACTTATTGACTCTAAAGAAGCTCCAAAATTTGCAAAATCTATAAGTGAAAAGATGGGAACACCTGTAAGTGAGGGACGCCCCATTGCAGATGGAGTTTTACCTGATGGAAGTAGAGGCAATATCATATACAGCTCTGCTGTTAGTATCAAAGGCCCAAGTATGTCTATCAGAAGATTTACAGAAACTCCAATTAGTGTCACACAATTAATAAATTGGAAAACATTAAACGCGGGAATTGCCTCGTATCTTTGGATTTGTCTGCAATACGGAAGGAGTTTTTTCATGTGTGGAGGGACTGCATCCGGAAAAACAACGACTATGAATGCAGTTATTCCATTTATACCACCCGAAAGAAAAATTTACACCGCAGAGGGTACGCCTGAATTACAGGTCCCTCATACAGTTTGGCAAAGATTATTAACAAAAACCTCAGGACCAAAAGAAGGACAGGTAGATCTATTTGATTTATTAAAGGCAGCTTTAAGATCCAGACCTGATTATATTATTCCTGGGGAGGTAAGAGGTGCAGAGGGAAATATCGTTTTCCAAGCAATGCAAACAGGCCATCCATGTATGACAACATTTCATGCAGGAAATGTCACAAAAGTAATTCAGCGATTTACAGGAGACCCAATCAACGTCCCTAAAACATTCATGGACAATCTTGATTTTGTTTTAATCCAGCTAGCAATTGAAAGAAATGGTAAATTGATGAGACGGTGTGTATCAATCGATGAAATCGAAGGATACAACAGAGAAATTGATGGGATAATGGCAAGAAAGGCTTTTGAATGGAAACCTGAAGAGGATAAACATGTATTTGTTGCTAATAAAAATAGTTACATTCTAGAGCAAAGAATCGCTAAAAATGCAGGTTATAAAGATACGGTTGAAATATATGATGAATATGAAAAGAGAAAAAATATTCTTCAAAGAATGGTAGAAGAAAAAATATTTGACTACTATGAAGTAGTTCAATGCATTTGGGGCTTTTATAGAGACGGTGAACAAGGATTACCATTTTCATTATCTAGATAAAATGGCAGAAGAAAAGATCGTAAAGGAGAAGATAAGCAAAAAAAAGGTTAAAGGGAAAAAAAAGGAAACCTTTAAAGATTTAAAAATCGCCTATAAAAGTCTGGATAATCCTAAAAAATTCTATAAGACTATATTATTTCCACTAATTATTCTAGGAGTAATTACATTTCTACTCCCATTTATATTGAATATTATAAGTCCAGTTGAATTAGATATGAATCCAATAACCTTTGTTATTGGAGGGACGGTTCCAATTTTTCTTGGAATTTTTTATCCATTTATCGCATGGAAAAACAAAGAATCTGACATTAATGGAAAAATGCATTTTTTCATTACTCATCTTAGAGTACTTGCAATATCAGATATGTCATTGAAAGATATAGTTGAAGCAATCGGTGGAAATAAAGCTTATAAGAGTCTTGGAGAGGAAATGAGAAAAGTCAATGTACTTACAAATCAATGGCGCGTTCCTCTTGCAAAAAGTTTTCAATTTATATCAAAAAGAACTCCTAGTAAAATTCTAAGTGACTTTTTAGATAGATTTTCACAAAGTTTAGATAGTGGTGTTGAACATAGAGAATTTATTGAAACAGAACAGGAGGCTGTTCTTGAAGAATATAAAACCATGTATGAATCTTCTAATGAAAATATAACGATTCTTAATGAAGTCTATGTTAGTTTACTAATTGCGATTATTTTCGTTATGGCATTAGGTATTGTCTTACCAATGATAATAGGTGCTGAAGACATGAACACCTTCATTTACTTATCCTCATTTTTACTAATTGTCTCAGAAGGAATGTTATTATATTTATTAAAGGCAATGGTTCCAGCAGATGAAGTATGGCACTTAACTGGTGAAAAAGGAGATATGGAAATTAAATCAGACAAATTATTAAAAACATCATTAATTATTTGTATATTGCTCGGATCGGTTTTATTTTTTTTAAAATATGTGATGGAACTTCAACTTTTTAATATTCTTCAATTTGAAATAATAATTGCACTGTCATTAACCCCATTGATTATGCCAGGAATTAAAATATTAAAAAATGAAGAGGATATATCAAGAAAAGAGCGTAGTTTTCTTGGTTTTTTACCTGCTCTAGGTTCAATAGCTACAATGCGTGGCGGAAGGATAAATGCGTCAGTTTATTATTTAAGTGAAAAAGATTATGGAATTTTAAGCAAGCATATTCGCGATTTATACCGAAGATTAAGAACTAGAATTAGTGATGATGATTCATGGGAGTGGTTTGGAATTGATACCGGCAGTAATTACATTCAACGTTCAAGTGAAATGTTTCGCCAAGCTACAGGTGCTGCTTCAAACCCAAGAAATACTGCAAAAATGATATCTGAAAATATAAGAAAAATCAGAGATTTAAGGGTTAAAAAATTAGCTATTGTAAACACCTCTATAGCTCTTTTTGGAGGCATTACATTTGGAATTGCCTTTAGCATATATACCTCTTTAGTAATAGCTAGACACCTAAACACAATAATGTTAGAGAGCATGGCAGGAGATCCTTTTGCAGGAACCACAATAGATGTTGGAACTATATTAAACACAGTACCTCCCGAGATTTTTTCAAATAATTTTATTATTATTTTTATTGTTTTAGTCATTCATTGTTTTATGTTATCGATTACAATTAGAGTTCTAAGAGGTAGCCATCCTCATATTACATTTCTGTACTTTGTTCCTTTTGTATGGATTGTTACAATTACAGGCTTTTTTATCGATATTGGTTTAGGTGGATATTTAGGAATGTAAAAATAAATATAGTGAAAAAATATTTAATTAAATTATAAAAAACTAAATATTTTGGAAATGTGAAGTATGGGGATTTAATAACTATGTTCGTAACACGAATATTTGTACTATCAATTGATTATAATCTTATAGTAGATAGTTTGTTTTAGTTTTTGTTAAGTATTTTTTCATTATTTTAAAATGAATAAATAGCCATAGTTTATTAAGCAAACATAATATTTGGATATTAATAACAGGATGGATGATGTATGAAAAAAATTGGTGTATTGACAGGTGGTGGAGATTGCCCAGGTTTAAATGCTGTCATACGAGCTATTGTAAGAAAATCAATCAAATATGGATGGGAAGTAATAGGTATAAAAAACGGCTGGAAAGGTTTGATAGACGGCGATGTAGTAACTTTATCAGACCAAACCGTTTCTGGAATCCTTCCAAAAGGAGGAACAATTATTGGAACCTCAAGAACAAATCCATTTAAAAATGAAGAAGATACAAAAAAGGTAAATGAAAATATCAGAAAATATTGTTTAGAAGGCATTGTAGCTATAGGTGGTGATGATACTCTAGGTGTTGCAATGAGATTTTACCAAATGGGAATTCCTATAGTTGGGGTACCCAAAACAATTGATAATGATTTATACGGAACGGATTATACGTTCGGTTTTGACACCGCTATTTCCATTGTTACCGAAGCAATTGATAGGCTTCATACAACCGCCGAATCACATCATAGGGTTATTGTAGTAGAAGTAATGGGTAGACATGCAGGTTGGATTGCAACAATGGCAGGAATAGCAGGTGGGGCTGATGAAATATTAATCCCCGAAGTAACATTTGATTTGGATAGTGTTTGCAGTAATTTAAGATCAAGATACAATCGTGGTAAAAAATTTAGTATTATAGTTGTAGCAGAAGGCGCTAAACCAAAAAAGGAAGATTTAACGGTTTTTATTAAGAGTGAAGATGATGAGATTAGCAATATATCAGGTGAAGGAACCCTAGTTACACAAACTAATGAGAAAGATGAATTTGGCAATGTCAGACTTGGAGGAATTAGTCATTACCTAGCTAGAGAAATCGAAAAAAGAATGGGAGTTGAAACTAGAGTTACTGTTTTAGGTCATGTACAAAGAGGAGGAACACCAACAGCTTATGATAGAGTTCTTGCTACCCGATTTGGTGTTGCAGCTGTTGAGTTAATAAATGAAGATAAATTTGGAAAAATGGTTGCTTTACAAGGCAATCAAATTGTACCTATTGAACTTTCAGAAGCAGTATCTAAGCAAAAAACTGTTGATATGGAATTGTATGAAATTTCCAAAATATTTTTTGGTTAAATAATTTTAAAATTTATGGTTGCAGGTCTATTATACTATCAATAAATGAACTTGGAGTTCTAAAATTAATTAATCCACTCATACCATATTCAGGATAAATGTTACCAGAAACCTCAACATTTTCATCTATTCCTAAAAAGCATTTTGTTGCATTAATTAATAAAACAACCACATCATTATCATTTATTATAGGGCTATCAGCACTACACGAACCATCGATATCTCTAATCACAATTAATCCATAAGTTGTGGAGGTAAGGTTGCTCGAATTTACGGTTCTGAAGAGTCCATTAGAAACTGTGCTACTAAAAACATCGTCATTGTAATTTATGATTATTTTTTTTGATGTGTCAGATAATGAAATATATGTTGTGGTCAGATCAATCTCAGAAGATGCAGTTGGGCTTATAAATATAGCAAGTTGATTTATTTTTGAATTATTTGCTTTGCCACTAATATGAGTTACTTTTATTCCTCCAGATATGTCTTTTAGTGTCTCATCACCTGTCTGTATTGCTTTTTCTTGTAAATTATTCATAGTTTCAATTAGGACATTTGCAGCTATTCCTGCTACTAGTATCATTGATATGAATATAATTAGTGCCCCTATGCCAATTGCACCTTTGTTGTTTACTAATATACTATATTTATTAGATATTTTTACTCCGTTCACCCCCTCAGATCACGGATTAATATCAGGGTTGTATGACAGCGCCCATCCAATATTAGAGATTATATTTGAGAATAAAAACTTATGGTTCCAGATAATAATAAATTTAGATTTGATATTTTGATTTATATATATGATAGCTATGAATTATATGTAAAAAAGCTCAAAAAAATAAAAAAAATGGAAAAATTGTGTGGTATTTACTACACAGATTCTTTTATTTTACTGTAGGTCGTAAATTTCATCAAAGTATGACATTGGAGTGGTGAAATGTATTATGCCTGGAGATCCTACTTCAGGAACTACTTGACCAGTTACTTCCACCCTCTCTGGAATCTCTCGACCAAATGTTCCATTTACCAATGGACTGCATCTTACTAGTATTATTGCTTTATCTCCTCTATTTAATGTTGGTGTTGCTTGCTTAATCGAACCATCATAGTCCTGAATAACAGCTATTGCAAATGTTTCGCGATCCGTTTTATTCCAGTCAGAACTATTTAAAACACCAAAAATATCACCGCTTGCAGACGAAACGTATAGATCAGAGTCACTATAACCACCATATCTTAAAAGTGCCTTCTTTTCACCATCACTTAAAAGCAAGAAGCTATTGTTGAGATCAATACCTTCAGCCCCAGGTCTAACTTTGACGCCTATAGCTAAATATTTTAGGTCATATTTTGTACCATTGGTCACATTTAATTTTCCTTCAATATCATAAACCTCTATACCACTAGAAACTTCAGCAGTGGTTTTTTGACCGGTACTCATAGCTTGCAATTGTATTGTACTTGAAGTCTGAATAAGAACACTTGCAGCAATTCCTGCAACAAGAACCATAGCAATAAATACAATCATTGCCCCAATTCCGATAGCTCCTACATCCTTTTTCTTAAAGATTTTAATAATATTTTTCATATTTTTTCATCCTCCTTATTGTAACTCAATTACTTCCAATGTAACAGCCGACGGAACAGTAAATCCTATTACACCAAATGCTCCCTCTTCTGGAATAACTAGACCAAAAATATCTTCTCGTGGAGATAGACCACTACTAAAAACTGTACTTACATCCACAGCAAGTGCAACATGATCTCCAAAGTTAATAACGGGAGAACCTACTAAACATGATTCATCTGCATCTTGTAGAACTATAATATCGTATGTTGTGGCGTCACCGAAGTCGGTAACTTCAAATATACTACCATCTACCGAACTTATGTTAGTTAGCGCATCTCCATATCTTAAAAGGTATTTGCTAGTAGAATCTGAAAGTTCAATCACTGCTTGAGATAAATCAATATCTGGTGATCCTGCCATTGGCGTAACTTCTATTGCTATTAAATCAATTTCCCCGGAAGTATTATGTCCAGATATTCCTTCTATTTTCACGCCACTTGCAACTTCAGCAATTGTTTCTTGACCTGTACTTAGAGCCTGCATTTGAAGTTCTGAACTAGTTTGTATTAGTACCGATGCTGCAATGCCGGCTACAAGAACCATAGCAATAAAAACAATCATCGCACCAATACCGATAGCTCCGAAATCTTCTTTTTTTATTTTATTATATATTTTTCCCATCTTTTATACATTCCTCCTGTGTTTATACCGTTGTTTAGAACAACATTCTTAGAGTGCATAGTACAAAAATAACATATGGGTCTTTATATATGTTATCGGCAAGTAAATATTCATATGCATATGCAAATGAATATTCTTTTCTAAATTCAACCATTGACTATTATACACAAAAAAATCAGTTTAAAATTGAGTTTGTTTTTTGATATGTGTTATGCCGAATCAGTTTCAACTTAATCTTTGAAATAATGATATCTTTTTTAGTAAAATAATTTTATTTGGATTTTTATTTTGGTCTCGGCTTTTTACTTTTCAGTTTTTCTTGGTCTTATTAATGTTTTTTCTAATTGAGCAACTTCATTTTCCAATTGAATTAAATCCAAATTAATTCCGATATCTCTCATTATTGTACGATAGTCATCTCCAACATTATGTGATAGTTCTTTTATGAAAAAAAAGCCTGCGTTTTTTCCCAATGTGTTATTTGTTAAAATAACAATATCATGAATTGCTTTGCCAATCTCGTTGGGAGGAATAAGATTTATCTCGGACATAACACTAACAGAATACTCATCTTCTATAAATCTTGTATCTCTTATTTTCACATTTTTTAAAAAATTATACTTCTCTTCAAGTTTTCTTAAAGATGAATCTAAAATTGTAAATGCGTATACCTCAGTGGTTTTTCTTCTCGAAATATCAAATAAATTAATTAATATATGTTTGACAATATCTGAATTTTCGATCTTATCCGTCATAATTATCGCAGTTTTAATAAAATAATTTTGACTATGAATGCAAAAATAAATTTTTAAGCTTTTTGTGAAATAAGTATTGAGATTTATTTTTGCTAAATTTTATTCGTTTAAAATTTTAAACACCCCGTATAATACAAATTAAATTTATTTTAAGGACATTAAAAAAATACTTTTTTGAAAATAAATCAATTTAATCTATAAAATCTTAAAAAATATTAAAAAACTATATATTATTATACAACTATTACGTACTTGCTCTATTTAAAAGGAGGGAAATAAGGGATGAAGAGAAGTATATGCGTAATGGGATTTGTTATAATTGCATTATCGATTGCTTTTAGTGGTTGCCAAGAAGATAATAATAATTCAGACAAAAAATACGAAGGTGTATATCTAGAATCTGATGTAGTTGAATTAGCATATGCTAATTTGGAATTTATAACCAAATTCAATCCAGAATCTGAAAGAGATATTGTTGAAACTGTTGAACTTGAATATCGTTTTCACAACATTGCTGGAAGAGATATAAATATAAATGTCACTGTAAAGTATTATAATAAAGATGACACTTTATTAGAAACTATAGCTGGAAAACAAACCAATAATCTATTTAAAGACTATACTGAGAAAATGATAAACAATATAACTTATAATGGTGATAAAGTAACACAAGTTGATCATGTAATAATCATTGCAGAGGAAGTCTGAAACGATAAAAATTTTTCCTATTACAAATAATTATTAATAAAATACTAATTATTGAAGTAATAAAAATAATTATTAAATTGGAAAAAATTATTGTTTTTTATTTTTAAAAATTATTTTTTATACTTTCTTTTGTAAAAAATAAAAACAGTAATTGCTACAAATGCTAATGTTATTTCAAATCCCGGTAAAGAATCCTTATTATTTTCATTATTTGTGCCAATAACGAATGTATCAAACCCAGAGTTGTATTGAGTCTTTTGACTTTCATTAGTTGGATAAAAGGCAATATTCAAATTATGTTCACCTAAACCAGCTACCATCCAATCATCATTATCACCAAAAATGAAAGGGCGTGATTCACCTGCTGTTATTATTCCATTTCTGATTGTATTTAACTCATCCTCCTCATCCCAAATACTAACTGTAATATCCTCTGAATTACTATCGCCGGAATTATGTAGAATGATTGTAATTTTGAAATAAACGATTTTTTGTGTTCCAGCATTCTCAATTTTAACAACCTCATATGATTTATTTTCAATATAAATTCCGTAATTTTCATCTTTAGATAAAACATTGTCATAGATAATTGTTGAAGAAAAAACAATTAATAAGAAACCTATGAATAATATTAGAAAGATTTTTAAATTTATATAAATCCACCTCAACTCTAAATGCATATTAATATATTTAAAACTCTTTAAGTTGAAATTAAAATAAAAACATCATTATGTATTAAAATTCTATGAAAAAATTTATATTAGCAAGAAGGTATCATTTTTAATGAAACATGGGATGGGAATAGCGATGTTAAAAGATAGAGGAATAAGAAGAGGTATTGAGGTATTTGTTGAAAGTAAAGTTAACCATGATTTCCCTATAAGAAAGGCAATTGTAGTAAACACTTATCCCCACCCAAGTAGATGGTTGGTTGTAAAATATGAAAACGGCGATATTGAAAACGTAGAAGAAGGACAAGTAACAACTATGTTTGAAAAAAATAGGCGGATTTTCTATTAATTTTCCATTTATTAGTTTTTATTGAATCTTGGTTTGATTTTAGAAATATCTTTTATTATCTTTAAGAAGTCCAATAACCTCTTTTCCTAACTCGGTTATTTTGTATAATTTTATTTCATTGTTTTTTCCACTATTAATTTGTTCCACAATATTCAAAGTTATAAGGGATTCATCGTCTCTATATCGTGAATTCATCCCTCTTAGAGCACCAATTACATTTGTAGGAGTGGTTTTTACATTATAGGCAATTTCTGAGGTATAACTCCCGCTTGGACTGATATCGAAAAGATAATCTGCAATCTTCTTTCGTACGCTACTTCTCCTCAATGCTCTAATAACAAGTGGCTTTAATATATCAGGAGACGTAGCTGTATCATCTCTATCCT
>Ga0180433_10004463_pt1 | contig 19643 bp, 15 predicted proteins | sample SS_ome_8_FD_132980 | JGI IMG/M metagenome (GOLD analysis project Ga0180433, IMG submission 132980) | Hypersaline lake sediment archaeal communities from the Salton Sea, California, USA - SS_1_D_1 metaG | ecosystem: Environmental > Aquatic > Non-marine Saline and Alkaline > Hypersaline >... | reverse complement strand
GGTCTCTGTTTAAAATGTTTTCTATACCAGGTCGTTCAGATCTGAATTTTTTGTCTATCTGTATCTTCAAATCTTTATTCATTTTAAATTCAGAAGAAAAACCGGCTTGCAAGTCATCTAAAAGGCTTAGTTTTTGTTCGGTTGAGAAAAGAAAATCACTCAGTAAGGTATCAATGATCCTTAAACAAAATTTCCACCTGATCACTTCTCCTTCATAACCATCCAGCATATCCAGGGTTTTTACCACCAGATCGCTGTCATAATAAAAAATGGTTTCTGACATTTCTATGGTTTTTCCACCATATCGTTCCAGCTCTCTTTTATATGTATCCATCTGAATTTTCCAAACCAGCTTATTCCGAATAAAATCCTGTAATGATTCGTTTAAATGACATAATATTGTTGAAATACAAGATATGTCATTAACATGAAATCTGATCCGTAAATGATTGTGGGGATCTCCATAACGAATAAAAAACCATTTATCAATTAACTTCTCTGTACAGAATTTTTCAGTTACCGCTTTTATCACACTGGTAAGTAAACAATCTGCAGTTTTATGGCCGCAATACAATTTATAATATATCCATTTATCACCCGGAATAAAATTGCGTTGTATTTGTTTGGTGAAATCAGTCTGCATTATATTGTTTTATCCTTATAAAAAGTTAATATCAATTCATTGGTGAAGTTACCTTCATTATTGATTATAAAGGGATCCTCAGGATCGAAAATAAACTCTTTTAATATAAAAAATGCTTTCCTTTTTACTTCACTTAAAAGAATCTTTACACATAAAATATTATCCAGATTCAGAAGCAGTTGGTTGTCACCTTCAGATAACAGGGCAAATTTCGGTATTTTCCTTTTATTTCTCCAGTTTATGATTGCTTCAAGTAATTTATCATCATCGGATATTTTCAAAAACTGATTAATCTCTTCTTTTTTAACTTTCCATGCGGCAAGTGAAAAAATCAAATTTTTATAGCTGACACGTGGTAAAAAATCATAGTGGTCAGACAATTGACCCCAATGGAAATATAAGGCTGTGTGTTTGTTCTGCGATTGCAAATCGCACAAAAAATGATATATTGGCAATGAATTATTTGAATAATTATGTGCAGAGGTAAGACAGGGATTGATTTTTTTGTTCAACTTCTTTGATCGTAATATTATTTGATTATCCCTTACACAAACAGTTAAATCATTAATAGGAATCTGTTGTTCTTTATCTAAATATGATTTTGACAGGTACGGGATCTCATATTTTCTTAATACAGGCCTTAACAATATATTTCCTGTCCTTGACTCAGGCAAGTGAGCTATTTCTGCAAAAATGTATTCCGGATCAGCTTCTTCTTCCTTATTAATCAATTCTTTTACATGGTTATAAATTTGAGGGTCAGTGTGACAAAATCTGCCTAACAGATTTGAAGCCCTGAAACCTCCTGCATTTTCCATAAGGATTTTACTTTCTTTGGAATCTGAAACCTGTACCATACTGTAAATAGTACTGCCCGTCCTGTCCCAGCTTATTTCAAGATCTGCAACATCTTTTTTTGTCAACTCAATATTTAAGGCTTCTGTTTTTATAGATTCGTTGTATTTTTTTATGAGAAAGGCTTCAATTTTATTCAATGCCAAAGTTGTTTGTTGATCTTCGTGGGGTAAAACCAGGTCATCTACAAGTGGGGATATTATATCGGAATTTTGTAAAGAAGGGCCATAACCGATACCTGATTCAATATCCAAAGCCAGTGACAGATCTACTTCCTCTTCTTCATACCGTTCATAAAATGCTTCTTTAAATGTTTTTAAATCCTGGTTTTCAAAATAAGGGCTTAAATGGTTTAATATTTCAAGTCCCTCCATAACAGTCTGAATAAGCTCCTTTCCAATTTTATCCTGCTTTAACGGTTTATTCATATCAGATTGAAAAAGGAATTTCAATTCATATTGTGTTCCAAGCTCTTTTATTTTATCTGCCAGTTGATAGTACTTTTTAATCTCAATGCCCGGCTTCATCTCATCAATCATTTGTAAATCCTTACGAATTGATTTGAGCTTTTGTGAGATATTTTCAATATCCGGCACCTGATCAATTATTTCAATGATCTGATCCAGAAACTCAGGGCCGGTAACAGCAGGCTCCAATTCGCTGACTATTACCTGGCTTTCTATTAATTCATCAATAAAAAAATATGAATCTTCAGTTGTGATATCATCTGATATTATTGAATTTGCCAGTTCATGATACATGGCACCTTCCATTGCAGCTTCCAGTATAGTATCCAGGTAATCTGACCGGTCAATACTTACCATGTAGTGTTTTTTTCCGGCTTGTTGATATCTGTATTCAACATAACGATAATGAAAGCCTGACCTGTATATACTATTATTCGGGTAATACTTAATATATTTTTTTATTTGCGGCATTTTGACAAGATCCTGTGCTACAGCACACAAGTAGTTCATATCCAGCCGTGTATGTTTTTTATAACTGTCAGATTTATCAATTTCGATGCGGGTCTTTTCTCCGATATTTACAACAGAACAACCTGAGAACAAACCGAAAGGAGTACATCTGGAGGACATTCGGAACAGATATTTTGAAAGCGAATAAATCAACCGCTCTGTTTCCTTTGGATCGGTCAGCTCATCGTTTAACCACCTGATCATTTCGTTATAAAGATCAGGGGATGCTAAGAAAATGGCATCATGCAAGACCGGTGATTTAAATTTTTTTTTCAGATGATCAATATCCGTATATTTTTTCCCAAATAAGCTCTGATAGTAGCTAAAAGGAAGCAATGGTGTTCTTAATATAAAAGAAGAAAAACATTTATAGGGAATACTATTCATGTAGTGATTACATTATTTTAATAATAAGACTGTTCCAAAACCGAAACAGTCCCTGAAAAAAGATGATAATACAATTATCTTCCGTGTTATATACATTTTTAACTTATCAGCAATATCTGATCCCATGTAGGATCAATATCTGAAATACCGGATAATAATGCCAGTCCAATCCCGGAAATACCTACAAGAAATCCAAAATCTTCTTTACTGCCACCATATTCTTCAGCATTAACATTTACAAACCCCGACAGACTTTTCTTGTCATTTGCGAATTCGATGGTTTTACTATACCAGAATATTGCAGCCTCTTTAAATTCATTCAGATTGGTTTTATGATAAAGCCGGTTGAGTAAATGTGCCAGACCGGCTGAGCCATGACATAAACAGGCATCAAGTACATGGTTCTTCTCCAAATCTCTGCGTTTTGTACAGTTTAATAATACTTTAATTGCTATAGTCTCCCATTCCTTATTATTCATGGTGTGTGCAATATCCAACAGGGAAATGCCTATGCCCATATCACCATAACACCATGCCATTCTGCTGGTTTGTCCCTTGTGTTCTTTTTGATATACAATATCAGGAAAGTATGAAGAAAATTCATCAGTTGACTGCATGACAGATAGCAAATATCTGACAGAGCCGGAAATTAGTTTTTCTGTTTTCCCAACATTTATATTGCGTTTGTAAATTCTGTTTAAAACAGCTATGATGCTTGCCAATCCATGTGACATGCTTAAGTTACAGGCATTCTCCTCTGTCCCATCTGATAAGCGAATTGCTGAAAACCATTTGCAGGCATCATTTTCCCAAATACAAACATCATTTAAATGATCAACATAATCTGAAATATAGCTGTTGATCTTTTTGTTATTTTTTCTGGTCAGATAATATAATACCATTCCGCCGGCAGCATGCAAATAGTCAAATTCACCCGCTTTAATTTCAGCGATCATAGTATTATAAATCAAATCATCGAGCTGACCAATAATGTCATCCGTATCACATTGAATAAATCCTTGCTGCTCAATAAATTCAATGAGCCAGCCAATACCTGCCAATCCTGATGAAAAGGTGTAGCCCAAAGGCGTGGAATTAAAATGATCAAAAATGTGATTTATTAATTCCATGGCTTTATCATTTGACCGGTTGTTATTAAAAACCCTCGAATGATAAAAATGAAATAATATTTGTCCTGCAGCACCCGATAACAATGAGAAGTCTTCGGGACTATGATTATTTAAGACAGATGCGATTCGTTGTACTTTCTCAATATAAAGGGTATTCTCTTCTTTATTAATAATTTTTGACCATTTCAAAATGCTATAAATATTATGGCTTATTTATAGATTGTTATTGAATAAAAAACACACCAGTTTTTTTGATGTGTTTTTCAGATAAAAAGAATTACCAGCCTGAATAATATATAAGTTTTCGTAATAGACAATTTATGAATTAATCAGGCTAGGTATTCCTCTTAAAATGTTGAAGCTGACTAGGGTATTAATGATGTTTGATGACAAATAACACAATTTCCTTTAGCAGCCGCCAGGGTTTGACAGGCTCCCGAATCAGCACCACCTTTAACTTCATTTAATTGTTTTTTGTCTAATTGAGCAATAGTTTCTTTGTTTAAAGATAACTTTCTTTTAAAATTATTTTTTTTCATTTTTTTATAACTTAAAAGGTTGATAATATTTTTTTTCGGATACAAAAACAAAAATAATAATATTATTTATGTTTTAAAATACTATTTTCTGCCTATCTAATAAGTGCACGGCTTTTTTTAATAACTGTTTGTATAAAAACAGTATTCGATGGATTTTTTATCACCCGGTGATCAAAAAAAACAGGATTAAAACGTTAATCAATTTGTGTAATATATAATGAATGTCATATTATAATAATAACTTGTTCATAAATGAATATTCAATATCTTTGGAATTACATCCTGCAAATCCAAAAAAATAAACAATGAAAGCATTATTTTTCCTCATAATAGGATTTTACCTTTGTTTGAATTGTTACACTCAAGGCACAAAGACAAATCATGGAGAAAAAAGAGGAATAAATCTGTCTGCTGAAACTAAAACAACATTAGATTCCCTGAAAAATGTAATAATAAATGTGGAAAAAGCCTGCCCTGAACCCTGCATTGCTGATACCGGCAGGATCAACGCTTATTTGGAATGTAGTAAATTATTTATGTTATCAAACCTTGATACAGCATTGTCCCTAACTTTAAGCGCCATTGAACTTGCTGAGAATTTGATCAGAACCACTTTACCCTCCCATGTTACCGACAGTGCAAAAAAACAGTTAGCCAAAGCCCTGCTCATGCTTGGAATTATTTACAATGATCAGGGCAATATTACTGAAGCCCTGAAATACAATAATAAAAGTATAAATCTTTATGAAGAAACCGGAGATCAAAAAGGTACGGCTGATGCTATATATAACATTGGAAGAATTTACTACAGCCAGGGCAATATACCCGAAGCCCTCGACTACTTCACTAAAAGTTTAGAGATTTTTGAGGAAATCGGAGATATAAAAGGGATGGCAGGATCTTTTAACAACAAGGGTTTAACTTGTATTACCCGGGGTGATTTACCCCAAGCCATGAAATATCTTAATAAAAGTTTTAAATTATATGGGAAGATTGGGGATAAAAAAGGAATTGGAGACTCTTTTTATAACATGGCAATAGTTTGTGTTAATCAGGGCGACATACCCAAAGCCCTTGAATACTATAATAAGAGCCTGATAATCTATGAAAAAAACGGGATACTAAAAGGGATGGCATATGCATTACAAAATATTGCATTTATATATAAAAATCAGGGCGATATATCCAAAGCCCTTGAATACAATAACAAAAGTTTAAAAATTTTTGAAGAAATCGGGTTTGAAAGAGGAATAGCCAATACTTATCAGAGAATCGGAGAAATATATGAAATTCAGGGCGATTTTCCCAAAGCCCTTGAATACAGTAACAAAAGTTTAAAAATTTATGAAGAAACCGGGTTTGAATTTGGCATAGCGAAATCCTATCAGCAAATTGGAAAAATTTGCCTGGATCAGGGCGATATATCTAAAGCCCGGGAATACTATACGCAAAGTCTGGGCATCTATGAAGAAATGGGTAACAAAAGAGGTATTGCATGGTCTTTGTATTGGCTGGGGAATATAAGCCAAAAGCAAAACAATATTTCATTATTCAGGAAGTATGCTGTAAAAAGCTATAAGATTGGTAAGGATCATGGTTTTCCTGATGTTATTGAAAAAGCAGCTTCCTTGATGAAGGATCTCTCCATCCGGCAGGGTGATTATAAAAAAGCCTTTGAATACTATCAGGAAGAAATTGCCATGCGTGACAGCATTACCAATGAAGAAAACTATAAAAAAACCCAAAAACAACAAGCCCGGTATGAATACCAGAAACAAAAAGCCGTGGACAGCCTGGCACATGTCAATGCCCTTCAGATAAAGGAACTGGAGATTGCCAATATAAAGCAGGAAAAAAGGACCCGGGCTGCACAGCGAAATATGCTTATTGTCGGACTTGGTTTAATGCTGTTGGTGGTGGTGTTTATTTACAGAAGCCTGCGGCAAAGCAGGATCAGCGCTAAACATACAACAGAGCGTCTTGAACAAAAATTATTGCGTTCACAGATGAACCCCCATTTTATTTTTAATGCCCTGACAGCCATCCAGGGCTATATCTGGGATAATGATAAGAAAATGGCCGGTTATTACCTTAGCAGATTTGCAAAACTAATGCGTCAGGTTTTGGAGAGCTCCAGGGAAGAATATGTTTCATTAAAGTCAGAGATAGATATGCTTACTACCTATTTTGAGTTGCAAAATCTGCTTCACGCTGAAAATGAAATAAAATATAAGATTGATGTGGACCCTGAAATTGACATTGAAAATGCTTCCATCCCGCCTATGCTTGCCCAGCCATTTATAGAGAACGCATTTAAACACGGGCAGTTTGAAAAGGGAACAGGTATTATAAACATGCAGTATTGTTTAGATGATAAAAAAGTTTTATGCAATATTGAAGACAATGGGATAGGCATTGACAGTGCCGGGAATGCCAAAAAAACTGATCAGGAAAAACACCGCTCCCGTGCCCTGAATATAACGGAAGAACGCCTGGCCAACCTGAATAAATGGAACAAGAAAAAAGTAAACCTTGAAATTGTTGATCTTTCAAGTTTGAATAATACAAAAAAAGGTACCAGGGTCAGCTTTTATGCACCTATAAATATTGATTAGCCGGTAAAGGAATATTATTATTTTTATACTGCAACGGAAAGTCAATTTCTGCTTTATTACCTGAATTCCAATACCTGGGGTCACCTCATATTGATTTACAAGACTTTGAAAAATGTAATTCTCAGTCAAAGCATTCCTGAATTCCGGTTCGCGCATTCCCCGATGCTTGTCCTGTAAGGATCACTACGTGGTGGCGGGGTAAGCGAATTTTTAAGTAGGTTATACATTAAACCTGAAGCACATCAGGTCACCGTCCTCAACCATGTAATTTTTTCCTTCCACCATCAGTTTACCTGCTGCTTTGCATTTTGCTTCAGATCCCAGTGTGATGAAGTCGTTATATTTTATCACTTCAGCCCTGATAAATCCTCTTTCTATATCACTGTGTATAGCTCCTGCAGCCTGCCTGGCAATGGTATTCATCTTTATTGTCCATCCCCTGATCTCATCCGGCCCGATAGTGAAGAATGTCTGCAGCTTAAGCATGCGGTATGCTGCACGTACCAGGCGGTTCACTCCCGGCTCATCCAGCCCGTATCCCGAAAGGAACATAAGACGTTCATCCTGATCATCCAGCTCTGCTATCTCTGCTTCCAGGGCCGCTGCAACCACCAGTATCTCGATATCTTCGTTGCTAACTGCTTCTTTTACTTTCTTTACATAATGATTACCGCTTGTTGCAGATTGCTCATCTACGTTACAAACATATATCACAGGTTTATCACTAAGCAGGCACAGGTCAGCAACCAGCGTCCTGTCGTCATCACTGACAGGGGCTGTACGTGCCGGCTTGAATGATTCAAGATGTTTTTTGAATATCTGAAGAGTCTCATACTCTTTCATCACCTGTTTGTTGCCTGCCCTGACGAGCTTTTCCGTCTTCTCCAGCTTTTTCTCTACAGATTCCAGGTCTTTCACCTGGAGTTCGAGGTTCACAGTATCCATATCACGCACAGGGTCAACCGGGCCCTCTACATGGGGCAGGGCAGGGGCGTCGAAACATCTGAGCACATGTACCAGGGCATCCGTATTACGGATATCGGCAAGGAACTTATTTCCTGATACACCATTACCTTCGGAGCTTTTTGTCAGCCCTGGGATATCCACGATCTCCACAGTGGCAGGTGTCACCTTTTCCGTGGGCTGCAGTTTTTCAAGATCAATAAGCCTGGGATCAGGCACATTGATAATACTTATGTTGGGTTTGCTGTTATTAAAAGCAGCTTCTGATACTTCAGCCTTTGTATTTGAGATACAATTGAATAATGTTGTTTTTCCTGTGTTTGCAACTCCGATAATTCCGCATTTCAGTCCCATAACCCTAAATTTTAAGACGGCAAACGTACGGCGTTTTCACGAAAGAAACAAGAGTTGGGAAAAAATTAACATACAGGCTCACATGTATATATTTATAAGAATACATATACATCTCTGCATATATTGTTCTGGTGTCAGGTGTTTCCACCTGACACATATAAAGTGTACTGATCAACACGTATTTTTATAAATTCATGTATCAGGATCAGATATTTTGCTTAAAAATCGCTGGTAAATTAAAAAAATCCTTATTTTTGCAGACCAAATTTACAAATCGGCACTTGGCAATTTGTTCTAGGTGCCAGGTTTGTCAGAAAATCAGAATAAACGTTCTTTGCAATTTATAATTTATAATTTATAATTTGTAATTTTTAATTGATATCCGGCCCGTTCGTCTAGGGGTTAGGACGCCAGGTTTTCATCCTGGTAACAGGGGTTCGATTCCCCTACGGGCTACAAAATATGATCGCAAACCGCTTGTAAATCAAATAATTACAAGCGGTTTTTTGTTTTTGGGTGACGGTTTAGTGACGGAATGTTAATATTAATTGACAACTAAGAATTAAAAAAAGAAACGCATTTAGTCATTATTTTGAGTTGTTTTTCTTTGGTTTGAAATATCTTTTATTTTCGCTCTCTTTTTTCTATTTCTTATATAATAAAATATCTCGGTATCTTTAGGATGGTTTAAAAAAATCAATTCAGAGAATAAAGAATTAGCAATTGTTTCAAGTTTCTTTTTTGTTATTATAAAATTCCATCTAAAACAAAGCAATGGTATAAACCAAATAATATGAAATGAAATTTCTTTAGCTAAGTTATAATTTATAGTATCAGCAAAATAATAATGGTCAATAATCCATATTAAATACATTATTGTAATTCCAACAAAACTGGTACCCACACTATGATTAATATCAATAAGTTTATCGTCAAAATCTTTATGATATTTAAATATATTATCTAAATTTCTATCCCAAAATATATTAGAAATAAGTAATGCATCTCGTTTATTAAGGTGTTTTTCAACGTCGATCATATATTTTTTATTCTCAATGATTGTATAAATTTTAATGAATTCTTTATTATCAATTATCCATTTTAGATAATTCATTGTTATGCACTGAAAATACCATATAATTGGGAAATAAATATTAGAAAAAATATAACCGAGAGTTCCAAAAGCAACAAAAGAACCAATGATTATTCCTAAAAAATTAAAATCATTATTTTTTAAATAATCAATTGTATCAGGAAACCTTAATAAAATATTATTGCTTAATATGAATACAACTATAAATATTATAAAAGAAACTAATCCAGGGATAGAATATCTTAAAAATTTTTTAATCTCATTCATTTTTTCTAGTAATTATGTAATAAATGTAAAGTAAATTTAAAAATAATACTTTTACAATTAAATTAATTGTTTAAATAATTTATATTATAATTGAAATTAATATTTTATGGACATTCCCTTCACAACATACCACAACATCCTCCACGGCAGCCTCCGCCCCTGGCTCAACGAAAACAAACCCGATGAAAAGTTCGCATCTATGATTGATGAAATCCCGGATATTCAACCAGATTTTCCGGAACACTTTGATATAACCTTTCACCGCCCTTTCAACCATAAAACAAAATATTATCAAAAGCTGATCATCAATGAAGCTATTAAATATTGCAACCAGGTTTATGATCTTATTAATGAGGATGACAGAATTAAATACCGTAAATACTGGCGTAATAAACTGTTGGATAAAAAATTATGCACACTCCTGCAGGACACTGGTAAAATTATCAAAGAATCGAAATACGATTTATTATATATTGATCCCCGAAAAACTACTTATGATATTGACCAGGACCATAAAACGCATACATATATCATACAGTTTCTTAAATTCGCTTTAATGAAAACATACCTTGAAATACAGGAGTTATATAAATGTATTCAAACCAATGACCTTTTAATTGAAGATGACCTGTATATCCAAATGCTTTTTGAACCGGTACCGGACAAGTCATTCTTGAAAAGAAAATATGATACTATAGAAATCTCAGATGCAGAAGTAAATGAAGATCCAGAATTAAAAAAATTGACTTTCGGCTATAAACATAAAAGCCCGGAAAAACTAAATAATGTATGCCAGCTTCTTACTTTAAAAATTGATTTTATTAATGAGGATATTTGTTCTCAGGAAGATTTCATTGAAATAATGACATCAAAAGATCTGTCAAAAATTACAAGGCAAATACATATCGGCTGTGAAACTACACAGTTCAGGTATATAATTGATAAAATGAAAACTGATTTCCGAAATCTTACACTTTCCAATATTGAAAAATCTGAATTATTTTATTCAAAAAGAGGAAATCTCATAAAAGCCTCAAATCTCTCACGAAATAAGCAAGAAAGCCCGAAAGAAAAAGAAGAAATTGATAATATCTTTAAAGAACTGCAATAAAAAAGTGTAAGAAGTGTAAGATTTCTTACACTCCTTTTAAAACCTTACATATTACCCTTCCCAAAGGCAATAAATTTGTGCCGTTCGGACAGAGTTATAAGCCTTGCAAGGCTCATTTACTAACTTTTAAATATAGTATTATGAGCAATGATTTAATTTTTCAAAAACTGGATAACATCGAAAAGATGTTAAAAGAACAGAACCTTTTAAAAAAAGAGGTCCTGAATTTCAACGAAGCAGCAGTATACTTGGAAGTATCTCACTCCCATTTATACAAGCTGACTTCAACCGGAGCCATCCCGTTCTACAAGCCAAATGGCAAAAAAATCTACTTCAACCGCCAGGAACTGGATAACTGGATATTGAAAAGCAAACACCTGTCTGTTGATGAGATCAACAAACAAGCCGATGACTATATCGCAGAAAAAGGGAGGGTCAGGCGATGAATGAAATTATTAAAGCCCTTTACAATATCCGGAAGGATATAACGGAAGTCAAAGACCACCTGCAAAAACAGGACAAGTCTTATTCAAAAAAGTTCAAAGACCAGTGGGTTGACGGACAGGAGGTGATGTTATCCATGAATATCAGCAAACGCACTTTGCAAACGCTCAGGGACAACGGTATTCTGCCTTATTCCAAAATTAAAGGAAAGTTCTTTTATAAGGCATCAGACCTGGAAGCATTGATGGAATTGAATTATTCAGGCAATAATATGAAAGGAAACAGAAATGGAAATAAGCGAGAAAGATATTCTGAATAAGACCAATTACGGTTTAGGCATATATGCCCATATCCTCCGGCAGTATTATCCTGATGAAATTGTGATCTCATTGTCAGGCGAACAATGTAAGCCTGCCAGAAATCCTTTTTCAGATGGTGAAAAATCACTGAATATTTTCCTGCATGACTGGGTATTTGTCTATGAAGATACAGCAGACAGCAATTTCAAAGGCAATCCCTTTGATTTTGCTGCCCTGTATTATGATCTTTCAGGCAAGGAACTACTGGAAAAACTGAATGAGGAATTAAATCTGAAAATAGGCTGTGATCATAAATTCTATAAAAATGAATCTCCGGTTTTTGATATACCTGAAGAAAAACCTGTTCAGCAAATTCCTGCATTCAGCTTTTTCCGGTGCCCGGTAACAAATACAATACCGGATAAAAAAATTAACCTTTTTAAGGTATATGATCTTATCAAAAGTAATGCATATAAAAACATTACTGGGAAATTATCAGGAATTGAAAACAAAGGCCAGGCAAGGAAATACAAGTCACAAAACTTCGATTATGTGACATTCTCCGGGATATTCTCAAAGAGGAGTGATAAATCATTATTGAAACATTCCGGACTGCTTACCATTGATTTTGATAATATACCGGACATCCTGGCATTAAAACAACAATTGCTGCAGGATGAATATTTTGATACGGAATTGCTATTCATTTCCCCTTCCGGAAACGGTTTAAAATGGATCATTCCTGTTGACCTGTCAGAAGTAAGCCACAGGGACTATTTTATTGCTGTTTCTGAATATATCAAAAGTTCATATAATTTGGAAGTGGACGGTTCCGGAAAGGATGTTTCCCGTGCATGTTTTCTTCCTTATGATAATGACATTTATATAAATCCCAAATATTTAGAATAATGACAAAGAAAAAATTCAACCCTCATAAATACTTACAGCACACACAAAACAAACAGGAAAAGATCAGTAATGATAATAACACTGATATTGAAAAGGTTATTACTGAAATAGAAAGCAATCATACAGATATTACATCCGGTTATGATAACTGGCGTAATATAGGTTTTGCACTTTCTGATGAGTTTGGAGAGCAGGGCAGAACATACTTCCACCGGATCAGCCGGTTTTACCCTGAATACTCACATGCGGAATGTGATAAACAATATGATAGTTGTCTGCAATCAAAAGGTCATGGCATTACGATCAAAACATTTTATCACCTGGCTAAAGAAGCAGGGATTAATATTGTTTCTGATAAACCGAAAACAATAAAAAGACTAAACAAAACCAAATATGAAAAATTACCTGTAATTTCTGACAGTGTATATGATAATCTTCCGGTCTTTTTACAGGAAGTTACCCGGGCAGGTACTACTGATCTTGAAAAAGACATTATATTACTCGGTACCATTACCACAGTTAGCGCATGCATACCTGTAATATTTGGTATATATGATAACAGGAAAGTATATCCCAACCTGTTTTTATTTGTTACGGCAAATGCCTCTGCAGGAAAGGGAATGCTTACGCACTGTAAAAGGTTGGTTTATCCTATTCACCAGGAGTTAAGGGAAGAAAGCCAGCAATTATTTGAAGAATATGAAAGGGAAATGAATATCTATAATGCACAGAAAAGAAAGAATCCGGACATGATAAAGCCGGAAAAACCACCTGAAAGAATGTTGTTCATCCCTGCCAACAACAGCGTTACCGGTACTTTTCAGCTATTATCAGATAACAACGGCAAAGGACTGATCTTTGAAACAGAAGGCGATACCCTGGCCAATACCTTTAAAAGCGATTTCGGGAATTACAGCGATGGATTCCGTAAAGCCTTCCATCATGAAACGATCAGTTATTTCAGAAGGACAGACCGGGAGTACGTTGAAATTGAACACCCCTGCCTTTCTGCTATGCTTTCCGGCACACCCGGACAAATACATAACCTGATAAAAGATGCCGAAGACGGTTTGTTCAGCAGGTTCATGTTTTATTACCTGGAAATGGAACTTGTCTGGAAAAATGTATTTGCAAAAAACACTGATTCCGGTGCAGAGGAGTTCTTTAATAACCTGGGACAACAATTCACCCGTTTTTACAATTCAATAAAATCATTACCCGAAAGAGAGTTTAAATTAAATGCAGAACAACAACAGCTGTTTAACAAGACCTTTGAGCAATGGCAGAAACAATATGCCAACCTGATAGGTAAAGAATACATTGCCACAGTAAGGAGGCTGGGACTGATCACATACAGAATAGCTATGATACTATCTATTATCCGGTACATGAATAATGAAAATATTCCTGATCCGGTATATTGTGAAGAAAGAGACTTTCAAAGTGCTATTGCCATAACCGAAGTACTGAACCATCATGCAGAAAAAATATTTTCTGAACTTCCGGCGCCGATACAAACAGTTAAACGACCAAACCGCGAAGAAAAATTTTTTAACCAACTGCCTGATAAATTTTCCAGAAATGATTATCTGGCAGTAGCCAATACTCTTGAAATACCTGATAAAACAGCACAGGGCTATATTTCAAAGTTAGTAAAAACCAACCTGATCCACCGGGAAAAACAAGATCAATATATCAAAATCCTGAATGAGGATACTGAGGAAGTTAAGGATTCATAGGATAATCCTTTGTTTCCTCAACTTCCTTAAAATCCTTAAAAACACCTATTTGGTTATTCCTATAATCTTCGTAAATTTGACAATTATGTCTAAACAAAAGATGGAAAATGAAAAGTATTGAATTTGGGGGATATTTAAAGAAAGTGAGAGAATCAAAAAAAATTCCGCAACGAATAGTAGCTCATGCAATAAATGTAGATACAAGTACTCTCTCAAAAATGGAATTAGGTGAAAGACAGATTAATATTTCTATGATACCCAAACTATCAGAAATACTGGGCATAGATTTTAAAGAATTACAGATGAAATATATATGTGAAAAAATTAAAACTGATTTTAATGGACATCCTTATTTAAAAGAAGCATTAAATCAAATAATTTTAGAAATATAATATATGGAAAATAAGCTTTCAACATATTTGGCAAAAGAAACGTCCGGTAACAGTTTCAAGACTTATAAATACTGTTTTGAAAAAGTAGATGTCCCTACTGTGATTTATGATGACACTCCTGATATATCTTTCAAAAGATATGGAGAAACAGTAAAGTTCACCGGCACAAGGGATTTATCAGATAAAGCAAAAAGAATATCTGGTTATAATCCTTTATTCAAATTTTTTCTTGATGGATCAAGACGAACATATAAAGTTGATGATATAGCATACAATAATAGAATATATCCTGTAGTTGCCGGTCAGATTGGAGTAGGTTGTTGCGAAAGGAAGGATCCTGATAATTTCAATGTGAGAAGAATGGAAGGGTATTATGTTATCTCATTACCTGAATGTGCTGATAAAGATGGAAAAGGAAATTTATTTTTTAATAATCTCACAAAAAAAATTAATGAGCTTTCTGTTATTAAATCCAGGAATATTACTTTTAAAAAAATCTTACCCTATGAAGACAGGGTAGATCCGGATAAATATGAAAACAAAGGTATTGCAACCATACAGGATGAAATGATTGATAGTGAAAAGCGAATAGTGGTGGAGTTAGCTAAAGCCAATGCTTTAAACGAAGATTCATATTTGATTAAAGATGGCTCTCTTGAATATGGTACTGTAAAAACAGGGGATTTTAAGGATTTATCAATAATAAAAACAAATTATCGCAGGGTAGTTGGGGTTTCAAAATCTTTTAATCCTGAGAAGTGTGTTGATGAGAAAGGTAAAAGTAACGCAACAAGAATAGCCAATTTACCTTTATATCACAGGACTTGTTCATATATGTATGAAACAGACAGGGTTGGTAATGTCAGGTTTGGTATCTGGTATTTAAGAATACGTGATGCAAAATATTCATCAAGCCCATTTGCTGGGATTATAAAAATTCAAAAAATTATGGTTACTGACCATGAACAGGAGAAGGGACTTGACAGTGATGAGATTGATATGGTAACAGCAAATCTTATTAATGAACGAAATCCGGTTTGCTATGGCAGCGATAATCGCTGGGCAAATCATCTTTATCCGGTTTATCTAACAGAACGGTTTATTAAAAGCCAATATTTAAGTGATAGTTACTTTTTAAATTTATTTTAATCATGGATACAATAGGAAAAATTGCAGCAACAGAAAAAAATCCGACAACGATTGATGAATTCTTCTTTTGGACAACAAAAAACAGAATTCTAAATCCTTTTGATGTTATCAAGGTTTCGCACATTGATAATTCAACAACATTCGGTGTTATTGAAGAAATATCTCATATTACAGATACACCGAGTTATCTTACCAGCTTTATTTCGAGTGATTTTGGAGATGTAAATTGTGGTATAAATACACAACGTATAGGTATGAACTTTGTAAAAGCACGTGTTGTTGGGAATACAAAGGCTATATATACACCGGTATTAGACGGAAGTTCTGTTGAATTTGCAAAGGAAGATGAAATTCAGGAAGCTCTGGGGCTTAAGGATGTTAAAAATAAACTGGTCTGTGGTTACCTGGAAATGTACGAATATGATGAGAAAAATAAAGTTACTTTACCTGTACATTTCAATTCTCATTTTCTTATCGGGCCGGAAGGCGCTCACTTAAATATTTCGGGAATATCAGGATTAGCTGCAAAAACTTCGTATGCTATGTTCCTTTTCAAGGCAATTCAGCATAATTGCTTAAATAGTGCCGGAGATATTGATAATGTAGCTTTTGTATTATTAAATGTAAAAGGACGGGATTTACTGGCTATTGATGAGATTAATGATGAACTTGCACAGAAAGACAAAGATATATATTCAATGCTCGGTTTGGATATAGAGCCATTTCAACAAGTATCATATTTTTATCCATATTCAGAAGACAATTCCAATACATATCACAAGAAATCGGATGTTGAAGGTCAAATCAGTCAGGATAAGGCTTATAAATACAAATATATTTATGAAGAAGATAAGGGAAGCCTCGATATGTTATTTGCCAATATTGATGATCCCAATCAAACGATGGATTCAATCAATAATTATGTTGTGTCAGAGCAGGGGGATTTTGGAAATATCAGGCATTGGACTGATTTTAAAAAAGAAGTGGATGAATACTGTAAAGCTGGTTCTAAAAAAGGTGATAAAGAAATTACTGTTTCAAGTTGGAGAAAATACAAACGTATTGTTGGGAAAGCTTTATCAAATCCTATTTTTGGAAATATGGCTTCATCAAAGAATAAAGAAACCCGGCTCAGGGACGCAATATCTAATATCAAAAAGAATGATATTTATGTTATTGATGTAGCAAAGCTGGATGAAGGAATGCAGGGATTTGTATTCGGTGATGTTATCCGGTCTGTATATGATTTGAAACTCGGCCAGGTCGAAGGTGTTGACGAATCAACAATTCCGCAAAAAATAATCATATTTGTTGACGAGCTCAATAAATATGCTTCATCAGATGTTCCACGCAATTCCCCAATATTAAGACAAATAATTGATATTACTGAACGTGGTAGATCACTTGGAATTATTTTATTCTCGGCAGAACAATTTAAAAGTGCCATACATGACAGAGTTAAAGGTAATTGCTCAACTCATGCATACGGCAGGACAAATGCCATTGAAATATCAAAAAATGATTACCGATATGTGCCACCGGTATTTAAAAATATGATGACCCGATTAAAACAAGGGGAATATATATTGCAAAATCCCGTATTCAGGTCACTATTGAATATCAAATTCCCAAAACCATTGTATAAGCAGTTTAAATAAGACTACAACCACATGCAAAAATAAAGAAAATGGATAAAGTAAGAATTGGAAAAGATGTAATAGAATCTCTTACATTAGGGATGTATGAAGATTCCCGTTTCATTTATAGAGAATATGTCCAAAATTCTGCTGATCAGATTGATAAAGCAGTAGAATTGGGTGTTTTAAAAATCAGAGATGAGGGTAACATATTTATTTCAATAGAATCAGATGAAAGAAGAATAATAATTGAAGATAATGCAACGGGTATTGAAGCAGATAAAGTAGTTGATATATTAAGAAATATAGCTCAATCAACAAAAGACCGGTCAAAAGATAAAGGATTTCGTGGTATTGGTAGGCTTGGTGGTTTAGGATATTGTGAAAAACTTATATTTGAAACATCCTACAAAAATGAAAAAATGAAAAGTATTATGGCATGGGATGCCAGAAAACTTAAAAATATTATTAATGACAGGACACAGAAAGAAGAAGCAACTGAAGTTATTCGCAATATAACAACTTTCACTCAGGAAAATGAAGATGCTACCAAACATTACTTTAAAGTTATCCTTGAAAATGTAGAGAATAAGGAATTATTGGATGTTGATGGTATCAGGGAATATATGTCTATGATAGCTCCTGTTCCGTTTGAAGGGCATTTTGTATATAAAAATAAAATAATTGACGAACTTAAAAAAAATGAATTTTGTATAGATGAATACAAAATATTTATCAATACCGACCAGCTATATAAGGCATACAGGAGTACAATAAAAGATAATAATGGCAAGAACAAAGATGAGCTTTTCGATGTAAAATTTAAGGTAATTAAATCAGGGGAAGCATCAATCGGTTTTATCTGGTATGGAATATCAAAATCTATTGAGCAAATACCTGCAAAAAATAATCCGGCAAGAGGTTTCAGGTTGCGAAAAGGAAATATCCAGATTGGGAATGAATTTACTTTAAGGAAATTGCATAAGGACGCTCGGTTTCACTTTTATTTTTTAGGAGAAGTTCACGCTTTTAGTCCCGATTTAATACCAAATGCGAGAAGGGATTATTTTCTTGAAAACAAATTATGTAAAGACTTTGAAGATGAAATGAAACTGTTTTTCTCAAATGATATTCACAAATTAACCTATGCTGCTTCAAACATAAATAGTGCAAATCGCAAAGTAGAACAATTTGAACAAGTAAAAAGAAACTTTGAGGATACACAAAAGAAGGGATTTACCAGCAGGGAAGAAAAACAAAAATTGGAGCAGCAATTAACAGAAACCAAGCAAAAGGCAGAACAGGCAAAAAAAGAATTACAGAAGCATAAGGAAAAATATAAAGATAATCCTGTATTAAGAAAGATTTATAATAAAGTAGTTACGACAGAAACAATTGAACCGGAAGAAGCAGATATTTCCGATGAATGTAATAATGGCAAAACCAAGTATAGAACTGATAATCTATCAAAACTATCAAAAAGTGAGAGGAAACTGGTATCACGAATATATAAAATAATTGATGACAAATTAACTCCAGATTTGTCAGAGAATTTAAAATATTGGATAGAAGAAGAATTTAAATGAAATATAAATGAAGCTATCAAAATTTGATATAGGGGCAGAGATACTTTCCATTTTGACAAAAGGAATGTATCAAGACCCCAGAGATGCTATTAGAGAATATATTCAAAATGCTGTTGATGCATCAGCAAAAGATATTGAGGTCAAAATCAGACAAAATTCAATTGTTGTAGAAGATAATGGTTTTGGCATGGATTCTAAAACTTTGAGACAAGCATTAAGAATTGGAGTATCGGATAAACAACCAGGAAAGGATGTTGGATTTATGGGGATTGGTATTTATAGTGCTTTTCATCTTTGCAATACTTTAACAATATATAGCAAAACTGAAAATAATTCACCATGCAAACTTGAAATGGATTTCTCTGGAATGAAAGAAGTCTTAAAAAATCAAAAAGAGTTGAGGATTAGAAACAAAATATCCAGCGATCAACTAATTGATTTACAAACATTATTAGAAAAGAATATTTATTTATCAAATGAAGAAGAAATAACTCTTGAGGATTATAATAGGAAAGGTACACGAGTTGAATTATTTGGTATTGAACCAAACTTTT